>Ga0210102_1000033_pt1 | contig 40787 bp, 39 predicted proteins | sample RushOxbow_ThreeS_4_FD_185563 | JGI IMG/M metagenome (GOLD analysis project Ga0210102, IMG submission 185563) | Wetland microbial communities from San Francisco Bay, California, USA, that impact long-term carbon sequestration -... | ecosystem: Environmental > Aquatic > Marine > Wetlands ...
GGAATGCCGAGGCTCAGGAAACTGTTGCGCAGTGCCGGGACCGCGGTGAACACGACCCATGCCGGACCGCCGGCGTGCAGGTGGTGCGTGAGATGGATGATCAGGCGGCGGGCGTAGCCTGCCCGCGCGACGGCGAGATTGCCGACCTCGAGGATGTCATGGCGCTCAACCCGGGTTCCTGCGGACGTGGAGAGCACGTCCTCGACCGGATCGTCCAGATAGGTTTCCAGAAGTAGCCTCTCGCCGGCGGCGTGGCGCAGTCCGCACGCGGCGGCGATCTCCGCGCCGCGGTAGAGGGCCATCAGCGCGGGCATCAGCCTGGAGAGACGCGCCCGGTAGGTGCGCAGGAAGCGGCGCCGGATGAAATCCTCGACCTGCGGGCGCTCGCGTGCGCGGACGCGCCGGAAGTACCACTGGGTCAGGCGCGCGGCCGGCGCGCGGGCGGTCCTGCTGGCGGCTACTACGCTCCCTTCAACCTGCAGTGCGGATGCCTCGAGTATGGTCATCTTGATGCAACCGCCGGCCTCGCCGGCGCATGGAGTGGAGACGCCAGCAAGGTTAGCTCGGACGGCATCAAGAATCCGTCGTCCGGCTGTGAAGAACTTGTGAAGTACTGCTAGGGAAACGTGATCTTGAACACGGAGCCGTGGCCCGGCGCGCTCGCAACCTCGATCGTCCAGCCGCAGGCATCGCAGATCTGCTTCACGATCGCGAGCCCGATCCCGAATCCACCGCGCTCCGGAGGTGCGGCGCGGTAGAAGCGCTGGAACAGCTTTGGCTGGTCCTCGACCGCGATGCCGGAGCCGGAATCCGCGACTGTCAGGCGGCGCGCACCGTAGGTGATCCGGATAAAGCCGCGCTCGGTGTACTGAACCGCGTTCCGGATCAGATTGGAGAGCACGGTCTGCAGCGCCTGGCGGTTGAGGCTCAAGATCGCCTCGGACTCCAGTTGTGCCTCGAACGACAGGCCTTTCTGGGCCATTGCCGGGCGAAACGCCCCGACGGCGTCTTCCACGCATTCCCGGATCGAGACCGGCTCCAGCGCGCCGATCGACATTTCGCGGGCGAGGAACAGCAGGGTCTGGGTCTGCTCCTCCATGCGGGCAGCCGCCGTGTTCATCATTTCGATGCGCGTGCGCGCCTTCTCCGGCAGCGCGCGATCGGCGAGCAGCAGCTCGCAACTGGTCCGGATCGCGGTCAGCGGCGTGCGCAGCTCGTGGCTCGCGTTGGCGGTGAACTCCTGCTCGCGCTGGATCATGCGCGCGAGGCGGCCCAGATAATCGTCCAGCGCCCGCGCCAGCGCCTCCACTTCGGTGTCCTGGTTCGGGCTCGCAAGCGGCGGATGCGGCTGGCCGGGCGTGAGCGCCGGAAGCCGCCGCGCCAGCTCGGTAATCTGCCGTGTCAGCACTCCCGCGAGCCAGAAGCCGAGCACAAGCGCTACTACCGCGATGATCGCAAGAGAGGCCAGCACGAGATTGGCGAATTCCTGCTCGCGCGCCTCGTGCGGACCGGCATCGTAGGACACCACGTAGAGCATGTCCCCGATCCGCCGCACGCCGACGTGGCGTTCTTCCAGCCCGGGGCCGATTTCATGGTTGCCCGGCGCGAGCCCGCGCAGCTGCTGCGGCAGCTTCAACTCCTCCTCGCCCGCGCGAACGGCAAAATACTGGAGATTCGGGCCGGCCGGTTGCGGGAGTTCGGGGTTGTCGCGGTAACGCCTGACGAGATCATCCAGTTCCTCGGTGACGATCTGGTCGATGAGCGCCTCTTCCAGGCGCTCTGACGCGATGTACAGCGTCACGCCGAGGGTGCCGACGACTGTCATGCACGCCGCGGCGAAAAATGCAGCTACACGCAGGCGCAGGCCGATCCTAGGCATCGGACCGGCCCCCGAGACGGTAACCGTGACCGTGCACGGTGCGGATCGGATCGTAGCCGCCCGCCCGCTGGAGCTCGCGCCGCAGCACGTGCATGTGGCTGCGCAGCGAGTCGCTGTTTTCGAGCTCGTCGCCCCACGCCGCCGTTTCGAGTTCCTTGCGGGTGAGCACGCGATCGGGCTGCGACATCAGGGCCTCCAGAATGCGCAGGCATTTCCGGGGCAGCTTGACGTCGTTTCCGCAAAATTGCACCGACAGGCTGCCGGGATCGAACACCAGGTCGCCGGACGCGATGGTCCCGCCGGCTACGCGTCCGGCGCGCCGCTTGTGGAGCGCCAGCAGCCGCGCCTCCGCCTCCTTCAGCGCGAACGGCTTGACGAGGTAGTCGTCGGCGCCGCCGGAGAAACCCGCCAGCTTGTCCTGGAGGGTATCGCGCGCGGTCAGCATCAGCACCGGAGTGTCGTTGTGCGCCTCGTCCCGCAGCTTGCGGCACAGCGTGATGCCATCCATGCCGGGCAGGCCGACGTCGAGCACGATGGCGTCGAAACTGCCGGTGACCGCGAGGTGCAATCCCGTCACGCCGTCGGCCGCGGCGTCCACGGCGTGGCCCCGCGCCTCGAGGAAATCGTAGAGGTTCGCGGCGATCGCGGGATCGTCTTCGATGATCAGTACGCGCACAGGAGCGTGTGACCTGTGACCCGTGACCAGTCCTCGTTACCGGTCACCGGTCACCGCTCACGCCTTTTTCGATGGAGTGACCGCCTGCCAGCGGCCGTTGACGAGGCCCTGCATCGGCTGGAACTCGACCTTGTAGGCCATCTTGCGGCTCTGCGCGATCCAGTAGCCAAGGTAGAGGTAGGGAAGGTCGAGCGTGCGGCAGAGCTCGATCTGCCACAGGATGTTGAAGGTGCCGAAGCTCGCGCCGGCGACGTCGGGGTCGAAGAAGGTGTAGACCGAGGACAGCCCGTCCTGCAGCCGGTCGACGATGGAGACCATGCGGAGCATCGCGTTCTCGCGGAACTCGATCAGCCGCGACTCGACGTTGCTCTGCAGGAGGAAGTGGCGGTACTGCTCGCGGCTGTCCTGGTCCATGCCGCCGCCCGAATGCCGCTGCGACTGGTAGCGGAGATAGAGCTGGTAGTGCTCGGCGCTGTATTTTAGATCGAGCATCTCGGACTTGAGCGTTCCGTGGCGCTTCAACGTGCGGCGCTGGGTGCGCGAGGGCTGGAACTCCTGCGCGAGCACGCGCACCGGCACGCAGGCGCGGCAGTGATCGCAATACGGGCGGTAAGTGAAGGCGCCGCTGCGGCGGAAGCCCGCCCGCACCAGCTCCGAGTACACCGGGCCGTCGATGAGATGGCTCGGCGTCGCGACCTGCGAGCGCGCCATGCGCTCGGGCAGATAGCTGCACGGGTAGGGCGCGGTCGCGTAGAACTGCAGCACCGACAGCGGGAACTCAGTCAAATAAGTCATCGTCGAGGCTCCACGTCCGTCCCGTACGCGGGTAGTTTACCAATTCCACGAGCTTCCGTACAAATTCCTGGCGCGGGATTTCGCGCGCACCAAAGCGAGTGAGGAGCGGAGTCTTCATCTGGCAGTCGATCATCCCGCAATCGCGGCGCGCGAGCTGCCGCACGAGATGCGCGAGCGCGATCTTGGACGCGTCGGGCGCACGCGCGAACATGGATTCGCCGTAGAACATGTGTCCGAGCTCGACGCCGTAGAGACCGCCCGCGAGCGTGCCGCCGATCCAGGTCTCGACCGAGTGGGCGTGGCCGGAGCGGTGGAGCCGCAGGTAGGCCTCGGCGATGTCGTCCGTGATCCAGGTCCCGTCCTGGCCGCGGCGCGGCTCGGCGCAGGCGTGGATCACCTCCTCGAAGGCGCTGTCGGCGCGGACCTCGTAGTCGCGCCGGGCGAGTCGTTTCCGGAGCGAGCGCGGGATTTTCAGCTCGGCGGGGATGAGCACCATGCGGGGATCGGGGCTCCACCACAGCACCGGCTGGCCCGCGCTGTACCAGGGGAAAATGCCGCGGGCATAGGCGTCGAGGAGCCGGTCCTCCGACAGATCGGCGCCGGCTGCGAGCAGGCCGTTGGGTTCCTCGAGCGCGCGCTCGACCGGGGGAAACGGGTCCCCGGGGCCCAGCCACGGGATCATTCCCGGGGATGGTACGCCGCTCTTGCGCGAGCGTGCTACTTGATCACGCCGCAGGCGACGCGTCCGCCGGAGTTGCCGGTGGGATCGGTCTTGAGATCGTCGGCTGCCGCGTGCACCACCACCGCGCGGCCGATGACGCCGTCTGAGCCGCTGCTCACGGAAATGTCGCCGACCACGAAGCTGAACTTTGCTTCGCCGGCGGGGCTGACGCTGAGGTTGCCGAGGTCGCCGGCGTGCTTATCCGGGCTGTAGGGGCCGCCGTGCTTGCTCTTCGCGGGATTGAAATGTCCGCCGGCACTCGTCGCATCGGACGCGCTGCAGTCACCTTTTTCGTGGATGTGGATGCCCTTGGGGCCTTTGGAATGCCCCGTGACGGTCCCGCTGACGCGCACGAGGTCGCCGACCTGGGTGAAGGTGACGGTCCCCCGCACGTTCGACCCGCTGCGCGGCTCGAGCGTAGCGCTCGCGGTCGACTCCTTTTCTTCCATCATGGCGCAGCCGGAAACGAGCACTGCGCTGCAGGCTACGGCCAATACGCATTTCTTCATGGTTTCCCCCCCTCCGCGAACGATTGGAGCGCGCAACGTCAATACTACCATCCCACATCCCTAACAGCGGACCTGCTGCTTGCAGAACTTCTCGAGATCCGTCACCACTGTGCGGCCCGCAACCTGCTGGCGTGTCCGGCCGTTTCCGTAATCGAGCGCCAGCTTGAATTCGTACTTGGCGAAGAACGCGTTGAACATCTCGCCCCCCAGGGTGCCGACTGCGTGCAAGCCGTCGCTCTTCGCGTCGTGCTCGAGCAGGACCGCGGCGAGCGGCTGCGGCGCCGGCCCCCCGACCACTTTCGCGCCCGCCGCCGGGTCGTACTCGCTGTGCTCGGAGCAGCAATGGATGGTGTTGGAGCGCATGATCCGCGAGGCGGTCGATGCTTCGCGGTAGGCTATGAAGCTGATCTGCGGCGTGGGGTAGCTCATGCGATGCGCGCAGATCGCGGAATAGCCGACGATCGCGAAATTGGGCCCAACCCCGCCGCTCCACTGGTAGCGGGAGCCGTCCTCGGTCTTCAACTGCACGTCGCGCACCGTCGGTCTTCCGAGGTTCAGGAGAAAGCACGGCGTGCTCTCGAACGGGTAGTGGAAGATGTAGTTGCGTCCGGCGACAAGGCTCGCGGCGCGCAGCGGGCGGCCGCCCTCGCCCGTGAGGAGCGTGCGCGAGTAGAAGCGCGGCTTGAGGTCCTGCGCGGCGAGAATATCGTTTGCGCTCACCGCCGCCCCGGCCGCGCAAATCTTGATGAAATCGCGCCGCTGCATTGGGCGCATTGTCGGGACAACGCGCGGGGAATGTCAACCGGGCTTGATTCCCCATTCAGCGGCGAACAGCGCCTCCATCTCGAGCCGGATGCGGACTGCCTCCGACTCCGGCATGACGATGTCACGCCAGCTGACGGTGGCGCCTTTGCCGACCGCGCGCGTCAGCCGCACGCCGTGGGCGAGCCCGATCGGCAGCCCCCCGCGGGCAAGCGAATCGCGCGCCGGCATGAGACGCCCCCACACGGTGTAGCCGCCTTCCCCGTCGAGGGTCTCGCCGGGCCCAAGATCGCGCTTTGCCACCGCCACCGCGTCGCCGCGGAATCCGGTGGGCGCCCCCGTCGCCTCGCGCCGCAATCCGGCGCTCGCAACCGAAATTCCCAGCTCGAGCCCGATGAGGTGATAGGGCTTGTAGATCGCGGCGTAATTTCCGGACTCATCGGTAGCGAGCCCGTATTCGCTGAAGCAGCGCTTCACGTAATCGCTGTCCGCAGCGAACGTGACGTACACCCCCCACCTCAGATCGCTCGCCACCGGCCGCCCGTCGCGCTCGAGGCTGGAGACGACCTCGACCTGGCCTCGATGGTGCAGAACACCGCCCTCGGCTGCGGGCTTGAGCACCTGTGGCAAGCGGTCGACACCGCACGGCGGGAACGAGAGCCCGTCCGGCGCCGGCGCGAGGCCGGTCGCGTTCGCCACCGCCGCCATCTCGATCGCGGACTTGGTACCGTCGAGGAACGAATTGAACATCTGCGCGTTGAAATCCCCGCGCTCGACCTGCTCGGGCGTGAAGCCGTAATGGCCCCATACGGTGGCGGGCGTCGACTCGTGGTAGGCGGGCAGATACTTCGTGCCTTTGCCCGCCGCCACTACCTCGAAGCCGGCCGCGCGTGCCCAGTCCACCAGCTCGCAGATCAGCGCGGGCTGGTCACCGTAGGCGAGCGTATAGATGATGCCGGCTTCGCGCGCGCGCCGGGCGAGGAGCGGCCCTGCCAGGCAGTCCGCTTCGACGTTCACCATCACGACGTGCTTGCCGTGCCTGCAACAGGCGAGCGCGTGCCGGATACCGGCGGCAGGGCTGCCGGTTGCGTCGATTGCGATCTCCACCGCGTCCGAGGCGATCGCGCCCGCAGCATCGTCGGTCACGCAGGTTGTCCCGCTTCGGTATGCCTCGTCGAGCGAGCGGGCGCGATAACGCTTTGCATCCCACCCGACGCGCGCCAGGGCGTCGTGCGCCCGCGCGGGGTCGAGGTCGGCGACGGCGACGATGTGAAGGCCGGGCGTGCGCCGCGCCTGCGCGAGGAACATCGAGCCGAACTTCCCGGCGCCGATGAGAGCGACGCGCAGCGGTCTCGACTCGGACGCGCGTTGCTGGAGCAGGCGATGCAGGTTCATCGGCGGGCGGGGACGCGGGAGGAGGAAAAGCTACCACAGGCGGGCCGGTTGCGACAGCCAGGCGCGTGCGGCGGGCCGGGGGCAAGGTTGATCTGCGTCAAGCCGGCTGACGGCGTAATCTGCGAGAGTTATTGAACGGGCGAGCACCTCGTGCTCCCACCACCCCGCCCGCTTGCGCGGGCACCCCTCCTCGGGCAGGAGGGGATGTATTTGGTAAGGCGCTGCCATGGCAAAGACAATGGACATCATCCGCGACGAGCATCGTTCGATCGCCGCGATCCTGCACGGCATGGAGTATCTGGTGGACAGGATTCGCGCGCGGAAGGCGAAGATCGACCCGCGCGTGTTCCGCGCGATGATCTACTACCTCGACACCTTCTCCGAGCGCATGCACCATCCCAAGGAGGACCGCTTCCTGTTTAACGCCATGCGCAGCCGCGGCGCGGAGGCGGCCGCAGCCGTCGGCGACCTGGAGCGGGAGCACGCCCTGGGCGGCGATGCACTCAAGCGTCTCGAGCAGTGCCTGGTTCGCTACGAGGAGGGAGGCGACGGGGAATTCCCGGGGTTTGCCGATGCGGTGGCGAAGTTCGTGCGGGGCTACCGCGACCACATGCACAAGGAGGAAAGCATCGTGTTCCCGATGGCGGAGCGGCTGCTAAGCGCGCAGGACTGGCAGGCGATCGATCGCGCCTTCGCGGAAAACCGCGATCCGCTCGCTGCCGACCGCGACACCCGGGATTTCGAGAAGCTCTTCGAACGTATTGTCAACCTGGCTCCGCCGCCGATCGGGGTCGGCCCGGACGCCTGACCTCGCCCACGCGCAGCGCGTGGTTCACCGCAAGCGCGGCGGTGAACACAACGAGCGCCCCGGCCTGGTGCGCCGCGGCGAGCGCGACCGGGACGGCGAGCAGCAGGGTCGAGATGCCGAGCGCGATCTGCAGCGCGAGCGCCGCGAGCAGGAAATGCGTGAGCAGGCGCGCGCGCGCCGGCAACTGCGTCTGGCCGGCTTCGTACCATAGCCAGGGAACCGCGACCGCCAGCAGCCAGGCGACCAGGCGATGGTCGAACTGGACCGTCGCCATGTTGTTGAAGAAGTTCAGGTACCACGGCTCGATCACGAAGATATCCGGCGGCACCCAGCGCCCGTTCATGAGCGGAAAGGTGTTGTAGGCGTATCCCGCGCGGATGCCGGCGACGAGCCCGCCGGTCACCACCATCGCGATCACAAGGCCGGTGACCGCCCACGCGAGGCGCCGCAGCCGGTCGAGGCGCGCGGTCGCCACCGCCCGGGCGGGCACGGGCACCAGCAGATCGAGCGCAATCCACAGCATCGCGGCATAGATTGCGAACGCGAGCGCGAGGTGCGCCGTCAGCCGGTAGTGGCTCACCCTCGGGTCGTCGACCAGCCCGCTCATCACCATGAACCAGCCGAGCGCGCCCTGCAGCGCGCCGAGCAGGAAGATGCCGGCGAGCTTCAACCCGAGCGGCGGAGAAAGCGCGCGCCGCCACAGAAAATAGAGGAGGGGCGCGAAGAAGGCGACGCCGATCAACCGCCCGAGCAGCCGGTGGAAGTATTCGAGCCAGAAGATGCCCTTGAAGCCCTCCAGGCTCATGCCCGGGTTCACCTTGTAGTACTCGGGGGTCTGCCGGTACTTCTGAAAGTGCTCCTGCCAGTCGGCGGCGGTGAGCGGCGGCAGCGTGCCGATGATCGGCTGCCACTCCACGATCGAAAGGCCCGAGCGCGTGAGCCGGGTCACGCCGCCAAGCACGACCATCGCGAACACCAGCGCGCAGCAGACGATCAGCCAGGTGGCGATACGACGGTTCCACACATCGCGCGCGCGCGCCGCAGCGTCCGGAGGGAGACGCTCTGAAGGGATGGCGGTGCGTTCCATTTTTTGTCGCCGTCACATCAACGAGGAGCGCCAGAGTGCCTGCGCGGTGCCGACCGCTGCTTGATCTGAATCAACCGGGCTGGATGCCCTGCCGCGCTGCGGTGCAACAAAGCCGGCTTGCAGAAAGTTTGATGTGAATCAAGTCGCGTTCGAATGCGCTCAAGTACGGTCACCCGGATATTGAAAACCGCGACGGCCCAGCCGCCGCCATTTACCAAGGAGAACCGCATGGCAGACGTCACCCGTACCCCGGCCGGCCCGGAGATGGAAGAGCTCGAGGAGGGCATCCCGTTCATGCAGCAGCTGCTCGACAACCCCTTCATCCTTCTCTTCCTGGGAGTGGTGATCCCCACGGTGCTCTACATCATCTGGGGCGTGATGGAGATCGTCGGCATCCCGGTCGCGAAGTAGGAGAACGGACCATGAGCGCAATTCAGCCGCCCGAGAGCCGCGTCTGGTGGAAGCAGCCGGTCGAGCCGCTCGAGATCACGTGGATCGTCATTGCTTTCGTCTGGGGCCTGGTCATGTTCGCGATGATGCCCTACTGGCACGTGTTCGGTAAGCAGAACCTCGCCAACGAGGCCTACCGCAGCACCCCCGAGGCGTTCAGCGCCAAGACCCAGGCGATGATCGACAAGCACACCGTGCGCGAGGAGACCCACAAGGTGCAGGACGTCGAGTTGAAGATCCCGGTGGTGCGGCCGCCCGCCGGAGCCGACGTCTACCTCATTGCCCGGCTGTGGCAGTGGTGGCCGATGCTCGAGCTCGAGGCCGGGCAGACCTACAAGCTGCATCTCATGTCGATGGACTGGCTGCACGGGTTCTCGCTGCAGCCCGAGAACATCAATATCCAGGTTCACCCCGGCTACGAGCACATCCTGCAGGTGCAGCCGACCCGGGCCGGGACCTACTCGATCATCTGCAACGAGTACTGCGGCATCAACCATCACACGATGGCGAGCAGGCTCTACGTCGTCGAGAAGAAATAGGGGGACGGTCATGGCGCTCAACAGGATGTTTCGGACTTGCCCGATGACGGGGCTGCGGGTGCACCAGCCGGCGGAAGCCCTGATCAAGGTCAACGCCGTCGCCGCGGTGGTGTCGCTGCTGGTGGGCGGCGTCCTCGCGTTGCTGGTCACGCTCACGCGCTGGAAGGCCCCCGGCATGCTGCCGCCCGAGTGGTACTACCTGGTGCTGACCGGGCATGGCCTCGACATGCTCGTGTTCTGGATCATCTTCTTCGAGATCGCGATCCTGTATTTCGCGAGCTCGATCCTGCTCGGATGCCGGCTCGCTGCTCCCGGCATGGCGTGGACCGGATTCGGCCTCATGGTGATCGGCGCCATCATGAACAACGTCGCCGTGTTCCGCGGCGGCTCGAGCGTGATGTTCACGTCCTACGTCCCGATGCAGGCGAGCCCCGAGTTCTACCTCGGTCTCATCCTCTTCGCCGTCGGGGCGCTGATCGCCTGCTTCGTCTTCTTCGGCACGCTCGTGGTGGGGCAGCAGGAGCGGACCTACAACGGATCGGTCCCGCTCGTCACTTTCGGCGCGGTGACCGCGGCGATCATCGCCGTCTTCACCATCGCGAGCGGGGCGATCATCCTGATCCCCACCTTCCTGTGGTCGATCGGGCTGATTGATCACATCGACTCGCTCATGTACCGCGCGGTGTGGTGGGCGTTCGGGCACTCCTCGCAGCAGATCAACGTAGCCGCGCACGTGTCGGTGTGGTACGCGGTGGCGGCGATCGTGTTCGGCGCGAAGCCCATGAGCGAGAAGGTGAGCCGGCTCGCGTTCCTGCTCTACATAATGTTCATCACCATCGCCAGCGCGCACCACCTGCTGGTCGACCCGGGCCTGACTTCGAACTGGAAGATCGTCAATACGAGCTACGCGATCTACCTCGCGGTGCTCGCTTCCATGGTGCACGGGCTGACGGTGCCCGGCGCGATCGAGGTCTCGCAGCGCCAGAAGGGCTTCACCAGGGGGCTGTTCGAATGGCTGAGGAAGGCGCCGTGGGGAAACCCGGTGTTCTCCGGGATGTTCATGTCGCTGCTCGGCTTCGGCTTCCTCGGCGGCATCTCGGGCGTGATCATGGGCACGGAGCAGCTGAACCTCATCATCCACAACACCATCTACGTTCCCGGGCATTTCCACGCCACCGTCGTGCTCGGCACCACGCTCGCCTTCATGGCGGTGACCTACTTCGTGATTCCCGCGATCTTCCGGCGCGAGCTGAGTTTCCCGAAGCTCGCCCAATGGCAGCCGTACCTGTTCGGCCTCGGCATGACCATGTTATCGCTCTTCATGATGGGCGCGGGCACCTTGGGGGTGCCGCGGCGGCACTGGGACATCACGTTCGCGGGCAACACCCTCGGCTTCGAGTTCCCGGGCGTCGCGCACCTGATGATGGCGCTGATGGGACTCGGCGGGCTGCTGGCGGTGATCGGCGGTGCGATCTATCTGCTGGTCGTGGTGCATTCGGTGTTCCTGGGCAAGAAAATCACGACGCCCGACTTCAAGCTGGTGCGGGTGGCGGAGGGCATGGCGGCCGTTCCGGCCAGACCCGCGGGCGCGGCGCTGCAGGCGCACGGCGGCGTGCATGCGTGGGCGGCGCCCGGGACGTTCACCCTGGCGATGGTGTTCCTCACCACGTTCGTGCTCTACTACTTCATCAACTGGAAATACCTTTCGACGGTCTGGCCGCTGAAGTGAGGGCCGGCTTGCAATGCAGAGCGCGCCCATGACGCGATGGATGCCCGCGCCGGCGGGCGCGGCCCATGCGCTGCGCCTCGGCTACGGGCTGCTGAAGCTGCGCATCGGGCTTGCGATCGGCATCACCGCGGCGGCCGGCGTCGCGGTCACGCCGGGAGCGCCGCTGCCGCTGTGGCGGGTCACCCTGCTCGTGCTGGCGGTCGTCGGCGCGGCAGCGGCGGCCGGCGGCTTCAACCAGTACGCCGAGCGGGACCTCGACCGGCTGATGAGCCGCACCCGCGGGCGCCCATTCGTGACCGGCGAGCTCGCTGCGGACCGCCGCTTCCTGTGGCTGCTGGGGGTGCTGCTGGTCGGCTCAGTCGCGACGGCGGCCGCCGTCGCGAACGCGCTGGCCGCCGCCTACGTGTTCCTCGGCGCGTTCTTCTACGGGGTGGTCTACACCGTGTGGCTGAAGCGCCGGACGTGGTGGAACATCGTGATCGGCGGAGCGGCCGGCAGCTTCGCGGTTCTCGCCGGGGCCGCGGCGGTCGCGCCGGGCCCGCCCGCTGCGGCGCCGGCACTCCTCGCGGCGGTGCTGTTCCTGTGGACTCCGCCGCATTTCTGGAGCCTCGCGATCCTGTGCCGCGACGACTACTCGCGCGCCGGCGTGCCCATGCTGCCGGTGGTGGTCGGCGATGCCCGCTGCGCACGCATGATCCTTGCCCACACCGCGGCCCTGGTGGCGCTCTCGGCTGCGCCGCTTGCCTTCGGCATGGGCTGGATCTACGCGATTGCGGCGATGACGGGCGGACTCTGGTTTCTCGCGGCGAGCGTGCGGCTCGCGCGCGCGCCTTCGCGCGCCAATGCGCGCGCGAATTTTCTCGCCTCGCTCTTGCAGCTCTCGTTGCTTCTTGCCGGCGCCTTGCTCGATCGCGCGCTCGGCGTCTGATGCCGTGTATCCCCTGAAATCCGCTCGTTTGCTGACCGGGTTGCTGGCGCTCTCCGCCGCAGCGTGGGCGACCGAGCCGGCGCCGGGGCTCGATCCAGACGCCGCGCTCAAGGCGAGCCAGGCCGCGATCGGGCGCCGGCTCGCCGATTACGCGTTTCTCGACCGCAACGGGCGCCAGGTGCGGCTCGCCGATTACCGGGGCAAGCCGCTGCTGGTGAGCTTCGTCTACACCGGTTGCAATGCGGCGTGCCCGCTCACGACGAAGCTGCTCGCGGACGCGATCCGCAAGGCGCGCGGGGTGATCGGCTCCGACAGCTTCCGCGTGCTGACCATCGGCTTCAACCTGCCGTACGACTCACCGGAAGCGATGCGCGATTTTTCTCGCCGCCACGGCCTCGACACGGCGAACTGGGAGTTCCTCACGCCTTTCGAGGCTCAAATCGGCGCGCTCACCGCCGACTTCGGCTTTACCTACCGCCCGATGTCCTGGGGCTTCGACCACATCACGCAGGTCACGGTGGTGGATCGCGAGGGCCGGATCTACCGCCAGGTCTACGGCGACACCTTTTCGATCTGGCTGCTGATCGATCCGTTGAAGGAGCTGATCGAGGGCACGCCGGTGCCGGTGCGCAGCCTCGCCGATTTCATCGAGCGCGTGCGGATCCTCTGCACCGCCTACGATCCGCGCACCAACACCTATCGCTTCAAGACTACCATCATCGGCGAGATCGTCTCGTTCGTCGCCATCACCATTGCGCTCGTGTGGTTCGTGTGGCACGAGCGCCGCCGCCGGCGTAAGACATCGGCGCGCTAGACTAGAGGCGTGCTGAGAGCCATCCAGAGCGTGGGGCGCTGGCTGTTCCACCGCGCCGACGCGCTGTTCAACCGGGTGTTCGGCGAGCGCCTGAATCCGCTCTATTACCTCGGGGGCATCGCCTACTGGATGCTGTGGATCGTGGTGGTGAGCGGCGTCTACCTCTACGTCTTCTACCGCACCGGCGTGGAGGAGGCGTACGAATCGGTCGAGCATTTGACCGTGCAGCAGTGGTGGCTGGGCGGGATCCTGCGCAGCGTGCACCGCTACGCGTCCGACGCCATATTGCTGGCGATGGGCCTGCACCTCGTGCGGCATTTCGTGTTCGACAGCTACCGCAGCTTCCGCTGGTTCTCGTGGATCACCGGGGTGCTGCTGGTGTGGCTCACCTACGCGAGCGGCATCAACGGCTACATGCTGCCGTGGGACGGCCTCGCCCAGTTCGTCACGATCGCGACAGCCGAATGGCTCGACTGGCTTCCCATGTTCGAGGGGACGCTCATCCGCAATTTCATCGCCGAGGGCGCGGTGAACGACCGCCTGTTCTCGCTGCTTTCGTTCATCCACATCGGGCTGCCGCTGATGCTGCTCGCCGTGCTGTGGATACACACGCAGCGCGTGCCCGGCGCCAACACCCGTCCGCCCTGGCCGGTGGCGATCTCGACCACGGTCGCGCTCGTGGCTCTCTCCCTCGCGCAACCGGTGACGAGCCAGGGCGGGCCGGCGGACCTGGGCGCGGCGGTTACGACCGTCGATTTCGACTGGTTCTACCTGCCGGTCTACGCGCTCATCTATCGCTGGACACCGGGGGAAGTGTGGCTGCTGGTGGGGGGCGCAACCGTGCTGTTCCTGCTTGCTCCGTGGCTGCCGCCCAAGCGCCGCCGCAAGGAGGGGTTTCACCTCCTCGTCCATCCCGACAACCGCATCGTCCCGGTGCGCGAGGGCGAGAGCCTGCTCGAGGCGGCGCTGCGGGCGGAGATCCGCATTCCCTACGACTGCCGCAACGGTGGCTGTGGCGAATGCAAGAGTGCGCTCCTCTACGGCAACGTGGATTACGGCGACTACCAGGAAACCGCGCTCTCCGCGGAGGAGCGCGCAAGCGGCAAATTCCTGCCGTGCTGTGCGACGCCGCTCTCCGACCTCGAGATCGAATACGAGCCGCAGGAGGCGGCAGCGGCCGTCCCGGTCAGGGTGTACACCGCGCGCGTTGCCGCCATGGAGCGGCTGACCCACGACGTGATGCGGTTGATCCTCAAGGTCCAGGGCGATGAAGTGCCGTTCTTCTACGCCGGGCAGTACATCAACGTGCTGCTGCCCGACGGGCAGCGGCGCAGCTTCTCGTTCGCGACGGCGCCGCACGAGCGCGACCACATCGAGCTGCAGATCCGCTGGATCCAGGGCGGCCTGTTCTCGACTCGCGTCTTCACCGAGATGAAGGAGGGCGACGTCCTGCAGTTCGAAGGGCCGCTGGGGTCGTTCTTCCTGCGCGAGGACAACGCGAAGCCGATCATCTTCGTCGCGGGCGCGACCGGCTTCGCCCCGGTGAAGAGCATGGTGGAGCACGCGTTCCACGTCGGGCTGAAGCGCAGGATGTTCCTCTACTGGGGCGTGCGCAGCCTGCGTGATCTCTATCTCCCCGAGCTGCCGCGCCAATGGGAGCGCAGCCACGCGACTTTCACGTTCGTGCCGGTGCTGTCGGAGCCGCGGCCGGAGGACAACTGGAGCGGGCGCACCGGGTTCGTGCACGAGGCGATCCTCGCCGACTTTCCGGACCTCTCGAACCACCAGATCTACGCGTGCGGCTCCGTCGCCATGGTGCAGGTCGCCCATCCTGCCTTCATGGCGCGCGGCATGTCGGAGCACGACTGTTTCTCGGACGCCTTCCTGCTCGCGCCGCACGTGCGCAAGGCGACCGCGGAGATGGTGCGGCTCGGAGGCGCGCCGTGAACGTCGTCGCGCGCTATGCGGCGCAAGGCGCGCTCTACGCTGCGTTCGTTGCGGCGATCGGCTATTTCTCGAGCGCGCCGGCCTACCGGCACATCGCGCCGGACGAAGCGCTGGTGCGCCTGTCATTCAGCCATGCGGCGCAGCGCAAGGAACCCTGCCGCAGCCGCACGCCGGAGGAACTCGCGAAGCTCCCTCCCAACATGCGGGCAGAGCGCGTCTGTCCGCGCAGCCGCGCCAACGTGATCGTCGAGCTCGATATGGACGGAAAGCTCCTCTACCGTATCGTGGCGCCGCCGTCGGGCCTCGGCCGGGATGGCGCAGCGACCGTCTACCGCCGCCACGTAGTGGCCGCCGGAGCGCATCGCTTCCGCGCGCGGCTTGCGGACAGCGTGGACGGGAAACTCACCCATGCGGCGGAGCGCGACATCGAGATCGGCGCGGGGCGCGTGCTGCTGATCGACTTCAACGCCGCCGCCGGCGGCTTCGTGTTCAAATACTGAGGATGATCGGCTCCGAACCCGCTAGCGCACACTACGCGCTCGCAGTCCCTGCCGGCGCGCGCGCGCGCCTCGCCGCGGGCTGGCTCATGCTGGGGCTGGCGGCGCTGATCGGCTCGGGCGTGTTTTCAGTGCTGCTCGTCCTCGCGCGCACGCCGTATTTCCAGCATGCATTCCCGGTCTCCGATTTCTTCCGCGTGGCGCTCGTCGTGCACGTGGACTTCTCGGTGCTGGTGTGGTTTCTGGCGCTCGGTGGCGTGCTGTGGAGCCTGAACAGCACGCCGCGGCTGACCGCAGCGGGATGGGCGGCGCTGGGGCTGGCGGCCGTGGGCTCGGCGCTGATGGCGGTCGCGCCGTTCGCGGACTTCGGCGTGCCGATCATGAGCAACTACGTGCCGGTGCTCGACGGGCCGTGGTTTCTCGCGGGGCTTGCGGTGTTCGGGGCGGGATTCCTCGTGCTCGCGTTGCGCAGCCTTGCCGCCGTGCCCGCGGTGGGCGTGGTTCTGGACGGCGCGGCGGCGCTGCGCTTCGGGCTGAATGCGGCCGCGGTCTCTGCGGCGATGACGCTCATCGCCTTTGCCTGGTCGTGGCTCGCGATGCCGGCGGGTCTCCCCGCCCGGGGCTACTACGACATCCTGTTCTGGGGCGCCGGGCATGTCGTGCAGTTCACCTACACGCTGCTCATGCTGGTCGCATGGCTGTGGCTCGCGGGCGCCGGCGGCATTCGCGTGCCGGTGAGCCCGCGCATCGCCGTGCTGCTGTTCGGGGTGGGGCTTGCCGCGGTGTTCGTGACGCCGGTCATCTACCTCGCGTGGAACGTGGCCTCCGTCGAGCACCGCAAGCTCTTCACCTGGCTCATGCAGTGGGGCGGCGGGCTCGCGATCCTGCCGTTTGCCCTCGGCATCCTGTGGGGCGCCGCGCGCGGCGGCGCGCGGGCGGAAGCGGCGCGGCCGCTGCGCGCCGCGCTCTACGCCTCGCTCGTGCTGTTCGGCACGGGCGGCGCCATCGGTTTCGTGATCCACGGATCGAACGTCACGATCCCCGCCCACTATCACGGCTGCATCGTCGGCGTGACGCTCGCGCTGATGGGGCTCACTTACCTGCTGCTGCCGCGCCTCGGCTACCGCGAGCCCGACCGCCGCTGGGCGACCTGGCAGCCCGCCATCTATGGATTCGGCCAGTTGCTGCACGTCGCCGGCCTGTTGTGGTCGGGCGGCTATGGCGTGCAGCGCAAGGTGGGCGGCGGGGAGCAGGTGCTGCGCAGCGCGGGCGAGATCGCAGGCATGGGGGTCATGGGGCTCGGCGGGCTGATCGCCGTCGCCGGAGGCCTGCTGTTCGTGGTGCTCGTGCTGCGCGCCATGTGGGGTGGGCGCGGCGCCGCCGGGGAGAGCGCAGGTGGCGGCCGCTGACTCGGAGGGCGGGGAGCGCGCGCGGCGCTTCGCGGCGCGCGCGGCGACGATCGGCTGCGCGCTGGTTTTCGCCGTGATCGTCGCGAGCGCCTATCTCAGGATTTCGCACGCCGGGCCCGGCTGGTCAGGGTTGGTCGGTTTCGCCCGGATCATTCATCGCTTCGCGGCGTCAGCAGAAGCGCTGCTGGCAGTGATGGTCCTCGTGGTTTGCTGGGGAGCGCGCCGACAGTGGAACGGCGGTGCACGGACAGCCGTGGCGATCGCGGCGCTGACCGTTTTCCTCACGGTGCTCGGAATCGCGACCGCCGAGGGCCAGTCGCCGCCGGTGACACTGGGCAACCTCCTGGGCGGGATGACGCTGCTGGGGGCGTTCTGGCTCCTGCGGCTGCAGGCTCGAAGCGCGGCGGTGAGAGGTTATTCCACCACGCTGTACTGGATGGGCGCGGGACTGCTCCTGCTCGCGCTGCAATTCGCACTGGGCGGTCTGGTGAGCGCCCACGACGCGGCGAAAGCGTGCGGCACACTTCCCGGCTGCGGCGGCGAATGGTGGCCCGCGGATTCATCACGCGCGTTGCACATGGCGCATCGTTTCGGCGCGGCGCTATTGCTGCTCTACTGGGCCGCGCTTGCGGCGACCTTGTGGCTGCGCGGCAGCGCGGCGGGGAAGGGCGCAGCCGGCATGACCGCCATGCTGCTCGCGCAGGCGGTGCTGGGCGCGACCGTCGTTGCGGCGGGGGCGGCTGTCGCCGCCGCGGTGGCGCACAACGCCTGGGCGGCCTTGACCGTCGTCGTCGCGGTCAGCGCTACGTTTTATGCCGGGCTATCCGGCGAGGCGGAAGCGTCAGCGGCGCGCCAGATCGCAACCTCGAAGTGACCCGCGGAAGCGGGGACGCTGCGGTAGTCAAATCTCTGGCTTTTCAGGATGCGGAACAGCGGGCGCGGCTCGAGATCGAGCAGCACGACGATCTTGGCCCCGCGCGGCAGAGCGCCGAGCGCGTCCAGCACGCGGATCATCGGCTCGGGCGGCTCCCAGCCGCGTGCATCGAGCGTGCGGAAGATTTCCTGGGGCTCGGGTTGAGGCGACGGGGTCGAGCGCATATTCCCTTCCAGCGGCGCCGGCGGCGCGCGGTTGCTCCACGCCGGCACAGGGTAGGCGCGCGGCGGGGCGCGTTTCCTTGATGTTCATCAAGATTGCCGCGGCGCGTTCAGCGCGCGGCAAGCGGGTCGCGCGGCAGGGGAGGCAACGCGAGGCGGAAGATCGAGGAGTCCACCGCGAGCGCCTGGCGCACGCGCTCGCCCGCCTCGATCACGATGCGGTCGCCATGGCGCGCGAGCTGCGCGAGCAGGCGGTGGAAATGGCGTGCCTGGCCCGCCTGGAGCTCCTCGATCGCCAGGGTGACGGTGGCCGAGGTGCGGCGCAGCAACCGGGCCAGGGGCCGCGCGCCCCGCGCGAAGAAAGTCCGATCGAGCCCCGCCCGCAGGCGGATCTCCAGCCGCGCCGGGCCCCCGACGGGGAGCGTGAGCTGCAGCGCCGCTGCGCCGCTCGCCAGGTAACGCCGCAGCGCACGCTCGATGGCGGCGAAGGAGCGGACCGCAGCCGCGCTCTCGCCCGCGCGCAGCGGCGAGAGGTGCCGGTCCACGTAGCGCCGCATCGCAATCCCGGCGATCCAGTCGACGATGGCAAGAGGGATCCGGGAGGGCGCAAACCACGGCAGGCTGCGGGCAAAGTGGTAGAGGCGCCACGGGCCGCCCGGCAGCAAGCCCCTCACCAGCAGCTTCCACAGGATGAGGCAGGCCTCGCGCACCCGGTATTCGCCGCGGTAGACCGGGGCGCGCAGGTGGCGCGCCTTGCTGCGCACGCGATCGGCGATCAGGCGGTCGGAGAACAGCCGGCGGTAGAACCGCACGTAGCCGCCGACCATTTCCTCATAGCTCATGTGCTTGGGCAGGAAGTTGGTGCCGACCTTGGTGTTGTCGGCGGCGGCGCCCGTCAGCAGCCGGCCCTCCTTCTGCAGCCGCTCGTGGAGCGGCGTCTTGGGCAGGGCGGTGAGGAGCCCCACCATCGCGACCTGGATCCCGGAGGCGCGGATGAAGCGCAGCTGGTGCTCGAAGGTCGCAGCCGTATCGGTATCGAAGCCGATGATGAAGCCGGCGAGGATGTCGATGCCGTGGGCGTAGATGCGCCGCACCGAGGTGAGGACGTCCTCGTGCAGGTTCTGCGTTTTGCGCGTCTGGCGGAGCGCCTCCGGGTCGGGCGACTCGATGCCGATGAACACCCACGTGAAGTTCGCCTCACGAAAGAGCCGCAGGAGCTCCCGGTCCTGCGCCATATTGAGGGAGGCCTCGGTGCCGAAATCGAAGCGGTAGCCGTGCCGCTCCTGGTAGCCGCGCAGGAAGCGCAGCAGGTCCTTGGCGGCCGCCTTGTGCCCGATCAGGTTGTCGTCCACGAAGAAGACGTTGCGCAAGCCGCGAGCGCGCAGGGCGTCGAGCTCGCGCCCGACCTGCTCGTGCGTCTTCCAGCGCGGGCGGCGGCCGAACATGACGATGATGTCGCAGAACTCGCAGCGGAACGGGCAGCCGCGGGAGAACTGGAGCGTGGCGGTGGAATACCGCTCGAGCTTGAGGAGGTCGAAGCGCGGCGTCGGCGAGTCGGAGAGCGCCACTGTGCCCGTTTCGCGGTAGAGCGCCCGGGGGTGGCCGCGCTCGAGATCGCGGCAGAACTGCGGCCAGATATACTCGGCCTCGCCCGAGATGACGGTATCGGCGAGCGGCTCGTAGCGCTCGGGAAGGAGCGACGCATAGCTCCCGCCGGCGACGACACGGTACCCCTTCGCCCGGTAGTAAGCGAGGAGCTCCGCCTGCCGCTCGAACTGCGCCGCCATGCCGCACACGCCCACCACGTCCGCGCGCGGCGCGAGCGGCACCGTCTCGATGTTTTCGTCGACGATCTCGACCGTCCAGTGCGGCGGACAGAGCGCGGCGAGCGTCGCCAGGCCGAGCGGGGGATTCACCGCCCGCTTGTTCGGGAGGATCTCCTCGAGCGTCCAGCGAAAGCTCCAGAAGCTCTCGTTGAACCGCGGGTTGATCAGCAGCAGGCGCACCGTCAGAGGGTGTGCCGCTGCACCTGCGCAGCCATGCCCGGCTCCATCACCGGCGTTTCGATATCGCTTGCCGCGTCCATCGAAGCCGCCTCCGCGGAAGGCACGGGCACGAACCAGTCGAGCCGGCGGTGGAGATTGACGACTTCCCCGACGATCAGCAGCACCGGGGAGGAGAGCCCGAGCGCAGCCACGAGGTCGGGCAGCGTCGCGAGCGTCCCCGTCACCACGCGTTGATTGCGCGTCGTGCCGGATTGAACCGCCGCGGCGGGCGTCGTTGCCGGCAGGCCGTGGCGCGTGAGCTGGCGGGAAATCTCGGCAAGTCCGCCGAGTCCCATGTAAATCACGATGGTCTGGCGCGGGCGGGCGAGCGCCGGCCAGTCGAGGTTGACCGTGCCGTCCTTAAGGTGGCCGGTCGCAAATACGCACGATTGCGCGTAATCGCGGTGGGTCAGCGGGATGCCGGCGCACGCGGCGACGCCGTTCGCGGCGGTGACGCCCGGCACCACTTCGAAGGGGATCGCGCATGCTGCCAGCACCTCGAGCTCCTCGCCGCCGCGCCCGAACAGGAACGGGTCGCCGCCTTTCAGCCGCACCACGCGCCTCCCGGCGCTCGCGAGGTTGACGAGCAGCTTGTTGATGTCTCCCTGCGGAGTCGCGTGGCGGTCGCAGCGCTTGCCGACGTAGATCAGCTCCGCATCGCGGCGCGCGAGCTCGAGGATACCCTTGCCGATGAGATGGTCGTAGACGACGGCGTCCGCGTGCTGCAGCAGCCGCAGCGCTCGCAGCGTCAGCAGCTCCGGATCGCCCGGCCCTGCGCCCACGAGGTAAACGACGCCGCGTCCCGCCGCGTCGCCGCGTGTGCCGTCGCGCCCCGGGGCGGATGCAGGCCGCCGCCGTGCCCCTTCGTTCCCGAATTCCATCAGGCCATTGCTCCTCCGGACGGACCCCCCGCCACCGCCTGGCAACTGAAGTGGGAATCTAGCGAGGGGCCGTTCCCGTCCCCTTGATCTAAATCAAAGATGGTCCGGCTTTTTGGACCCATCATCCCGGCAGGTTACAACCAGGCCGAAGGGGGAAGGCACCATGACACGGGTTCATTCTCAGCAGTTCTTGCTTGCACTGCTGCTCGCGACGCTGCCGTGGGCGCTTAGCCCGGCGAACGCGCAGGAGAAGCCCGCAGCCAAGGGGCATGAAAAGGGCAAATCGCCGGTGACGCAGCCCGAGCTGCGCTATCAGGCCGGCGGCTCGCCGCTCGCCAAGGAGGAGATGCACCAGGACATCAATCCCAAGGCGCCGAAGATGTCCAAGGCCGAATTCGACCGTGCGCGCCAGGTCTACTTCGAGCGCTGCGCCGGCTGCCACGGCGTGCTGAGAAAAGGCGCGACCGGCAAGCCGTTGACGCCCGACATCACGCTCGCACGCGGCACCGAGTACCTCAAGGTGTTCATCAATTACGGCTCCCCGGCGGGGATGCCGAACTGGGGCACCGCCGGCGATTTGACGGCCCAGGAAGTGGACTTGATGGCGCGCTACATCCAGCAGACCCCGCCGCAGCCGCCGGAGTGGGGCATGGCGCAGATGAAAGGCACCTGGAAGGTCATCGTGCCGCCGCAGAAGCGCCCGAAGAAGAAGGAAAACAGCTACAACATCGACAACATCTTCGCCACCACGCTGCGCGATACGGGCGAGGTCGCTCTCATCGACGGCGATACCAAGAAGATCATCAACATCGTCAGGACCGGCTACGCGGTGCACATCTCGCGTACCTCCGGCTCCAAGCGCTACGTCTACACCATCGGGCGCGACGGCAGGCTGAACCTGATCGACCTGTGGATGGCGAAACCCGATAACGTCGCCGAGATCCGCATCGGGCTGGAGGCGCGCTCGGTCGAGACCTCGCGCGCCAAGGGCTGGGAGGACAAGTACGCGATCGCGGGCTCCTACTGGCCGCCGCAGTACGTGATCATGAAGGGCGACACGCTAGAGCCCCTCAAGATCGTCGCCACGCGCGGCATGACGGTAGGCGACCAGGAATACCATCCCGAGCCGCGCGTCGCCTCCATCGTCGGCAGCCACAGGAAGCCCGAGTTCGTGGTCAACGTCAAGGAGACCGGCAAGATCCTGCTGATCGACTACACCGACATCAATAACCTGAAGACGACCGAGATCGAGGCCGCCAAGTTCCTGCACGATGGCGGGTGGGACGTGACCAAGCGCTACTTCCTGGTCGCCGCCAACCAGTCGAACAAGATCGCGGTGGTCGACACGGAGAAGGGCAAGCTCGTCAAGCTGATCGACGTGGACAAGATCCCGCACCCGGGGCGCGGCGCCAATTTCGAGCACCCCAAGTTCGGCCCGGTGTGGGCGACCGGCCACCTGGGCAGCGAGAAGATCGCGATCATCGGCACCGACGAGCACCACAAGGCGAGCGTGTGGAAGGTGGTGCAGATGCTCGACGGCCAAGGCGGCGGCAATCTCTTCATCAAGACCCATCCCAAGTCGAAGAACCTGTGGGTGGACACGCCGCTCAATCCGGACGCCAAGATCAGCCAGTCGGTCGCGGTGTTCGACATCGGGAACCTCGACAAGAAGCCGCAGATCCTGCCCATTGCGGAATGGGCGAAACTCGGCGAGGGCGCGAAGCGCGTCGTGCAGCCCGAGTACAACAAGGCCGGCGACGAGGTGTGGTTCGCGGTGTGGAGCGCCAAGAACCAGGAGTCCGCGCTCGTCGTCGTCGACGACAAGACCCGGAAATTGAAGGCCGTGATCAAGGATCCGCGGCTCATCACCCCGACCGGGCACTTCAACGTTTACAATACGACGCACGACATCTATTAGCCAAAGGAGCGTTCATGCACAGAAGCATCCTTCTCTTGATGGCCGCGGCGGGCGTTGTCGCCGCGCCGGCGGCGCAGGCGGACGAGGCGCTGCTGAAGAAGCACAACTGCATCGCCTGCCACGCTATTGACAAGAAATTGGTCGGGCCCCCCTACAAGGACGTCGCCAAGAAGTACAAAGGCCAGAAGGACGTCGTCGCGAAGCTCTCCGCCAAGGTGAAGAAGGGCGGCCAGGGCGTGTGGGGCCAGATTCCGATGCCGCCCAACCCCGCCGTGCCCGACGCCGACATCAAGAAGATGGTGGAGGACATCCTGAAGCTGTAGGAAGACCGTTCCTTCCCCCGCGACGGGGGAACGTTCAGTTGATGTAAATCAAGTTCTTCCGCGCTTTCCTCCCGCATCCTTGCGGCATGCGAAGAGCGCGGGTTCTCCTTCCGGGAGTGGCGCTGGCGTGCGCGCTGGGCACGGTGCTCGCGGACGATGAGCTCGCGCCCGCGCGCCGGGCCGAGCTCACGCGCCTCGTGCGGCAGGACTGCGGCGCGTGCCACGGTCGGACGCTGAAAGGCGGACTGGGCCCGCCGCTCGTGGCGGCGGCGCTCGAAGCGAAGCCCGCAGAAAGCCTCAAGTACACGATCCTCTACGGGCGAAGCGGCACGCCGATGCCGGGGTGGCGGCCTTTTCTGACCGAAGCCGAAGCCGACTGGATTGTCGCGCGGCTCATCGAGGGGTTCCCGGATGCGCGCTAGCACCGCGGTGGTTGCAGCGGCGTTGACGCTCCTCGCGGGCTGCGCGCAGGTTGAGCTGCGCGGCTCGGGCGACCTGGGCGTCATCGTCGAGCGCTCCGCCGGGCGCCTGCAGGTCGTCGATACCACCCGGCTGAAGAGCATCGGCACGATCGCGGGGCTCGGCGACTTGTCGCACGCCTCGGTCGTCTACTCGCGCGACGGGCGCTACGGCTACGTCTTCGGGCGCGACGGGGGCCTCACCAAGGTGGATCTGCTGCGTCAGCGTATCGACCGGCGCGTCGTTCAGGCCGGCAACAGCATCGGGGGCGCGATCTCGCAGGACGGCAGGCTCGTTGCGGCCGCCAACTACTCGCCGGGCGGCGTGCGCGTATTCGACGCGGATACGCTGGAGCTGCTCGCCGACATCCCGGCGACCTGGGGCGACGGCGGCCAGCGCGCGAAAGTGGTCGGTCTCGAGGACGCCGCCGGCAGCCGCTTTGCGTTCAGCCTGTTCGAGGCGGGCGAGATCTGGGTCGCCGACCTGTCGATCCCGCGCGCGCCGAAAATCCAGAAGTTCCGCAACATCGGCCGGCAGCCCTACGACGCGTTGGTCACCCTGGACGGACGCTACTACCTGGCCGGCCTGTTCGGCGAGGACGGGGTGGCGATGCTCGACCTGTGGCACCCGGCGCGCGGGGTGAAGCGCGTGCTCGACGGCTACGGCCGGGGCGAGCAGCCGCTGCCGGTCTACAAGATGCCGCATCTCGAGGGCTGGGCGATGGCGGGGCAGCTTGCGTTCCTGCCCGCGGTCGGGCGCCACGAGGTGCTCGTGGTGGACACCGCGACATGGCGCGAAGCGGGCCGCATTGCGGTCGCCGGCCAGCCGGTGTTCGTGATGGCCCAACCCGACGGGCGGCGGATCTGGGTCAATTTCGCCCTGCCGCACAACGATACGGTGCAGGTGATCGACACGGAAACGCGCAGTATCGTGCGCACGCTCAAGCCCGGCAGGGCGGTCCTGCACATGGAGTTCACCGCGCGCGGCGAGGCGGTGTGGATCTCCGCGCGCGACGACAATCGCGTTGCGGTCTACGACACCGCGACCTTCGAGCGCAAGGCGGAGCTCGCAGCCGAGCAGCCGAGCGGCATCTTTTTCACGACGCGCGCCGCGCGCATGGGTTTCTGACATGGATGCATTGACCGCGCGCCTGCTGAACGAGTTCCAGCGCGACTTGCCGCTCGTGCCGCGGCCGTTCCAGTCGCTGGCGGAGCGCCTGGGCGCGCGCGAGTCCGAAGTGCTGGCGATGCTGGCCGCGCTCGTCGCGGCCGGCACGGTGTCGCGTGTCGGCCTGACGTTCGCGCCCGGGCGCATCGGCGCGGCCACGCTGGCTGCAATGTCGGTTCCCGGGGAGCGCCTGCACGCAGTCGCCGCCCTCGTGAGCGCGTACCCGGAAGTCAACCACAACTACGAGCGCGACCATCCCTGGAATCTCTGGTTCGTCGTTACGGCATCCGACGCGCCACGCGTCGACGCAGTCGTGCGCGGGATCGAGCGCGACGCAGCCTGCGGGCGCGTCCTGTCGCTGCCGATGGTCGAGCCGTATCATGTCGATCTCGGGTTTGATCTCGGGCATCGCGATGCGGACGCGCCGTGGCGCGCCGGGCGCGCGCGCGCCGGCGGCCGCGTCGCATTGAGCGCGCCCGAGCGCGCCCTTGTCGCCGCACTGGAGGATGGGCTGCCGCTCGTCGAGGAGCCGTACGCCGAGGTCGCGCGCCGCGCGGGAATGGCGGAGCGGGACGTGCGGGCGACGCTCGCGCGCTGGCTCGAAACGGGGCTCGCCAATCGCCTGGGCGTGATCGTTCGCCACCGTCCGCTTGGTTTCCGCGCGAATGCCATGGTGGTCTGGGACGTGCCCGACGCGGAAGCGCGCGCGGTGGGCGAGCGGATGGCGCGGTGGCCGGACGTGAGCCTGTGCTATCGCCGCAAGCGCCTGCTGCCGGCCTGGCGCTACAACCTGTACTGCATGATCCACGGCCGCGACCGCGTCCACGTGCTCGCCCGGATCGCGGCGATGGATACGCGGCTCGAACTCGTGAAATTTCCCTACGAGGTGCTCTTCAGCAAACGCTGCTTCAAGCAGCGGGGCGCGCGTTACGTGACGGGCGGGGAGAGCGGGGTGAGCCGGGAAACGGAGACGACCGGGCAGGAGCTGGCGCATGGATGAACTCGACAGCGCCATCGTGAACCGCCTGCAGGGCGGTTTTCCGCTGGTCGACAGGCCGTTTGAGGCGGTCGCCTCGGAGCTGGGCCTTGCGGAGGAGAACTTGATCGCCCGCGTGCACGGGCTGCTCGATGCGCGCGTTCTCACCCGTTTCGGCCCGATGTACCAGGTCGAGCGCATGGGCGGCGCTTTCAGCCTCGCCGCGATGCGCGTGCCGCGAGAGGATTTCGACCGCGTGGCGGCGATCGTCAACGCGGCTCCGGAGGTCGCGCACAACTACGAGCGGGAGCATGACTACAACATGTGGTTCGTGCTTGCGGCGGAGCGGCCGGAGGGCATCGACCGGGCGATCGCCCGGATCGAGCGCGAGACCGGGCTGCCGGTGCTGAATCTCCCGAAGCTGCGCGAATTTTTCGTCGAGTTGAAGTTCAACGTGGCCGCCGCATGAACGACCTTGCAACCCCCTGGCTGGACGCGACGGATCGCCGCCTGGTGGTCGCGACCCAGTCCGGCCTGCCGCTCGTGCCGGAGCCGTATGCGGCGGTCGCGCGTGCCGTGGGCATCGCGCCGGAGGATGTGATCAGGCGGCTGCGGCGCATGCTCGACGCGGGCGTGATCCGCCGCATCGGCGCGGTGCCCAATCATTACGCGCTCGGCTTCCGGTCGAACGGCATGTCGGTCTGGGACGTCGATGACACGCGGGTCGACGAGCTCGGGATGCGGGTGGGCGCCCTGGAGTTCGTCAGCCACTGCTACCGGCGCCCGCGCGTCCTCCCGGGGTGGCGCTACAACCTGTTCGCGATGGTGCACGGGCGCGGGCGGGAGGAAGTGAAAGCAAAAGTCGAGGCGATTGCCGCGGTGCTGGGCGACGCCTGCCGCGCGCGCGAGGTGCTCTACAGCACGCGCATCCTCAAGAAAACCGGCCTGCGGCTCGCCTGATGTTCCGCATCTCGCAATTCATGAAGGAAGTGGCGCAACCGACGCCGCTCGGGCCGCCGCGGCCCCCGTTGGGGCCGGTAGTGATCTGGAATCTCATCCGGCGCTGCAATCTCACCTGCAAGCACTGCTACTCGATTTCGGCGGACCACGATTTTCCGGGCGAGCTCACGACGCGGGAGGTCTACGCGGTGATGGACGATCTCTGGCGCTTCGGCGTCCGCGTCCTGATCCTTTCGGGCGGCGAGCCGCTGCTGCGAGCGGACCTGTTCGATATCGCCCGGCGCGCGAAGGACATGGGTTTCTACACCGCGCTGTCCTCGAACGGCACGCTGATCGACGCGGCGACAACCCGCCGCATCGCGGAGATCGACTTCGACTACGTCGGCATCTCGCTCGACGGACTCCGTGAGACCCACGACCGTTTCCGCCGCTCGCCCGGCGCCTTCGAGCGGTCCCTCGCGGGCATCCGGCTCGCGCGCGATGCGGGCCTCAAGGTCGGCCTGCGTTTCACCATGACGCAGGACAACGCCCACGATCTGCCGGCTCTGCTCGAGCTCGCGCAGCGCGAGCGCATCGACCGCTTCTATTTCTCGCATCTCAACTACGCCGGCCGCGGCAACGTGAACCGCAAGGACGACGCCCGTCATCAGCTCACGCGCTGGGCGATGGATCTCCTGTTCGATGCCTGCTGGGAGGACCAGGTTCGCGGCCGGAAGAAGGAATTCACCACCGGCAATAACGACGCGGACGGCGCCTGCTTCCTGTTCTGGGTCGAGCGCCGCTTCCCCGGGCGCGCGGCGCACATTCGGGCGAAGCTCGCGCAATGGGGCGGCAACGCCTCCGGCGTCAACGTCGCCAATATCGACAACCTCGGCAACGTGCACCCGGACACGATGTGGTGGCACTACTCGCTCGGCAACGTGCGCAGCCGGCCGTTCTCCGTGATCTGGAACGACACGTCGGATCCCCTGATGGCGGGTTTGAAGGCGCGTCCGCGCGCCGTGAAGGGCCGCTGCGGGGCGTGTGTGCACCTCGACCTGTGCGGTGGCAACACGCGCGTGCGCGCGCAGCAACTGACCGGCGATCCCTGGCAGGAGGACCCGGGCTGCTACCTCACCGACGAGGAGATCGGGGTGGCCCCGGGCAGCCCGCGTCTGCAGGTGACGCCATACACGCGGGCGAAGGCCGGGATGGGCGTACAAGAATGAGCTTCGCGCTCCTTCTCGCGTTGCTCGCAGCGGCGGGCGGCGCGCTTGCTGAGTCACTGCCGCAGAAGCTCTACGCCGAGCATTGCGCCGCGTGCCACGGGGCCGATCGCCTGGGCGGGATCGGGCCCGCGCTGCTGCCGGAGAACCTGGCGCGGTTGAAGCGCCCGGAGGCGGTGGGGGTGATCCTGAAGGGCAGGCCCGCGACACAGATGCCGGCGTTCGCGGACACGCTCGGAGCGGAGGAGGCGCGGGCGCTCGTGGAGCATGTCTACGCGCCGCTCGCCGCCCTCCCGCAATGGGGCGAGACGCAAATCCGCGGCTCGCGCATCGTCCACTCGGCACCGGCGCGCCTTCCCCGCAAGCCCGTACACCAGGCCGACCCGCTCAACCTCTTCGTGGTCGTGGAAACCGGCGACCACCATGTCACGATCCTCGACGGGGACCGCCTCGTGCCCATCCACCGCTTCCCGTCCCGTTTCGCGCTGCACGGCGGGCCGAAGTTCACGCCCGACGGGCGCTTCGTGTTTTTCGCCTCGCGCGACGGCTGGATCTCCAAGTTCGATCTCTGGGGCCTCACGACCGTGGCCGAGATCCGCGCCGGCATCAATACCCGCAACGTCGCGGTTTCCGGCGACGGCCGCTACGTGATGGCGGCCAATTACCTGCCGCACTCGCTGGTGCTGCTCGATGCCGACTTGAACCTCATCAAGGTGCTCGAGGCACGCGATCGCGACGGGAAAAAGACCTCGCGCGTATCGGCCGTCTACGACGCGGCGCCGCGCAAGAGCTTCGTGGCGGCGTTGAAGGACATTCCCGAGGTGTGGGAGGTGAGCTACGACGAGAAGGCGGAGCCGATCGCGGCCGGCCTCGTGCACGATTTCCGCTACGGGGAGGGAACGTTCATTCCCGGGCGCTTCAACCCCCGCCGCAGCGTGCTCGACGAGTATCTGGACGACTTCTTCTTCACGCCCGATTACAGCGCGCTCATGGCGACTTCACGCGACGGAGGCAAGGGGCAGGTGATCCACCTCGACGTGCGGCGCAAGATCGCCTCCGTCGATGTCCCGGGCATGCCGCACCTCGCCTCGGGCATCACTTGGCAATACCGGGGCCGTACCGTCATGGCGACGCCCAATCTCAAGCAGGGCGTGGTCACGGTGATCGACGTCCAGGACTGGCGCACCGTGAAGGAAATCCGCACGCTGGGACCCGGCTTCTTCATGCGCTCCCATGAGAACACGCGCTATGCGTGGGTGGACGCCATGATGAGCCCGCGCCGGGACACGCTGCAGGTGATCGACAAGCAGACGCTCGAGGTTGCCGCGGAACTGCGCCCGGTGCCGGGCAAGACGCTCGCCCACGTCGAGTTCACCCGTGACGGGCGCTACGCGCTGGCGAGCCTGTGGGAAATGGACGGGGCGCTGATCGTGTTCGATGCCGCGACCCTCGAGGTGGTCAAGCGCATCCCGATGAAGAAGCCGTCGGGAAAGTACAACGTCTACAACAAGATTACCCGCTCGGAAGGCACGAGCCACTGATTGCAGCCCGATTTGCTACCCCTCGTACCGGCGCAGCCCGTCGACGTCGAGAATGCTGAAGCTGCGGCCCTCGACCCTGATCAGGCCGGCCTCGGCCAGCTCGTGGAGAATGCGGGAGAAGTGCTCCGGCGTGAGGTTAAGGCGCGAAGCGATCACGCTCTTGCTCGCGGGCAGCCGCAGCTCGACGGGGGCCTCGCCCGTGGCCCCGTCCGGCACCGCGTTCAGCAGGTAGCCAATGACGCGCTGCGTGCCTGACTGCAGGGTGTAGGCCTCGAGATCGGAGATGAGACCGTGCAGGCGGCGGCTCAGGCCGGCGATCATCCTGCGCGCAAACCCCGGGTCACGCTCGATCTCTTCGAACACGGTCGCCTTGGCGATATGGAGCACGAGCGTGTCGGCGAGCGCCTGCGAGTAGACCGGGTAGGGCTTGTCCATGAACATCACGGCTTCGCCGAAGCTGTGGCCCGGCCCCATGATCTCCACCACCTTCTCCATGCCGTCGGCCGAGTTGAATGCGAGCTTGATCTGGCCGTAGACGATGACGTGGAATCCCTCGCACCGGTCGCCGCGCTGGAACAGTATCTGGCCGCGCGCGACCTGCGATTCGCGGGTGCCCTGCGCGAGCCGCTCGATCTCTCCGGCGCTCAATTCCCGGAAGAGCGGCAGATTCGAGAGGAACTTCGAGACCTTGATCGGCGTCGTCGGCACTGCGCGTGGCGGGTGGACCCGCGGCTGGTTGCGTCCGGCGGGTATTATCCGGGAAAAGCGACGGGCGCGCTGGATTGCGGCTGCCTGGTTAGAATGGGCGCGATCCATGGATTACCTGCTGCTCAAGCTGACGCATGTCGCGTGCGCGGTGCTGTCCTACGGGGGGTTCTTCGTGCGCGGCGTGTGGATGATGCGCGGTTCCCCGATGCTGGAACGGCGCTGGGTGAGGATCCTGCCGCACGTGAACGACACTCTCCTGCTCGCGAGCGCGATCGCCCTGGCGGCGATGAGCCGCCAGTATCCGTTCGTCCACGGGTGGCTGACGGCGAAGGTGATCGCGCTGGTGCTCTACATCGGGCTGGGCATGATTGCCTTGAGGGCAGGCCGGGCGAAGCCGGTGCGGGTTACGGCGTGGATCACCGCGCAGGCGGTCTTCCTGTACATCGTGTGGGTGGCCCTCGCGCGCAATCCCCTGCCGGGACTCGGCTCGGGTTGACGCAGATCAACCCCGCCCCCCGCGGGTGCCGGTAGGTTAGCTCGAGGCCCGACATGGACGGATCCTTCCTGCTTTCCGAGCCGTTCGTCACGCTGTTCAAGCTGCTGACCGGGCTTGCGATCGGGCTGCTGCTCGGGCTGCAGCGCGAGATGACGCCGAGCGCCAAGGCGGGGCTGCGCACGTTCGGGCTGGTCGGGCTGTTCGGCACCGTCGCGGCGCTGGTGGCGGACGCCGTGGGCAACGCGTGGATTGTCGCGACCGGCCTTGCCCTGGTCGGCGTGATGATCGTCGCGGCGTACCACCGGACCGAGGGCCCGGAGGCCGACTCGGGCACCACGACGGTGATCGCGGTGCTGCTGTGCTACGGGCTCGGCGTCATGGTGTGGCACGACCGCAGCCAGCTCGCGGTGAGCGTCGCGATCGTCGCCACGCTGCTCCTGCATTTCAAGACCGAGCTGCACGGCCTCTCGGCGCGCCTCTCCCGGCAGGACGTCGCGAGCATCCTCCAGTTCGCGGTGCTCACCTTCATCATCCTGCCGCTGTTTCCGGACCGGGGGATCGGTCCCTACGGAGTCCTCAATCCCCATCACATCTGGCTCATGGTCGTGGTGGTTTCGGGGGTGAGCCTCATCGGCTACCTGGCGCTGCGACTGATCGGGACGCGGCAAAGCCTGGTGCTCGTTGGAATTTTCGGGGGCCTCGTCTCGAGCACCGCGACGACGCTGGTCTATGCGCGCGAGGCTCGATCCCGAGTCGCCATGCTGCCGATCGGCGGCGCGATCATCGTGATTTCCAATCTGGTGGTGCTCGTTCGGCTGGCCGTGGTCAGCGCGGTGGTCGCTCCCGGCGCGCTCTCCGTGCTGCTGCCGGTTATCGGATCGGGGCTCGCGGTCGGAGTGGCCCCGCTGGTGCGCCGGTTCCGCAAGGGGTCGGCGGCGCCGGAACTGCAGGCGCCGGAGCTCTCCAATCCGACCAGCCTGCGCGTGGCAGTGGGGTTCGGAGCATTGTATGCGCTCGTCCTTTTCGTCTCGGCGTGGCTTTCCGAGCAAGCGGGCGCCGGCGGTCTCTACGCGCTGGCGGTCGTCTCGGGCTTCGTGGACGTTGACGCCATCACGCTTTCCAGCCTGCAACTCTTCAACACCGGCGCGATTGGCGCCGGCGTCGCCGTCATCGCGATCGGCTGCGCTTACCTCGCGGCGGTCGCATTCAAGCTCGCACTGCTCGGCTTCCTCGGCGGTCGCGCGATGCTCGCGCAATTCGGGCTGCTGGTGGCCGCTCCCGCGCTCGGCGTCGCGGGCGGGCTGCTCCTGTTTGGCGCCGCTTGATGCAGATCAAGGTGGCCGTGCGGGACCGGCGGAGAATCCACTGAGGAGATGGGCCTGGCAAGGAAAAAGCGTCCGGGCGGCACGGTGTGGGAGAACGAGTCTTGCGCGTACTGGTAGCGATCGACGGCTCGGAGCATTCGGCGCGCACGGTCAAGCACGTGATCCGGATGAAGGACGGCATGCGGCAGAAGCTCGAGGTGCTGCTCCTCAACGTCCAGCCGCCGATCCCGATGAAGGACGTGCTGTTCGAGGGCCGCCTTTCCGAAGTTCACCGCCTCGAGGAGCCGCTCAAGCAACAAGGCGCCCGGGTGCTCGCACCCGCGGCCGCCGCGCTCGGTGCCGCCGCAGTCGAGTGCCAGTCGCACGTCGAGATCGGTGAGCCCGCGCCGGCCATCGCCCACGTCGCAAAGACCCATCACTGCGAGATGATCGTGATGGGCACCCGCGGCATGGGCGCCATGGCGAGCGTTTTCCTGGGCTCGGTCGCGGCCAAAGTCGTACATCTCTCGCCGTTGCCGGTGCTGCTGGTGCCCTGACCGGCGTCACTTGCGGCGGGCCCGCGCGACGGCCCGCGGGTAGAGCGCGGGGTCGCCCCAGAACCGGTAGTCGTTCCTGCGCTCGGTCTTGGCCCGGTACATTGCGCCGTCCGCCCGCTTGAGCAGCACGTCGACATCCTCGCCATCGAGCGGATAGACGGTGATGCCAATGCTTGCCGTGAGTTTCGCCCTGTGCCCCTCCAGCAGGTACGGACGGGCGAGCGCGTGGAGCAGCTTTTTTGCGGTCGCCGCGGCGTCCCGCGGCTGCGACAGCTGCTCGAGGATGACGGCGAATTCGTCTCCGCCCAGCCGCGCGACCGTGTCGACTTCCCGCACCGAGCGCTTGAGACGCCTGGCGACCACCTGCAGCAGCCGGTCCCCGCAGCGGTGCCCGAGCGCGTCGTTGACCGGCTTGAAGCCGTCGAGGTCCAGGTAGAGCAGCGCGACGAGGCTCGCTGCGCGTTTCGCGCGCACCATGGCATGCCGGAAACGCTCGCTGAAGAAGTAGCGGTTGGGCAGGCGGGTCAGGGCGTCGTGGGTCGCGAGATCGTAGAGCTCCTGTTCCTCGCGCTTGCGCAGCGTGATGTCGGAGAATATCGCCAGGTAGTGCTCGATTTTGCCCCTGCGGCTCCTGACCGCGGTGATGGATAGCCACTCGGGGTAGACCTCGCCGTTCTTGCGGCGGTTCCAGATCTCGCCCTGCCAGCGCCCGGTCGAGTGGATGCATTTCCACATGCGGGCGTAGAACTCGGCAGACTGGCGACCCGAGCGCAGCAGTCGCGGGGTCTTGCCGGAAACCTCCTTCCACGAGTAGCCCGTGACCCGTGTGAAGGACCGGTTGATGTAGACGATCCGGGTGCGCGCGTCGGTGACGAGGATCGCCTCGGCGGTGTGGTCGAGGAATCTGCCGAGCTGGCGCCAGCCTGGTTCAACCGTTCTAGCCATCGTCCGCACGGGGATTGCGCGCTCCCGGACGCGGGGCCTTGCCGCCGCCGAGCCGATGGAGGCGTTCGATCAGCGGGTGCCAAATCTCGTGCGCGGCGGGGACGGTTGCGTCTACCGCGCAGGACGCGGCCATTTCGGCTGGCGTGAGCGGCTCGCGGGCGCGCAGCTGGTGCTCGAGCACGGTGAGATCGGCTTCCGATGCGTCATCCGCACGAACGAGGCGCTCGGTGATGCGCGCGCGCAGCACCTCCAGCGGAGCGTGGAAGTCGAGGATCGTGAACGGCACGTCGAGCCGTTCCGCGATCGCCCGGAAGGCGTCGCGCTCGGCGCGCTTCAGAAATGCGGCGTCGACCACAGCCGGGAACCCGGCGCGCAGCGCCTCCTGGGCGAGCTCGCCGAGGCGCCGGTAGGTCGACGCGTTGATCACCGCGGTGTAGAGGCCGCTTCCCGCACCGGAGCCGCTCGACGCAAGTGGCGCGACGCCATGCGCGCGCTTGCGCTCGAGATCGGAGCGCACGCGGATCGCTCCCAGGGCCTCGATGAGCGGCTGCGTGAGCGTCGTCTTGCCGCAGCCGGAGAGACCGTGGGCGAGGATCAGGGCGGGGCGCTCCGGTGCCGCGAGCCGGCCCGCCAGGCGCAGGTAGTCCTCGAAAGCGCGCATGAGCCGCGCGCGCTCGGGGCGCCGCAGGCCGCTCTGCCGCGAGCGCATGAGATGCACCTTGGCGCGCACCAGCGCGCGGTAGACGAGGTAGAAGGGCAGCACGGCGAGCCCGGCGTAGTCGCCGGTCGCCTCGAGGTAGCGGTTGAGGAAGCGCCACGCGAGATCGCGGCGGCCGCGGTCCTCGAGGTCCATCGCGAGAAAGGCAGCCTCGCTCATGACATCGATCCAGCGCAGGCGGTCATTGAACTCGATGCAGTCGAAGGGCACCGGCTGCCCCTCCAGCAGGACGATGTTGCCGAGGTGCAGGTCGCCGTGGCATTCGCGCACGAAGCCCTGCTCCCTGCGCGCCGCGAAGACGCCGCTGCGCGCCTCGAATTCCCGCTCGGTCCAGTGGCGCAGCGCGCGCAGTGCCCGGTCATCGGGCGCGGCTCTGGCGAGCGGCAGCATCTGACTGAAATTCTGCAGGGCATCGGCCAGCACTGCGTCGGGTACGCCGTAGCGCGCTTGCGCCTGCGCCCGCGGCGCGCCGGCATGAAAGCGCGCGACGAGCGCCGCGAGGGCGTCGGTTTCGGGCGCGCCGAACGCTCCGGCCGAAAGCGCGCGGCTCGCGAGCGAGGCCTGCGGGAACTCGCGCATCCGCACCGCGTACTCGAGCACCGGGCCGTCGCCGCCGACGAGCGGCGCCGTGGGCGTGCCGCGGATCTCCACGAGGTCGAGGTAAAGCTGCGGGGCGAGCCGGCGGTTCAGCCGCAGCTCCTCCTCGCAGTAATGGCGGCGCAGCTCGAGGCTGGAGAAGTCGAGGAAGCCGAGGTTCACGGGCTTTTTGATCTTGTAGGCGTACTCGCCCGTCAGCAGGACCCAGGAAATGTGCGTTTCCAGCACCCGCACGCCGGCGACCGGGTGCGGGTAGCACGCAGGATCCAGGAGCGCCGCGAAGAGCGGTGGCGCGGCATCGGGCGCCGGATGAGCGCGGGCCGTTGTTGAGATCGGAAACGGGCGGGCCATGCGTGAGGACCGGCAGGCGCTTCGGGTGCGCCGCGGCTCCTTTATGCATTTCACCGGAACCGCCATTGTACGTGATTGATCTAAATCAACGATCCAGCGCAGCAGGCGCTTAGGATTGTGCAATGGGCCACGATTCACGGCCCCAGCGGAGCCCGCGGCCATGAAGCACCTGAAGCAATCGCAGATCGAGCATCTCGACCGCCTGCTCGAGAGGCGGGACCGCGAGTTGCGGGCGGAGATCCGCGCACTGCTGCTGCAATCGGACGTGGAGCACCACCGGGACCTTGCGGGCATGGTGGGCGACGTGGGCGATGAGTCGGTCGCGAACCTGCTGGCCGATCTCGACGCGGCGTTCATCGACCGCCACGTGCGCGACCTGCGCGACGTGGGGCGCGCCCGGAAGCGCTTCGCCACCGGCGTCTATGGCGTGTGCACCCGCTGCGGCCAGGGCATCGGCTATGAGCGCCTCGCCGCCTATCCCACCGCCATCCGCTGCTTCGCCTGCGAGGCGCAGCACGAGAAGACCCACGTCCACGAGGGCACCCCCACGCTCTAGCCGTGCCGGTCCACAACGCCGACATCGCCGCGGTGTTCGAGGAGATCGCCGACCTCCTGGAGATCAAGGGCGAGAACCCGTTCCGTATCCGCGCCTACCGCAACGCGGCGCGCACGGTAGGCGAGCTCGGGCGTGACCTGGCGGCGCTGCTCGAGGGCGGGGCCGAGCTGCCGAAGCTCCCCGGCGTAGGTTCCGATCTCGCCGGCAAGATCCAGGAGATCTGCGCGCGCGGGACGTGCGCGCTGCTCGAGCGCCTGCACCGCGAGCTGCCGCCGGCGATCTCCGAGCTGCTGAAGATTCCCGGCCTCGGCCCCAAGCGGGTGCGGCAGCTCTACGACGCGCTCAAGGTGAAGACGGTCGAGGATCTCCGGCGCGCGGCGGGCGCCGGCAGGATCCGCGAGCTGCCGGGCTTCGGCGAGAAGATGGAGGCTCGCATCCGGGAGGCGATCGCCGCGCGCAAGGCGGCGCCGCAGCGCATCAAGCTCGCCATCGCCGGCCAATATGCGACGGCGCTGGAGGCGTGGATCGCGCGGGTTCCGGGCGTGCGCAAGGTGACGGTGGCGGGAAGCAACCGGCGCATGCGCGAGACTGTGGGCGACCTCGACATCCTGGTCGCGGCCGCCGCGGGAAGCCCGGTGATGAAGCGCTTCGTGGCCTACGACGAGGTGAAGAGCGTGCTCGCGCAGGGAGACACGCGCTCGAGCGTTCTCCTGAAGAGCGGCCTGCAGGTCGACCTGCGCCTTGTGCCCCCGGAGAGCTACGGGGCGGCGCTCCACTACTTCACGGGCTCCAAGGCGCACAACATCGCGGTGCGCAAGCTCGGCCAGTCGAAGGGGCTCAAGATCAACGAGTACGGCGTATTCCGCGGGAAGAGCCGGATCGCGGGAGACACGGAGGAAAGCGTATTCCGCGCCGTGGAGCTTCCGTATATCGAGCCCGAGCTGCGTGAGGACCGCGGAGAGATCGAGGCGGCGCGCCGCGGCGAGTTGCCGCGCCTCGTCACGCTCGCCGAGCTGAAGGGCGATCTGCACCTGCACACGAAGGCGACCGATGGCCACAACACGATTCGCGAGATGGCGGAAGCGGCCAAGGCCGCCGGGCTCTCCTACATCGCCGTTACCGAGCACTCCCGGAGGCTTACTGTCGCGCGCGGGTTGGATCCCGAGCGCCTGCTCAAGCAGATCGACGAGATCGACCGGTTGAACGGCAAGCTTTCCGGCATCACGGTGCTGAAGGGGATCGAGGTGGACATCCTGGAGGACGGGAGCCTCGACCTGCCCGATGCCGTGCTGTCGCGGCTCGATCTCGTCGTGGGCGCGGTGCACAGCGCCTTCGAACTGCCGCGGCGCAAGCAGACGGCGCGCATCCTGCGCGCGCTCGACAGCCCCCACTTCACGATCCTCGCGCACCCCGCGGCGCGGCTGCTTGGGGCGCGGGCGGCGATCGACGTGGATATGCTCGCGATCGTGCGCGCAGCGAAGAAGCGCGGCCGCTATGTCGAGCTGAACGCGCAGCCCGACCGCCTCGACCTCGACGACGTGAACGCGCGCATGGCGCGGGAGGAGGGGGTGCTCGTCGCCGTCAGCAGCGACGCCCACAGCACCTTCGACTTCGCGCACCTGAAATACGGCATCGGGCAGGCGCGCCGCGGCTGGCTCGAGGCGAAGGATGTGCTCAATACCCGCAGCCTGAAGGAGCTGCGGCCGCTCCTTGCGCGGACCAAGGTACGCTGACGTATGCGCGCAACCGTGTGCCTCGTGTTCCTGATCGGGCTGGGAATTCTGGTTCCCGAACCCGGTCATGCGCGCAAGACCACGGTTTGCACGATCACGGTGAACTCGCCGGACGAAAAGGAGGTATTCCAGCGCCGCCTGCCCAAGGACAAATTCGAGTTCGTCGAGCTCGTGGAAGCGGGGCGGCCGGATTGGCTGGCAAAGTCATGCGCCCAGGGTATCCGTTGCGACATGCTCATCATCTCGGGGCATTTCGCCGGCGGGAGTTTTTTTTCCGACCGGCTCGAGAGCAAGGATCAACTTCCCTTCGATGAAATGGAAAGAGTCTCGTGCAGCGAGTCGTGTCCGGGGCTGTTCGGGAATCTGAAAGAAGCGTTTCTGTTCGGCTGCGGCACGCTGAGCGCGGCGGCCATTCAAAGCGCGGGGGCGGACGCGCGCCGCAGCCTCGAGCGAGCGGGACTCTCCCGTGCCGAGACCGATCGATTCCTTCGCGCGCTCAACAGGCAGTACTCGGAGAGCAACCAGGACCGCATGCGGCGCATCTTCTACGAGGTGCCAGCGCTCTACGGGTTCGGGAACAAGGCGCCGCTCGGGCCGGCGGCTGCGTCGGTGCTGACCCGCTATTTTCGGGCGCCGGGTGCCACGCAGGAGATGATCCGGGTGCAGGAGCGTCTGGTCCGCGGGGCCGGTCACCGGTTGGCGAATCACCGGCTGGCGGGCTACTTCGGGGAAGATCAAATGAGGGTCGTGGGGGGACTGACCCCGGCCGAGCCCAAGGCGCGGGTCAGGGCGGAGATGTGCAGGTTCTTCGACGACCGCCTGACCCCGGCTCGCAAGCTCGATTTCGTCGGTCAGCTGCTCAAGCGCGAGATGGCCGAAGTGCGCATGTACCTCGAGCGGATCGAAACCCATCTGGAGAGCCTCCCCGGCGCAACGACGGTCTCGCCCGAGTGGCGGGCAAGCCTGGGCCGGATTGCCGGCGACGGCGACGCGCGCGAGCGGTTTCTGCAGTTTGCCCGCGACGCCGAGCCGCCGCCCGCACGCGTGCGGATGATGGACATGGCTTCTCGCCTGGGCTGGCTGACGACGGCGAATTTGCGGCAGGAGCAGGTTCAAATTGTTCAGACCATGCTCGAGGCGCCGAAGCTGGGATCCGGAGAGGCCGACATCATTTGCGACCTGGCGAAGCAGCGCAACATCAAGCTCGGGGAATTGCGCATTCCCGCGCGTTCGGCTCCGGGTTTCAGCGTCGCGCGCGCCTGTCTGGGAGACGCCGATGCGAGACAGGGCATTCGCGCCATGCTGCTCAGCCGGGACGAGGAGCTGTTCCTCGGCGCACAGGTCTTTTTCGAGTCCCATCCCATGACGCGGTCGGAGCTCGTGTGGTACGCGACGGAAATCGGGCGCGGGACGGGCGGGGTCGCGGCAGCCGAGCGGGCGCTCCATGTGATCGCCCGCCAGGATATCCGCGACCGCGCAGTGCTGAATACCTACATGCAACTCCTGACGATGGATCTCGCCAAGGAGACGAAACACGCTATTGCGCCCGTATTCCTGTTCGCGGACTGGTCGCAAGTGGATCGCGTGAAGCTGATCGAGGCCGTCCGCAAGACGGGGCTTGCGGAGGACGGGGCGCTGGGCTTTCTTCTGCGCCGTCTCGAGAGCGGGTAGGTTTCGTCGTTGGTCTTCCCGCACTCGCGGGAATGACGAATCGCGACGATTCTTGACCTAAGTCAAAGTCCCGCTCTTGCGGCTGGAGTAGAAAGGTACTGCCTTGCGCAGTCATGGGGCGTGCCCGGCCGCCGCACCCGGGTATTCCGCGGCACAAGGCACCAGGCGGGAGGAAGTCGATTCTCCCGGCCAGATCAACCTCCTCTTCGGGGGTTGACGCAACGCCGACCGGTGCGATAACGATGCGCCGGTACCCTAGGCGGGTCCAAGCGGCAAAGCGTGGTCAGTGTGGCCGACGCCGGAAGCTCACAAGGCCTCCGGCGTTACTTTTTTGCCCTCGGCCCCGTCAGTCGTCAGCCGTTACTCCCGTAGGGCGCAGCTTGCCGGGCAGGAGGCAGCCTTTGCGGGCCCGGTGGAGGATGTGTTTCTTGAGGTCCGCGCCGCTGACCTTGACGGTCCGCTCGTTCCCCGAGCGCGCGACCCCGGCGACGGTCACCGACTCGGCGTTCGCGAAGCCGACCGCGACGAGCTTCTCCTTGTCATCCAGCCCCATCAGCGTGATGCCGCGGCCGCGCGCGAGCTCTTTCAGCTCGGCTGCCGGGAAGAGCAGCATCCGCCCCTTCTCCGAGAACGCCGCCGCCAGCTCCGGCTTCTCCGGCACCGGCGCGGGCCGGATTACCTCGTCGCCCGCCTCGACGGTCATGAACGCCTTGCCCGCCTTCACCCGCGTCAAAAGCTCCTCCGACTTCCCGATGAAGCCGTAGCCGCCAGAGCTCGCGAAGAGATAGCGCTTGCCCGGCTGCGCATCCACCACGTGCGCAAGCCTCGCGCCGGGCGCCAACTCGACGAACGTCGAGAGCAGCTGGCCGTCGCCCTTGCCCCCGGGCAGCTCCGAGCATTCCACCGAAAACGCCCGCCCGGCCGTGTCGACCAGCCCGATGCTGTGCACCGAGCGCGTCTCGAACACGGCATACGGTCCGTCGCCGGTCTTGTAGGTGGTGCTGGAAAGATCGAGTCCGTGGCCCGGGCGCGCGCGCACCCAGCCGTTCTTCGACACGATGATCGTCAGCGGCTCGTCGATCACCTGGCGCTCGAAGGTCGCGCGCTCGGCGGTCTCGATCTGCGTGCGGCGCGCATCGCCGTACTGCTTCGCATCCGCCCGGATCTCCTCCGTGACCAGGTTCTTGAGCGACTCGTCCGAGCCGAGCACGCCCTTCAACTTCCTGCGCTCGTCCTTCAGCTCCTTCAGCTCCGTCTCGATCCTGATGCCCTCGAGCCGCGCGAGTTGCCGCAACCGGATCTCGAGGATGTCCTCGGCCTGCATCTCCGTCAGCTTGAACTGCTTCATGAGATCGGGCTTGGGATCGTCGGAATTGCGGATGACCTTGATCACCTTGTCGATGTTGAGCAGAACGATGATGCGGCCCTCGAGGATGTGGATCCGCTTCTCGACCTGTCCCAGCCTGAACCGGATGCGGCGCGTGACGGTGGCGGTGCGGAACTGGACCCACTCGCCCACGAGCTGCGCGATATTCTTGCGCGTGGGCCGTCCGTCGAGCCCGAGCGCGACCAGGTTCACCGGGAAATTCTCCTCCAGGCTCGTGTGCGCGAGCATGAAGCGCATGAACTCGTCGGG
>Ga0210102_1000034_pt1 | contig 40714 bp, 33 predicted proteins | sample RushOxbow_ThreeS_4_FD_185563 | JGI IMG/M metagenome (GOLD analysis project Ga0210102, IMG submission 185563) | Wetland microbial communities from San Francisco Bay, California, USA, that impact long-term carbon sequestration -... | ecosystem: Environmental > Aquatic > Marine > Wetlands ...
GGCGGTGCAGCGCGCCAAGTCGATGCCCATCGTCTTCAACCTGCTCTCCGATCCCTTCGCGGCCGGGGCGGGGACCAGCGACTCCAACCACCTGGCCAATGTGACCGGGGTGTATTCGCCCGGCTTCGGCGATCCGGAGCAGACCCGGCGGGTCGACCTGATCCGCAGGATCGTCCCCAAGGCCAAGCAGATCGGGGTGCTTTTCAGCCCGGAAGAGGCGCTGTCGATCATCTTCAAGGACCGGATGACCAAGGCCGCCGGGCGGGCCGGATTGCGTGTCACCGCCGTGCCGGTGGGGAGCACCGGCGAGATCGGTGATGCCACTCGGACGCTGTGCAGCAGGAAGGTGGACGCGATCGAGTTCTTCGGGAATGCGGCGCACGCCGGTTTCGCCAGCCTCATCAAGACGGCGAAGGAGTGCAAGATCCCGGTGTTCTCTCCCGCGCCGTTCGAGGTGATGCAGGGCGCGGTCGCCTCCTTCTTCCCCGACTTCCAGGAAGGCGGCGTCGAGGCGGGCAAGATGGTGGCCCGGGTGCTGCGCGGCGAGAGTCCGGCCTCGATCCCGTTCTACCGGCTCGAGACCACGAGGCTCATCGTGAATACGGGGGGTGGCGTCACCGTGCCCCAGGACGTGGTCAAGCAGGCCGACTCGGTCGTGGGGGCGGCCAAGTAAGGCATGGAGATCGACGCCGCGCGGGAGGGCGGTTCGGTGGTCCTCCGGCTGGGCGGCCGGCTGGACCGGGAATGGGCCGAACACCTGTCCCGCACCCTGGAGGACCTCCTCCGCGACGGCGTCCGGTCGCTGGCGATCGACCTGTCGGCCGTCACCTACGTCAGCTCCGCCGCGACCCTGGTGCTGTCGCGCTGGCAGGAGGAGCTGGCCGGGCTGCGCGGTGAGGTACGCCTGACTTCCATCCCGCCGGCGATCCAGGAGACCTTCACGATCTCCGGCTGGGAGTCCCGGCTGGAGATCACCAGCGGCGGCAGCGCCAAAGTCGCCGATCTGCGGCAGTCCTCCTGGCACATGCCCGCGGTGTCCGCCACCGCGGGACAGTACCAGACGTCCGCCTCGGTCCCGGGCGGTGAGTTATTGTGCCGGCTCCACGGGCACCCCGACCGGCTGGGTGACGCCACGCCGGCGCCCGAGGACTGCGCCGTGGTTCCGGTCTCGGGCCATACGTTCTGTCTGGGTCTCGGCGCAATCGGAGCCGGCTACGAGGAGTGCCGGGAGCGCTTCGGCGAGCTGGTCGGGATCGCCGGGTGCATCGCCTATTTCCCCACTGACGGGGCCCGCCTGGCGGACTACTTCGTGGGCGACGGTCCCAAACCGCCGCGCGCCGTGCTGGCCAGCGGGCTGAGCTGCGAGGGCGCCTTCTCCAAGCTGGTGCGCTTCAGCGCCCGGCCCGACGGCGACCCCGTCCCTCTCTCCGAGCTGGCCGCGGTGTGCCTCGACGCCTCGGGTGGCCGGGCGGCGGGACTGGTGGTCGCCGGGGAGACGGCCGGGCTGACCGGCGCCCGGCTTCGCCGCTCACCCGCGGCCGCAGGTGGATCGCCGCTGCTGTTCGAGGTTCCGGCGGTGCGTGAGTGGCTCTCGTTCGCGCCGGAGCGGACTCACGGTACGACGACGACCGTGCTGGCCGGGGTCGTCGCCCGATCGCCCCAGGCGCCGCTCGCCGCGCATCTGCGGCCCCTCGGGCTCATCGGCCGTGTCTTCGGCCACTTCCACGCTGCCGTGTTCTCCTATAACCCCCTGCCTCAGCGGACGGTGGATCTGGAGACGCTGCTGAAGGGCGTCTTCCGCAACCACCAGCTCCGTGACGTGCTCCACCTGGTCTGGGACGATCGCGGTGAAGCCGGGGTGGCGGAGAGCACGTTGGTCCGAGGCGTCGCCTGGGTCGCGCCGATCACCGAGATCGCCTGAGAACCTCTGAATGAACCTCTTGATTGGGGCCGCCACGGTCGGCCTCATCCTTGCCTTGCTCGGGCTCGGCGTGTTCCTCAGCTACCGCATCTATCACACCCTCGATCTCACGGCCGACGGGTCGTTCGGCGTGGGCGCCGCGATCGTCGCCGCGCTCCTGGTCCGGGGCACGCCGCCGATTCTGGCCACGGCCATCGCCACCCTCGGCGGGGTCGTCGCCGGCTCCCTCACGGGCGTCCTCCACACCCAGCTGCTGGTGAGCGCCCTGCTGGCCGGGGTCCTCGTCAGCACGGCACTCTATTCGGTGAGCCTGTTCGTCATGGGCAGCGGCAATCTGTCCCTGACGTCGGCGGACAGTCTGGCGAACCTGGCCGAGCGCCTGGGCCACCGGGTTCTCGGGCTGCCGCCTGATCTGACCCTCTTCGGCACTTCGGTAAGCGGTGGCAGCGTGGCCAGCCTGCTCATGATGCTGCTGCTGGCCGGCGGTGTGGCCTGCGCGCTCGCTCTCTTTCTCCGGACCCATCTGGGCCTGGCGATGCGGGCCTCCGGTAACAATCCCCGGATGGCCCGGGCCGTCGCCATCGACGTGGATCACATGGTCGTGGTCGGGCTCGGGATCTCCAACGGGCTCATCGCCCTGGCGGGTGCGCTGCTGGCGCAGTACGAGGGGTTCGCCAACATCCAGATGGGCATCGGCGCACTGGTCACCGGCCTGGCGAACCTGATGGTCGGCGAGGCGCTGCTCGGCCGCCGCTCGATCGGGCGCTGGATCGCCGGGGCGGTCGTGGGAGCGGTCGTATTCCGGCTCCTGGTCGCGGCCGCGGTGCGCGCGGGACTCAATCCCAACGCGCTCAAGCTGGTCACCGCGGTCCTGGTGCTCGCGGTGCTGGTATTGCCCCGGCTGATGCGCCGGGGGCAACCGGCCGCGGCGGAGGGGACCAGCCGTGTTTGACACCGCGCTCCGGCTCGAGGCGGTCGCCCATGTGTTCCATCCCGGCACGCCCGGCGAGGTGCGGGCCCTCGACGGGGTCGACCTGGAGCTCGCGCGCGGCACCTTCACCGTCGTCCTGGGCACCAACGGGTCCGGCAAGTCCAGCCTGCTGAACGCAATCGCCGGAAGCCTGCCGCTCTCGCATGGGCGGGTATACCTGGACGGCTGGGATGTGACCCGATGGCCGGAGCAGCGCCGGGCTCGGCTGATCAGCCGGGTCTTTCAGAACCCCTTCACCGGAACCGCGGCGGATCTGAGCGTCGCGGAAAACCTGGTCCTCGCGGGCGGCCGGGGAGGGCGCCGGTGGCTGCGCCGCGCGCTCGACCGGGAGCGGCGCCGGGAGCTGCAGGAGACCGTTGTCCGCCTGGGAATGGGGCTGGAGGACCGGCTGGACACGCCGATGGGTTTGCTGTCCGGCGGGCAGCGTCAGGCTCTGACGCTGCTCATGGCGACGCTGGTGCGGCCCACTCTCCTGCTGCTGGACGAGCACACCGCGGCGCTCGACCCGCGAAGCGCCGAGCAGATCACCCGGCTGACTCTGGAGACGGTGGCCGCGGGCGATCTCACTACGCTCATGGTGACCCATTCCATGGCCGACGCGGTGCGGCTGGGGGACCGGGTGCTGATCATGCACCGTGGCCGGATCGCGCACGACCTCCGCGAGCTCCGCCGCCGCCGGCTCTCGGTGGACGACCTGCTCCAACTGTTCGACCAGCTTCGCTGGGCCGACCGGTTGGACGATTCGGCGGCGGAGATGCTGCGCCGGGCCTACGTGTGACGGTGCCCGGCACCCTCGACCCGCTGCCTCAGGCTCTGCGGGAGCGCTATCGGCTGGAGCGGGAGGTCGGGCGGGGCGCCATGGCCGGCGTCTACCTGGGGCGGGACGTCCAGGGACGGCAGGTCGCGGTGAAGGTTCCGCACCCGGGCCTGGTCTCCGCCCTCGACCAGCAGCGCTTCGTCCGGGAGATGGACATCGCGGGGTCCCTGGCGCATCCGCTCATCGTGCCATTGTGGGAGTCCGGCGAGATCGAGGGCGTACGCTATTACGTCATGCCTTACGTCGAGGGCGAGTCGCTCTACGATCGGCTCCAGCGGGAGCGCCGGCTTCCGCTTCCCGACGCCCTCCGGGTCGTCCACGACGTCGCCGAAGCGCTCGGCTACGCGCACCAGCGGGGAGTCCTGCATCGCGACATCAAGCCGGAGAACATCCTGCTCGCCGGGGGGCGGGCGCTGGTGGCGGACTTCGGGCTGGCCCGGGCCATCGGTGCCGCCGATTACCAGAAGCTGACCGAGACCGGCATCGTGATCGGCACGGCGTACTACATGAGCCCCGAACAGCTCCGCGAAGACCGAGACCTGGACCAGCGGGCGGACGTCTACAGCCTGGCCTGCATCCTCTACGAGATGCTCACGGGAAGCCCGCCCTTCACCGGGGCAACCCTGACCGAGTTGGCCACCCGGATCCTGCGCGCTCCTCCGCCGTCGGCCGCGCTGGTCGATCCCACCGTACCGGCGGTGGTGGACCGGGCCATCGGCCGGGCGCTCGCGAAATCGGTGGCCGAGCGATTTTCGACCATGCGGGAGTTCGCGGCCACGCTGCCGCAGCCGTGAGGCTCAGTGCCCGCGGCCCCAGCCGCGCTCGACCAGATGACGGGTGATACTCCTCGCGGCGAGGAGATGGGCTTGGGCATTGGGGTGCCCGTCATAGGGAGTTGCCCACCATTGCCGCCAATCACCGTCGCCGGTGGCGCTCGCATAGGCCGGGGTCAGGTCGAGGACGTCGATTCCTTCGGCCTGTGCGGCCCGTGAGACCTTCGCATACGCTTGCCGCAGTGGGTGCGAATCGGCGGTCCAGCGGCCAGGGTTGAATCCGGGAAAGAGCACCAACGTCACGGGAACCCCGCGGGCACGGGCCGAGTCGCCTATCGTCCGCAGGCCGGCCTGAACCCGCGCCCAGCCAGGAGAGCCGTCCGCGTACCCGCCATACAGGCTTTTTCGCTGGGCGGCCTGACCGAGTGTCGCCGCGAACTCTTGTCGCACCAGGGACACCAGCGCGCTGGTTTGAAGCAGTCCCCCCTTGAGCACCGCCGGCGGCCGGCCGTGAAGGAGCAACGCGTCGGGATCCCCGCGTGGCGCCTCCGTGTCGTTCGCGTAGAACTGGACCAGGAGGCGATCGGGCTGGAACTGCCACCCGATCCGGTCCAGCATCCGTACCTCGTCCGCCATGCTCCACCCGCGGCGGCTGACGTTGATGACCTCGGTAGGCGATTCCGGGACGGAGCGGGTCAGCTCGGCTTCGAGCAGCGAGGGCCAGATGCTGTCGGTGGAAGCGATCTTGTCGCCCCAGGTGAAGGAGTCCCCCAGCGCCAGGAGCCGCAGCACGCCTGGCGCCCGGCTCACGGTCTGATGCACGGTCCGGAACCCGAAGAGGTTGCGCGCAGCGACACTGTCGTAGCGCCGCTCCCAGGCCAGCACCTCCGACGGGGGCCCGTACTGCTGCCGGAGGAAGGGCATGCGCAGGGCTCCCTCGAGGAGAGCGCAGGCGACCACCACCGCGGCCACGACAGTCACCATCCGTCCCCACAACGCCGAGAAGCGATCCTGGCCGGCGAGAGGCAGCAGGAGGAGGCCCGCGGCGGCACTCCAGGCCAGCAGCAGGAGAGCCGGGAACACACTGGCTGCCAGGGCGGCCACCGCGACCAGGACGGCCGTGATCAGCAACGTGATCCTTCCCCCCGGATCGCGAAGCTGGCGGGCGGCGATGGACGCGGCAGCCTCGCGGGAGGGACGCCGCAGGAGCAGGACGGCGCCGAGTAGCCAGGGCAGGAACGCCAGAACCGGGAGGAGGAGTCCGCCCGCGGGAAGGGCTGCCGCCAGGAGAATAGCCAGCCCCAGCCACGCCGCCCACAGTTCCCAGGGCTCGACCGGCGTCACGGCTTCAGCGGAGCGGGGGACGGGAACGTGGTGCGGCTGCCCGCCGACCGCCCCGCCGAGGCCAGGACCTCACCCACCCGCCGCACCAGCTCGTCGGGGCTGAACGGCTTCTGGAGGAAGGTAGCGTCCTCGCCCAGCAGCCCGCGCTGGTGGATCTCGTCCCCGGGGTAGCCGGAGATGTAGAGCACCGGCATGCCGGGATGCCGCTCGTGCACCATGTCGCGAAGGGCGCGGCCGGACAGGTGCGGCATGACGACGTCGGTGATGACCAGGTCGGGAGGGGTGACTCCCGACTCGAGCAGCGCCAGTGCCTCGCGTCCATCGCCGGCGCTCTCGACCTGGAACCCGCCGCTCCGCAAGGCCACGATCGCCAGGCGTCGGACCGAAGCGTCGTCCTCGACCACCAGCACGCGCCGCGCGTCGGCTCGAGCCGGGGACCAGCGGGAGGAGGTCGGCGCGATCTCGTCCTGCTCCGCCTCGTCGGCGTCCAGCAGCGGGAGAAGGACGGTGGCCGTGGTGCCCCGGCCCGGCTCGCTCTCGAGTCGGACCTCTCCACCGGCTTCGGTCACGATGCCGTAGACCATCGCCAGCCCGAGCCCGGTGCCTTCGCCCACCCGCTTCGTGGTGAAGAAGGGCTCGAAGGCCCGGCGCCGGGTCTCCTCGCTCATGCCGTGACCGGTGTCACGCAGCGAAACCACGGCGAACGGGCCCGACGGCATCTCCGCGCTGTCGGTCTCGACCATCAGCGCGCCACCATCGGGCATGGCGTCAGCGGCGTTGGCGGCGAGATTAATCAGCACCTGCTCCAGCTGGCTCCGGTCCACCCGGACGAAGGCGGGCTCCGGCGCGCAGCGCACGGTGAGGGTGACGCCGGCACCCACGACCCGCTCCAGCGTGCTCCTCAGCTCGGACACCACGGCATCCAGCCGCCACGGCCGGGGCGACGATACCTGCCGCCGGCTGAACGCCAGGAGCTGCCGGGCGATGTCGGCCGCCCGGTGCGCTCCCTGTCGGATCTCGGCCAGATCGGCCGCGACGGGATGATCCGGGCTGAGCCGGCTGCTGGCGAACTCGGCGAAGCCGAGCACGGTGGTCATGGAGTTGTTGATGTCGTGCGCCACGCCGCCGGCGAGCTGACCGACCGCCTGCATCCGCTGGGCCTGGTTGAGCTGCTCCTCGGTGCGCCGGCGCTCGCTCACGTCCACGAACGCCCCGACCGCTCCCCGGACCCGGCCGTCCGCATCGAAGAGAGGCGCGGCGGACCCCAGCACGTCCACGGCGGTGCCGTCGGGACGGACCACGCGGTAGGCCTCGTTGATCACCGGCTCGCCCGTCCGGGCGGCGCGCTGCATCACCAGGTCCCCCCCGGGAATCTCCTCGCCGTTGTAGCGAACGACCCGGAAGGGCCGCTCGGCACCGCCCGGCCCGGTCTTGGAGGCGTTTTCTCCCTCGGGGAGCTGGAGGAGCTGGGCAAGGGCGCGGTTGAGCCGGATGTCCCGGCAGGCAGGATCCAGGGCGATGCCGATGCCGGTGGGGATCACCTTGAAGAGGGTCTCCATCTCGGCGATCCGGCCGGCGAGGTCGGCGTTGAGCCGGCGCACCTCCTCTTCCGCCTTACGCCGCTGGGCCACCTCCGCATCGAGGGCGACGTTGGCCCGCCGGGTCTCCCGCTCCCGCACCTCCTCGGTCTCGCGCCTGAGCCGCTCCTGCACCGCGCGCCAGACGGCCACGCCCAGGCCGGCCAGGAGGAGCAGGGCGAACGCGGCGAGGGCGGCCTGGGTCGCCGCGGCCCGGCGCGCGGCCTGCCGCCAGGTCGCCTCGGAGGCCGCCAGTAGGTCCAGCTCCCGCCCCTCCATGCTGCGGAGCAGGGCGGCCACGGAATCGGCCGTGGCACTGCCTGCACCGGTGCGGACCAGCGCGCGGGCCGAGTCGACGCCGCCCAGCCGGTACGCGGCCACCATGGACTCCAGCTCCTCCAGCCGGGACCCGAGCAGGCGGTCGAGCTCGCGGATGTCGCCGGCCTGCCCCGGCCGGTCCTGCTGGAGCCGCGGCAGCCGGGCACGAGCATCCTCCAGCTCCCGGACCGCGGCCCGATAGGGCGCCAGGCTGGCCTCGTCTCCGGTCAGGAGGAATCCGCGCTGGCCGGTCTCGACCGCGCGCATCATGGAGAGGAGCCGCTCGAGGGACAGGATGTGCTCCCGCCCGGCAGCGGCGGTCCGGCTGCTGGCGACGAGCCGGCTGGTGCTCCCGTAGGCGACCAGCACGATGATGGCGAGAAGCAGGACCGCCGCGGCGAGTCCGAGCGCGATCCTCAACTGGAGAGAGAGACTCCGCACCCGCCAACATTCGGCTGGCCGGCGGCGAGTGTCAACAGGCGGGTTGAGGAGTTGCTCCTCCCTCGACGCGGCCGGTAGGTTGTCACTCTGTGACCTACCGCGTGCTGCCTCCCCCGTACGCTCCCCAGCGGGGCGGTGCCGACCTCCCGCGGCTGTCCCGGCCCCAGCGCCTCGGCCTCGCCCTCCTGCTGGCGGCCATCGCCCTGGCGGCCCGGGCGGTGCTCGCGCGATATATCCCGGGCACGTACCACCCCATCTATCTCGCTGCGGTCGCCCTCAGCGCCTGGTTCGGTGGGCTCCTGTCCGGCCTGGTGACCGCACTGGCGATCAGCACCGCGGCGTTGGAGCTGCCCGGCTTTCCGGACAACGTCTCGCACTGGAGCATGTCACTGCTCTCCGGTGTCGCGCTCGCCTGGCTGGTCGCCTCCCTTCTGGGCGGTCGGCGGCGAGCCGAGCGGTCCGCTGCTCGAGCGTCGCGGGTTCATGCGCTCAATCTCGCCCTCGGCCCCGGCCTGAGCCCGGTGGAAATCGCCCGGTCGGTCGTGGGGCACGCGGTCGAAGCGCTGCAAGCCGGCGGCGGCGTGCTGGTGCTGTCCGACGGCGGGGCGCCCACCCTGCTTCATGCCGAAGGCGTCGTCCCCGCCGGGACGGTCGGCCCGCTGCTGCAGGAGGTGATTCAGGACGGCACCCCGCGCTTCCTCGGTCGGTTGCCGGACGGCCCGGGATCAGCCGCGGTGCTGCCGCTCTTCGCCGCCGGCCGGGCCGTCGGCGCCCTGGAGCTCAGGTTCCCCTACCGCCGCCGCTTCGGGCAGGAGGACCGGGATTTCATGCTCACCCTGGCGCGCCAGGGCGCCCAGGCACTGGAGCGATCCCGCCTGTACCAGGCCGAGCGAGGGGCTCGGCGCCACGCCGAGAATGCGGGCGAACGGCTCGCCTTTCTGGCCCAGGCCAGCGAGGTCCTGGCCTCCTCGCTCGACTACAAGGCGACGCTGGCGGCGGTCGTGCGGCTCGCGGTCCCCCGGCTGGCTGACTGGTGTGCGGCCGATGTGGTGGACGCCGAAGGTCGGGTGCATCGCCTCGCCATCAGCCACGCCGAACCGGCTAAGGTGGAGGAGGTCTGGGAAATGAGCCGTCGGTACAGCGCGCTTCCCGATGACCCGGTCCCCCGCGCGATCGCAACCGGCGAGCCGCAGCTTCTCACCCGTATTACCGACGAGGTCTTGCGGGCCTTCGCGCGCGACCCGGAACACCTCGAGCGACTGCGCGCGCTCGATCTGCGCTCGCTGTTGATCGTGCCGCTTCGCGCCCGGGAGCGGACCCTGGGTGCCCTGACGTTCGTCATGGCCGAATCCGGTCGGGAATACACCTGGGCCGACCTGCCCCTGGCCCAGGACCTGGCCCGGCGCGCGGCGATGGCGGTGGACAACGCCCGGCTCTACCAGGACGCCGAGTCCGCGCTGGGCTCCCTCAACCAGATGGTCGCCCTGCTGGACACCGTCTTCACCGGCGCACCCGTCGGACTCGCTTTCGCCGACCGGGACCTCCGATTCGTACGGGTGAACGACGCGCTGGCTCGGCTCACCGGCCGGAGCGCCGGGGACTTCCCGGGGCGGACCCCGACCGAGGTGCTGGGCGCCGAAGGTGACGGCCTGGAGGAGCCGTTCCGGCGGGTGCTCGCGAACGGCGAGCCGGCGCTCGACCGGGAGCTGCGCGCGGGAGGGTCCGGCGGCGGGCGACGCGAGCTGCTGGCCAGCTTCTACCCGGTGCGCGGTCGCGAGGGGCGAGTGGAGTGGGTGGGCATCGTCGCGCTCGACCTGACCGAGCGGCGCCATGCCGACGAGCTGCTCATGCAGTCGCAAAGGATGGAAGCGATCGCCAAGGTGGCCGGCGGTGTGGCCCACGAGGTCAACAACATGATGACGGTGATCAACGGGTTCAGCGGCTTCCTGCTCGAGTCCCTGCCCCCTGGCGACGCCCGTATTACCGACGTAGCCGAGATCCGGAAGGCCGCCGATCGCGCCGCGGGAGTCACCCGCCAGCTCCTGGCCTACAGCCGGCAGCAGGTGCTGCGGCCCCAGCCGCTGGAGCTCAGCCGGCTGGTGCAGTCCTATGCGGCCGTCATCGAGCGGATCGTTGGGTCCGGGATCACCGTGCGCTATCGACTGGCGGACGGCGTCCCGCCGGTCCGGGCCGATCCCGCCCAGCTGGAGGAGGTGCTGGTGAACCTGGCCCTCAACGCCCGCGACGCGATGCCGGACGGGGGCGAATTGACCATCGAGACCGCCGCCGTCGCGTTGGAGGGGCAGGCCGTGGGCCCGGGACGGCCGGCCATACCACCGGGCCGCTATGCCCGCATCACGGTGAGCGACACCGGGCGTGGGATGGACGCCGAGACCAGAGCCCGGGCCTTCGAGCCCTTCTTCACCACCAAGCGCCCGGGTGAAGGCACCGGGCTCGGCCTGGCCATGGTCTACGGCATCGTGAAACAAAGCGGCGGCTTCGTCTGGTGCTACAGCGAGCCGGGGCAGGGCACGGCGTTCAAGATCTATCTACCAGAGCACCCGGGTCCCGCGGAGCCGCCCGAGCCGGCCCCCGCAATGGAGGCCGTACCCGGCGGGAACGAGACCATCCTGCTGGTGGATGACGAGGACGCGGTCCGGCGGATGGCCGCCCGCACCCTCACCGCGCGGGGCTACCGCGTGGTCGAGGCGACCAGCGCTGTCGAAGCCCTGGCCGACGAGCCGGGCTGGGGTCCGATCGACCTGGTGGTGACCGACGTGGTGATGGCGGGTATGGGAGGGCGGGAGCTCGCGGTGGAGCTGGCCCGACGCCGGCCCGGGGTGCGGCTGCTCTACATCTCGGGCTACACCGACGACGAAGCCACCCGGCGGGGCCTGCTGGATGCCGGCGCACCGTTCCTTCAGAAGCCCTTCGAGGCCGAGACGCTGGCCCGTCGGGTGCGCCAGGTGCTCGACTCCCAACCCCGTTAAATTTCGAACGATGGACCTCTTCGACGAGTTCCGCGCCCACCTCGCCTCCCTTCCGCTGCCGGAGGGCCGCGCCCTGGTCGCCGTGTCCGGCGGGCCCGACTCGGTCGCCCTGCTGGACCTGCTGCACCGGACCGCCGACGCACACCGGCTGGAGCTGGTGGTAGCCCATGTCGACCATGGGATTCTCCCCGGCAGCGCCGAGGTGGCGGCTCGGGTCGCCGGGCTGGCAGCCGAGCGCGGGCTGGTCTGCCACACCGAGACCCTCGCCCTCGGTCCGGCGGCCAGCGAGACCGCCGCCCGGGAGGCGCGGTACGTTACCCTCTTCCGCCTGGCTGCGCAGGTGAATGCCGCGTGCCTCCTCACCGCGCACCACGCAGATGACCAGGTCGAGACCGTCCTGATGCGGGTTCTGGCCGGCTCGGGGCCGGCCGGCCTGGCGGGGATGGCCCCCGCCGCGGGCCCGGTCATCCGGCCCCTCCTCCCGTTCCGGCGTGCCGCGCTGCTGCGCTACACCCGCCAGCGGGGCCTGCCTGTCTGGGACGACCCGGCCAACGGCGACCCGGCCCACCTCCGGTCCTGGCTCCGGGGGGAAGTATTGCCATTGCTGCGCCGGCGACTCCCCGACCTGGAGGAGCGGCTGCACCGGTTGGGTGCCCAGGCGGCGCGCGATCGCAGGGCCTGGGACCAGGCGCTCGACGCGTTGCCGGGGCTCGATCCCCGAGAGGAGCGCGAGGGAATTTCCGTTGCTGCCACCCCCCTGCGGGCGTATGATTCAGCCTTGGCGGAGACCCTCCTGCTCGCAGCCGGGCGCCGCGCGGGGTGCGCCATGGGTTCGGCCAGGGCACGCCGAGCGCTCCGGCTCCTCCGCGACGGTGCCAGTGGGCAGGAAGTGCCGCTGGGTGAGGGGTGGCGGGCGGAGGTGGCCTTCGATCGGCTGCGGGTGGTCCGGGCGAGGGCCCCGCAGGGCGATGCTCCGCTCCTCCTGGACGGCCGGGAGGGAGAGGGGATCTGGGGTGACTGGCGGATCTGCTGGCGCCCGGAGGCCGCACCCGAGCGGCAGGAACGCCGCGGGCTCACCGCGTGGTTCCGGCCCGGGCCGCTGACGGTCCGCTGCTGGACGCCGGGTGACCGGGTCAGACCGCTGGCCGGCCCGGGTCGCCGTCTGGTGGTCCGCTGTTTCCAGGAGGCGCGGATCCCCCGTCGGAGCCGCGCGTCCTGGCCGGTGCTCACCGGGCCCGAGTCGGTGGTCTGGGTCCCGGGCGTCTGCCGTTCCGACGCTCTCCTTCCATCTCCGGGCGCGGAGGCCCTTCGTGTCGATGCTGAGCACGCCTGAGGTGCTGCGGCGGACCGGGGGCAAGCCGGTCAAATCGATCGTCTTCGACGAGGCCACCATCGCCGCCCGGGTCGAGGCGCTCGGGGCCGAGATCACCGAGGCCTACCCCGAGGGCGACCTGCTGGTGCTGGGGCTGCTCAAGGGGAGCTTCATCTTTCTGAGCGATCTGGTCCGGAAGATCGAGCGGCCGATCCAGATCGACTTCCTGGTGGCGAGCTCGTACGGCGACGGCAAGGTCTCCAGCGGCACCGTGCGCCTGCTCTACGATCCCGAGACCCGGCTGGAAGGGAAACACATCCTGCTGGTCGAGGATATAATTGATACCGGCAAGACGCTGCGGCGCTTGATGACGCTGCTGGGCGCGCGCCGGCCGGAAAGCCTGGCGATCTGCGCCCTGCTCGACAAGCAGCTGGCGGCGGAGCCGCGTCCCGAGGTCCGCTTCGTCGGGTTCCGGGCACCACCGGCGTTTCTGGTCGGCTACGGGCTCGACCACGCCGAGAACTATCGGCATCTTCCGTTCATCGCGGACCTGGAATAAATGGCAGATCGACTTCCCTCCCGGCCCCCTCGCACCAACTGGGGCAATCTGAGCAAGAACCTGGCCCTCTGGCTGCTGGTCGGTCTGCTCGCGCTCGCGCTCTTCCAGATGATGAGCCGCCAGCGCAACCCGACTCAGGAGTTCAGCTACACCGAGTTCAGCCGCCAGCTCGACCAGGGCAACGTGCAGCAGGTCGAGATCTTCGACGGGAAGCGGCTGGAGGGAGACTTCCGAACCCCGGTCACCCAGGACGGCCGGACCGCCAAGAGCTTCACCGTGCTGCTCCCGGTGGCCAACAGCGAGGCCTTCATCAAGCGCCTGGAGGACGCGGGCGTTCCGATCCTGGCCAAGGAGCCCAAGGGCGGGCTCACGGCCATCGTGATCGCCGCTCTCCCCTGGATCGTGATTCTCGGCCTCTGGTTCTTCCTGCTCCGGCAGCTCCAGGCCGGGGGCAGCCGGGCGTTCGCCTTCGGAAAATCGAAGGCCAAGCTCCTCGCCGGCGACACTCCGAAGGTCACCTTCGCCGACGTGGCCGGGGCCGACGAGGCCAAGGTCGAGCTGCAGGAGATCATCGAGTTCCTCAAGGACCCGCAGAAGTTCACCCGCCTGGGTGGACGGCTGCCCAAGGGGGCGCTGCTGGTCGGACCGCCTGGCACCGGCAAGACTCTGCTGGCGAAGGCCGTGGCTGGGGAGGCGGGCCGGCCCTTCTTCTCGATGTCCGGGTCGGACTTCGTCGAGATGTTCGTGGGCGTCGGCGCGAGCCGGGTGCGCGACCTGTTCGAGCAGGGGAAGAGTCACGCGCCCTGCATCATCTTCATCGACGAGATCGACGCCGTGGGCCGGCACCGCGGTGCGGGTCTGGGCGGCGGGCACGACGAACGGGAGCAGACTCTCAACCAGCTCCTGGTCGAGATGGACGGGTTCGAGTCCAACGACGGCGTCATCCTCATCGCTGCCACCAACCGTCCGGACGTCCTCGATCCGGCGCTGCTCCGGCCCGGTCGGTTCGACCGCCAGATCGTGGTGGACTCGCCCGACGTGCGGGGCCGGGAGGGCATCCTTCGAGTGCACACCCGGAAGATCCCGCTCGGGTCGGACGTCCGGCTCGAGACCATCGCCAAGGGCACGCCGGGGATGGCCGGCGCCGACCTGGCCAATCTGGTGAACGAGGCGGCCGTGCTCGCGGCCCGGCGGAACAAGACCATGGTGGACATGCAGGACTTCGAGGACGCCAAGGACAAGGTCATGCTCGGCGTGGAGCGGCGCAGCCTGGTCCTCACCGAGGCGGAGCGGAAGCTCACGGCCTACCACGAGGCGGGGCACGCCATCGTGGCCATCAAGATCCCGGGCAGCGATCCCATCCATAAGGTCACCATCGTACCCCGGGGGCGGGCGCTGGGCCTCACCGCCTCGCTTCCCGAGGTGGACCGGCACAACTACACCAAGGACTGGCTCATCGGCAGCCTGGCGATGTTCTTCGGGGGCCGGGTGGCCGAGGAGATTGTGTTCGGCGCCGACAAGGTGACCACCGGGGCGGGGAACGACATCGAGCGCGCCACCGCGCTGGCCCGGCGGATGGTCACCCAGTTCGGCATGAGCGAGCTGATCGGCCCGCTGGCGGTGGGCGACAAGGAGCAGGAGATCTTCCTGGGGCGGGAGTTCGCCCAGCGACGGGAGATCTCCGAGCGCACGGCACAGATGGTGGACGACGAGGTGAAGCGTCTGATCGACGAGGCCTACGCCCGCGCCACCGAGATCCTGATGGCCAACCGCGACCTGCTCGACCGAATCGCGGCCTCGTTGCTGGAGCGGGAGACCATCGATCGGGAGGACCTCGACCGCCTGGTCAAGGGCCTTCCCCTGCCGCCGCGCAATCCAACTCCGCCGGACTCGGCCGCGGCCGTCCCGCCGCCGACGGCGAAGCCGGGCGTCACCCCCGCCCGGGCCCCGATCCTCGGAGCGCCGCCGGCCGAGCCCGCCGGCGCGTGAATGTCACGCCGCTGGCGCTCCACTCGGGGCGGGCGGTGCGCGAGGCGCTCCGCTCGCACGGGTGGGACGACGGCCTGGCCCGAACCTCCGCCGGCGGCATTCACCCCCTCGCGCTCCACCTGACCGGCCTCGGCGCCGGCGCCCTGGAGGCCCTGGTCCGCCTCGGCGGTTCCCTCGGCCTCGAGGTGGTAACGGGAGAGGGTTGGGCCGTGCTCGCCGGCAGTCGCTCCCGGCTCAGCGCATTCGCCCGCCCCTGGACCCTGCCCGAGGCGCTCGCCGAGACCGCCACCCGGATCGGGCTCGCCCTCCCCGCGGACCCCGCCGATGTCTGGGAGACGGCGCGCGGCGCGGTCCCGCTCGATGCCCCGGTGCTCATGGGCATCCTCAACGTCACGCCCGACAGCTTCAGCGACGGTGGTCGGTTCACCGGTCTCGACGCGGCGCTGGTGCACGCCGAGTCGCTCCTCACGGAAGGAGCCCGGATCATTGACGTCGGGGGCGAGTCCACTCGGCCGGGCCGCACGATGGATGTCCCGCTGGCGGAGGAGCGGAGCCGGGTGATCCCGGTGATCGAGGCCCTGGTTCGGGCCCACCCCGATCTCCTCATCTCGATAGACACGGTGAAGGCGGAGGTGGCCCGGGCCGGGCTCGAGCACGGCGCGGCCATCGTCAACGACGTCTCCGGCTTCCGGCTCGATCCGGCCATGGCGGCCACGGCCGCGACCACGGGGGCAGGCGTGGTGCTGATGCACTCGCGCGGCGGGGTGCTGGAGATCGCCTCCTATCAGCACGCCGACTACCCCGAAGGTGTGGTGGCCGCGGTGCTGGACGAGCTGCGCGGCGCGATCGCCGGGGCCACGGCCGGAGGCGTCCCCACCGAGCGGATCGTGGTGGACCCCGGGCTGGGCTTCTCCAAGACGGTGGAACAGAACGTCGAGCTGTTCGACCAGCTGGGCGCGCTCCAGGCCCTGGGGCGGCCGGTTCTGGTGGGCCCGTCGCGCAAGCGGTTTATCGGGGCCGTGACCGAGGCGCCGGTGCAGGCGCGCGACCACGCCAGCGCGGTGGCCTGCGCCCTCGCTTGGGAGCGGGGGGCGCGGGTCTTCAGGGTTCATGCGGTGTCGGCCGCGCGGCAGGCGCTGGCGCTGGCCCGCGCGGCGGCCGGGGACTGATGCCGCTGCAGCAGCCGCCGGTCCCGGTGCCCCAGTGGCGCGACCTGCTGGAGATCTTGTTCGTCGCCGCGATCCTGTACCGGATCCTCCGCTTCCTGGTGGGCACCCGCGCGCTGCAGATCGTTTTCGGGCTGCTGGTGCTCGCGGCGATCTACGTGGCAGCCCTCCTGCTCAAGCTCACGATGATCCCGTACCTGCTCGGCGTCGTGTTCACCTACGGCGCGTTCGCCGCGCTGGTGGTGTTCCAGCCCGAGCTGCGCCAGGCCCTCGCGCGGCTGGGGCAGACCCGCGTGTTCCGCTGGTTCGCGCCCGCGGGCAGCGCAGCGGCAGCGGCCGAGGTCGCGGCGGCGCTGGATCGGCTGAGCCGGTCGCGCATCGGGGCGATCGTCGCGGTCGAGCGCGGAGCCAGGCTGGACGATTACCTCGAGTCGGGCAAGCCGCTGAGCGCCACCGTCTCGGCCGACCTGCTGGCCAGCATCTTCAGCCCGCCCTCCCCGCTGCACGACGGCGCGGTGATCATCCGGGGAGACCAGATCGTGGGTGCCGGCTGCATCCTGCCGCTCACGCAGTCGGCCCTGGCGGATCGCTCGCTCGGTACCCGCCATCGCGCGGCGCTGGGTCTGTCGGAGGAGACCGACGCGGTGGTTCTGGTGGTCTCGGAGGAATCCGCGTCGGTTTCGGCCGCACACCGGGGACGGCTCGAGCGGGGGCTCACCCCCGATCAGGTGCGCACGCTGCTGGGCGGTGAGCCCCAGCCGGCGCCCCCGGCCACCCTGGGGACCGTCTGACCGACTCCCCGCCGCCGCCCTACCGGACCGCGGCCGCGGTGACCGCGGCGGTGCTCGCGGGGTACGTCCTCACGCTGGCGCCCACCGTCACCTTCTGGGATGCGGGCGAGTTCATCGCCGCGGCGCGGACCCTCGGGATTCCCCATCCGCCGGGAACCCCGCTTTTCGTGCTGATCGCCCACGTGTGGGCGCTTCTGGTGCCGGTGGGCGAGTATGCGGTGCGCACCAACTTCCTGAGCGCGCTGTTCAGCGCGGCGGGCGCCGGCTGCTTCTTCCTGGTGGTGCACGAGTCGCTCCCTGCGCAGTTCGCGGCGGACCAGCCCGGGGCGGCGCGGGTGCGCCTCGCCGGGGCCGCGCTTGCCGCGCTGCTCGGCGCGTTCACCTTCACCAACTGGCAGAACTCGAACGAGACCGAGGTTTATGCGGTGGTGACCTTCACCATCGCGGCGATCTCCTGGCTGGCGCTGCTCTGGCGCCGCCGCCGGCAGGAGGATCGGGCGCCCCGCATCCTGCTGCTGGTGGTCTACCTCGCCGGCATCTCGATCGGCAACCACCTCCTGGCGCTGCTGGCCGGTCCGGGGCTCATCCTCTTTCTCGCGGTCACCCTGCTGACCGATCCCGCCCCCGATGCCGTCCGGCGCCGGGTCGAGTGGGGACAAGTGGCGGTTCTGGCCGGTGTGTGGGCGCTGCTCATCGGCATCGGGCTGGGCAGCACGGTCCTGGTCGGGCTGGGCGCGATTTGCTTCCTGGCGGCGGCGGGCTTCGCCGCCCTCGGCGGCGCCGGAGGCTTCGCACTCGCGGCCCTGATCGTCGCCGCCATCGGGGTGACGCCGTACCTGTACCTCTACATCCGCTCCGCCCAGCACCCGATGATCAACGAGGCGGCGCCCGCGACCCTCGACGCGCTTCTGGCGGTGATCCGGCGCGCCCAGTATCCGCCGCGCACGCCCTTCGACGATCCCACGGTCCCGCACGGCCCCGACAACCCGGGGCGGACCCTCGCGTTGCTCGGTTGGCAGCTGGTCAACTACGTCCAGTACTTCGACTGGCAGTGGGCCCGGTCCCTGGCCGGCGGGATCCGCACCGTGGTCACCCTCGCCTTCGTGGGACTCGGGCTGCACGGCATCCGCGGCCACTGGCGCGCCGACCGCGCCGCCGCGTGGCTCCTGCTCGGGGTCTTCCTGGCGACCGGCCTGGGCCTGGTGCTCTACATGAACTTCCGCCCCGGGTACAGCCTCGCCTATCACCTGTGGCCGAAGGCGGAGGACCACGAGGTGCGGGAGCGCGACTACTTCTTCGTCGTGAGCTTCATCGTATGGGGCTTGTGGGCCGGCATCGGGGCGACCGATCTCGCCCGCCGTCTCGCCCGGGCGCCGGCCGGACGCTGGGCCCCAGCCCTGCTGTCGCTCGCCCTGTTGCCGCTGGCGCTCAACTGGAGGAGCGCGTCGCGCCGGCACGGTCCGGATGCTACCCTTGCGGCCGATTTCGCCTACGACCTGCTCAACAGCGCCCCGCCCTACGGCGTGCTCTTCACCTACGGCGATAACGACACTTTCCCGCTCTGGTGGGCCCAGGAGGTGGCCGGCATCCGGCGGGACGTGACGGTGATCTGCCTGGCGCTGGCGAACACCGATTGGTACATGCGGCAGCTGCGGGATCAACCGACCCGCGCGGTCGATCCCGCGAGTCTGCCGGCAGTGTGGCGGGACTCCGTCCCCCCGAAGCCCGACTGGCCGTTGCACGGCATGACCGACACCATGATCTCGGCGGCGCTGAGCGGATACACCGTCCCCGACACCCAGCGGATCACTCTGGGGCCGCTCACCCGGCTGCTGCCTCGGGGCGCGTTCCTCTATCCCAGCGAGATCGTCTCCCTCAGCGTCATTCAGCACAACATCGGTCGGCGGCCGATCGTCTGGTCCATCACCTCCGCGCGCGGCTTCGCCGGACTCGAGGGGTACGTCACCCAGCGGGGACTGGGCTTCGAGCTGGGCACCCGCCCCCCCGATTCCACCGACCCGAACCTCGACTTCCAGGCTCTCCTGGGGGCGCCGCTGGATCTTCCCACCACCGAGCGATTGGTCTACCGCACCTACCGCTACGCCGGACTGCTGGGAGCGGGAGCCGCCGACCTGGAGCCGACCGCCAGAAGCGTGGCCAACAGCCTGGCACTGCCAGCGGTTCAGCTGGTCTATGCTCATCGGGACCGAGGGGACAGCGCCGCGGTGGAGCGGGCCCTCGGGTACGCCGAACGCCTCGCGCCTGGGGCCCTGGGCGCTGAGGCGCTAGGACGCTAGGGCACTAGGGCGCTAGGGCGAGCGTACCGCGTTCCCGCCTTCCCGGCCTACTACCCCGATCCCCATCAGCCTAAATTGCAAGGCTATGGAATTCCCGGACCTGCCCGGCCGGCTCGCGCGGGTGCGCGAGACGATCGCCAGGCACCAGGCGGCGGCCGGATGGACCCACGAGGTCAGGGTGGTGGCGGTCACCAAGGGGCATGGGCCTGACGCGGTCAGGGCTGCGGTCGCGGCCGGACTTGAGGACGTGGGCGAGAACCGGGTCCAGGAGGCGCTGGCCAAGCAGGACCAGCTTGCTGCGGTGCCCGTGTCGTGGCACCTGATCGGCACCCTGCAGCGGAACAAGGCGCGTCACGCGGTGGGGCGCTTCGTGCTGATCCACTCGGTGGACCGGGCTGATCTCGCCGCCGAGGTCGACCGGCGCGTCCCGGAAGGGCCCCGGCAACGGGTGCTGGTGCAGGTCAACTGTTCGGACGAGGCGCAGAAGGGTGGAGTGGAGCCGGGCGAGCTTCCGGCGCTGCTGGACGTCATTCGCGGGCTCTCCCGGCTCGAGGTGGTGGGACTCATGACCATGAGCGCGCTCACGACGGACACCACGGAGCAGCGGCTGGCTTTCCGTCGGCTGCATGAGCTGCGACAGGCTTCCGAGCGGAACGGGCACCGGTTGCCTGAACTCTCGATGGGGATGTCCGGCGACTTCCCCGTCGCGGTGGAGGAGGGCGCCACGATGGTGCGCTTGGGGACGGTGCTGTTCGGGGAGCGGATCCGGTGAGCGAGGAGTTCTTCCGCCTCACTCCGCTGGACGTGCGGACCCACGAGTTCGTTCGCTCGGTCCGAGGGTACGATCGAGCCCAGGTGGACCAGTTCAAGATCCAGGTCGCCGAGGAGCTCGAGCGGCTGGTCCGGGACCGGCTCCAGGCGGAGGAGCGGCTCAAGAGCGCCCAGGAGCAACTGCGTGCCTACCGGGAGAGGGAGCGGGCCATGAACGAGGCCCTGGTGGCGGCGCAACAGCTTCGGGCCGACAGCCGGGAGCAGGCGGGGCGGGAGGCGGAGCTGGTACTCAAGGATGCCCGGGCGGAGGCCCTTCGCATTGTCGAGCAGGCACGCCAGGAAGAGATCACGGTTCGCCAGCGGGCGGAGACGGCGGCGCGTCAGTTCACCGCTTATCTCGCCGGCTTCCGCGCGCTGCTCCAGCGTCAGCTGGCGGAACTGGACGTGCTGGAAGGCCACAACCGCACCATCGTGGATCTCCAGGCCGGTGACATGTCCCGGAGTCGGGAATGACGGCGGTGGGCGGCGCGGGGCTGGCCGAGCGGATCGAGACGGCCGTGGCGGCGGTTCGCAGCCGCACGTCGCATCGCCCCGAGGTCGGGATCATCCTCGGCACCGGTCTCGGCGGGCTGGCCGGCGAAATCGCCGTCGAGGCGGAGGTGCCGTACGGCGAGATCCCGGGCTTCCCGCTCTCGACCGTCGAGTCGCACGCGGGGCGGCTGCTGCTCGGACGTCTGGGCGGGAAGCCGGTCGTGGCCATGCAGGGGCGGTTCCATCGCTACGAAGGCTACGACCTGCACCAGGTCACCTTTCCGGTACGGGTGCTCCATGCGCTCGGCGCGCGGACGCTGGTGGTGTCGAACGCCTGCGGGGGCATGCACCCCCTTTGGGGACCGGGTGACCTGGTGCTGCTCAGCGATCACATCAACCTGCTGGGCGACAACCCGCTGGTCGGTCCCAACGACGATCGCCTGGGGCCGCGCTTTCCCGACATGTCGGCGCCCTACGACCCGGAGCTGCGCCGTCTCGCCGGGGCGATCGCGCTGGAGCAGGGGACCGTATTGCGCGAGGGCGTGTACGTGGCGGTGCCCGGCCCCAATCTGGAAACCCGGGCGGAGTACCGGATGCTCCGCGGCATCGGCGCCGACGTGGTGGGGATGTCCACCGTGCCGGAGGTGATCGTGGCGGTGCACCAGGGGATGCGCGTGGTCGGGATCTCGATCATCACCGACCAGTGCCTCCCCGACGCGCTGGAGCCGGCCGACATCGGCCGCATCATCGCGACCGCGAGCCGGGCCGAGCCCCGGCTGACCCGGCTCATCGCGACTCTGGTGGAGCGGCTGTCCTGATGGCGTTTCCCGCCTGGCCCGACCTCAGCCCCGACCAGCTGGAGCAGCGGCAGCTCGCGCTCTGGAAGGAGGAGGGACTGTTCCGGCGCAGCCTGGAGGCCAACAGGGGCGGGACCCCGTTCGTTTTCTACGAGGGGCCGCCCACCGCCAATGGGCGGCCGGGCATCCATCACGTCTTCGCCCGCACCATCAAGGACCTGATCTGCCGGTTCCAGGCGATGCAGGGGAAGGAGGTCACCCGGATCGCCGGGTGGGACACCCACGGGCTGCCGGTGGAGATCGAGGTCGAGAAGGAGCTTCAGCTCAACGGCAAGAAGGCGATCGAGGCGTTCGGGGTGGCCGAGTTCAACGCCCGCGCCCGGCAGAGCGTGTTCCGGTACCAGTCCGAATGGGAGAGCCTCTCCGACCGGATCGCCTACTGGCTGGACTACGAGCATCCCTACGTCACCTGCAGCAACGACTACATCGAGTCGGTCTGGTGCCTGCTGGCCCGGCTGCACGAGCGCGACCTGCTGTACCGGGGGCACCGGGTGCTGCCCTACTGCCCCCGCTGCGGCACGGTGCTCTCCAGCCACGAGCTGGCGCTCGGCTACGAGGAAGTCACCACCAACTCGATCTACCTGACCCTCCCCCTGGAGGGCGACCCGTCCCGGCAGCTTCTGATCTGGACTACGACGCCCTGGACTCTGCTCTCCAACGTGGCCGTGGCGGTCAACCCCGACCTGGAGTACGGGGAATACCGGGTGGGAGACCGGCGCCTCATCCTGGCCACCGCGCGCGCCGCGCTGCCGAGCGGCCCGGAGAAGAACGCCCCCAGCTTCGCGGAACTGGGGCCGGTCCGGGTCTTCCCCGGGCGGGAGCTGGTGGGCCTTCGCTACCGCCGGCCCCTGGAGCTGGTGCCGCTGCCGGACGACCGAAGCTCCAGGGTGGTGCCGGGGGCTTTCGTCTCCGCCGAAGACGGGAGCGGACTGGTCCACCTGGCCCCCGCCTTCGGCGCCGACGACTACCAGGCCGGGGTGGAGCACGGACTCGCGCTGGTGCGGCCGGTGGCGGCTGACGGCACCTTCAGCGGCACCGCCTGGCCCGAGCTGGAGGGCCGGCTGGTCACCGCCAAGGAGACCAACGACCTCATCATCCAGCGGCTCAAGCAGGAGGGCCGCTGGCATCTGACCCAGCCCTACAGCCACACCTACCCCCATTGCTGGCGCTGCTCCAGTCCGCTCATCTACTACGCCCGGGACTCCTGGTTCGTGCGCACCTCGGCGGTCAAGCAGCGGATGCTGGAGCTGAATCGCCGGGTGGACTGGCACCCGCCCGAGGTGGGCGCGGGCCGGTTCGGCGAGTGGCTGGAGAACAACGTGGACTGGGCCCTGAGCCGCGACCGCTACTGGGGCACGCCGCTCCCGGTCTGGGTCTGCGACCGCGACCCCTCGCACGTGGAAGTGGTCGGCAGCTACGCCCGCCTGGCCGAGCGGTGGGGCCGGGTGCTGCCGGAGGACTTCGATCCCCACAAGCCGCACATCGACGGCTATACCTGGGCCTGCGAGTGCGACGGCAGGATGCGCCGCACCCCGGAGGTGATCGACACCTGGTTCGACTCCGGGTCCATGCCCTACGCCCAGTGGCACTACCCGTTCGAGCACGAGGCCGAGTTCCGGGCTCACTTCCCGGCGGACTTCATCTGCGAGGGCGTGGATCAGACCCGCGGCTGGTTCTACTCGCTTCTGGCCATCGCCACCACCGCGTTCGACACCCCGGCCTACCGGCACGTGGTGGTGAACGAGCTGGTGCTCGACGCCGAAGGCCAGAAGATGTCCAAGAGCCGCGGCAACGTGGTGAACCCGTGGGAGATGATCGAGGAGTTCGGGGCCGATACGGTGCGGCTCTATCTCCTCGCCTCGAGCCAGGTCTGGCTGCCCAAGCGGTTCGACCGGGGCGCCATCGCCGAAGCGGCCGGGAAGTTCCTGAACGCGCTTCGCAGCACCTACGAGTTCTTCCAGCTCTACGGCACGGTGGATGCAGTCCCCGCGGCGCCCCCGGCCGGGCGACGGCCGTTACTGGATCGGTGGATCCTGGCGCGACTCGACGCCACGGTGGAGGCGGTGCGGGGGACGTGGGGTGACTACGATCCGACCGCCGGTGTCCGTGCCATCATGGATTTCGTGGTGAACGATCTCTCCCGCTGGTACGTGCGGCTGAGCCGGGCCCGCTTCTGGGCGCCCGACGCCGCGGCGGAGCCCGCGGCAGTGGCCACGCTGCACCAGGCGCTGGAGACGGTGGCGCGGCTGCTCGCGCCGGCGGCGCCGTTCGCCAGCGACTGGATGCATCGGGCGCTCACGGGAACTTCGGTGCACCTCGCGCGGTTTCCGGAAGCCCTGGGCCGCAGGGACGTGGCGCTGGAGGCGGGAATGGACGCGATCCGGCGGCTGGCCTCGCTGGCGCATTCCGCCCGGCAGCAGGCCCGGCTGGGTGCCCGCCAGCCGCTGGCGCGGATGCAGGTCGCGGTGCCCGCCGCGGTGCGGGGCCCCGTTTTCGACGCGCTGCTGGACCTGCTGCGGCTCGAGGTCAACGTGAAGACCATCGAGGTCGTCGCCTCGGATACCGAGCTGGTGCGGCTCCGGGGCAAGGCGAACTTCCGGTCTCTGGGGAAGCGCTACGGCAAGCGCACGCCTGCGGTCGCCGGCGCGGCGGCCCGGCTCACCGCCGGGCAGCTCCGCGACTTGGAGCAGGGGAGAGAGGCGGCGCTGGAGCTCGAGGGCGAGACGGTCACCTATCTCCCCGAAGACGTCGTGGTGGAGCGCGAGGTGGCCAGCGATTGGCTGGTCGGGAGCGACGGGCCGTTCGTCGCGGCGCTGGATCCCCGCCTCACCGAGCCGCTCCGCCGTGAGGGCGTGGCGCGGGAGGTGGTGAATCGGATCCAGCGGCTCCGCAAGGAAGCGGGCTACGTCTACACCGACCGGATCGCCCTCTGGATCGACGGCGGGGCGCCGGTGGCCGACGCGGTGCGCGACCACGCCGACTTCATCCAAAGCGAGACCCTCGCCCGGACCTTGACGATGGGCGGCCGGGCGCCCGAGCCGGACGTCGAGCAGCAGGTGGACATCGATGGGCACGGCGTGATGGTGGGAGTGCAACGATACCTGGACGGCCAGAACGGGGCCGGACCTCAACCCAGGAATGGGGAATGAACAAGAAGCAGCTGTCACATCTCGAGAAGCGTCTGATCGAGGAGCGGGCCCGGGTGATGAAGGAGCTCGGCTACTACGACGAGTCGTTTAACGCGACCCTCCAGTCGTCCGACGGCGACCTCTCCTCCTACTCCTTCCACATGGCCGATCAGGGGACCGACGCCATGGAGCGGGAGAAGCAGTTCCTCTTCGCATCCCAGGAGGGGCGCTACCTCTGGCACGTGAACGAGGCGCTCCGGCGGCTCTACGGCACCCCGGAGAAATTCGGTCACTGCCAGCAGTGTGGCCAGGAGATCAACTTCGAGCGGCTCGATGCCCTCCCGCACGCGCGGCTGTGCATCACCTGCAAGGAGAAAGAGGAAGATGGAAAGCGCCGCTGATCCAGCGGCGCCGGGACGGGAGCAGCGGATCTTCGCGATCGCGGCCGCGGCGGTCATCGTCGTGGACCTGATCACGAAGCTCGTGGCCGAGGCGACCCTGCTCCGGACGCCGGGGATCTCCGTCCTGGGCGACTGGTTCCAGCTCCGCCTGGTCTACAACCAGGGGGCCGCTTTCGGGCTGCACCTGGGTCAGCACTCGCGCTGGATCTTCCTCACCGTCGCCGTGGTGGCGGTGGTAGTGCTCCGCCGGATGTCCCAGACCAGTCCCCCGGGCGATTGGTTCCGCCAGCTCTCGCTCGGCCTGGTCGCGGGCGGCGCGGCGGGCAATCTGATCGACCGGGTCCGGAGCACCCGCGGCGTGGTGGATTTCCTCGATGTGGGCATCGGCGCGCTCCGCTGGCCGACCTTCAATGTCGCCGACATCGCCGTGAGCTGCGGCGCCATCGCGCTGGTGGTCTCGATGTGGCGGGAGGACGCCCGCCAGCCGGGCCCGCCCGCCGCGCCCGCCTTCCAGGGACACGACGCGGAGTGAGCCAGGCGGGGGCCCCCGTCGAGCTCACCATCGCGTTCTCCGTTGTCACGCCCGCCACCGAGCGTCTCGACCGCTATCTCGCCGACCAGCTGAGCCTCTCCCGCACCCAGGCCGCCCGCCTGGTAGCCGCCGGCGCCGTGCTGGTGAACGGGCGGCCCGCCCGGGCCTCCCACACCCTGGCTCGGGCCGACCGAGTCGAGCTGCGGCTCGCCGAGCGGCAGCCGGTGCGCGAGCTCCGGCCCGCCCACATCCCCCTCACCGTGGTCTACGAGGACGAGCATCTGGCGGTGCTGGACAAGCCCGCCGGCCTGGTGGTGCATCCGGCGCCGGGTCACTGGGACGACACGCTAGTGAACGCCCTTGTCGCTCGGGGCACGGACCTGGGGGGCGGCGTGGCCGGGCGTCCCGGCATCGTGCACCGGCTCGACCGGGACACCTCCGGGCTCATGGTCGTCGCCAAGACCGATCTCGCCCATCGCCGGCTGGGCGCCGCCATCGCCGCCCGGCGGGTGCGCCGGAGCTACGCCGCTCTGGCCTGGGGTCATCTCGACCGGAGTCCCACCGTGATCGAGGCCGCCATCGCGCGACATCCCCGGGACCGCAAGCGGATGGCGGTCCTGTCCCAGGGCCGCCCCGCCCGGACCGAGGCCATCGTGGTGGCCCGGTTCGGTCCGGTGGACCTGCTGCGGCTGGAGCTGCACACCGGACGGACCCACCAGATCCGGGTGCACCTGGAGCATGCCGGACATCCCGTGGTGGGGGACCCGGTGTACGGCGGCGGAGGCAGTCGCCGGATCTCCGGAACAGGACGGCGGGTGGCGGAGGCGCTGGAGCGGGCGACGCCAAGACAGGCGCTTCACGCGGCCGCTCTGGCATTCCGCCATCCGGCGACCGGGGAGCCGCTGGAGTTTCATGCCGACTGGCCGGCCGACCTGAGGGGTGCACTCCTTGTCGTGGGTGGCGAAGAACTTGTTGCCCGCCCCGCCCCCCTTCGCTATCTTCTTTTCTTCAATAGAGATGGCTGACTCCCCGACGCTCCACGCCGTCATCTTTCGCATCGGTGCGCTCATTTGCGCGGCCCCGGCAGGGATCGTGCGGGAGATCCTCCCGCGCCTGCCGGCCACCCGCATCCCCGGGGTCGCCCAGGCGGTCGAAGGACTGGTCAACGTCAGAGGCACCCTGCTCACCGTACTCGATGGTCACGTCCTCCTGGGCCAGCCAGCCCGGGAAGGCGACGAAGGCGCGATCATCCTGCTCCAGGTCGCCGGCCGACGCTACGGGCTGGCGGTCGGTCAGGTGCTCGATTTCCTGGAGGTGCCCCAGGGGTCGGTCGCCTCCCGGACCGACCTGCCGGGTGTGGATCCCCGCCTGGTCAAGGCGGTCGGCATCCATGAGGGCCAGCACTTCGTCCTGCTCGATATCGACGCGCTGTTCGAACCGATGATTGGCGGCTAGCTGCCCGGCTGCCCCGGAGGCCCGACTTGTGAGCAACACCGTTCTCGTCTGCGACGATGCCATCTTCATGCGGACCATGATCAGCGACATCCTCACCCAGGCCGGGTTCGAGGTGGTCGGCGAAGCCGAGTCGGGCGTGCAGGCGGTGGAGAAATACCGTCAGCTCAAGCCCGACCTGGTGACGATGGACATCGTCATGCCCGATATGGGTGGCATCGAGGCGGTGCGGGAGATCTGCAAGAGCGATCCCGACGCGAAGATCCTGATGTGCAGCGCCATGGGGCAGCAGGCGCTGGTGGTCGAGGCCATCCACGCGGGCGCGAAGGACTTCGTGGTGAAACCCTTCCAGCCGTCCCGGGTCCTCGAGGCGGTGCAGCGGGTGCTGGGCTGACGCATGGACCTGGCGAAGTACTCCGCCCTCTTTCTCGCTGAGAGCAGCGAGCACCTGAACGCCTGCAATCAGCTCCTGCTCGAGTGGGAGCGTGAGCCCGCGTCGCCGGCGCCGGTCGGCGGGCTCTTCCGCGCGGTCCACACGGTCAAGGGGATGGCGGCCACGATGGGTTACACCGGTGTGGCCGATCTGGCCCACCGGCTGGAGAACCTGCTCGACGCACTCCGGCGTGGCCGGGTGGCCGCCGCGCCGGAGGTGTTCCAGCTGCTGTTCCGCTCGGTGGATACGCTGGGCATCATGGTCGGCGATGCCGCGCGCGGCGCCGATCCCGCGCCCGACCCCGGTCTCTCGGCCGAGCTCGATCGCGCGACCGGCGAGGCCGCGGCAGCGGATCCGGCCGCGGCTGCGGGCGTGGACGGCACTCGGATGCGCTCGGTCGAGGTGACGCTCCGGCGCGAGGCGGTGATGCGGGGCGCCCGGGCCTTGCTGGTCGTGTCGCGGGTCGAAGAGCTGGGCTCGGTGTCCGGCCTGCGTCCTCCCGCCCCGGTGCTGGAGCGGGAAGACTTCGACGGGCGCTTCGCCTTTCGGGTCAGCACCGGCGCCTCCGATTCGGTGATCGAGGCCGCCGTGCGGGGCGCGGGTGAGGTCGCGACGGTGCGGGTCGGTGAAGTGGCGCCCGAGGCTGAGGCCGGCGGGCGCAGCCGCCAGATCCGGGTGGACCTGGATCGGCTCGACACTCTGATGAAGCAGGTGGGCGAGTTGGTCGTGGCCCGGAGCCGGCTGGCCGTGCTCGCCGCCGAGTCCACCGACCCCGCGCTGGTCGAGATCAGCGACCGGGTCAGTCGCCTGGTCGGCGGAATACAGGCGGAGGTGCTCGCCGCCCGGATGACACCGGTGGGCGAGGTGTTCGAGCGCTTCCCCCGCCTGGTTCGCGACCTGGCGCGGGACCTGGGGAAGCGGATCCGGTTCGACGGGGAGGGCGAGGAGATCGAGCTCGACCGATCGATTCTGGACGAGATCGGCGAGCCGCTGCTCCACCTGATTCGGAACGCCGCCGATCACGGGATCGAGCCGCCCGAGGTCCGGGCCGCCGCCGGGAAGCCGGAGGAGGGCCGCATCCTGCTCACCGCCAGCCGGGACCGGAACAGTGTGGCGCTCCGGGTGAGCGACGACGGCCGGGGGATCGACCGCAGCGCCATCCTGGCCAAGGCCCGGCGCGAGGGACTGGCCGACGCGGGGACCGAGGTGCTGAGCGACGATCTGCTGCTCCGGGTCCTGGCGCGCCCCGGGTTCAGCACCGCGGAAGCGGTGAGCGACGTTTCGGGGCGGGGAGTGGGCGTGGACGTCGCGCTCACCCGGGTGCGGGCGCTGGGCGGGACCCTCGACGTCCGAAGCGAGCTCGGCCGGGGCACCACCTTCATCGTGCGGGTGCCGCTGACCCTCGCCATCGTCCGCGCGCTGCTGGCCCGGACCGGTGCGGAGCGCTACGCGGTGCCTTTGGCATATGTCGCGGAAACGGTGGAGTTCGATCCCCGGGCGGTGACCGCGGTGCGGGATCGTGAGGCCCTGGTGGTGCGCGATCGGGTCGTGCCGACCGTCCACCTGCGCCACCTGGTGCAGGGAGGGCCGGGCCAGCCGTCGCCGAAGGCGCCCACGGTCATTCTCGAGCTGGGCGACCGGCGAGCCGCCCTGGTGGTAGATGCCCTGGCCGGGCAGCAGGACATCGTGGTCGAGCCCTTCGACGCCCCCACCGGCATGCCGTCCTTCGTGGGCGGCGCGACGATTCTCGCCGACGGGGCGCCGGCGCTCATTCTCGACGCCGCCGCGCTGCTGTAGGAGGGAGGCACATGGAAGACGTCCGGGAGCTCAAGGAGCTGCAGCTCGACGCCCTGCGCGAGGTGGCCAACATCGGAGCAGGGCACGCCGCCACGGCGCTGTCGCAGATGACCAACCGCACCATCATGATCTCGGTGCCGGAGGTCAACGTGCGGGCGCTGGAGGACGTGACCGACCTGGTCGGGAACGCCGACGAGGTCATCGCCGCCGTGCTCATGCACATGATGGGCGACCTCACCGGCCGCACCCTGGTGCTGTTCCAGCAGAGCGCCGCCCGCGCCCTGTGCGACATCCTGCTCCGACGGGAGCCGGGCACCACCGGCGAATTCGCCGTGATGGAGCAATCCGCCCTCAAGGAGGCGGGAAACATCCTCGCCAGCGCCTATCTCAACGCCCTGAGCGACTTCATGGGGATGATGCTGGTGCCGTCGGTGCCCAGCCTGGCGGTGGACCTGAGCGCGGCGGTCCTCACCAGCGCCTATCTCAACTTCGGCCACGCCCGGGATTTCGTGTTCTGCGTCGAGACGTCGTTCCGGGTCGAAGGGACGGCCGAGCCGCTGCAGGGGCACTTCCTGCTGCTGCCCGACATACCCTCGCTGCGCGCGATCCTCGACGCCATTCGCCTGTCCTGAGCCGATGCCCGCCCCCGTGCTGTCGGAGCGCGATCTCGCGGTGCTGCGCTCCTTCGCGCGCCGGATCGACCCGTCCGATGCCGGAGCGCACAACAATCTCGGCGTTCTCTACTACCAGAAGGGGTTGACCGACGAGGCGATCGCCGCCTTCGCCCGGGCGCTCGAGCTCGACCCCCGGATGCAGGTGGCGCAGGCCAACCTCGACATCGCCTACCGGGAGAGCGGTCACTACGACCGCCGGATCACCGAGCTGAGGGAGCGGGTACGGCTGCAACCGGAGGATCGCGAGGCCCGCTGGGAGCTGGCCCGGTCCTACGCCGCGTTGGGCCGTCACGCCGAAGCCGCGGCCGAGTTCGAGGCCCTGCTCGCCTGGCACCCCCGCGACGTCCCGGCGATGCTCCAGCTCGGCCTCGCCGAGAAGGCCCTCGGCCAGCTCGACCGGGCGAGCGAGTGGCTGGAGCGCGCCTTCCGTCACGATCCCGAGAGCGCGGTGGCCTGCTTCTATTACGGCGAGGTGCTCTACAACCGGGGCCTCAGCGAGGCGGCGCTCACCGCGCTCACGGAGGCGATCGGCAGGAACGCCGACTACGCCGAGGCGCACTACCTCCTTGCCTTCGTGTACGGCGACCTGGGCCGGCACGAGGAGGCCCGGGAGGCGACCAAGCGCGCCATCGCGCTCAACCCGATGCTGGCCCGCGCCCAGGCCAATCTCGCCCTCGACCGGTACGAGGGGCAGCGGGGCGGGGCGGCCGCAGGGCAGAACGGCACGGCCCCGTTGTCCGGCCGTCCCGCAACCCCGCAATCCGTCCCCGACGCGCCTCTCGCGCACTTCAACCTGGGCCTCGCGTTCCGGCAGAAGGGCTACCACGAGGAGGCGCTGCGGGAGTACCGCCTGGCGCTCGACGCCGGCGAGGACCGTCGGCTCAACCTCCAGGCCATGGCCGAGGTCCATCTGCTCCGGCGGGAGCTGGGAGCCGCGCTCGAGCTGTACGATGGCCTGGTGCGCGACTACCCCGACTCCCCCAAGCTGTGGAACGAGCGCGGCGTCTGTCTCCATCAGGCCGGCCGGCGGGCGGAGGCGGTGGCTTCCTACGAGCAGGCGGTGGGCGCCGATCCCCACTATCGCCTGGCCTGGAACAACCTCGGCGTGGTGCGAGCCCACGAGTCCCGCGCCGACGCCGCGGTGGCCGCCTTCTGCCAGGCCCTCGAGGGCGACCACCCCCTCTTCGCCGCCCGGCTCAACCTCGGGCTCCTCTGCTTCCAGCGGCGGCAGTTCCGCTCCGCGCTCGAGGAATATCAGCTCGCCCTGGCGGAGCAGCCGGCGGCGGCGGTCGCCTGGAATGGCGTCGGGCTCGTGCTCATGGAGCTCCGCCGATACGAAGATGCCCGCAACGCCTTCGGCCGCGCGGTGGACGCGGACCCCGGGTTCGCGGGGGCGCACTACAACCTCAGCTTCGTGTTGAGCCAGCTCGGCGACTTCGACGCGGCCCTGCGGGAGACTCGCCGCGCGCTGGAGCTGGAGCCGATCTACGTCCCCCAGAAGTTCTCGCTCACGATCGACCTGCAGTACGAGGACCCGACGATCGCGATCGCGCCCGAGCTCGGGGCCGAGGCGGGGGCCGAGGAGCTGGCCGGCGAGTTCAGCTTCGACGCCCCGGTGCTCGACCGGCTGTTCGAGGAGCTGGCGCCTGCGGCACCGGTCGCCCCGGCGCCGGCCGCGCCGGGTGATGCTCTGGACCTCGCCCGCGATTACATCGCCAAAGGGCTGCTCGATCTGGCAATGGCTGAGCTGAGCCGGGCGGCCGCTCGCGGCGCTCCGCGCGGCACCGCGGCGGTCCTCCTGGGCGACATCTTCGCCAAGCGCGGGCTCTACGGTGAGGCACTGGAGCGGTACCGGGAGGCCCGGGCCGCGGTGCCGGACGACGCCGACGCGACCCTGGGGGAGATCCGCGCTCTCCTGGCCCTGGGCTGGGCCGGTGACGCAGCGCCGCTCGCGGACGAGCTCGCGTCCCGGGTGCGGGGCGACGTCGAGGTCCTGGTCGCGCGCGCCCGGGTGCGGCTCGCCGTGGGAGACGCGCTGGGCGCCCTCGACTGCATCCGCGAGGCCCAGGCGGTGGCGCCCGGACGTCCCGACCTCTTTCACCTCCAGGCCCAAGTTTCCGCCCGGCTGGGCGACCGCTCCGCGGCGCTGGCCGCCTTCAACGCTGCCCTGCAGCTGGATCCGTCGCTGGTGCGGGTCTGGTTCGAGCTGGGAGGCATGGAGGAGGAGCGCGGGGACACCGCCGCGGCCCGGGCGGCGTACGAGCGCGCGCTGGACCTGCTCCCCACCTACTCCACCGCCGCGCTCGCGCTCGCCGACCTGCTCCGCCGCAGCGAGGGCCCCCGTCCCGCCATCGCGGTCCTCATCCGGCTGCTGGAGGCGGATCCCTACGATCTGGAGGCACTCACCGCGCTGGGGGCCGCCCTGCTCGAGGATGGACGCACCATCCAGGCGATGGAGGCCTTCGCGCGGGTCCTCCGGTTCGATCCCGATCACGCCCGGGCCCTCTACCATCAGGGCGCGGCCCTCGCCCGCCAGCGGCAGTACGACCGGGCTGTGGCCGCGTGGGAGCGGGTGGTGCAGCTCGATCCGGCCGGTCCCTACGCGGCCCAGGCCAGGAGCAGGGCACGATCCGCCCGCGACCTGCAGCACATCTTCGCGACTTCGGCGGGGTGATCCGTGGCGCTCGAGGGACCGCTCAAGGAGCTTCACATCCAGGACGTCTTCCAGCTGCTCGATCTGGGCCGGAAGAGCGGGGTCTTGAGGGTCACCTCGGAGCTGCGCCAGTCCGCCGCCACCGTGTCGTTCGACCGTGGCGGAGTGGTGGCCGCCTCCCTCGGCAGCGACGCCCTGCCGATCGGGTCGCGGCTGGTCCGGGTGGGCAAGATCACCGGCGAGGAGCTGGACCGGGCCCGACACCTCCAGAACAGCGGCGACTGCCGGCGCCTCGGCGACATCCTGGTGGACATCGGCGCCATCGGCCGCCGCGAGCTCGACCGCCAGCTCAAGGCGCAGATCGAAGAGACCGTCTTCGAGCTGCTCCGGTGGACCGAGGGCTACTTCCGGTTCGAGGAAGGCGCACCTGGCCACTCGGCGGTCGAGTCACCGGTCCACTTTCCCACCGAGGCGCTCCTCATGGAGGCGGCGCGGCGGCTGGACGAGTGGTCCCGGATCGGCTCGACCGTCGCCCACCTCGGCCTGGTGCCTCGGCTCCCCGCCTCCGAGGAGCCTGCCGGCGCGCCGCTCGACCTGGTGCCGTTCGAGTGGGAGGTGCTGGCGGCGGTGGATGGCGAGCGCGACCTCCACGCGCTCGCCCATGCCCTCGGCCGGTCCGAGTTCGAAGTGGCGCGCACCGTCTACGGCCTCACCAATGCCGGCGTGCTCGTGCTCGCCGATCCGGCCCAGCCGGGCGTCGCGCCGGAGACCGGGCGCGATCCCGCCGCCCTCCTGGTGCCGGCGCGCGAGGCGATGGCCCAGAGCGAGTACGATCTGGCGGCGGGCGCGCTGGAAGAAGTGCTGCGGCAGGATCCGCTGATGCCGGAGGCCCGCCGCCTGCTCGGGATGTGCCAGGCAGCGCTCGGCCGCTTCGAGCAGGCGCTGGAATCGTGGCGGGCCTGGAGCCGGTTCGGTCCCCGCGCACCGGGCGAGGAGGCGGAGGCGGGCTCGGTGGAACGGATGCGGCAGGCGGTGGAAATGATCGCGCGTGAGCTGGAGCGCCACCGTGAGTGACGAGATCCGCGCCCTGACCGCTCGTCTGGCCGAGGAGCCCACCAGTCTCGCCTTTCTGGAGCTGGGCGAGGCGCTCCGGTGGCGGGGACAATACGAGGCCGCGGCGAAGGTGGCCCGGGGCGGGCTCTCCCGTTATCCCGGACTGGCCGATGCGCACGATCTCGTCGCCCGGATCCTCAGCGACCAGGGCGACCTGGCCGGGGCCTTCGACGCCTGGGCCGACGCGCTCCGCCTCGACCCGATGCGGACCAGCGCGCTCAAGGGGCTCGCTTTTCTCTATTTCCGCGCCGGGGATCCGGCGGCGGCGCTGGAGCACCTCCAGCGTGCGGCGGAGGTCGACCCGGACGACCGATCGATCCCCGCGGCGATCGCGAGGATCCGGGGCGAGTCCGCGCCGGCTGCGGCTGCCCCGGGGCCGTTGCCGACCCCGCCTCCGGCCATGTCGGTTCCCCCCGACTCGCCGTTCGCCCGCCTGAGTGAAGGAGAGTACGGGCTCCTGCTGGTGGATGCCGACGGCCTTCGGCTGGGCGGGCAGCTCCCGACGCCGGACGGCGGGGAGGCGGGCGATCGGGTCGCCGCCGAGCTGGCGGGGGTGGCCCGGGAGGCGTCGCGCGCAACCCGGCTCCTGGGGCTCGGGAGCTGGGACTCGATCGCGATGGAGACACCAGGCGCGTTCCTGGTACTGGTGCCCCCGAGCCCGGAGACCGTGCTGCTCGCCGCGCGGGACCCGTCGACGCCGATGGCGCGGCTCGGCCTGCTCGCCGAGCGGGCGGCGCGGGCCGCGCGGGCCTGGCTGGAGGGGACGGCATGACCCCCGCGGCCATGGTGCTCGACCGGGTCACCCGGGTTCCCGGCGTGCGTGGTGCCCTCCTCGCCTCGGCGGAGGACGGACTGGTAGTGGCCGAGCAGCTCATGGACGGGGTGGACGGCCGGGCGGCTGCGGCCCTGACCGGCGCGCTGGTGGGACGATTGCTGCGAACCGCGGGCGCGGCCGGCCTCGAGCCGCCGCAGTTCGTCCACCTCCGGGCCGACGGGGGCTCGCTCCTCGCCGCCCCGGCCGCCGATGGCCTGGTGCTGATCGCCGTGGCCGGGCCCGAGGCCAACATCGGCCTCGCCCGGCTCGAGCTGCTGGACGCCGCCGGCCAGCTGGGCTGATGCGCGCGCTCGAGCCCTGGGTGGAGCGGCCGCTCCAGTCGTTCCTCGCGGAATCGGCGGCGCGGCTCACCCTCCTCATGACGGCCTCGGGCCAGGTCGTGGCCCAGCACGGCTTCTCCCGGTCGCTCGACGTGATGACCGCGGCCGCGCTGGGGGCCGGCATCGTGGCCTCGACCGAGGAGCTGGCCCGGCTGATGGGCGGCGCGCGCTTCGAGGCGCTGGTCCACCACGGCGCGCACCAGAGCTGTCTCCTCTCGGCCTTCGCCACGCCCCGCGGCCGCTGGATCGGGCTGGTGGTGTTCGGCCCGGAGACCTCGGTGGGCATCGTACAGCTCTTCTTCGAGCGGATGGTGGGCGACCTCGGCGCCGCGGCGCCACGCGAGCCCGTCGCGGCCCCTGCGCTGGCGGAGGACTTCGAGCACGAGCTCAACGCCAGCCTCAAAGCGCTCTTCGGACGGTAAGGGATGTCCCTCGTCAACTTCACGGCGCGCGAGATCACCTGCAAGATCGTCTACTACGGACCGGGCCGGTCCGGCAAGACGACGAACCTGCAGTACGTCTATGGTCGGGTGCCGGAGAGCCGCCGGGGACGGATGGTCTCGCTGGCCACCCAGACCGACCGGACCTTGTTCTTCGATTTCCTGCCCCTCGAGCTGGGCAGCATCTCCGGTTTCACCACCAAGTTCCAGCTCTACACGGTGCCGGGACAGAGCTACTACAACGCTACCCGCAAGCTGGTGCTCCAGGGGGCTGACGGCGTGGTCTTCGTGGCCGACAGCCAGGCGCGCCGCTTCGACGACAACCTCGAGAGCCTGCAGAACCTGCAGGACAATCTCCTGGGCGAGGGCGTGGACATCCGCCAGCTTCCGGTGGTCTTCCAGTACAACAAGCAGGACCTGCCGCGCGATCTGATCCTGGCCCCCGAGGAGATGGACGACGCGCTCAACTTCCGCGCCGTACCCAGCTTCGTCGCGGACTCCTTGCACGGCACCGGCGTCTTCGAGACCCTCCGCGGGGTCTCCGAGCTGGTGCTCAAGCGCCTCGCGGCGGGGACGCCGGCCGCGTGACGGTCACGCTCAATCCCAACTACCGCTTCGACACCTTCGTGGTCGGAGCGGCCAACCGCCTCGCGGTGACCGCGGCCAAGGCGGTGGCCGAGTCGCCGGGCACGGTGTACAACCCGCTCTTCGTGTACGCCCGGCCGGGGCTGGGCAAGACCCATCTGCTCATGGCGATCGGGCACTCGGCCCGGGCCATCAATCCGCGGATCCAGGTCGAGTACCTCACCCTCGACGAGCTGGTCGAGGCATTCCACGCGGCGATCGCCGCCGGGCAGGGGGAGGCCTACCGCAAGCGTTTCCTCGACGTGGACCTGCTGCTGGTGGACGACGTGCAATTCCTCACCCACCAGCGGGAGATGCAGGCCGAGCTGCTCCGGGTGACCGACGCGCTCCAGACGGCCAACCGGCAGATCGTGCTCACCAGCGACCGACCGCCGGCGGAGATCGAGGCGCTGGACGAGCGCCTCATCCGCCGGTTCGCCGGCGGGCTCGTCATCGACGTCTCCGCCCCCGACTACGAGACCCGCGTCGCGATCCTCCGGCGCAAGGCCGAGGAGCGCCGGGTTAGCCTGCCCGAAGGCGTGGTGGACGCGGTGGCCGGGGTGGGCATCGACAATGTCCGGGAGCTGCTCGGCGCCCTCAACCGGCTGATCGCCTACCAGGCGGTGAGCGAAGCGCCGCTCGATGCGGGGCGGGCCAGGGAGCTGGTGGGCGGAACGGCGGAACGGCGGAACGGCGGAACGACCGCTCCAGGTGTCGAATCAAGCACCTTGACCCCTCCCGCCGTCCCGCCGTCCCGCCGGACCGCCGAGTCCGACGAGTTCTCCGATTTCCTCTCCGAAATCACCGCCACCGTTGCGCAGCACGTGGATACCTGGCGGACCCGGATCGGCGCCGCGATCCTGCGCTGGGAGGGCGAGGGGTACCGCACTGCGCGGCTCGAGGCGCTGCTCCAGGCCGACGACGTGCCCGACCCCGACCAAGCGACCCGCGATTTCGAGTGCGACGTCCAGCGGCTCCGTGGCCTCGAGGCGGAGGTCGTGGAGCTGGCCCCGGAGCTGGCCGGGTCCGCGGCCTTTCGCGACCCCGGCAACCTGTCCACGGCCGAGGGCCTGCTCCAGCGGGCCCGGGAGGGCGCAGTGCCGCCGCCCGCCCCCTCGCCCATCTGGCGTCTGGCCGACCTGGCGGAAGACGACGGAACCCGGGTCGCGCTCCAGGCAGCCCGGACGGTGGCCGAGGAGCCGGGCTCACGCTACAACCCGCTGGTGCTGGTCGGCGGCAGCGGAGTGGGAAAGACCCACCTGCTGCACGCCGTGGGCAACGCCATTGCCGAGCGCGGTAGCGAGCCGGTCGCGTGTCTCAGTGCGCCGGAGTTCACCGCCGAGCTGATCGATGCGATCGACCGGGATGCGGTCGGCATCTGGCGCGCCCGCTACCGTCGGGTGGCCGCACTGTTGTTGGACGACGTGCACCTCATCGCGGAGAAGGACCGGACCCAGGAAGAGCTGTTCCACCTGTTCAACCTCCTGCTCGAGTCCGGCCGGCAGATGATGTTCACCTCCGCCCTGCCACCGGGAGGGCTGGTGGGGGTGGAGGATCGGCTCCGCACCCGGCTGGAGGGCGGGCTCGTGGTGGAGCTGCCGCCCCCCGATGCCGCGGTGCGGGAGGCGGTGGTCGCCCGCGAGCTGACGGCGCGGCTGGGCTCGGCCGACCCGGAGCTCACCAGCTACGTGGCCTCCCGTCCGGCCGACTCGGTGCGGATGGTGCTGGGCCAGCTTCAGCGGGTGCTCAACGCGGCGGAGGCGAGGCACGTGGCCCCGAGCGCGGCGCTCGCCCGGGAAGTGCTGGACGGGATCGTGCCTCCCGCGCCGCCGACCCCGCCGGCCACGGCGCCCGCCCCGCCACGGTCCAGCGGCATCGTGGCGCCCACCGCCGGCGGCGCGCGCAGCCGGGAGAAGATGGTCTGGGACTGGCCCGAGATCGGCGAGCGCCTGCTCGAGGAGTGGCGCTGATGGCGATCAAGGGCAGCCTCAAGGAGGCCAGTCTCCCCGACGTCATCCAGCTGCTGTTCCTCGGCCGCCGGACCGGGTGCCTCGCACTGGCCGACCGGCACAACTTCGGGACCATCTATTTCGACGAAGGCCACATCATCTACGCCGCGATCGTCAACCGGCGCGATCGGCTGGGCGACATCCTGGTCGGCAGCGGCCGGATCACTCCGGGGCAGCTCGAGCAGGCCGTCGCGCGCCAGGAGGCTGAGCGGGAGCGCAAGCTGGGCGAGATCCTGGTGGAGCAGGGCGTGCTGCCGCGAGAGGACCTGGAGCAGTACATGCGGCACCAGATCGAGGAGGCGGTCTACTACCTGTTCACCTGGAGCACCGGCACGTTCAACTTCGAGGCCGGGGTCCGGCCCGAGCGGGAGGACTTCCTTGTCCGGATCAATCCCGAGTTCCTCCTCCTCGAGGGTGCCCGGCGGGTTGACGAGTGGGGCCTGATCGAGAAAAAGATCCCCTCGTTCGACCTGATCTTCGCGGTCGACCGGGCCCACGTCGGCGAGTCGGCACCCGACCTCTCACCCGAGCAGCGACGCCTGATCCCGCTGCTGGACGGCACCCGCGACGTCCAGCAGGTGATTGACGAGAGCGGCCTGATCGAGTTCGAGGTCGGTAAGGCGCTTTTCGGGCTCATCACCGCCGGGTACGCCCGCCGGGTGGGGACCTCGGCCGCGAGCACGCCGCGGGTGAGCGACAGCCGGGTGGACGAGCATCGCAATCTCGGCGTCGCCTTCTACAAGGCGGGAATGCTGGACGAGGCGCTGCGCGAGTTCCGCCGGGTGGCCGACCTCCGCCCCGGCGACTCCGGAGCTCCTTTCTTCCTCGGCCTGATTGCGGCGCGCCAAGCGCGCTGGGAGGATGCGGCCGAGGCCTTCCGCCAGGCGCTGGACGCCGGAGGGCAGCACGCCGCGGCGCTGCACAACCTGGGCATCGCCCTGGAGCGGCTCGGACGCCTGGACGAGGCCGAAGTGGCGGAAGGTGACGCCGTGAGCCGGTCCCGGGACGACGCCCGCGTCATGCTGGGCTGGAGCATCGTGGCGCTCCGGCGCGGCGAGTACCAGGTGGCCCAGGGCCGCCTGGCCCGGGCGCTCGAGCTGCTGGGCGGCAAGACGGCCCCTGCGCTCTGGTACTGGGCCGCGGCGCTGGCGAGCGCCGGGCTCGATGACGCCGATGCCGCGCTCCGGGTCGCTCGCGCTGGAGCGACCGCCTATCCCGCCAACCCGGTGCTGCAGAACAATCTCGCGGTGCTGCTGGAGCTGAGCGGCGACATGACCGGGGCCGAGGCCGCGCTCCGGGCGGCGCTGGCCGAGGATCCCTCGCTCCCCCAGGTCTCCAAGAACCTGGCCGACATCCTGTACCGCAACGGGCGGTACGACGAGGCCCGGGAGGCCTACGAGCGGGCCGCTAAGCTGGCCCCCGACCTGGGCGACGATCTCTACTTCAAACTGGGGAACCTGGCCTACAAGCGGCGGGACCACGCGGCGGCCCGGGCCGGCTGGACCCGGGCCACCCAGCTCAATCCCCGCCACGAGCTGGCGCGGGCCAACCTCGAGATGCTGGACCTGGTGTCGTGAGCGCGACCGACGACGCGGCGTTCGCCGAGCTCTCCCGCCGGATTGCCCGCAACGCCGGGGTGAGCCTCGAGGCGTACAAGGACAAGTGCGTGCGCCGGCGGATCGCGGTGCGGATGCGCGCCTGCGGGGTGCACACCTACGCGGACTACCAGGCTCTGCTGGAGCGCACCCCGCGAGAGTACGAGCGGCTGCGCGACGCGCTCACCATCAACGTCACCCGCTTCTTCCGCAACGCGGAAACCTGGGACGTTCTCCGGCGCGACCTCCTGCCGACCCTGCTCGAGGGCGGCCGGCGCGACTTCCGGGCCTGGAGCGCGGGGTGCTCCTCCGGCGAGGAGTCGTACACCCTGGCGGTGCTCCTGGCCGAATGCCTCGACCGGGCGGGACGCTCCGACGCGCTGGAGCGGGTCCGGGTGGATGCCACCGACATCGACCGGGTGTGCCTCGAGAGGGCCCGGGCGGCGGTCTACCGGCGGGAGTCGCTCTCCGAGCTGCCTCCCGAGCTGCTCGCACCCTACTTCGAGCCGGCCGGCGGCGACCTGCGGGTGATCGAGCGGGTCCGGTGCAGGGTGACCGTCTCGGAGCTGGACCTGAGCCGGCAGCGATCGGTGCGCCAGGGGTACCACCTGATCCTCTGCCGCAACGTGGTGATCTACTTCGACCGCACGACCCAGGAGCGGCTGTTCCAGCTGTTCGCCCAGGCCCTGGCCCCCGAAGGGTACCTGGTCCTGGGCAAGGTCGAGACCCTATTCGGGCCCGCGCGCGAGCGGCTCCAGCTGGTGGACCCGCGGGAGCGGATCTACCGGAGGCTGGCATGAACGGCCGGCAGCGGGTGGTCCGGCTGGCCGATCTCCAGATCGGCACTGCCGGCGATGTGCTGGTGACCGTGGGTCTGGGGAGCTGTGTCGCGATCGTGCTGTACGATCCGGTGGCGCGCATCGGCGGGCTCAACCACTTCATGCTGCCCGAGGCGACGGCCGACGAGTCGGTGGCCAGCCAGCCGATGCGCTATGGCGTGTACGCCATGGAGGTGCTGATCAACGACATCCTGCGCCGCGGCGCCACCTGGTTCGCCGGCATCGGCAAGCCCAACAACACCGGCACCAAGCTGTTCCAGATCTCGGGCCACGTCGAGAAGCCGTGCGTGGTGGAGGAGGAGATGGGCGTTTCGCTCCGCGAACTGCTGGAACGCCACGCTGGCGGTGTGCGCGGCGGCTGGGACAATCTGCTCGCCGTAATCCCCGGCGGCTCGTCCATGCCGTGCCTGCCGGCCGACATCTG
>Ga0210102_1000035_pt1 | contig 39008 bp, 28 predicted proteins | sample RushOxbow_ThreeS_4_FD_185563 | JGI IMG/M metagenome (GOLD analysis project Ga0210102, IMG submission 185563) | Wetland microbial communities from San Francisco Bay, California, USA, that impact long-term carbon sequestration -... | ecosystem: Environmental > Aquatic > Marine > Wetlands ...
CCGCCGCCCTAGAGCCCGGTGCGGCGCTTGGGCGCAGGCCTGTCAGGCTGAGAACCGGGAGCGACCGGAAGCGGAACACCGTCGTCCTTCTGGTCCAGGATATCCCTGTTGATCGTCACGCCGGCCTTCTGCCGGAGCTCCGCGAGGAGAGCCGACATCGCTTCCTGCGCGAGGACGCGGCGCACCCCGTTCGCCAGTTCCTCGGTCTTTTCGGGCGGGAGACTTGCCGCCTCCTGCACGCGGGTGACACGCACCAGCGTGTAGCCGACCTGCAGGTTCTCCACGGCAGCATAGACCGGCAGTTTCGACACATCCAGGCGAAACGCCTGCCGCACCACCGGCTCGGGAATATTCCTGAATTCCGAGCGGGCCGCGAGCTGCGGTGCGCTCCACGCGATCTGGACGCTCTTTCCCTGGTTGAGCTCGGCGAGCAGGCGCCGGCCGTCCTCGACCGCCAACCGGCCCGCCTCGCGCAGCGCGATTCTCTTTTCCAGCGCCGCGCGCACTTCCTCGAAGGGCCTGGCGCTCTCCGGCCTGTGCTCGGCGATGCGCGCCGCGACCAGCGTCCCCGGCGCCACCTCGATCGCCTCGGTATTGCGCTTGCCCCTGAGCACTTCATCCGCGAAGACCGCGGCGAGCAGGCGCGGGTTGTTGAGCAGCGGTTCCGCGGCGCCGGCGCGCATGATCCAGCCGCTCACCTGCGGCGCCGCCCCGATGAGCTCAGCTGCGGGCTTGAGGCTTTCCGACTGCTCGTAGGCCGTGTTGTTGAAATTGTCCGCGAGCTCGGCGAATCTCCTCCCCGCGAGCTGCTTTTTGAGCTCCTGCTCGATCTGGGGCCGCACCTCCTCGAGGCTCTTCGACTGGCCCGGCCGGACCGCCGTCAGCCGTATGATGTGGTAGCCCAGCCGGGTCTCGACCGGAGCGGAAATTTCGCCCGGCTTGAGCTTGAAAAGCGCCGCCTCGAATTCAGGCACGTCCTTCATCGAGCCGGGATCGATATAGCCGAGGTCGCCGCCATTCGCGGCGGAGCCAGGATCTTCCGAGCGCGTTTTCGCGAGCTCGGCAAAGCTGCCGGGGGCTTTCTGCAGCTGTTTGTGGAGCTCCTCCGCCCGCGCCCGCGCCTTCTGGCGCGCTTCAGCGCCGGCGGCCGCGTCGGCGCTCACGAAGATATGGGCCGCCTGGCGCGATTCCCGGATCTCGAACTGGCGGCGGTTCGATTCGTAGTATTTCCTGACTTCCGCCGGGTCGACCCGCGCCTGCTGCTGGAGCGCTTCAACGGACAGCGTCAGATACTCGAGCCGCACCGCTTCCGGTATCCGGAACTCGGAGGGATTCGCCTCGTAATACTTCTTCGCGGCATCGGGCTCAAGCTTGACCTGCGCCAGGAATTTCTCGGGAGAAAGGACGTACTGGCTCAGCTCGCGCTGCTGCCCGGAGAGCCGGGCCAGCCGCTCGATGACCGATCGCGGAACGAACGTGCTGTCGGCATAGCCATCGGAGAATTGCTGCAGCATCATGTCCTGGCGCAGCCGAGCCTCGAAGATCACCGGCGTCATGCCCTCGGACCTGAGGTACTGCTCGTAGCGGGTGGGCGAGAACTTGCCGGCCTCGTCCTGGAACAGCTGCTGCCTGCCGATGATCTCCTTCAGCCGCTCGTCGTTGACTGTGAAGCCGGCACGCAGAGCGTTCTCGAGCAGCAGGCGCCGCTGGATCAGGCTGTCGAGGGTCGCGTAACGCAACTCGGGGTTGTCCAGGAGCGCAAGATCGGCGCGGCCCTGCGCCAGCCGCCGCAACGAGTCCTGCCGCTCGCGCAGGGCCCGGTTGAATTCCTCCTGCGAGATCTTGTAATCGCCCACCCGCGCCACCGCCTGGCCGACGCCGGTGCCGCGAAAATAGGTGTCGATTCCGAAGAACGCGAACGGCAGGAAGATCAGGACCAGGATGATCTGGATGAGCCTCTTGTTTTTCGCGACGAAGTCAAACATGTTGTCGATAGGGGTGGCGGAGCGGACGGGACTCGAACCCGCGACCTCCGGCGTGACAGGCCGGCATTCTAACCAACTGAACTACCGCTCCTAAATTTTGGTGGGTGCTGAGAGTCTCGAACTCCCGACCTTCGCCTTGTAAGGGCGACGCTCTACCAGCTGAGCTAAGCACCCTTACGTCCAAAACGAATCGGGGCAAGCGCGCCATGCGCGCCTGCCCCGATCTGGCGTAGCTGGATAATCGCGCGGGGGGTCAGTTTAGCGCATCTTTCAATGCCTTACCAGCGCTGAACTTGGGAACCTTGGCGGCCTTGATGCGGATCTCCTCCCCCGTGCGCGGGTTGCGGCCCGCGCGCGCCTCGCGCCGGCCCACGCGGAAGGTGCCGAAACCGACGAGCGTGACCGACTGCCCCCTCTTCAACGCACCCGTGATCGCATCGATCGCGCCATCCACCGCCTTCTCCGAAGCGGACTTGGATATCCCCGCGGACCTCGACACGACTTCAACCAGCTCAGATTTATTCACTGTTGTCCCCTTCCCTCTACTGATTGGTGAGAAACGGTTCCCCTCGCGGCCGCACCTTCATTGCTCAAAGGCGGCTGCGAAACTGTCTTGTCAGTTGGTATGTCGGCGAACGCCGATGAAAAATATGCCGGCTTCTTTATAGCAAGCGCGCATCGCCGGTGTCAAGCAATTGAAAAAATTTTCTCTGGCGCGCACGCAATCGCGAAACGTCGCGCAAAATCAAAGCGCGAGCAAATATGATTTCAAGAAGTCAATGGAGATGTGCGGATTAAGTGATTGAGCAGTTGAGCGAATGGCTCGCGAAGTTTGGCTCGATGTGAGAGTCCGCCAAAAAAGATGGAGCGTGGGAATGAGATGCAGATGCGTGCCGGCATCCGGCCGCACAAGAAAAAGGGCGGCAGCGCCGCCCTTTTTTGTGACATAAATCACTTACTGGCCGCTGGCCGCGCCTCTCAATGCTTGACGGCCGCCGGCGCCGGCGCCTCCGTGACCGGCGGCGGCGGCGGCACGTCGTCATCCGACAGCGCCTCGGTCTTGCGCTCGAGCGCCATCTCGAACACGCTGTCGATCCACTTCACCGGGTGAATATCGAGCCGGTTCTTGATGTTATCGGGGATTTCTGCGAGGTCCTTCACGTTCTCCTCCGGGATCAGCACCGTCTTGATCCCGCCGCGGTGCGCCGCGAGCAGCTTCTCCTTCAAGCCGCCGATCTGCAGCACCTCGCCCCGCAGCGTGATCTCCCCGGTCATCGCCACGTCGGAGCGCACCGGGATGCCGGTCAGCGCCGATACCATCGCGGTGCAGATGCCGATGCCGGCGCTCGGGCCATCCTTGGGCGTCGCGCCTTCCGGCAGGTGGATGTGAATGTCGTTCTTCTGGTAGAAGTCCGACGGGATGCCGAGGCGCCGGGAGCGGCTGCGAACGACCGACAGCGCAGCCTGCACCGATTCCTGCATCACTTCGCCCAGCTTCCCGGTGGTGGTCATCTTGCCCTTGCCGGGCATGATCGCCGCCTCGATGGTGAGGAGCTCTCCCCCCACCTCGGTCCACGCCAGGCCCGACACCTGCCCGACCTGATTGCGCTTCTCGGCCATGCCGTAGGTATAGCGCCGCACGCTCAGGTACTTGTCCAGGCCGCGCGCGTTGACCGTAATCTTGCGCTCCTTGCCGTCGCGCACCAGGGTCTTCACCACCTTGCGGCAGATCTTGGAGAGCTCCCGTTCGAGCGCCCGCACCCCGGCCTCCCGAGTGTAAAAGCGGATGATGTCGCGCACCGCGCTCTCGGAGATGGCAAGCTCCTCGGGCTTCAGCCCGTGGTTCTTCATGAGCTTGGGCAGCAGGTGCTTCAGCGCGATGTTGATCTTCTCTTCCTCGGTGTAGCCCGAGAGCCGGATCGTCTCCATGCGGTCGAGCAGCGCCGGCGGGATGTTGAGCGTGTTCGCAGTGCACACGAACATCACGTCGGAGAGATCGTACTCGACCTCGACGTAGTGGTCCACGAAGGTGTGGTTCTGCTCGGGATCGAGCACCTCGAGCAGCGCGCTCGCCGGATCGCCCCGGAAGTCCATGCCCATCTTGTCCACCTCGTCGAGCAGGAACAGGGGATTCCTCACCCCGACGCGGGTCATGTTCTGCAGGATCTTGCCGGGCATCGAGCCGATGTAGGTGCGACGGTGCCCGCGGATCTCCGCCTCGTCCCGCACCCCGCCCAACGACATGCGCACGAACTTCCGGTTGGTCGCGCGCGCGATCGACTGGCCGAGCGAGGTCTTGCCCACGCCGGGGGCGCCGACCAGGCACAGAATCGGTGCCTTCAGCTTGTCCACGCGCTGCTGCACCGCCAGGTATTCGACGATGCGCTCCTTCACCTTCTCCAGGCCGTAGTGATCCTCGTTCAGCACCTTCTCGGCCGCGGTAAGGTCCGTATTGATCTTGCTGCGCTTCTTCCACGGCAGCGACACTATCGCGTCAATGTAGTTGCGCACGACGGTCGCCTCGGCTGACATCGGCGACATCAGCTTCAGTTTCTTCAGCTCCGCCTCGGCCTTCTTGCGCGCCTCCTTGGGCATGTGCGCGGACTTGATGCGCTTCTCGATCTCGTCGATGTCGGCGCCCTCGTCCATCTCGCCGAGCTCCTTCTGGATCGCCTTGACCTGCTCGTTGAGGTAGTACTCGCGCTGGCTCTTCTCCATCTGGCGCTTGACGCGCCCGCGGATGCGCTTCTCGACCTGGAGAATCTCGAGCTCGCCCTCGACCAGCTTCAGCAGGTGCTCGAGGCGCTCCTTGACGCCGAACATCTCGAGCACCTCCTGCTTCTGCTCGAGCTTCAGCGGCAGGTGCGCGGCGATGGTGTCGCCGAGGCGCCCCGCCTCGTCGATCCCGGCAATCGAGGTGAGGATTTCGGGCGGAATCTTCTTGTTCAGCTTCACGTACTGGTCGAACTGCTGGATCATCGTGCGCCGCATCGCCTCGATCTCGTGGTCGGCGGCGGGCTCCGGCGCGACCGGCGTGACCGAGACGCCGTAGTGCGTCTTGAGATCCACGATCTCGTGCAGGCGCGCGCGCTGGGCTCCCTCGACCAGCACCTTCACGGTGCCGTCCGGGAGCTTCAGCATCTGCAGGATGTTGGCGATACTGCCGATGCGATAGAGGTCCTCGGGCGAGGGATCGTCCTTCGCGGCGGATTTCTGCGCCACCAGCACGATGCTCTTGCCCGCCTCCATCGCCGTCTCGAGCGCCTTGATCGACTTCGGCCGCCCGACGAAGAGCGGAATGACCATGTGCGGGAACACCACCACGTCGCGCAGTGGCAGCAGCGGCATTTGGGTGAGGCTTTGCTCGTCAGGCATCGTGGGTCACCAGTTAGGGTTGGACTGTCTGAAGATGAGGGAAAATCCCCGAAAATTCAAGGGGGCGGCAGCGCCATGATTCCAAACCGCTTTCCCGCCGCGTCGCGGGAAGCCCGCCGGGGAGCGCCGCAGGAGCGGGCCGTGCACGCTAGTGTGCCGACGCGGCGACCTTGGGCTGATCCGAGTAGATCAGCAGCGGCGTCGCGTCGCTCACGATCGTGTTCTCGTCCACCACCACCTTGATCACGTTCTCCAGCGAAGGCAGGTCGAACATGGTGTTCAACAGCGTGTGCTCGAGGATGGAGCGCAGCCCGCGCGCGCCGGTCTTGCGGTCGAGCGCGCGCCGCGCCACCGCCCGCAGGGCTCCCTCGCGCACTTCCAGCTCGACGCCTTCCATGCCGAACATCTTCTGGAACTGCTTGAGCAGCGCGTTCTTGGGCTGGGTGAGGATCTGGATCAGGGCGGTCTCGTCGAGCTCTTCCAGCGTCGCCACCACCGGCAGCCGGCCTACGAACTCGGGGATCAGCCCGTACTTGATGAGATCCTCGGGCTGCACGTCGCGCAGCACCTTGGTGATGTCCTTGCGGTTGTCGCGCGAGCTCACTTCCGCGCCGAAGCCGATGCCGCTCTTTTCCGAGCGCGCGCGGATGATCCGGTCGAGGCCGTCGAACGCCCCGCCGCAGACGAACAGGATGTTGGTCGTGTCGACCTGGACGAACTCCTGGTTGGGGTGCTTGCGCCCGCCCTGCGGCGGCACCGAGGCGATGGTGCCCTCGATCAGCTTCAGGAGCGCCTGCTGCACGCCCTCGCCCGAGACGTCGCGCGTGATCGAGGGATTGTCCGACTTGCGCGAGATCTTGTCGATCTCGTCGATATAGACGATGCCGCGCTGCGCCTTCTCGACGTCGTAATCGCACTTCTGCAGCAGCTTCTGGATGATGTTCTCGACGTCCTCGCCGACGTAGCCCGCCTCGGTCAACGTGGTCGCGTCCGCCATGACGAAGGGCACGTTCAGCAGCCGCGCGAGCGTCTGCGCAAGCAGCGTCTTGCCCGAGCCCGTCGGGCCGACCAGCAGGATGTTCGATTTTGCCAGCTCGACATCGTCGTTCTTGGCGAGCGTCTTCAGCCGCTTGTAGTGGTTGTAGACGGCGACCGACAGGATCTTCTTGGCGACATCCTGGCCGATCACGTACTGATCGAGGATCGCGCGGATTTCCTTCGGAACCGGAAGGTCGGACTTCGCGCCCTTGGTCCCGTGCTCGCCCTGGGTCTCCTCGCGGATGATGTCGTTGCACAGCTCGATGCACTCGTCGCAGATGAACACCGACGGCCCCGCGATGAGCTTGCGCACCTCGTGCTGGCTCTTCCCGCAGAACGAGCAGTAAAGGAGCTTTTCCCCGCCGGCCTTTTCAGTCATGGGCTATACCTGTCTATGCGACCTTATTTTACGCTTTTGCGCTTTCGGCTCTGCTCACGAGGACCTTGTCGACGATCCCGTAGCCTTGTGCCTGCTCGGCGCTCAGGAAGTTGTCGCGATCGGTATCGCGCTCGACCGTCTTCAGGTCCTGCCCGGTGTGCCGGGCGAAGATCTCGTTCAGCTTCGCCTTGCGATTGAGGATTTCGCGGGCGTGGATCTCCACGTCGGACGCCTGGCCCTGGAAGCCGCCCATAGGCTGGTGAATCATCACGCGCGAGTTCGGCAGGCAGAAGCGCTTGCTCTTGGCGCCGGCCGCGAGCAGCAGCGCGCCCATGCTCGCCGCCTGTCCGATGCAGAGCGTCGAGACGGCGGGCTTGACGAACTGCATGGTGTCGTAGATCGCCAGCCCGTCGGACACCGACCCCCCCGGAGAGTTGATGTAGAACGAGATGTCCTTGTCCGGATTCTCCGACTCGAGGAACAGCAGCTGCGCCACGATCAGATTGGCGGTCGTCTCGGTCACCGGCCCCACCAGGAACACGACGCGCTCCTTCAACAGGCGTGAATAGATATCGTAGGCGCGCTCGCCGCGCCCGCTCTGCTCGATCACCATCGGGATCAGGCCGAGACCCCTCGGTTCGCTATAGCTCGCCATCACTGTTTCCCCATCAATTCGTCGAAATCGGCTTTCTGGTCCGTCACCTTGGCTACGCCGAGCGCCCATGCCACGACGTTCTCCTCGAGCGCCGAGGATTCGAGGTCGCGCAGCCGCTCCGGCGCGGCGTAGAACCATTTCACGACTTCTTCCGGGCGCTCGTAGCTCTCGGCCTGCTCCTCGACCAGCTTCCGCACCTGCTCGGGCTTCGGGTGAAGGTTGTGCAGCTTCACCAGCTCGCCGAGGATCAGCCCCAGCGTCACCCGGCGCGCGGCCTGCTGCTCGAAGAGATCGCCCGGCAGCGGCGTGTCCTGCGTCACCTTGACGCCGCGCGCAGCGAGCTCCTGGCGGGCTCCCGCCTGCAGTCGCTCGATCTCCATCTGCACCAGCGAGCGCGGTGCCTCGATCCGCGTTGCATCGAGAAGCGCCTGCATCACCGCATCGCGCAGACGGTTTCTCAGCTTGGCCTTCACCTCGCGCTCGAGATTGCCCCGGATCTCGGCGCGCATTCTGGAGAGGTCCCCATCCGCCATACCCAGGCTCTTCGCAAAGGCGCCGTCCACCTCGGGCAATCGCGGCTCCGCGACGCGGCTCATCGTGACTTCGAAGCGCGCGGTCTTGCCCGCCACTTCCCTCCCGTGGTAATCGCCCGGGAACTGCACGTCGAAGGACTTCGTTTCGCCCGGCTTCATCCCGGTGATGCCGGCATCGAAATCCGGCAGCAACCGCCCTTCGCCCAGCACCGCCTGCTGGCCGCTGCCGCTCGAGCCCGGGAAGTCCGCGCCATCGAGCGTTCCGCGGAAATCAATCGTGACGCGGTCGCCGGTTTGCGCCGCGCGCTCGACCTCTTCGTAGCGCACGCGCTGCTTGCGCATGATTTCTATCGTCTTGTCGAGCTCGGCGTCGCCAATCTCCAGCGTCGGGCGCCCAATGGTCGCTCCCGAGATGTCCCCGACCGTCACCTCGGGGTAGATCTCGAACGTAGCGCTGTAGCGGACCTCCCCCGCGCCATCGGTCCGCGGCGTCAGCTCGAACCGCGGATAGCCCGCGACCCTCAGGTTCTGCTGGCGCACCGCCTCACCGAAGCTCCTCTGCACCGCGTCCCCCAGCACTTCCTGCCGCACTTGCGGGCCGTAATGCTGCTCGACCACCTTCATCGGCACCTTGCCGGGCCGGAAGCCGTGCATCTTCACGGTGCGCGACAGCCGCTTCAACCGGGTCTCGACCTCGTGGTCGATATCGGTCGCGGGCAGCGACACGCTCAACTTCCGCTCGAGCGCGCTCAATGTTTCCAAATTCGCCTGCATCCCCGTTGCGTGAATGACCTGTTCGGCCGCTTGCGTGCGGGCAAGCCGCCGCAAGGCTCTGTCAGGAAGAGCGGGTCGGACGCTCCCGCGCCGGTTCGCACCACGCCCTGCTGCCCGTGGTGCGAAAGGAGGGACTCGAACCCCCACGCCTTACGGCGCCAGAACCTAAATCTGGTGCGTCTACCAATTCCGCCACTTTCGCGACCTTCCGATTGTAATATAATCACGTGCGCGCCGAAAGCTTTCAAGTCGTCTTAACGTTGACGCGCAATAATATGATCCATAAAGGATATTGCGCAGCAACATATGGGGTTCGGCCACTATGAAAACTTCCCCGTCGCGTCGCTGCTTCTGCCCTCCCGATTTCGGCGTCCCATCGCACTGATTTACCGCTTTGCGCGGGAGGCCGACGACCTTGCCGACGAGGGCGACGCTCCCGCGGCCGCCCGGCTCGAGCAACTCGAGCGGTTCGACGAGCAACTGCGCAAAATTGGGCGCGGTGCCGCTCCCGATATACCCTGGTTCGCAGCCCTCGCCGCGGTCATCCGCGAGTACGACCTGCCGCTACCGGCATTTGCGGACTTGCTGTCGGCCTTTGCGCAGGATGTTACCCGGAAGCGCTACGCCGACTTCGCCGAGGTGCTCGATTACTGCAGGCGCTCGGCGAACCCCGTGGGGCGGCTGCTGCTGCATCTTTTCCGCAGCACGAGCGACCGGAACTTCGAGTGGTCGGACTCGATCTGCTCCGCACTGCAGCTGGTGAATTTCTGGCAGGACGTGCCGATCGACTACGCGAAGGGCCGCATCTACCTGCCCGAGGACGAAATGAGGCGCTACGGCGTGACCGAGCAGCACATCGCGGGGCGGCGGTGCGACGACGCCTGGCGCACCCTCATCCAGTCCCAGATCGATCGTGCGCGCGGCATGCTGGTGGCGGGCGCGCCGCTGGGGCGCGCGCTTCCCGGCCGCATCGGCCTCGAAATCCGCGCCACCGTCCACGGCGGGCTGCGCATTCTCGAGAAACTCGAGCGCGCCAGCTGCGACATGTTTCGCCACCGGCCGGTTCTGAAATGGCATGACTGGCCGGTGATCCTGACGCGCGCGCTTTGATAATGGATCCCCACGCGTACTGCCAATCAAAAGCTGCGGCAAGCGGCTCGAGCTTCTATTACAGCTTCCTGTTCCTGCCGGAAGACCGGCGCCGCGCGATCACGGCGCTCTACGCGTTTTGCCGGGAGGTGGACGACGTGGTGGACGACTGCACCGATCCCGCGACCGCGCGCGCAACGCTCGCCTGGTGGCGACAGGAGCTGGCGGCGGCCTTTCATGGCACGCCGCAGCACCCGGTCACGCGTGCCCTCGCCGAAATCGCACCGCGCTTCAACCTGGCGGAGCCGCGCCTCGCCGAGATCATCGATGGCATGCAGATGGACCTCGATTTCAACCGTTACCCCAGCTTCGATGTGCTGCGCCAGTACTGCCATCGCGTGGCGGGGGTCGTGGGCGAGCTGTCCGCGGAGATATTCGGCTATCAGGACCGGCGCACTCTGGAGTACGCGGCCGATCTCGGCATGGCGTTCCAGCTCACCAATATCATCCGCGACGTGGGCGAGGACGCGCGCCGCGACCGCATCTACCTGCCGCTCGACGAAATCGAGCGCCATGGCGTCAGCGCGGCGGACATCACCGCGGCGCGCGAGACAGTCGATTTCCGCCGCCTGATCGAATTCCAGATCGAGCGCGCTCTGGGCTATTACCGCGAGGCGTTCGCCAAGCTGCCGGCCGTCGACCGCCGTGCCCAGCGCGCGGGCATCGTCATGGCGGCGATCTACCGGACACTGCTGGACGAGATCCGGCGCGACGGCTGCCGCGTCCTCTCGCGGCGCACTTCCCTTACGCCAGTGCGCAAGCTCTGGATCGCCTGGCGCACCTGGCTGACCGCTTGAATGGTGAGGCATGCAGAGAAACCGGGGGCGTATAATTCAGGCGAATTTCGCAGGAGAACGTCGACATGCAGACTAGGATTCCATGCGTCATCATGCGCGGGGGCACTTCGCGCGGACCGTTCTTCAAGCTCTCCGATCTGCCCTCCGACGCGCCCACGCGCGATGCGGTGCTGCTCGCGGTAATGGGATCTCCGCACCAGATCCAGATTGACGGCATCGGCGGCTCGCACTCGGTGACGAGCAAGGTGGCGATAATCAGCAAGTCGAAGCATCCCGGTGCCGACGTCGACTACCTGTTCGCGCAGGTACAGATCAACGAAAGCATCGTCGACACCAAGCCCAATTGCGGCAACATGCTGGTAGCCGTGGGTCCGTTCGCGATCGAAACGGGTCTCGTGCCGGCGAAGAACGGCGAGACGACAGTGCGCATCTTCAACGTCAACACGCAATCGCTGGTCGACGCGATCGTGCAGACGCCCGGTGGCGAGGTGAGCTACGAAGGCAGCGCCTCGATCGACGGCGTTCCGGGCACCGCGGCGCCGGTCAGGCTCAATTTCAGGAGCGCGATCGGATCGGTGACAAAGAAGATGCTGCCCACCGGCAAGCCGTCGGACATCATCGATGGGGTGGAAGTGAGCTGCGTGGACATCGCGATGCCCATAGTCCTGATGCGCGCGGAAGCGTTCGGCAAGACCGGGCACGAGAGCGCCGTCGAGCTCGACGCCGACCGGGAACTGATGAAGCGCATGGAGGCGATCCGCGTCAAGGCCGGCGCGCTGATGGGCATGGGCGATGTCTCGAAGTCGGTTGTGCCGAAAATGGCCCTGCTCTCGAAGCCGCGCAGCGGAGGCGTCATCGCCTCGCGCTACTTCGTGCCCGAGACCTGCCACAAGGCGCATCCGGTCACCGGAACGGTGTGCATCGCCTCGGCCTGTGCCATACCCGGAACAGTGGCTTCTCAGATCTCTCCACTGCCACCGGCGCCCCAGGGGACGATTCGGATCGAGCACCCCCAGGGCATGATCACCATCGACCTCGACGTGGATTTTACGAATCAGCAGCCAGTACTGCGCCGTGCGGCGCTGGTGCGAACCGCGCGACGGATTTTCGAAGGCCACGTCTACGTGCCCGAGAAGATCTGGGCGGGCAAGCGCTCCACGAAGCCGGCCACTGCAACTGCCTAGACTCGGGCAGCACAGCCCCCTCATGAACGTCGCCGTGGTCGGCGGAGGCTACGCCGGCATGGCGGCGGCTGTGACGCTCGCCGAGCGTGGGCTGCCGGTCACGGTATTCGAGGCGGCAAAAACGCTCGGGGGTCGGGCGCGGCGGGTCGAGCACCGCGATCTCGCGCTCGACAACGGCCTGCACATCCTGCTCGGCGCCTACACGGAAACACTGCGGCTGATGCGGCTCGTCGGCGCCGATGCCGAGCAGTTTCTTCTGCGAATTCCGCTGACCTGGCGTATCCACAACCGCTTCTCGTTGAGGGCGGTCGGCTTGCCAGCACCCTTCCATCTTCTCGCCGGACTGTTGGCGGCGCGCGGAGCGCCGCTCACGGAGCGGTTCTCCGCCATCCGTTTCCTGCTGCGGATGCGGCGGAGGGACTACAGACTGCAGCGGGACACGACGGTCATCTCGCTCCTCGAAGAGCAGGGTCAGGGCGGCTCCCTCATGGGGCTGTTCTGGTTCCCCCTGTGCGTCTCCGCGCTCAACACGCCTCCCGAATCCGCCTCCGCGCAGGTCTTCCTCAATGTGCTTCGCGACGGTATTGGCGGCAGCCGCGCGGCAAGCGACCTGTTGCTGCCGCGGGTCGACCTCTCGCGGCTCTTCCCCGATCCCGCTGCGGACTACGTGCGCGCGAACGGTGGTGCCGTGCGGGCTGGACATCGCGTCACGGCAATAGACGAGAATGACTCCGGGTTTACCCTGCGCGCCGACGGCCGCGAGCATGCCTTCAGTCACATCGTGTGCGCCCTGCCGCCCTATCATGCGGCGGCGTTCCTGGTCGGCATATCGGCGCTGGCCGAATCCGCGGAAGCGGTGGAGCGGCTCGCCTACCAGCCGATCCATACGGTCTACCTGGGCTATCCGGCGGAGCGGATTCTGCCGGTGCCCATGCTGGGCTTCGACAGCGGGCTGCTGCAGTGGGCGTTCGACCGCGGCACGCTTGCGGGGCAGCGCGGGGTCGTCGCCGCCGTCATCAGCGCGGAGGGCGCGCACCAGGAGCTCGCCCACGATGAGCTCGCGCGCCTCGTCCACCAGGAGCTTCAGCAGCAGCTCGGGCCCCTGCCCGATCCGTCGTGGCATCGCGTGATTGACGAAAAACGCGCGACTTTCGCCTGCACGCCCGGCCTCAAGCGCCCGGAATCGCGCACGCCGCTGCGGAATTTCTTCCTGGCCGGCGATTACGTCGCGAGCGATTACCCCGGCACCCTCGAATCCGCAGTACGGAGTGGCGTGAACGCGGCGCGAATGATACTCGACTCAAGGGCAGCCGCGGCGCCCCCTATAATGCCGGAAAGCAGCGGCCGGGAAGACAATGGCTGAACGCGAATCGATGCAGTACGACGTCGTGATCGTGGGCGCGGGTCCGGCGGGACTTGCCGCCGCGATCCGGTTGAAGCAGCTCGCGGCGCAGCACCAGCACGAGGTCGGCGTCTGCGTGCTGGAAAAAGGCTCGGAGGTCGGCGCGCACATCCTGTCGGGGGCGGTGATGGACCCGCGCTCTCTCACCGAGCTCGTCCCGAACTGGCAGGAGCTCGATGCCCCGCTCAATGCGCCCGTGAGCGAGGACCGCTTCGTGTTCCTCACCGAGCGCGGCTCGTACAAGCTGCCGGATTTCGCCCTGCCCGCATGCTTCAGGAACCACGGCATGCACGTGGTGAGCCTCGGCAACGTCTGCCGCTGGCTCGCCAAACAGGCCGAGGGGCTCGGCGTGGAAATCTTCCCCGGCTTCGCGGCCGCAGAAGTGCTGCACGGCGATGACGGTGCAGTCGCTGGCGTCGCCACCGGCGACATGGGCATCGGGCGCGACGGAAAACCGACTGCCACCCACCAGCCGGGCATGGCACTGCAGGGCCGCTACACGTTCTTCGCGGAAGGCTGCCGCGGGCACCTCGGCAGGCAGCTGCAGGACCGCTATCGCTTGCGCGCGGGCGCCGATCCCCAGGTTTACGGAATCGGGTTGAAGGAGCTCTGGGAAATCCGCCCGGAAATGCATCAACGTGGGCTCGTCATCCACACCGCGGGCTGGCCGCTTGCCCATGACACCTACGGCGGATCGTTTCTGTACCACCTCGAGAACAACCAGATCTCGATCGGCTTCGTCGTCGGGCTCGGCTACAGCAATCCCTATCTCAGCCCGTACGAGGAATTCCAGCGTTACAAGACGCATCCCGCGATCCGCCGGTTCCTCGAGGGTGGCAAGCGCATCGCCTACGGCGCCCGGGCGATTGCCGCGGGAGGGCTGCAGTCGCTGCCGAAGCTGGTCTTTCCCGGCGGCTGCCTCATCGGCGACGACGCCGGGTTCCTCAATGCGTCACGCATCAAGGGCAGCCACGCCGCGATGAAATCGGGCATGCTCGCGGCGGAAGCGGCGTTCGCGGCGCTGCAGGCGGGACGGGCGCACGACGAGCTCGCCGCCTACCCCGAGGCGTTCCGGAAAAGCTGGCTCCACGACGAACTCCACCGCGCGCGCAACTTCAAGCCCTGGATGGCGAAGGGGCTCGCGCTCGGCACCCTGATGGTGGGCGTGGACCAGGTGGTGTTCGGCGGCCGCGCGCCGTGGACGCTGCATCACCGGCATGCCGACCACGAGACGCTGAAACGGCGCGACGAGGCGCGCTCCATCGAATATCCCAAGCCCGACGGAGTGATCACCTTCGACCGCCTGAGCTCGGTGTTCGTCTCGAACACCAATCACGCGGAGGATCAGCCGTGCCATCTCACGCTCAAGGACCCGGCGGTCCCGATCAAAGTGAATCTCGAGCTCTACGACGCGCCCGAGCAGCGCTATTGCCCCGCAGGCGTCTACGAAATCGTGCGCGATGCCGATGGCGGTAATCCGCGGCTGCAGATCAATGCGCAGAACTGCGTGCACTGCAAGACCTGCGACATCAAGGACCCGACCCAGAACATCGTGTGGGTCGCGCCCGAGGGCGGCGGCGGGCCCAACTATCCGAATATGTAGTTAAACGGGAAGCTTCGCTCCCGTTTAACTGCGCGCATTCGAACGGACGACCGCCCCGCCGTTCAACGCGCGCCACTCTTTCGCGAATACGCCTGCTGTGGCATGCTCAGTTGCAAACGTTACCTATACAGGAGATACCGTGGGAAATTCCATACGCATCAGCCGCTTCGTCGGCCTGCTTGCCGGATTGCTGGTTGCATCGCAGCCCGCCCTGGCGCTGAAGGTTCTCACCGAGGAGAACCCGCCGCTTAACTACACCGAGGGGAAGAAGCTCACCGGCATGGCGACCGAGGTCGTGCGGGAGATGGGCCGGCGCGCCAAGATCAAGCTCGACTTCGAGGTCATGGCGTGGAGCAAGGCCTACGAGAAGGCCCAGGCCGACAAGGAGACCTGCCTCTACTCCACGGCGCGACTGGCAAACCGCGAGAACCTGTTCAAGTGGGTTGGGCCGATCGCCACCAACAAGTGGGGCCTGTTCGCGCTCGGCGGCTTCAAGCAGGAGATCAAGTCGCTGAACGACGCAAAGCCGTTTCGCATCGGCGGGGTTGCGCGCGATGCCAAGACCGAGTTCCTGAGGCAATGGGGCGTCACCAACATCGTCGAGGTCGAGGACGACAGGTTGAACCCCGGCAAGCTCACGCTGAACCGCAAGGAAGCGCAGAAGATCGACCTCTGGATCACCAGCGCGACCACCGCGCAGCGAGTCGCGGAGCGGGCCAAGGTGCCCGACGTCAGGCTGGTCTATCTCGTGCGCGAGGAGGATTCCTTCCTCGCCTGCAGCCCGCGCACCGCGGCCGGCACGCTCAAGGCGCTCGCGGCCGCGCTGGACGGGATGAAGAAGGACGGCGCTTACAGGGAGATCGTCAAGGCCTACGAGAACCGATAACCCCTCCCCTCCTGCCAGAGGGTGAGCCGGGGTTTCGAGGAGCATGCCTTCGAGCCGGCGAACGCCCGACGCGATGCAGCGCGGCGGGACGGACGGGGTGCCCGCGTAATGCGGGCGGGGTGGTGGGAGGAAGCATCAGCCACCGAGCATCGCCTTCTTGAGTGACGCGTCCGCCGGCTGCTCTCCCAGCCAGATCCTCAGCAGCGCGCGGTTGAACTCCTCGCCCGCGATTGTTCCCTTGTCCTCCCCGCGCACCGTCACGCGCGTGCCGGCGCCCGGCAGGTAGTCGAGCAGGACCACGTCGCCTTTTTTCACGGCCTTCACCACGGTGAAAATCTTGTCGAGCTGCTTCACCTGCGGCTCGAGCCGCACCAGCTCGGCGGCCGCATGATTCTTCTCCAGTCCGTCCTTGAACGCCGAGAGCAGTTGCTCGGCCTCGAGATCGCGCAGCAAATGCATGGCGACGCGCTTGGCACCGGCATCGCCCAGCACCGCGTCCGCGCTATCCGCTTTCTTCTGGAGGTAGAGCGCGCCGACATAGACCTTGAAGAAGAATCGAGTGCGCACGCCGGCGCCGTTCAGCGTCAGCTCCGAGCCGGCGAGCTGCACCTTGTCGGCGAGCTTGACGCCCTCCACTTCCGCCGCGGATACGATCCCCGCGGACAGCGCTAGCCCCAGCGCCAGCGCGGGCAAGACGGATTTCACGTCCTAGAGCGCCTCGAAGATACCGGCGGCGCCCATGCCGGTGCCGATGCACATGGTGACCATGCCGTACTTCTTGCGGTGCCGGCGCAGCCCGTGCATCAGCGTTGCGACGCGGATCGCGCCGGTCGCGCCCAGAGGGTGCCCGAGCGCGATGGCGCCGCCCAGGGGATTCACACGCGCGTGATCGAGCCCGAGGTCCTTCATCACCGCCAGCGACTGCGCGGCGAACGCCTCGTTCAGCTCGATCCACTCGATGTCATCCTGCGTGAGCCCGGCCTGCTTCAGCGCCTTCGGGATCGCCTTCACCGGGCCGATGCCCATGATGTCTGGCGGCACGCCTGCCACCGCCCAGCCCACGAATCGGCCAAGCGGCTTCAGGTTCGAGCGCACCAGCGCGGCCTCGCTCATCAGCACCACCGCAGCGGCGCCGTCGGAGGTCTGAGAACTGTTGCCCGCGGTGATGGTGCCCTTCGCGGCGAACGCGGGCCTCAGCTTCGCCAGCGCCTCGGGCGAGGTGTCGCGCCGCGGGCCTTCGTCGTGCACGGCCTCACGGGCTCTGATCCGGATCTCGCGTGTCGCCAGGTCGGGAATGCGGTCGCTGATCGCATACGGCACGACTTCGTCCTTGAACTCGCCGCTATCGGTCGCGCGGATGGCACGGCGATGGCTTTCCGCGGCGAAGAGATCCTGCTCCTCGCGGCTCACTTTCCACCGGGCTGCCACCTTCTCGGCGGTAATGCCCATCCCGTAGCCGATCGCGATGTTTTCGTTTTTCTCGAAGATCGCCGGGCTGAAGGACGGCTTGTTGCCGCCCATCGGCACCATGCTCATGCTCTCGGTGCCGGCGGCAACCATCACCTCCGCCTCGCCCAGGCGGATGCGGTCGGCGGCGAGCGCGACCGCTTGCACGCCCGAGGAACAGAAGCGGTTGATGGTCATGCCCGATACGGTATCGGGAAATCCCGCGAGCAGCAGCCCGATGCGCGCGACGTTCATGCCCTGCTCCGCCTCCGGCATCGCGCAGCCGACGATCACGTCCTCGACCGTTGCCGGGTCGAGCCCGGGACAGCGGGCAAGCGCGCTCTTCAGCGCGTGCGCCAGCATGTCGTCGGGGCGCACGTGGCGGAACATCCCGCGCGGGGCCTTCCCAACGGGAGTTCGGACCGCAGCGACTACATAAGCGTCCTGTATCTGCTTGCTCATGGCTAGTTCCTCAGCGGCTTGCCGGTCTTCAGCGTATGCTCAATCCGGGCTTGCGTTTTTTCCGTCGCGATCAATTCCATGAAGTGCCTGCGCTCGAGGTCGAGGAACCACTGCTCGTCCACGAGGCTGCCGTCCTCGATCTCGCCGCCGCACATCACGATCGCGATCTTGTGGCCGACGAGGTAGTCGTGCTCGGAAATGTGCCCGCCGGCGAGGAGATTCTCCATGAAGGCGCGGATCGTTGCGATCGCGCTTCTCCCCGCCGCCGGGATCGCGATCTGCCGCAGCGGCGGCCGGTAGCCGGCGGCGGCGAGCGCGCGCAGCTCGGCTTTCGCGATCTCGAGGAGCTCGAAGCGGTTCATCACGACCCGGTCCGTGGGACGGAGGTATCCGAGCTCCCGCGCGTGCTCGGCGCTGCGCCCGACTTCCGCCATCGCCAGCGCCTTGAAGTACTTCTGCAGGAACGGCGACAGGTCGCCGCCCTTGGCATCGGCCGCGGCGCGCATCGCGAACTCCTTGGAGCCGCCGCCCGCAGGCAGCAGCCCCACGCCCGCTTCGACGAGGCCGATGTAGCTCTCGAGCGTCGCCACCGCCCGGTCGCAGTGCATGATGAACTCGCAGCCGCCGCCCAGCGCGAGCCCGTCCACCGCCGCGACCGTGGGCACCATCGAGAACTTGAGCGCCTGCGTCGTGTCCTGGAAATGCTCGACCAGCTTTTCCACCTCGGCGAGCTTGCCGGCCATCAACTGGTCGGCGGTGCCGATGCTGCGCGCGGCCTTCAACGCGAGCGATTCCGCCTCGCGCCTGACCCGCCGGAACAATCTCCCGAGCGCGGACGGCTTGGCGCGCGCGCCACCCGAGGGGGTCTTCTTGAGGTTCGCCCCGACCGAGAACGGCGGCTCGGTCTGCCAGATGACGAGGCCCAGGTAGTTGCGCTCGGCCTCCTCCAGCGCCTGCGCGACGCCGTCGAGCACGTCGTCTCCGATGGCATGCATGCGACTCTTGAAGCTGACGATCGCGATGTCGTCGCCGGTATGCCAGCAGCGCACCGCGTCGGTTTCGAAAATGGTCGCTCCGTACTTCGCGTCCTCGCCCAGCACCCGGTCCGGGAACGGCTGCCGCCGGTAGACGGCCAGCTTCGAGCGCGGCTTGTAGGTCTTGTCCGCCGGCGAGTACGAGCCCTGTGCGCTGTGGACGCCCGAGCGGTCCTTCTCCATTGCCCACGCTGGCAATGGCGCCCCACTCATTGCCCTCCCCGCCTGGATGTCTTCCGCGATCCACCCGGCGATCCGGCTCCATCCCGCCGCCTGCCAGATCTCGAACGGCCCCTGGCTCCAGCCGAAACCCCAGCGAATTGCGAGATCGAGGTCACGCGCGTTGTCGGCGATGGAAGCCAGGTTCACGGCGCAATAATGAAATGCGTCGCGGTAGATGGACCACAGGAATTGCGCGTGCGGATGGCTGGAGCCATGCAGTTGCTCGAATCGCGCCGCGGTGTCCTTGTTCTTCGCGATTTCGACGACGCCCTCATCCGCTCTTCCGTCCGAGAGCCGGTAGCTCCGGGACTTGAGATCCAACACGTGGATGTCGTTGCCGATCTTCTGGTAGACGCCCTTCCGCGTCTTCTGGCCGAGCGCGCCCTCGGCAATCAACTGCTTCAACCACGCCGGCGACTCGTAGTAGCGGTGCCACGGATCCTGGGGCAGCGTCTCCTTCATTGTGTTGACCACGTGCGCGAAGGTGTCGAGCCCGACCACGTCGGCGGTGCGGAAGGTGGCGCTGCGGGGGCGGCCGATGAGGGTCCCGGTCAGCGCGTCCACCACGTCGAAGCCGATGCCGAGCCGCTCGGCGTGGTGCAAGGTTGCCAGCATGGAGAACACGCCGACGCGGTTGGCGATGAAATTGGGCGTGTCCTTGGCGCGGATGACGCCCTTGCCGAGCGTCGTGACGAGAAATCGTTCCAGATCGTCGAGAATCGCCGCATCGGTGGAGGCGGCGGGAATAAGCTCGACGAGATGCATGTAGCGCGGCGGATTGAAGAAGTGCACGCCGCAGAAGCGCCGGCGCAGCCCCTCCGGGAACGTCTGCGCGAGCTGGTTGATCGAGAGCCCCGAGGTGTTGCTGGCGAAGATCGCGTGCTCGGCAAGATGCGGGGCCACCTTGCCGTAGAGATCGGCTTTCCAGTCCATGCGCTCGGAAATCGCCTCGATCACGAGGTCGCAGTCCTTAAGCTCACCGAGATGCTGGCCGTAATTGGCCGGCTGGATGAAGCCTGCGCGTGCCGCAGTCGCGAGCGGACTCGGCTCGAGCTTCCGCAAGTTCTCGATGGCCTTCAGCACGTTGCCGTTGGGATTGCCATCCTTCGCCGGAAGCTCGAAGAGGATGGTAGCGACGTTGGCGTTGACGAGATGGGCCGCAATCTGCGCGCCCATGACGCCGGCGCCGAGCACCGCGGCCTTGCGCACGATGAAGGGGGAGACGGAAGGCATGGATGGCCCCGGAAGGAGCGTTGATTCTAGCACGCTGCCTGGACCGGAAATAAAAAAGCCGGGCGGAATACGCCCGGCCTTCTTGCTTCCTTTTCGTGCCTAAAACGAGTGCGAATACTGAATCGAAAGAATATCCGCCTGGTTCTTGAACGTGCCGGTCAGACAGCTCGGCGGGCAAGGCACACTTGGCGGTGCGCCAGTATTTACTTTCGCATCTTTGATGAACTCGTGCGCATAGCCAACGTCGAGGATGCCCGATTTTGATGGCTTGTACTGGACGCCGAGCGCGACCCAAGTGCGGTCCTCATCCGGCAGCCGCGGCGTCCGGAATGTATCGTTGGTAGGAGTCTGGTCGAATGCGACGCCGAAGCGGATCTTGGTCTGGTCGCTCCATTTGTAGTTGGCGCCCACCGAGTGGCGCCAGGTGTCATCCCACTTGAAATCCAGACTGGCGGCCGTGCTTCCGACCCCGCCGCCGCCGGGGAAGGGGAAGGTGACTGCCGACGTTCGGATCACTGTCAGGTTCTGGAGCGAGCTCCAGCCAGTCCAGGTGATATCAGCCATCAGCTCCCACTTCGGGCTCAGCACATGGAACACGCTGAGCGATGCGCTTTCCGGTACATCGAGGTCCGCCTTGATGTCGGCGTTTGCGATCGACGCGGCGGCGCCACCGAACTTCTGGGTCCCCTCCAGTTCGTATTTGATCTTCGAGCGGTACTGCGCGCCAAAACGCAGGTTCGGCAGCGCCTGAATCATGATGCCAATATTGAACCCGTAGCCCGTGTCGTCGGCTTTTAGTTCCGCATTACCGAGCGCAGGCACCGGCGTAGCGCTCGTGAGCTTGGCATCGAGATACTGAACGCTCAGCCCGCCGCCGATGGACACCGTGTCGCTCACCTTGTATGCAACCGATGGATTGAGGTTGACAGATTTGATCTCCGACTTGATTGCCGTCAACTGGCCGCGCCAAGGGGTGTCGTACTCGGTTTTCAATCCGAACGGCACATTGAGCGCTAGCCCGAAGCTCCACCTCGGGTTGATCGCCATCGTGAAGAACGCGTTAGGCACGTAGGCCCAGTCGCCGCCATCATCGCCATCACTGCTGCTCGCCGGAGGTGACATGAACGCGCCGGTGGAGCCCCTGTCCGAGTACTTGAACGAGGGCTTGAGGACGTGCAACGCGGCAGCGACCTGCTTGCCGGGCAGCAACGTCATCAAGGCCGGATTGAACCATGCGACGCTCGCGTCATCGGCGGCCGCCGCGCCGCCCGCGAACGCGTTGCCCGTGCCGCTTCCGCTCTGGGTGCCGATCGCGAAACCGCCCGCCACCGCCCCCGAAGCCATCCCGCCCAAGGCCGCTGCAACGGCCGTGGTTGCAAGCTTCCTGACTATCATTCTCATGACGAGTCCCCCTGTGAGAATCTCGCGGTGAAGTTATGAAAATACCTGCATAAGTCTACCCTGCAGTTGCCCGCTTGCAACAACATTGATGGCGACCAAAGCTTACTGTTGTGCTGAAACAACACGGGGCTGCCGGTTTTCGTCGATCGCCACGTAAGTCAACGTCGCTTCAGTGACTTTGACGACCTGCTCGCGCTCGGGCCGGCGCTGGGCGTAGACCTCCACGTTGACGGTGATCGAGGTGTGCCCCACACGGACCACATCTGCATAAAAGCTCACGAGGTCTCCCACCAGCACCGGCTGCCTGAACTGGAAGGAATTGACCGCGACGGTCGCCACCCTGCCGCGGGCGACGCGCACCGCCACGACGCTGCCGGCAATATCCACCTGCGACATGATCCAGCCGCCGAAGATATCGCCGGCCTGGTTCTCGTCGGCAGGCATCGGCACCACCCGGAGTGTCGGCTCCTTGCCCTGCGGCAACGCCGTCATCGGCGAACGCTCCTAGTGACCCGCATACATGCCGTCGATCTCGGCGTTGAACTTTTCCATTACCTTCGCGCGCTTGAGCTTCATGGTCGGCGTGAGGAGGCCGTTTTCCACCGTCCACGGATCGAGCGTCGCGCTCACCCGCCGGACCTGGGCATAGCCCGGAAATTCCTTCATCTGGGTGGTGATGCGCGAAAGAAGAATCTCCTCCACCTGCTTCGAGTTGATCGTCGCCGGCGCGTCATTCAGCGCCCGCTCGGCGCACAACTTCTTCCAATGGTCGGCGTTCAGCACTGCCATCACGCTCAGATAGGGCTTGCCCTCGCCGAGCAGCATCACCTGCTCGAACAGGGGATCGCGCGCGATGGCGGATTCAACGTCCACCGGGGGCACCTTCTCGCCGTTGGAGAGCACGATGATCTCCTTCAGGCGCCCGGTAATGAAGACGTGCCCCTTTCCGTCGATGCGCGCGGTGTCCCCGGAATTGAGCCAGCCGTCCGGCCCGATCATCGCGCGGGTCGCCTCCGGGTTGTTCCAGTAGCCGAGCATGACGTTCGGGCCCTTGATCATGAGCGCGTTGTTCTCGCCGAGCTTGACTTGAACGCCTGGCAACGCACTGCCAATACTTGCCGGCAGGTTGTCATGGAGTCGGTTGGCGCACGCGACCGGGCTGGTTTCCGTCAACCCGTAACCCTGCAAGACGGTGAGCCCGAGCCCGGTGAACACGCGCGAGATCTCCGGCGGCAGCGCCGCGCCCCCGCAGGTCGCCGCGCGCATGCGGCCGCCGAGTCGCGCCAGGATCTTCTTTGCCACCAGCGCGTGCAGCACCGGCCATAACAGGAATGACGGCTTCCAGGGCCCGCGCCCCTGCGCGTGCTCGAAGCGCGCCCAGCCCACCTCCACCGCGAGCATGAAGAGCTTCTTTTTCAGCGGCGAGCCGGCGTCGAGCGCGTCGCGGATCCGGCCGTAGACGCGCTCGTAGATCCGCGGCACGGACACCAGAACGGTCGGGCGGACCGCCTGCAGGTCCTCGGCGAGCTGAGGAATGCCGCGCGAATAGGTAGTCGTCGCGCCGCTCATGATGGTGAGGTAGTAGCCGCAAGTGCGCTCGAAGGTGTGCGAGAGCGGAAGGAACGAAAGCAGCACGTCGTCGGGCCCCGTGGTCAGCACGTCCGAGGATAACGCCGCGGCGTTGGACAGGATGTTGTGGTGCGAGAGCATCACGCCCTTGGGGCGGCCGGTGGTGCCGGAGGTATAGACAACGGTTGCCAGCGCGTTCCGGTCGCGCGACACGTGACGCGTCCCGCCGCCCTGGTCTGGCAGCCATTCTCCAAGCGATCGCAACCTCGTATCGCCCGAGCTGGGCACGGGATGGACGGTCAGAATGCGCGTGAGGCTCGCGAGCTGGCCTTTGACCTCGCGCAGTCCCTGCCACTGCTCGGCGCCCTCGATCAGCAGCACCTTGCAGCCGGAATCCTGGATGATGTAGGCGACGTTCTCCGGCCGGTCCTGCGTGTAGAGCGGAACCACCACGAGGCCGAGGCCGAGCGCTGCCTGGTCGTAGATCACCCATTCGGGGCAGTTGCGCAGCATCACCGCGACGCGGTCGCCGGCCTTGATGCCGTCCCGCTCGAGCGCGCCCTGCCAGCGCGCAACCTGGTGGTCGATCTGGGCCCACGTGTAGTCGCGCCAGTTGTTGTGCGGCTCGTTGTACGCGCGATAGGCGATGGCGTCCGGCGTCCGTTTCACGCGCTCCCGGAACAGACCATCCAGGGTGACAGCCGCTTCGACTGGTATCAGGTGACTTGCGGGTTGTGCCATGCCTCCTCCTGCTTTTTCAGTCAAGAAACGGGTCTGGATACAACTTCGCCCCCGGCGTGACGGCGTATTGTTCGAATTCGGTAACGCCTTCCTCGCGCAGCACGTCTTCGTCGATATAGAACTTTCCGGTGGCGCCGCGGCTGTCGCGCTTGAGGATCGCGTGGACCGCGTCGGCCATGATCGAAGGCTTGCGGCTCGCCCTGAGTATCGCCTCGGGGAAGTGGACCTCTATCGCCGCAGTCGCGATCGTCGTGCGCGGCCACAGTGAATTGACCGCAATCCTGAACGCCCGGAGCTCCTCCGCCATTCCAAGCGTGCACATGCTCATCCCGTATTTTGCCATCGTATAGGCGACGTGATCCTTGAACCAGCGCGGGTGCATGTTGAGCGGCGGCGAGATCGTAAGTATGTGAGGATTGGCCGCTTTCTTGAGGTGGGGAATGCACGCCTGGGAGCAGACGAAGGTGCCGCGCAGGTTCACCCCGAGCATGAGATCCAGGCGCTTGACGGGGGTGTCGAGCGTGCCGGTAAGCGCGATCGCGCTGGCGTTGTTGACCAGGCAGTCGAGGCCGCCGAACGCCGCCGCAGCTTGCTCGACTGCGGCCGCCACGGCGTCGGCGTCCCTTATGTCGAGCTGGACGGGAAGCGCCTTCCCGCCCGCGGCCTCGATTTCCCGGGCGACGGTGTGAATGGTTCCGGAGAGCTTCGGATGCGGCTCGGCCGTCTTGCCGGTCACCACGATGTTGGCGCCATCGCGCGCGCAACGAAGCGCGATCTCGCGCCCGATGCCGCGCGTCGCGCCGGTTACGAATATGGTCTTGCCCTTAAGACTCATCGCCCATCACGCATTATTGGCCCTTGAAGATCGGCTTGCGCTTTTCGACGAAGGCCGTGACGCCTTCGGCGAAATCGCGCGTCTCCGCGCACCGTGCGAACGCCTCGATCTCGGCTTCGAGTTGAGCCGCGAGCGCCTGGTCGGGGCTTTCGTTGACGAGGCGCTTGATCTCGCCGAACGCAGCCGTCGCGCCGAGCGCGAGCCGGCGGGCAATGGCTTCAGTCTCGGACCCGAGCTGCTCGGCGCCGACCACCCAGTTGACGAGTCCCAGCTTGAGCGCAGCCTGCGCATCGAACGCATCCGACAACAGCATGAGTTCGAGCGCCCTGCGCGCGCCCACGAGCCGCGGCAGGAAATGGGTCGCGCCCCCGTCCGGGCTCGTGCCGATCCTGCTGTAGGCGACCGTGAACTTCGTTCCTTCCGCCGCGATCGCAAGATCGGCTGCCGCCATGAGGCTCACCCCCGCACCCGCTACCGCTCCATGAACGCTCGCGAGGACCGGCTTGGGCGCGCGCCGCAGCGCGAGAACCGCGTGATTGAGCTCCGTCCCGCCCTCCCGTACCAGGGCCGGCATGCGCGCGAGGTTGGCGCGGAAATAGGCCACGTCGCCGCCCGCGAGGAACGCGGGTCCCACCCCGCGCAGCACCACCGCCCGCGCCGCCGCGTCGTGCTCGGCGCGCTCGCACGCGGCGCGTAACTGCACGATCATCGGCGCATCCAGCGCGTTCAACACCTGCGGGCGGTTCAGCGTGATCGTCGCCACGCCATCGGCGACCGAGTACAGTACCATTTCGCTCATGGCGCCGGGCTTGGGCCGTGCTCGCGGCTTTCCAGCTCGGGCCATGAGGTCCTGCCGCGCAGCGCTTCAAACGTGACCGGCTGCGTGGTCTGATGGATCTCGGTCTTGCCCAGGTCCTTCGGAAAATCGTCCACCATAATGACCCGGCGCCGCAGCTCCCTGGCGCGCTCCATTGCCTCCCTTTCGGCCTGCGTGATCACGCCCTTGGAAAACGCCTCGTCCACGATCTGGTCAGCGAAGGTGCTGGCGATTAGGCCCTCCGCCCGCGCGCGCCGGATTTTTGCGCCGATCGGCTCCGCGACGATCACCGCGCGCAGCGCCGCCTCCAGCACGGCCACCGGCTCGTCCGGATTCCGCGGAATGTAGACCCCAGCAGTCAGCCGCTCGCGCGACGGAGCGGGCGTGAGCAGCAGCCCCACCACCTGGCTTCCGATTCGGTCGCGCGGGGGCGAGAATTCCCGGCCCAGCGGAAAGGCGAACGGGAAGACGATGGCGCGCAGCAGCACCCCCGCCACGAATCGGCTCGGCAGGTTCGCGATGAGCCCGTAGAACGCGTCCTCTATGCGCGCCAGGGCATCTCGCACCGACCAGTGCACGAACGGCAGGTCCTCGGCCGGACGCCCGTCGTCCTCGTAGTTCTTCAACGCGGCGGAAGCGAGGTACAGATTGGACAGGATATCGCCCAGCCGCGCCGACAGCCGCTCGCGGCGCTTGAGCGATCCGCCGAGCAGGAACATCGACACGTCCGCGGCCCACGCGAACGCAGCCGACATGCGCGTCAAGTGCTGGTAGTAGCGCCGGGTGTGCCGGTCACCCGGCACGGAAACGAGCCGCGCGCCGGTCAGCCCCATCCACAACGCGCGCGCCTTGTTCGACGCGATGAACGCGACGTGGCCGAAAATGGCGGCGTCGAAGTCGCGCACCGCCTTGACGGAGTCGCGCTCCTGCGTCGCCTGGATCTCCTTCAGCACGAAGGGATGGCTGCGGATGGCGCCCTGGCCGAAGATGATCAGGGAGCGCGTCAGGATGTTGGCGCCTTCCACCGTGATCGCGATCGGCACCTGCTGGTAGGCGCGCGCGAGATAGTTGCTCGGCCCCAGGCAGATGCCCTTGCCGCCGTGGACATCCATCGCGTCGTTGATCACCTGCCGGCCGCGCTCGGTGAGGTGGTACTTGACGATCGCCGACACGACGGAGGGCTTCTCGCCCTGGTCCACCGCGCCGGCCGTCATGACGCGCGCCGCATTCATGATGTAGGTATTGGCCCCGATCCGCGCGAGCGCCTCCTCCACCCCCTCGAAGCGCCCGATGGAGAGGCGGAACTGCTGGCGCACGCGCCCGTAGGCGCCGGTCGTGAGCGCGCAGCCCTTGGCAATGCCGCAGGCGTTGGCGGGCAGCGAGATCGAGCGCCCGGCGGCAAGGCAGTTCATCAGCATCTTCCAGCCCTGGCCGACGTACTCGGCGCCGCCGATGACGAAATCGAGGGGAACGAACACGTCCTTGCCCCACGTCGGGCCGTTCATGAACACGGCGTTGAGCGGGAAATGCCGGCGCCCGATGTGGACGCCCGGGGTCTGGGTCGGGACGAGGGCGAGCGTGATGCCGATGTCGTCGCGGTCGCCCAGCAGGTGATCGGGATCGTAGAGCCGGAACGCGAGCCCGAGCACCGTCGCGACCGGTGCGAGCGTGATGTAGCGCTTCTCCCAAGTGAGGCGCATGCCCAGCACGTCCTGCTTCCCCTGCCACTCGCCGCGACACACGATGCCGAAATCCGGTATCGCGCCGGCGTCCGAACCGGCCTCGGGACTGGTGAGCGCGAAGCAGGGAATGTCGAGGCCCTTGGCGAGCCGCGGCAGGTAATGATCCTTTTGCGCCTTCGTGCCGTAATGCAGCAGCAGCTCCGCCGGGCCGAGCGAGTTCGGCACCATCACCGTGATCGCGGCCGTGCTGCTGCGCGTGGTGAGCTTCATGATCACCTCGGAGTGCGCGAGCGCGGAGAAACCGAGCCCGCCGTACTCCTTGGGAATGATCATGCCGATGAAGCCCTTGTCGCGGATGAACTGCCAGGCGTGGGGCGGGAGGTCATGGAGCTCGTGCGAAACCTCCCAGTCGTCGACCATCGCGCACAGCTCCTCCACCGGCCCGTCAACGAAGGCGCGCTCTTCCGCCGTCAACGCCGGCTTCGGATAGCCGAGGAGCTTCCCCCAGTCCGGCCGGCCGCTGAAGAGCTCGCCGTCCCACCATACCGTGCCGGCCTCGAGTGCCTCCTGTTCGGTCTGCGAGACCTGCGGAAGTATCCTGCGGAACAACGCGAGCAGCGGCCGACTCACCAGCGCGCTGCGGATCGGAGTCGGACCGCAGACGAGCGAGCCGACAACGAGAATCGCCCACAGCGCCACGACGAGCGGCTGCGGCCACTCCGCGTACCAATCGATCACCGCGAGCACGCACGCGAAAGCGAGCGTCCAGGCGACGGCGGGCAGGCGGTGGTAGGCGAGGATCCAGGCGATCGCGAGCGCGGCGAGGACGATCAGCAAGGTCGACATGTCTGCCCCTGTTCTGGTCGCGCCAGCATACACTCGGCCACCGCGCGCGGCTACAATGCCTCAGCGGGAGGGTCCGGATGGCACAGGAGCGGCAGCGTGGCGTCGCGTTCGCCAAGACGACGCGGCCGGTCATCGGCAGCGCCGTGCGGCGCGAGCGGCTGTTCGCGCGGATGGACGGAACTCCCGGCCGCACCGTGGTCTGGATCTCGGGGCCTCCCGGCGCCGGCAAGAGCACGCTCGCGGCGAGCTACATCGAGGCGCGCAATTTCGCCTGCATCTGGTACCAGGTCGATCCCGACGATGCCGACGTCGCGAACTTCTATCACTACCTCGGCCACGCGGCCCGCAGGCTCGACGCCGGCCGCTCGCGCGAGCTCCCCGCGTTCGCGCCGCAGTACTCCGGGGACGTCGCGGCGTTCGCGCGGAACTTCTTCCGCCAGCTGTTCATGCACGTCAAGTCGCCGGTGGTCCTCGTGCTCGACAACCTGCACGAGGTCTCCGCCAACAGCCCGCTGCACGCAGCGCTCGAGGCGGGCCTCGCGCAGGTTCCGGGCCATTGCTGCGTCGTGATCATCAGCCGCGCCGAGCCGCCCGCCGCGCTCGCGCGGATGCGTCTCGCCGGCGGGATGGTCCATCTGGGCTGGGAGGATTTGCGCATCGGTCCCGAGGAGATCGCCCAAATCGCCAACCTGCGCGGCCAGTCGCTCTCGCCGGAAGCGCTGGCGAAGCTCCACGAGCGCACGCAGGGCTGGGCCGCGGGGCTGGTGCTGATGCTCGAGCACGCCAAGGTTTCCGGAAACATAGCGGAGCTGCCGGGGGACGCGACGCCCAAGGTGATATTCGATTACCTGGCCGGAGAGATCTTCGAGCGCTTCGAGTCGAAGACGCAGCAGTTTTTGATGCGGATCGCCTGCCTGCCGCGGCTCTCCGCGGAAGTGGCCGAGGCGCTCTCCGGGGACCCGCGCGCCGGCCGCCTGCTCCTCAACCTGTCGCAGAACGACTATTTCGTGCGCGAGGTCCCGGGGGACGAGGGCCGCTTCTACCAGCTGCACCCTCTGCTGCGTGATTTCCTGCGCGACCGCGCGGCCCAGTTCCTTCCCGACGCAGTGGGCGCCGAGGAGCTGAAGCGCGCCGCGGCGCTGCTGCGCGGGGCGGGACACCTGGAGGATGCGGTGTCGCTGCTCGCCGAAAACCGCGAGTGGGCGGAAATCGCGCGAATCGCCGCGGAAGAAGCCGACGCCATGCTGGAGCAGGGCCGCAGCGAAACTTTGGGTGGCTGGCTCGAGCTGCTGCCCGCCGGGACCCTCGAAACCGACCCGCGGCTGCTCCTCGCTCACGCCGCAAGCCGCGTGCACGCAAGTCCCCGGACGGCGCGCCGCCTGTTCGCGAAGGCCTACGAAGGGTTCCTGCGCGCTGGCGACACGCGCGGCGCGATACGGAGCTGCTGCGGGGTGGCGCGCGCGATCATCCTGGAGTTCGACGACGTGACCGCGCTCGATCAATGGATAGTCACGCTTTCCGGACTCCTGACCGGGGGCGAGCGTGGCGGCGGCGTCGATCCGGCCGCCGCGGCGACGCTGATCCGGATGCTGCTGCTGCGCGACCCCGGTAACGAGCGGCTCGACGAGTGGCTGGACCGCGCCGAGCGCGTGGCTCGCGCGAGCCCGGACACCCGGTCCGCATCCGGGACCCTGGCGGAACTGCCGCTCGCTCGCGCGGTGTTGGCGCTGTTGCGCGGCGACTTTACGGCCGCCGAAGCCGCGAGCGGAGCGCTGCGCTCCCGGGCGGTCGAGCATTCCCCGGACCTGCGGATCGCAATCGAGATCGCATCCGCAATGGGACAGATACTGGACGGATCGCAGGCAGCTGCACTGGGCGCGGCCCGCGAGGGTCTCGCGATCGCGGAAGCGCAAGGGGTGCGCGCATACGACGAATGGCTGCACGCGCTCGCCGCGGCAGCGGCGCTGGGCAACGGAGACCGGGAGGTTGCCCGTGCAGAGCTGCAAGCCCTCGAGGCAGCGGGCCCCCGTCTGCGCCGCGGGGATCAGGCCTTTATCCACTATCTGAAGTGCTGGCTCGCTGCGGTCGAAGGCAACGCCGCGGCTGCCGGCAGCGAGGCGAAGCTGGCCATTGCGCTCGCAGTCGAACTGGGAATTCCATGGCTGGAATGCTTCGCGCGCATTGGCGCAGCCCAGTTGGCGACCGCCGAGGGCGACCGTCGCGGGGCCGAGGCGCAGGTCCGCGGCGCGGAGGTCATTGCCGAACGCATTCGCAGTCCGCTGCTCCGCGTCCCGGTACACTTCGCGGCGGCGGGCGTGGCAATCCTGGCGCATGATGACGACGCCACGCTCGCCTCGCTGCGGGCGGCATTCGCGTTGGCGCGCGAACTCGGATTGCGCTACATCGCCGCGATCCGTCCCAAGCTCCTCGCTGAAGCGTGCGCGCTGGCCATGCGCCGGGGCATCGAGCCCGAATACGTCCGCACGCTGGTGCGCACGTGGAAGCTTCCGCCGCCGCCCTCCGCGCTGCGCGTGAAAGAGTGGCCCCGTCCCTTCCACGTCTCGACGCTGGGAGGCTTTACTCTGTTGCACGATTCCAAACCAGTCGAGTTCTCGAGTAAGGGACCGGGCCGCCCGATGGAGCTGCTCAAGGTGCTGATCGCGCTCGGGGGGCAGAACGTCCGCAGCGACCAGCTCGCCGACGCGTTATGGCCGCGCGTGGACGCGGACTACGCGCACAAGTCGTTCACCACGGCGCTTCACCGGCTGCGGCGGATCTTCGACGACGACGATGCGCTCGTACTGCGCGAGACGCGCCTGAGCCTCGAGCCCAAGCTCGTGTGGGTAGACACGTGGGCGCTTGATCAGCTTTTCTCGGAACTCGACGGCGCGCTGCGCGAGCCGCGGGTGCGCGCGGAACCGGTGCTGCGCGCGCTGACCGATGAAGCGCTCGCGCTCTACCGCGGTCCTTTCCTCCCGGACGAATCCGAGCAGCCGAGCTACATTGCGTGCCGCGAGCAGATCCGCGGCAAGCTGCTGCGGTGTCTCACCCGGGTCGCGCGCTGGTGGGAGGACAACGGGATGCCGGAAGCAGCGATCGACTGTTACCTGCGCTGCATCGACGCGGACGGATTATGCGAGGCCTTCTACCGCAACCTGATGCTGTGCCATCAGCGCCGCGGCGAGCGCTCCGAAGCGCTCGCCACCTACGAGCGGCTGCGCACGGCGCTATCCACCCGCCTCAAGGTCATGCCGTCGCAGGAAACCCAGGCCGTCTACACCGCCCTGCTCTCGTAATCAAGGCCGCCGGTAGGTCGCCTTGAACTCCCGATCGATCTCGGCCCACATCTTGACCAGCGCCATGCGGACCGCGGTCGGCGGCAGGTATTCCCTGCGGGGGAATCCCGTCCGCGGCGGCGCAATTTCGCGCATGCGCGCCGTGAACGAGATCGCGGTGCCGGACGGCAACTCGACGACCGTTCCGCTGATCGTGATCTCGAGGCCTTGCGGTTCGAAATTGAAGAAATGTGCGAACAATCCAACGCAGGGCCCGATGATTTCCCGCGCCCGCGAGAGGTCCGCCTCTGCTGCCTGCTTCCATTCCTTCTCATCGAGCGGCAGCGGCGCCGGCGCGAAGACGTTGACATAACCCAGCACGGGGTCCTGGGCCTCGACCGTCATACGCAGCCGCGCCATGCTGATCCGCACGGCATCGTACGCTTCAGCGCGCGACACCGGGAAGACGCGAGTCCCGTCTTTCGCGAGGATGGCTTCGTAGTCCCTGCGGAATTCCTTGTTGATGGCTTCGACCGCGCATCTCTTGTCCTCTACGGTCACGCAGCCCGACATCAACAATGCCGCCACGAGGCAGCCCGCGGCAAGCCGGCGACTGCTCAAGACCCTGAAGATCCTCGCTGCCATGAGCGCCCCCCTCCTCGCGTCAACGTGGCCGCCAGTTCTGAACGACGGTGTCAGCCTGCTGAACCTCGGCCGGCTGCAGCAGCCTGGCTATCCTATCGCGCTCCGTTCGCGCAGTGGTGCTGCCCCCTTGGGCCGCCAGACTGTACCAGATGTAGGCCTGGTTGTTGTTCTTCGAGACGCCCATTCCGCCCGCATACATCTCGGCCAGCCTGACCTGGGCACGGGAGTTGCCGCCATGCGCCAACGGCGTGAGGATTTCGTAGGCTTTCTCATACTCGCGCCGCGCCAGCGCGGCTTCTCCCTGGGCGAGCTTCTCCGCCTCGGGAGGGCGTTTGGGAGCGCGAACTCCCGCCGGCGGCTGCGTCAAGGCCAGGCGCTGCTCTTCCGCCTGCCGCGCAGCTTCCGCCAGCCGCTGCTGCTCCTCCAGCCGTTTGCGTGCTTCCTCCTCCTTGCGCAGCCGCGCCTCAGCAAGCCGCTGCTTCTCCTCGAGGCGTTTGCGCGCTTCCTCCTGCTGGCGCCGCTTGGCTTCGGCCAGCTTATCCTGCTCCTCGCGGCGTTTGCGCGCTTCCTCTTCCTGGCGCAACTTCGCTTGGGCCTGCTTTTCCTGTTCCTCGCGGCGCTTGCGCGCTTCGTCCTCCTGGCGCCGTTTCGCCTCTTCCTGTTCCGCCAACAGTGCCAGCAGCTTCTCGCGCGTTTTCGCGTCGGTATCCCTCTCCTTGAGAAGCTCCTTCGTGCGCTCAAGCTCCTTCTGGATTTGCCTGATCTTCTCCTCAGGATCACGATCGATGGGCGGCCACAGGAACACCGCTATGGCAATCGCCGCGGCGGCGGCACCGGCAATCGACCATGCAACGGGTGTCCGCGCGCCCGACCATCCGCGGCGTGCCACCGGGGCATCCGCCCTGGGCAGTGCCTGGTGCGCCGCGATCGCGGGCTGTGGCGGCACGGCGGACGGCGCAGATTGACCCGCGGCGGGCGAGGGAGCAGGCGGGGTAACTTGTTGCGAGGCGGCAGCTGCACTCCTGTCCGCAACTGCGGGCGCAGCACCTGCCGCGCTGGTTTCTCCCAAAATTTCCCGGCGCCACTCCGCCACAGTCTGCGGCCGGTTCTTCTCGACGAACTCGAGCGCGTGATCGATTGCCGCCAGGAGCTGGGCTGAATAGCGGCCGCTGCCGACGTTCCGGGCCGGAACGAGGACCTCGCGCGTGCTGCCGAGAATGCCCTTGCTGCGGGAGATCGCGTCCATGGGCGGCATGCCCGCGATCGCGCGATAGCAGGTCGCGCCGAGCCCATAGATGTCCGACCACGGCCCCTGGTTTTCCGAGCTGCTGTGGTACTGCTCGAACGGCGCGTAGCCGGGGGCGACCAGTATCGTCAGCGTGTGGGCCTTCCCGAGCGCGTGGCGCGCCGAACCAAAGTCGAGCAGCACGGGACTGCCGTCGGCGCGGATGTGAATGTTGTCCGGCTTGATGTCGCGGTGGATGAAGCCGGCGTTGTGCATGAGCTCTAGGCCGTCGAGGATCGGCAGCAGGATGCGCAGCAAGTCCCGTTCGGGAAGCGTGCTGCGCCGCTCGAGCAGGGCGGCAAGGTTGTCGCCCTCCTCGAACCGCATCACCATGTAAGCCGTGCCGTTGTGCTCGAACACGGAGTGCACGCGCACGATGTTCGGGTGATCGAAGCGCGCGAGCGTGCGCGCTTCCTGGATGAAGCGGTCGAGCCCCCAGCGGTAACGCTCGCGCTGCCCTTCGCTGCGCGAGCGCACGGTCGCATCCGCGCGACGCGACGCCACCTCCACCGGCAGGTATTCCTTGATGGCGACGAGCTGATCGAGATTGGTGTCGCGGGCGAGATACGTGATCCCGAAGCCGCCTTGCCCGAGTACGCGCTCAATCGTGTACCAATGCATCCGGTACTGCGGTTGCAGCGCGTCAGGATAGGCCTGCTCGCTCATCGAAGCGCTCCCTCCCGGGGAGTTCGCACCTTCATTGTGTGACGTCGGTGCGGTAATCCATTGATCATACAACAGTTCAGGACGCGCGCATCATCCGAGCAGCGTACCTTCGTCAGCGCGTAACAGTCGCCAGCTTCCGCACCGCACCAAAACTTGTAAGGCATCCGTAATCGACTCGTAAGCGATCCGGAACCATCCTCGCCCAAGAATGCGCTCATGCAGGCAGAACACGGATGGGGCCACATGAACCTGACCGCTAACCTTCGTTACGCTCCGCGCTCGCTCGCGCTGACTCGCGCCGCCGCGGCGGGAGCCCTGCTGCTCTTTGCAGTCCTGGTGCTCTCGGAGACCGTGCGGGCATTCGGCTACACCGACTCCACGCCGCGCGTCCTGCGGGCGGCCTTCGTCCTTTTCACCATACTTGCTGCAGGCGCGGCAGTCATCGAGCACTACATGGCGGCAACTTCCGAGCTGCAGCGGCTGAACGCCGAGCTCGAGCGCCGCATCGCCGAAAAATCCGAGGAAATCCGCAGCACCTACGCGCGCGTCGAGGAGGCCAAGCGCGAGTGGGCGCAGGTGAGCGAGCGCCAGCGCATCCTCGCCGACCTGCACGACGGCGTGGGCGCAAGCCTGGTCGGGCTGCTGCAGGAAGTGCAGTCGGGAAACGCAGACCGCGCGAGCATCGAGAAGCGGGTGCAGGAAGTCCTCCGGGAAATGCGCATCGCGATCGACGCCCTGCAGCCGAGGGACGGTGATCTCGCCGCCGTGCTCGGGGCCCTGCGCTACCGGCTCGACGACATCATCCGCGCCTCCGGCGTGCGGTTGATGTGGGAGGTGGATGAATTGCCCGAGGTGGGCGAATTGAAGCCCTCCACGGTGTTTGCCCTGCAGCGCATCGTGCTCGAGGCAATCACCAACGCGCTCAAGCATTCCGGGGCTCAGCTCCTGCGCCTCAGTGCCCGCGCGATCAACGGGGAGGTCGAAATCCGCATCGAGGATGATGGTCGAGGCTTCGATCCGGCGCACGCCGCCGCCGGCCTTGGTCTCGCCAACATGCGCGTCCGGGCGCGGCGCATCGGCGCCAGGTTCGACATTCGTGCGCAACCCGGCACGGGAACGGTTATTCGCCTCGCGATACCGCGTCTGCCATTCCATCCTACAGAGCTCGATCGCCATTAGCCTCCCTGGCATCCCCGCCTGCAACGACCTTTTCGGGGCTGGCGGCACGTACTGAACATCCAGGCACCGCGCCTCGTCCATCCCATATTCATGGGAGGCTCCCGGCACGGGAAAAGCGCAATAATATTCGCTCGGGGTATGAGCCCGCCGTATTAACCGCCGGACGGCCCAGAACGGCCAGGCCGAGGGAGGTGTCATCATGACCATGTCGTTCTCCTGGTTCCAACCTGTTCTCAATGGAACGAACGGCAGCGTGCTCGGGCGATGCTCTAACCGTTCTCTCATGGCAGCTGCATGCCTGCTGTTTGTCGCGGGTTCCTTCCTCAAGCCGGCGCCGCTGATTGCAGCGGAACCTCCACGAGCAACCGTCTTCGAGCGCGCGGATTTCGTATTAAGCAAGTCCACCCGCCCGCCGGACGATACTGCGGAATGGCAGCCGGTATCGCTGCCCCACGAGTGGCGCCACACGAGCCCCGGCAAGAATGGGCCTGGCTGGTACCGCATCCGATTCGACCTTCCGAAAGCTCCCGATAGAAGTCGGGCGATCAATCTGTTGCACCTGCGATCCCAGGGGTTCGAGGTTTACGTCAATGGCAACTATGTGGGCCGATCACGCGATTACATTGCCAGCAGAGGAAGATTTGGCACCGCCATCTACCTCAACGCGCCACCCGGCTTGTTCCGTGCGGGTGACAACGTGATTCACTTCCGCATGAATGCGAGTTCCGAGTCCATTGCCATGCACGGACTCGGGCGGGTGACATTTGGCAACGCGCGCGACATCCGACGGATCACGGTAATGGCCAACGAGCTCGGATTTGCGGTGCACCGCTCGATTCTTGCCATGGCGTTCACTGCTGGACTGATTACCCTGTTCTTGTGGCTTGCCCGGCGACGCGACAACGTGATGCTCTGGTACAGCGTTACCTGCCTGTCGTGGTTCCTGGTTAGCTTGCTGAGACACGTGCTGCGCTGGTCCGACCTTCCACTGCTGAATGGCGTGCTGACTACCTACATGACGTACGGTCTCGTTCCCCCCGCCGTCATCCTGTGCCTGCGAACCGCCGGATTGCGGTGGCCGCGCTTCGAGGCGGCTCTGGGGGCCTTCCTGATCGTCGAGGTCACCTACCCGCTTTGGCTCGCCGGGGCGAGTGATCTCTGGGTACTCCTTGCCTGGGACACGATCAACACCATCGTGCTGCTTACGGGCGTAGCTATCATGCTCGTCGCCCCAAAGCGGACGCTGAAGTGGCCGTACCTGCTCCAGGTGACTGCGCTGTTGCTGATGGCGGTCCTGATGTTCCATGAAGTCATGCGGTATCTCGGCTGGGTCGATATCGAGAGTTACGTCATCCGCCACTTTCATGTTCCCTGGATGCTGCTTGCCATCGGCGCGGCAATCTTCGAGCGGCACGTCGTCGCCGTCTGGCGCATGGAGCGGTCGAATCTCGAATTGGAGCGCCGCGTCGCGGAGAAGGCGCTCGAAATCGAGGCCTACCATGATGAACGGGACGAGGTCATGCGGCAGCAGGCGCTTGCGCACGAGCGCCAGCGCATCCTCGCCGACATGCACGACGGGCTGGGAGCGAGCCTGGTCGCACTGCTGCGCTACGTGCAGAGCCAGCGGCCCGATGCTCACATCGAGCAGCGCGTCAAGGAAGCACTTCAGGAGCTGCGCATCTCGATCGACGCGTTGGAACCCTCGGAAGGCGACCTTGGCGCCGTGCTCGGAAACATTCGGTACCGGCTGGAGCCGTTGCTCGAACCGGCGGGCGTGCACCTTGAATGGGAGGTCGCCGAGCTGCCACAGATCGAGGCCCTCGAACCGACGGCCGTTTTTGCCCTGCAGCGGATCGTGCTGGAGGCGGTCGCCAACGCCCTCAAGCACTCGGGCGCGTCGCGCGTGCGCCTCTCGGCCCAGGCGGCGCCCGGCGGTGGCGTCGAAATCCGGATAGAGGACGACGGCCGGGGATTCGATCCGTCACAATTGCACCTCGGCGCGGGGCTCAGGAATATGCGCGCACGTGCCGAGCGCATTGGCGTGCAGATCGACATTTCATCTCGTACCGGAAGCGGGACCATAGTGCGCCTGTTTATCCCGCACAAGCTCCTGGTAATCTCTGACGACAAGGCTTCCGGGAAGCCCGATCCGCGCGCCGTGCGCGACCTCGTTCCAGCGCCAGGCGTAGCGTGATCAGCGCAAAGGCGGTTTATCGGTGGAAGGTTGCAGCAGCCCAAGCTCGGCCGCGCGTGTCACCGCGGCGGTGCCGGAATGCACCGCGAGTTTGCGATAGCAGTTCTTGATGTGGCTCGTGACCGTGTGCACCGAGATGCCGAGACTGTCGCCGACCTCTGAATAGTTGTAGCCGCGCGAGAGGAGACGCAGGACGTCGGTTTCGCGGGCGGTGAGCGCCGATGGTGCAACGTCGCCGGCAGCTCGACGATCCTTGGCTGGCGCCGCAGCAGTCCCACCGCGCATCTGGTTGAGCACGATACGGGCGATTCCCGGGCTCATGGGCGAGCCGCCGGCGCGCAGCTCCAGCACGCGGGCGATGAGGTCCGCGTCGCTGCAATCCTTCAGGATGTAGCCGGTCGCGCCCGACTCGATGCTCGAGATCACGTTGCGCTCGTCGCCGAACACCGTGATCACCATGATGTCGCATTCGGGTAGGTTGCGAGCTGCAAAGCGAATGACTTCGGTGCCATGAACGTCGGGCAGCCCCAGGTCCACGAGCAGGACGTCGGGCGTGACAAGCAGCAGGCGCGCGATCGCCTCCTTCCCCGTGCGCGCTTTCTCCACGACCTTCGTGCGCGGATCGAGCACGAGCGCCGCGGCGAAGCGCTCGAGCATGCCGGGATCGTCCTCGACGATCATCACCCGCACTACCGTGTTCGCTTGCTCGGCCATAGGCTTGGCAATGGCTATTCCTTCAACCTGCGCGCCTTCAATCATTATCTCCCCCGGATCGGTCCCAGCACCATCCCACAAACGTGGCAAGCAAGCGTTTCCATGCAGGTAGGCGGATAGATTGCCTTAGCTGTCTCTTGCCCTATCCAACAGGTGAAGCTCGGCGGCGCGGGTCACCGCCGCTGCCGCCGAGTGGGCGCCGAGCTTGCGGTAGCTTTTCTTGATGTGGCTCGTCACGGTGTGCACTGAAATTCCGAGCTGCTTGCCGATCTCGGAGTAGGTGTAGCCGCGCGACAGCAGCCGCAGCACGTCGATCTCGCGCGAGGTCAGGTTCAGCCGGACCGCCGCGCCCCCTTCACCATCGCGTTTTTCGCCCGGACGGCTCCTGGCGGATCGGCTGCGGACAGGGGTCATTGCCATACGCGCGATTTCCGGGCTTTCGGTCCTGTGCCGACGCGCGTAACAAATATGCCCATGGAATTGCACTCCCCGGCCATCCTAATCCGGTCCCGACCAGATCGACATCCCATAAACATGGGAGGGCGCGCTGTAAGTCATCGGTAAGCCATCCGTAATTCATCGGCTACCCCCGCCGGGCGACGATGCAGGGCAAGGCAACACGCGGGAGAAGAAACATGATCCATGCCCGAAGCAGCCGCTCTGCAAGCACGATGCGCTCGCCCCTGGCGCGAGGCCGCGCCCTGCTGCTCGCATTGGCCCTGGCTCTTGCTGCAAGCGGGTGCTCGGTGCGCAACATCGCGGTAAACAGCACCGCCGACGCGCTCGCATCGAGCGGCTCGGGATTCAGCTCGGATGACGACCCCGAGCTCATCCGCGCGGCGGCGCCGTTCAGCCTGAAGCTCATGGAAAGCGTGCTGGCGGAGGCACCACGCCACGCCGGCCTCCTCACCGCGGCTTCCAGCGGATTCACGCAATACAGCTTTGCGTTCGTCCAGCTCGACGCCGACGAGATCGAGGGCCGCGACGTTGCCGCGGCGCGCG
>Ga0210102_1000036_pt1 | contig 37616 bp, 26 predicted proteins | sample RushOxbow_ThreeS_4_FD_185563 | JGI IMG/M metagenome (GOLD analysis project Ga0210102, IMG submission 185563) | Wetland microbial communities from San Francisco Bay, California, USA, that impact long-term carbon sequestration -... | ecosystem: Environmental > Aquatic > Marine > Wetlands ...
GGTGATGCCCCAGTTGAGCCGTATCGCCTTTTCTTCCTCGGCGCGGGCGTTGTTGGCGGCGTCCTGGGTGACTTTCTGCAGCGCGAGGATCACCTTCTCCATGCGCGCGTTGATGGCTTCCTTTTCCCTCACCGTCGCCTCGCGCACGACCTTGAGCGAGCGGGGGTTGCCTTCCTCGGCCTCGATCAGGAACTGGCGGAAGGTCGCGTGGAAATGCTGGCGCGCGGTCTGGATGTCGGGCAGCTCGTTCTTCAGCACCGCGAAGGCGACGCGGTCCACGTCGACCTCGCGCGAGGCAAGCGCCTGCTCGACCAGGCGCAGGCTCGAGTCGATGACCTGGTCGGCGTTGACGCCGCGCTGGTCGAACAGCTGCTGTTCCTGCTCGAGGGCCGCGCGGTCGCGGTCGCGGGCCTGCATCAGGAGCAGGATGCGCTCGAAGTGCACCACCTGCTGGCGCACGAGGGTCTCCACGCTCGCGATCTGCTGATCGAGCGGGACGTAGTAGCCGGAGAGCGCAGCGACCTCGTTGTTGAGGATCTTCAGATTGCGCGCCGAGAGCCCCGTCACCACCGCCATCAGCACCAGCAGGCCGAGGGCGATGCTGTAGACCTTCAGGCTGATCGGCCGCCGCATGGCGCGACTAGCGCTGGGTGCGCGCGCTGTTGCCTCCGTCCACGCTGATGACCGTGCCGGATATGTAGGAGGCGCGGTCGGAGCAGAGGAACGCGACGACATCCGCGATCTCCTCCACCGTGGCGGGCCGCCCGAACGGGAAGCCTTTGGCCAGCTCGCGCCAGCGCTCCGGGTCGCCCAGGTCCTTCTGCGCTTGGTTGCGCCAGCGCGTGACGCCGCGCTCGGTGGCGGTCGCGCTGGGATTCAGTCCGATGACCCGCACGCCGTGATTGGGGCTCTCCGCCCCGAGGGCGCGCGAGAACGCAATCAGCCCCGCGTTCGCGATGCTCCCGGCGATGTAGCCGGCGGTGGGGCGCTCGCCGGCGCCGCCGATGATGTTGACGATGACACCGCGCTTGCGCTCGCACATCGCGGCGTAGATCGCGCGCGAGAGATTGATGTAGCCGAAGACCTTGAGGTCCCACGAGTCGCGCCATACCTTCTCGTCGAGGCCGGTCAGCGTGCCTTGGGGAATCGCGCCGGCATTGTTCACCAGGATGTCGACGTCGCGGCAGGCCTCGCCGAGCTTCCTCGCGTTCTCGCTCACGGCGAGATCGACCGCGTGGGTGGTGACGTTGACCTTGTGCGCGGCGAGCAACTTCTTGCGGGCGGCGTCGAGGTCGGCGGCGTTGCGCGAGGCGAGGTGAAGGTGGCAGCCTTCGGCGGCGAGCGATTGCGCGACGCCGAAGCCAATGCCGCGCGAGCCGCCGGTGATCAGTGCGGTACGGCCGGAGAGTTTGAGGTCCATATCAGGGCAGGTTAAGGGTTATTGTGGGTCGGAAAAGCGCCGGCGAATGCCGGGCGGCAGTATTCTAAAGGAATTGACCGGATGCAAGGGGGGAAGGAATACTCTCTGACTTTCCGCCGCCGCCCCCCACATCATCATGCACTACGTCGATTCGATCACCGGCGTGACCTATCTGCTCGAGGAGCCGCGCTGGCGCGGCGACTCCGGCGGCCATGTCAATCTCGGCCCCGCGCCAGGGCTCAAGCGCGGCGACATCGATGCTTCGGTCCATTCTCTCTGGCGGTATCGCAAGGCGCTGCTGGTGGACGCCGGCAGCGCGGTCACGATGGGCGAGGGCTCAACGCCGCTCGTGCGCGCCGCCTGGGACGGCATCGCGGTCGACCTCAAGCTCGATTTCATGATGCCGACCGGCTCCTTCAAGGACCGCGGCATGACCGTGATGGTGAGCTACCTCAAGAGCCGCGGCATCACCGAGGTGCTGGAGGATTCATCGGGTAATGCAGGCGCCTCGCTTTCGGCTTATTGCGCGCGGGCCGGCATGCGCTGCCGCGTGCTGGTGCCCGAGTCGGCGTCGTATCCGAAGATCGCGCAGATCGCGGCGTGCGGGGCGGAGGTGGTGACGGTAAGGGGATCGCGCCAGGACGTCGCCGACGCCGCGCTCGCCATGAGCCGGGAGATCTTCTACGCGAGCCACAACTGGCAGCCATTTTTCGGAGAAGGCACCAAGACCCTCGCCTACGAGCTGTGGGAGCAGCTCGGCTTCCGCGCCCCCGACAGCGTGGTGATGCCGGTCGGCTACGGCGCCAACGTGCTCGGCTGCGACCGCGGCTTCTCCGAGCTGCTGCGCAACCGCGAGATCGGGCGCCTGCCGCGCCTCTACGGCGTGCAGGCGGTGAACTGCGCGCCGTATTACGCCGCATTCCGGGCGGGCGTCGAGCATTTCGTGCCGGTTTCAGTCAGCGCGACCGTCGCGGAGGGCATTGCTTCATCCAAACCGACGCGAATGCGTGAAGTCCTTGCGCCGGTACGCGCCTCCGGCGGCGAGATCGTAGCGGTCAGCGAGGATGAGATCGTGCGCGCGCTCGCCGGACTCGCGAGGAAGGGTTTCTACGTCGAGCCGACGTCAGCCGCCGCCGCCGCGGGACTGTCGCAGTTGATTGCCCGCGGCGCGATCAAGCCGGGCGAGACGACGGTGCTGGTGTTGACCGGCACGGGGCTCAAGGCATCGGAGAGCATCGGGCGGCTGCTCGGGCTCAAGGCCCGAGCGTGATTGCTTGACACGTCAAGGGAGCGCGACATAGATTCGCCGACTCCCGTCCCCGCTTCACGTCCGGCCATGAAAATCACCTCCGTCAAGAGCTACAGCGTGCATCCCGGGTGGCGCAAGAACCTCATCTTCGTCAAGGTCGAGACCGACGCCGGCATCCACGGCTGGGGCGAAGCCTACTCGCAGTACGACCGCGATCCGGCGGTAATGGCGCACCTCGATGCGCTCGGCCGCTATTGCTCGGGCAGGAGCCCATTCGACATCAAGCATTTCACCCAGGTCGCATTCGACGACTACGCGCAGCGGCGCGGCTCGGTCGAGCTCTGGTGCGCGGTTTCGGGCATCGAGCAGGCGCTGTGGGACATCGTCGGGAAGAGCTGCAAGCAGCCGGTCTATAACCTCCTCGGCGGGCGCTGCCGTGACCGGATCCGCGTCTACGCCAACGGGTGGAGCTATCAACTGAAAGACCCGGCCGACTACGCGCGCGCGGCGGAGAAGGTGGTGCAGCAGGGGTTCGACGCGATCAAGCTCGATCCGCTGCCGAGCCCGTGGCGCACGTGGATCCCGAGGGAGCAGGAAGAACGCGCGGTGCGCGTGGTGAAAGCGGTGCGTGAAGCGGTGGGTCCCAAGGTGGACATCCTGATCGACCAGCACCGGCGCCTCGCGCCGATGCACGCAATCAGGCTCGACCGGCGGCTCGCGGAATTCGGCCTCTACTGGATGGAGGAATCGTGCCAGGCGGAATATCCGGATGAGCTGGCGCAGATCCGGCACGAGACCGGCTTGCCGATGGTGATCGGAGAGGCAACTTATACCAAGACCGGGTTTCGCCCGCTGCTGGAAAAGCGCGCTGCCGACATCCTCAACCCCGATGTCGCGTGCGTAGGGGGCATCCTGGAGCTGAAGGAGATCGCGGCCATGGCCGAGCCGTATCTGGTCGCGATGTCACCGCACAACTACAACTCGACGCTGGTCGCGCTCGCCGCCACCGTGCACGCCTCGGCGGTGATGCCCAACTTCATCATCACCGAATACTTCCTGCCGTTCGTCGGGTTCTGCGACCGGATCTCGCCCAACCAGTTGAAGCCGAAGGGCGGCTACATCGAGCTGCCCACCGCGCCCGGCCTGAGCGTCGATGTCGACGAAGAAGCGCTCAAGCGCTATCCCGGCAAGCCGTATGCAACGCGCACGCTGCGGCAGCCGGGGGATGAACCGGGCGGGATCTAGGCGCGCTCAAAGCGCGACGACCGCCTCGTCCCCTTCCACCGAAATGCGCGTGCCGAACGGCGCGCTGCGCTCGACGAGATCGCGCAGCGTCTCCGGCTCCTCGCCTGGCGAGCGCAGCAGCGTCTCGTTGCGGTCGTTGTGGCGCACGAACTTGAGCGCGACCCGCCGCAGCGCCCGGTCTTCAATCATCACGCGCGCGATCAGGCCGGTCCAGTCGCCGTGCTTGCGGCCGCCATGGCCGGTGTGGAACGAGAAATTGCCCATACCGTAGAAGATGGGCTTGCCCTTGTAGATCTCCACGGGCAGCACGAAATGGGGTCCGTGGCCGATCACGACGTCGGCGCCGGATTCGATCGCCGCGTGCGCAATCTCGCTCATGTAGCTCAGCACCTCCTGGTGCAATCCCCAGTGGTGCGACGAGACCAGGACATCCACCCGCGCGCGCAGGGCCGAGAGCTCCTCCCGGAATTGCGCCAGATACTGCGGGTCGGCCCAGGTCAGGATCACGGGCGGCAGCCCGGGGCGGTTCATCGGCGGGATTTCGGGCCGGATCTTGTGCGCGGGCACCTGGTAGGCGGTATGGCCGCGAATCACGGCGACGCCCGGGGAATGTTCGCCCGCCTCGTGGTTGGTGGGCCAGTAGACCGAGGTGCGCTGCAGAAATCCGAAGCGCATCCCGCTGCGCTCGATTACAGCCGGCGCGCGCGCTGCATCGCGATCGGCGCCGCTGCCGGTATGCGCGATGCCGAGCCGGTCCAGTTCCCGCAGCGATTGGGTGATCGCGTCAGGGCCGTAATTGACGTTGTTGGCGGTTCCGACCGCGTGGTAGCCCGCAAGCGTCAGCGCCTCGCCTGCGGCGGGCAGCGCGTAGAACCCCTCGTCGCCGAGGGAACGATTGGCAGGCGGCGCGTAGAGGCAGCATTCGAGGTTGCCGAACAGCACGTCCGCCGCGCGCAACCTGGCGGCGGCGTGCGCGAACGGCACGCGCGGGTCGTTCACGCTCATGAGATTGACGTCGCCGGTGAGGAGGAGCTGGCGTTGCACGGCCGGGACACTCAGGTTGCGCCGATTATATCGGAGGCCCGGAGCGCTCCCGCCGCGTGCGTCACCGCGACCTACGCTTGACAGCCCCGCCGCGGAGCGACAAGCTTGGTGCCGGGTCCAGATGCTGGAACCCGGTCACGGCGGCGCGAGGAGGGGGAGATGTTCAAGAACATCCTGATACCGACCGACGGGTCGGAGCTATCCCAACGCGCAGTGCGCATGGCGGTTTCCCTCGCCAAGCTGCATGGTGCGCGGATTACCGGCATCCACGTGATTCCCGATTACCACCTGCTGATCGCCTACGAGGGCGCGTTCGACCCGGTCACCGAGGAGCGCATCGAAGAGGAAGCAAAGGTGCGGGCCGAAACCTATCTCGCCTTCGTGCGCAAGTGTGCGCAGGACGAGGGCGTGCCCTGCGATACCCTGTGCGAGACCAGCGACCACCCTTACGACGCCATCCTCAAGGCGGCGGACTCGCGCCAGTGCGACCTCATCGTCATGACCTCGCACGGTCGCAAGGGGATCGCCGCGGTGCTGCTCGGCAGCGAAACGCGCAAGGTACTGACTCACTCCAAGATCCCGGTCCTGATCGTTCGTTAGGAGGAGTGAAGAGGATATTCTAAGTAACTGAAAAACATAGGATTTACGGAACGTCCACATTATGATGCAAAGCAACAGAAAGCGCTTGCATTGGCGCGAGATCTTGGCGATAATTGGATTGCGTTGCCGTCTCACAGGCGGTGGCGCAATCCTCCAAAACCTCCTCCTTTGGCGGACCTTTAGCGCAACCTCTTCAGGTTGCGCTTTTTTTTGCCTCCGCGTTTGACCTCGTCGCGCTCTGCTGCCGAGGTGGGGCGCCAAGCCGACCCAGTTTGATGCGGCGCAATATTCCCATCGTCCGAAGAGGCTGCCGAGCTGTTTGCTATACTGCCCGGCCTCGGAGGAGCAACGCGCGATCGCGCTCACTCACCGGCGACGACGCGCCGCTCGGCCGATCCGGGCGCAGCGCAGCGTGGACCCGTGTCGTGAGTGCAGCCCGCGTTTGGCGTTATTGACTCCGGTCAAGGCCAGCGCGCAAACGGCTGTAATAGATTCGGGTTCGTCCCATGAAAATCCACGAGTACCAGGGCAAGGAGATCCTGCGCAAGTACGGCGTCGCCACGCCGCGCGGAATCCCGTGCTTTGGCGTGGAGGAGGCGGTCGAGGCGGCACGGAAGCTCGGCGGCAGCACGTGGGTGGTCAAGGCGCAGATCCACGCCGGCGGCCGCGGCAAGGGCGGGGGCGTCAAGCTCGCGAAATCGCTCGCCGAGGTGAAATCCCACGCGGGCGCGATACTCGGGATGCAGCTGAAGACCCACCAGACCGGCCCCGGTGGCCAGAAAGTGCGCCGGCTGCTGGTCGAGGAGGGCGCCGACATTCGCAAGGAACTCTATGTCGGCATGGTCGTCGACCGCAACTCGCAGCGCGTGGTGCTGATGGCTTCGAGCGAAGGCGGCATGGACATCGAGGAAGTCGCGGCGAAGTCGCCGGAAAAGATACACCGGGTGACGATCGACCCGGTCACGGGGCTCGTCGACCGGGACGCCGAGGACATTGCGCGCAAAATCGGCGTGCCGCAGCGTGCCATCCCGCAGGCGCGCGACTTCCTGAAGGGACTGTACCGCGCGTTTGACGAAACCGACGCTTCGCTCGCGGAAATCAATCCGCTCATCGTGACCGGTGACGAGCGCGTGCTTGCGCTCGATGCCAAGTTGAACTTCGACGACAGCGCGCTGTTCCGCCATCCCGAAATCGTTGCCCTGCGCGATCTCGACGAGGAGGATCCGGCCGAGGTCGAGGCTTCCAAATTCGGCCTGTCCTATATCTCGCTTGACGGTGACATCGGCTGTCTCGTCAACGGCGCGGGACTGGCCATGGCCACGATGGACATCATCAAGCTCTACGGCGGCAGCCCGGCCAATTTCCTCGACGTGGGCGGCGGCGCCTCCACCGAGAAGGTGACGGAGGCCTTCAAGATCATGCTGCGGAACCCGGACCTGAAGGCGATCCTGGTCAACATCTTCGGCGGCATCATGAAGTGCGATGTCATCGCCGAGGGTGTGGTCGCCGCGGCGCGCCAGGTGAGCCTCAAGGTGCCGCTCGTGGTGCGGCTCGAAGGCACCAACGTCGATCTCGGCAAGAAGATCCTGGCCGATTCGGGACTGCCGATCATCAGCGCGACCAATATGGCCGATGCGGCGCAAAAAGTCGTCGCGGCTGCGAGGGCCAGATGAATCAGGAAATGGACGGAGTAGACTGCGATCTGGGCTCTAAAGTGAGTGGTCACTCACCGGGAAATTCCAGCGTGGCGTCATGAGCATACTGATCGACAGGAACACCCGCGTCATGACGCAGGGAATCACCGGCAAAACGGGGCAGTTCCACACCAAGATGGGCAAGGAATACGCCAACGGAAAGCACTGCTACGTTGCCGGCGTTACCCCGAAGAAAGGCGGGCAGAGCTTCGAGGGCATCCCGATCTTCGAGACGGTGCGCGAGGCGAAGGACAAGACCGGCGCGACGGTTTCCGTAATTTACGTGCCGCCGCCCTTCGCCGCGGCGGCGATCGACGAGGCGGTGGACGCTGGGATCGAGCTGGTGATCTGCATTACCGAGGGCATACCGGTGCGCGACATGATCCGCACCCGCTACCGGATGCAGGGGAAGATGACGATGCTCGTGGGCCCCAATTGCCCCGGCGTCATCACCCCGGACGAGATCAAGATCGGCATCATGCCGGGTCATATCCACAAGAAAGGCCCGGTGGGCGTCGTCTCGCGTTCCGGGACACTCACCTACGAGGCGGTCGGGCAGTTGATGGAGCAGGGGCTCGGCCAGTCCACCTGCGTCGGCATCGGCGGCGACCCCGTGAACGGGTTGAAGCACACCGACGTGTTGAAGCTCTTCAACGACGACCCGCGAACCGAGGCGGTGGTGATGGTGGGCGAGATCGGCGGCACCAACGAGGAGGAAGCCGCACGCTGGGTCAAGGCCAACATGCGGAAGCCCGTGGTCGGCTTCATCGCCGGGGTGACCGCGCCGCCGGGCAAGAGGATGGGGCACGCTGGCGCTATCATCTCGGGTGGCACGGGCACGGCGGCGGAGAAATTGGCAGTGATGGAGGCATGCGGCATCAAGGTAACGCGCAATCCCGCGGAGATGGGAAAGCTGCTGAAATCGGTGCTGCGGTAGCCCGCAGGAATCTGAGGAGAGGTGGTTGGAAGGCGGCATCATCAAGAAGAAGTCCGGCGGCGGGCGCGGCACGCCCAAGGGCCGGGCGGTCGACGCGAAGGCGCTCGCTGAGGTCAGGACGCTGCTGGGAGACGCGCCGCGACGGCGCGATCTGCTGATCGAGCATCTGCACCGGATACAGGACCGCTACGGCCACATCTCGGCCGCGCATATCGTCGCGCTTGCGCGGGAGATGGATCTCGCTCATACCGAAGTCTACGAGGTCGCGACCTTCTATCACCATTTCGACGTCGTCAAAGAAGGCGAGGCACCACCGCCTGCACTCACCGTGCGCGTGTGCGACTCGCTCTCCTGCGAGCTGGCGGGCGCGCGCGGGCTGATGGAGGATCTGAAGCGCGTGCTGGGGGCGGGCGCGCGGGTGATTCCGGCGCCGTGCGTGGGCCGCTGCGAGCAGGCGCCGGTCGCCGTCGTCGGGCAGAACCCGGTCGCACACGCGACGGCCGGCAAGGTGAAGCCCCTGGTGGCGAAGGGGAAGACGAAGTGCCCGGTCGCGAAGTGCATCGGCTACGCGGAATACCGCAATGGCGGCGGCTACCGCATCGCCGCCGAATGCCTGGCGGGCCGGCGCGACGCCGAGACGATCATGAAGACACTGGAGGACTCTGCCCTGCGCGGGCTCGGCGGTGCGGGCTTCCCCGCCGGGCGCAAGTGGCGGATCGTGCGGGCGGAGAAAGCGCCGCGGCTCCTCGCGATCAACATCGACGAGGGCGAGCCCGGGACCTTCAAGGACCGCTATTACCTCGAGCGCGACCCGCACCGGTTTCTCGAAGGCGCGATCATCGCGGCGTGGACGGTGCAGATCGCGGAGATCTACATCTATCTGCGCGACGAGTACGCCGGCTGCCGCGAGATCCTCGAGCGCGAGCTGAAGGCGCTCCAGGCCGATTCCCCGTGCCCGCTGCCGCCGATCTTCCTCCGCCGCGGCGCGGGGGCCTACATCTGCGGCGAGGAATCCGCGATGATCGAGTCGATCGAGGGCAAGCGCGGCATGCCGCGGCTGCGCCCGCCCTACGTCGCGCAGGTGGGGCTCTTCGGCTATCCCACCCTCGAGCACAACATGGAGACGCTGCACTGGGTGCGCGAGATACTCGAGAAAGGCGCGGACTGGTTCGCCTCCCAGGGCCGCCATGGCCGCAAGGGGCTGCGTTCGTTTTCAGTATCGGGACGCGTGCAGAAGCCGGGCGTGCATCTCGCGCCGGCCGGCATCACGGTGAAAGAGCTGATCGACGAGTACTGCGGCGGCATGCTCGCCGGCCACAAGTTCTACGCTTATCTCCCGGGAGGCGCATCGGGCGGCATACTGCCCGCCTCCATGGGCGACGTTCCGCTCGATTTTGACACGCTGAACCAGCACGGCTGCTTCATCGGATCGGCTGCGGTCATGATCCTGTCCGACCAGGACAAGGCGCGTGCGGCGGCCGCCAACGTCATGAAGTTCTTCTCCGAGGAATCGTGCGGTCAGTGCACGCCCTGCCGCGTCGGTACCGCGAAAGCGCTCGGGCTCATGGAGAAACCGCGCTGGGACCGGGGCCTGCTCGAGGAACTTTCGGTCGCAATGGCAGACGCATCAATATGCGGACTCGGGCAGGCGGCGCCCAACCCGATTCGCTGTGTGGTCAATTACTTTCCCAAGGAAGTCGAGTGAGGCGAGCGGCGCATGGCGGGAGGTAAGCGATGACGGGGATGACGAAAGACGAGCTCAGCGCGATGCCGGTGGAATTCAGGCTGAACGGCAGGGACGTGGTCGGTCATGCCCACGAGACCCTCATTCAGACCGCCCGGCGCTACGGCGTGGAGATTCCCCATCTCTGCTTCAAGGAAGGTCTGCGCCCCGACGGCAACTGCCGCGCGTGCATGGTGGAAATCAAGGGCGAGCGCGTGCTGGCGCCTTCGTGCTGCCGCAAGCCCGCGCCGGGCATGGAGGTTGTTACCGACAACGCGCGCGCGCTGGCGTCCCAGAAGATGGTGCTCGAGCTGCTGCTCTCCGACATGCCGGCCGAGCGCTTCACGCTCGACTCGGAACTCGATCATTGGGCAGGGAAGCTCAAGATCGGAAGACCGCGATTTGCGCGGCGCCACCAGCCGAAGGCCGATCTCTCCCACCACGGCATCGCGGTCAATCTCGATTCCTGCATCCAGTGCACACGGTGTCTCCGGGCCTGCCGCGAGGAGCAGGTGAACGACGTGATCGGCTACGCATTCCGCGGCGAGCATTCGAAGATCGTGTTCGATCTCGACGACCCGATGGGCGAATCGACCTGCGTCGCGTGCGGCGAGTGCGTCCAGGCGTGCCCGACCGGGGCGCTGATGCCGGCGCGCGAGGTCGGCCTCGTCAAGCCCGACAAACAGGTGCACTCGGTGTGCCCCTATTGCGGAGTCGGCTGCCAGCTCACCTATGCGGTCAAGGACAACAAGATCCTGTATGTGGACGGGCGTGACGGGCCATCCAACCACGGACGGCTGTGCGTGAAGGGCCGCTACGGCTTCGATTACGTGCATCACAAGCAGCGACTGACGAAACCGCTCATCCGCAAGCCGGGGACGCCCAAGCATGCCGATTTCACGATGGACCCCGCGAATCCGCTCGAGCACTTCCGCGAGGCGAGCTGGGAGGAGGCCCTCGACCTCGCCGCGGGGAAGCTGAAGGCGATCCGCGACCAGCACGGAAAACACGCGCTCGCCGGCTTCGGCTCGGCCAAGGGCACGAACGAGGAGGCGTACCTTTTCCAGAAGCTGGTACGCACGGGCTTCGGCTCGAACAACGTGGATCACTGCACGCGCCTGTGCCACGCCTCGAGCGTCGCGGCGCTGATGGAGGGCATCAGCTCGGGCGCGGTCTCGAACCAGGTGAACGATGTCGCGCGCGCGGAAGTGATCTTCCTGATCGGCGCGAACCCAGTTTCCAACCACCCGGTGGCGGCGACCTGGATCAAGAACGCGGCGAAGCGCGGCGCGAAGCTGATCTACGCCGATCCCCGCCGCTCGGAGCTCTCGCGCCACGCGCACATCATGCTCCAGTTCAAGCCCGACACCGACGTCGCGCTTCTCAACGCGATGATGCACACCATCGTGCACGAGGGGCTCGTCAACGAGAGTTTCATCAAGTCCCGCACCCTCGGCTACGACGAGCTGAAAAGGAACGTCGCGGGCTACAGCGCGGAGGCGATGGCGCCGGTCTGCGGCATCCCGGCCGAGACCATCAAGGAAGTGGCGCGGCTCTATGCCACTGCGAAGAGCGCCATGATCCTCTGGGGCATGGGCATCTCGCAGCACATCCACGGCACCGACAACGCGCGCTGCCTGATCGCGCTTACCATGATCACGGGCCAGATCGGGCGTCCCGGCACTGGGCTGCACCCCCTGCGCGGTCAGAACAACGTGCAGGGCGCATCCGATTCGGGGCTGATCCCGATGGTGTTCCCGGACTACCAGCGCGTCGACAACACCGAGGCGCGGGCGCGCTTCGAGAAGCTGTGGGGCACCGCGCTCGACCCCAAGCCGGGACTGACGGTGGTCGAGATCGTGCACGCGGTGCTCGACGGCAAGATCCGCGGGATGTACATCATGGGCGAGAACCCCGCGATGTCAGACCCGGATGCGCACCACGCGCGCGAGGCGCTCGCGAAGCTCGAGCACTTGGTCGTGCAGGAGATATTCCTCACGGAAACCTGCTATCTCGCCGACGTGATCCTGCCCGCCACCGCGTGGCCGGAGAAGGTCGGAACGGTGACCAACACCGACCGCATGGTGCAGATTGGACGCAAGGCGCTCGAGCCGCCGGGCGAGGCCAGGGAAGACCTATGGATCATCCAGGAAATCGCGCGGCGCATCGGCCTCGACTGGAATTACGCGGGCCCGCGCGAGGTGTTCAACGAGATGCGAAAGGGCATGAACTCGATAGCCGGGATCACGTGGGAGCGGCTCGAGGCGGAAAGCTGCGTCACCTATCCCTGTGAAAAGGAAGGGGACCCGGGAGAGCCGGTGGTGTTTGTCGATAAGTTTCCCACGCCGACCGGGCGGGCCAAACTGGTTCCCGCCGACATCATTCCCGCCGCGGAGCGGCCGGACCGCGAGTTCCCGTTCGTGCTCATCACCGGGCGGCAGCTCGAGCACTGGCATACCGGGGCGATCACCCGCCGCGCCAGCGTGCTCGATGCGATCGAGCCCGAGCCCACCGCGTCGCTGCATCCGCTCGATCTCGACGCGATCGGCGCAAGACCGGGCGACGTCATCACGGTGGAATCGCGGCGCGGCATCATCTCGCTCTACGCGCGCGCCGACGACGGCACGCCGCGCGGTGCGGTGTTCATTCCGTTCTGCTTCTACGAGGCGGCGGCGAACCTGCTCACCAACCCGGCGCTCGATCCATTCGGCAAGATTCCGGAGTTCAAGTACTGCGCGGTGAAGGTCATGCGCGGGGGCGAGTTGACGCCGCGCACGAGCTTTGGCGGCGGACAGGCCCTTGCCGCGCTTCAGGGCTAGTTGGGCGAACGAGTCGGGTCTCGTGATCGTTCGCCCGTAGCATCGCGCGGGCGGGTGGCAGACCGCTTGGGATATGATTCCGGATTTTCCGGTACTGGTACTGACTCAAGAAAACGAGTTGTCCTGATCAATTGACCATGTGGGCTGGGAAAATCCGGGGAAGATCACAGGCGGTCTGACAGGACCCGCCCACACATAGTGTTCAAAAAGGGGGAGGAAGAAGAAATGCCATTGTCCGACATCGAGATCGCCCAGCAGGCGAAGCTGCTGCGCATCAGCAAGATTGCCGAGAAGCTGGGCATACCCGAGGAGCACCTTGTGCCCTACGGCCACTACAAGGCCAAGGTTGCGCTCGATTTCGTCGACAGCCTGAAGGCCAGGAAGGACGGCAAGCTGATCCTGGTCACCGCCATTACGCCAACGCCTGCGGGCGAGGGCAAGACCACGACCACCGTCGGGTTGGGAGATGCGCTCAACCGGATCGGCAAGAAGGCCATTCTCTGCCTGAGAGAACCGAGCCTCGGGCCGGTATTCGGCATGAAGGGCGGCGCCGCCGGCGGCGGTTATGCCCAGGTCGTGCCGATGGAGGACATCAACCTGCATTTCACGGGCGACTTCAGCGCCATTGGCCTCGCCAACAATCTCCTCGCGGCGGCGATCGACAACCACATCCACCACGGCAACGAGCTCGGCATCGACGTGCGGCGCATCGCCTGGAAGCGCGTGGTGGACATGAACGACCGGGCGTTGCGCGACATCGTGGTCTCGCTCGGCGGGCCGGGCAACGGCTACCCGCGGCAGGACGGCTTCGACATCGTGGTGGCGTCCGAGATCATGGCGATTTTCTGCCTGGCGACTTCGCTCAAGGACCTGAAGACCCGGCTGGGCAACATCGTCGTCGGCTATACCCGCGACCAGAAAGCGGTGCGCGCCAAGGATCTCAAGGTGCATGGCGCGATGACGGTGCTGCTGAAAGACGCGCTGGCGCCGAACCTGGTGCAGACGCTGGAGAACAACCCCGCATTCATCCACGGCGGGCCGTTCGCCAACATCGCGCACGGCTGCAACTCCGTCATTGCCACCCAGACTGCCCTGAAGCTCGCCGATTTCGTTGTCACCGAGGCCGGCTTCGGCGCGGACCTCGGCGCGGAGAAGTTCATCGACATCAAGTGCCGCAAGTCGGGGCTGCGACCGGACGCGGTGGTGATCGTGGCGACCGTGCGCGCCCTCAAGTATCACGGTGGCGTCGACCTCAAGGAAGTCAACAAGGAGAACCTGCCGGCGCTGGAGAAGGGCATCACCAACCTCGAGCGCCACGTCAACAACGTGCGCAACCACTACGGGCTGCCGTGCGTGGTATCGATCAACCGGTTCAATTTCGATACTCCCGCGGAAATCGAGCTGCTCAAGAGGAAGATGGCGCATCACGAGGCGCCGGTGATCCTGGCGACGCACTGGGCGGACGGCGGAAAGGGGGCGGAGCAGGTGGCGCGAACCGTGGTCGATCTGATCGAAAAGGTGCCGTCAAACTTCAAATTCGTCTACGAGGACTCGCTGCCGTTGTGGGAGAAGATCAAGACCGTTGCCACCAAGATCTACGGCGCGAGCGAAGTTACCGCGGATGCCAAGGTGCGCGGCCAGATCAAGAACTTGCAGCAAGATGGCTACGGCCACTACCCGGTGTGCGTGGCGAAGACCCAGTACTCGTTCTCGACCGATCCGCAGTTGCGGGCGGCGCCCTCCGGCCACGTGATCAACGTCCGCGAGGTGCGCCTCGCCGCTGGCGCCGAGTTCGTCGTCATGGTGTGTGGCGACGTCATGACCATGCCGGGGCTGCCCAAGGTTCCCTCGGCGGAAAAGATCGATCTCACCGACGAGGGCAAGGTCGTCGGGCTGTTCTGATCCGGTATAATCCGGCGCGCCGAACGGGGACGCCGCCGCCGGCCTCACAAGCGCCGGCGAAACAAGGGGAAATCGCGAGCGATGGAATTCCTGCACGAGCTGCAATCTGCCGCGTTCTGGGTGGGGCTGTGGCAGATCATCCTGATCAACATCGTGCTCTCCGGGGACAACGCGGTGGTGATCGCTCTCGCCGCGCGCTCGCTCCCGCCGCGGCAGCAGAAGGCGGCGGTCTTCTGGGGTGCCGGTGCCGCGGTGGTGATGCGGATCGTGCTGACCATTTTCGCGGTCGCACTGCTCAAGTATCCCTACCTCAAGCTGGTCGGTGCGGCCCTGCTGCTGTGGATCGCAGTGAAACTGCTGCTGCCGGAGGACGGCGACGACGGTAACGTCGAATCGAGCGATAACCTGTGGGCGGCGATCAAGACCATCCTGATCGCCGACCTGGTCATGAGCCTCGATAACGTGATTGCGGTGGCCGCCGCCGCGAGGGGGAGCATCACGTTGCTGGTTCTGGGACTTGCGATCAGCATCCCGATCGTGATCGTGGGCGCGACCATGCTGATGAAAATCATGGAGCGCTTTCCTGTCATCATCACGCTGGGTGCCGCGTTGCTCGGCTGGGTGGCGGGGGACATGGCCGCTACCGATCCCGTGCTGAAGGACTGGGTGGACGCGAATGCCGCGTGGCTGCATTGGGGATCGCCGGTTGCGGGCGCGGTATTCGTTGTGGCCGCCGGCAAGTGGCTCGCCGCGCGCGCCGAGGCCGCGCGCAAGGAAGTCGTGGACCTCGGCGAGGGCAGCGAAACCGGGGCGCCGCGCTGACGGGAGAATCTCCCCTGGGCACGGCTTGCCGGGGGAAATGGATGGGTGATCGGGAGCAGACGGATGCTTAAATTCTTGGTGGCGGTGGACGGATCGGCGCCGTCGGGTCGCGCCGTAGACCATTTGATCAGGCACCTGGGCCTGCTCAAGGAGGCGGCCGAGATCCACCTGCTCAACGTGCAGCACCCGATTCCCTACGGCAGCCGGGTGACTTCCGTGGTCGGCCACGACAAGATCGCCCAGTTTCACCGCGAGGAAGGATTAGCGGCGCTCAAGACCGCGATGCAGAAGCTCGACGCCGCGGGGATCAAGTATCACCATCACATCGGCGTGGGGCACGAGGCGGAGGTCATCTGCCAGTACGCGCGGGAGAAGGGGTGCGACCATGTCATCATGGGCACGCGCGGGCTGGGCTCAGTGTCGAATCTGGTGCTGGGATCGGTGGCCACCAAGGTGCTCCACCTGTCGCCGGTGCCGGTGCTTCTGGTGAAGTGATGCCGGAAGCAGGGCTGTTGCAGCGCACAATCCGCGTTCAGGCCCGCCAGCGGGCGAAAACTTGACGCTGGTCAATGGCAACTAGATCGGGATTCCGGATTATTCGGCATAATGATGATTGCAGGTCTCAGTCGGGTTGCATTAAAACAGCTTGTTTCTCACATACAGGAGGAGTCAGTCATGCGTATCCAACGCAACGTGATAGCAAGTGCGGTGCTGCTTGCCGCAACCGTGGCCGGACCGGCCGCGGCGTGGGAGCCCACCAAGACGGTCGAGTTCATCATACCGGCCGGCACCGGTGGTGGCGCCGACCAGATGGCGCGCTTCACCCAGGGCGTGGTCGCCAAGCACAGCCTGATGAAGCAGTCGGTGGTGCCGATCAACAAATCGGGCGGTGCCGGCGCCGAGGGCTTTCTGGACGTCAAGGCCTCCAAGGGCGATAGCCACAAGATCATCATCACGCTGTCGAACCTCTTCACGACCCCGCTCGCGACCGGGGTGCCGTTCAACTGGAAGGACCTGACGCCGGTGGCGATGCTCGCGCTCGATAACTTCGTGCTGTGGGTCCCCGCCGACACGGCCTACATGTCACCCAAGGACTACCTCGATGCGGTCAAGAAGGCCGGCCCCAACAAGTTCAAGATGGGCGGCACCGGTTCCAAGCAGGAAGACCAGATCATCACCGTCGCGATCGAGAAGGCCTCCGGCACCAAGTTCACCTACGTGCCGTTCAAGGGCGGCGGCACCGTGGCGACGCAGCTGGTCGGCAAGCACATCGATTCGTCGGTCAACAACCCCATCGAAGCGGTGGCGCACTGGCGCTCGGGGAAGCTGCGCGCGCTGTGCGTGTTCGACGGCAACCGCATGCCTTACAAGAACAAGGTGACTTCGACGATGGCGTGGGGCGACATCCCGACCTGCAAGGAGGCCGGCATTCCGATGGAATACACCATGTTGCGCGGCATCTTCATGCCGTCCGGCGTGTCACAGGACGTGGTGGATTTCTACGTCGAGTTCTTCAAGAAAGTGCGCGCGACCCCGGAATGGCAGGAATTCATGGAGCGGGGAGCGTTCAACCAGACCTTCATGGCCGGCAAGCAGTACGCGGACTGGGTCGCACGGGCGGAGAGCCTCCACCGCGACCTGATGCGGGACGCGGGGTTCCTCGCGAAGAAGTAACGGCTGGCAAGACGGGTGGCGGGTGCTCCCGCCCACCCGTGCCTGTTTTCACCCGGTCGGGGCGCGTGGCAGCGCCCCGGTTGGCGAATATGTCCTGGGGGGATGAGTCGTCAGATGGCGGATAACCACGGATCGGCGGGGGCCAGCGCGCGCACCGTCGTGATGGACCTGGTGGTGGCGGTGCTGGTCTTCACGCTCGGCGCTATCGTTGGCTACGACAGCTACCGTCTGGGCGCGAGCTGGGGTTCGGACGGGCCGCAGGCCGGCTATTTCCCGTTCTACATCGGTCTTCTGATCTGCATCTGCAGCGCGGTCATATTCGTGCAGAGCTACGTCCGGCTCGGGACTGACCGGAGGGTGTTCGTGACCGCCGGCCAGTTCCGGCAGGTATTGGTAATCCTCCTGCCTTCCGCCGTTTACGTGTTCGGCGTCTGGCTGATCGGCATCTACGTGTCCGCGGCTCTGTTCATCACTTTGTTCATGAGATTCGCGGGCCACTACAGCTGGCTGCGCAGCGTGGTTTTGGGCCTCGTGGTGAGCATTACCGCGTTTGTCCTGTTCGAGATCTGGTTCAAGATCCCGCTGCCCAAGGGACCGGTGGAACGCCTGCTCGGATTCTGAGCTGGAGGGGTGGAGGAATCGGCAAGTGGAAGAGATCAACGCGCTGTTTCACGGCTTCTCGGTTGCGCTGACGCCGTTCAACCTCGGCCTGATGGTGGTCGGCATCGTGCTCGGTGTCATCATCGGCGTGCTGCCGGGCCTGGGCGGCGCGAACGGCGTGGCGATCCTGCTCCCGCTCACCTTCAGCATGCCGCCGACCTCGGCCATCATCATGCTCTCGTGCATCTACTGGGGCGCGCTGTTCGGGGGCGCGATCACCTCGATACTGTTCAATATTCCGGGCGAGCCGTGGTCGGTGGCGACCACTTTCGACGGCTATCCGATGGCCCAGGACGGCCGCGCAGGCGAGGCGCTGACGGGGGCGTTTACCTCCTCGTTCGTGGGCGCGCTGGTGGCTGTGCTGATGTTTACTTTCATCGCGCCGCTGGTCGCAAGCTTCGCGCTGCAGTTCGGCCCGCCGGAGTTCTTCTCGGTCTATTTGCTCACCTTCTGCAGCTTTGTCGGCACCGGCAAGGGCAACCCGTTCAAGATCGTGGCGGCGATGATGCTGGGCTTCGCCATGGCTGCGGTCGGCATCGATATTGTCACCGGCCAGCTGCGGCTGACGTTCGGGTTCACCGAGCTCCTGTCCGGCTTTCACTTCCTGGTGGCGGTGATCGGGCTCTTCGGGATCGGCGAGATTTTGCTGTCCATGGAAGAGGGCCTGTCGTTTACCGGGCACACCGCGAAAATCAATCCGAAGGTCGTGCTGGAGACCTGGGCGAAGCTCCCGCGCTACTGGGCAACCTCGATCCGCAGCTGCATCATCGGCTGCTGGATGGGCATCATCCCGGGGGGAGCGACCCCCGCCTCCTTCATGAGCTATGGCGTTGCGCGCAAGATGTCGCGCACCGGGGACAAGTTCGGCACCGGCCAGCTCGAAGGGGTGGTTGCACCGGAGACCGCGGCGCATGCCGCGGGCACCTCCGCCCTGCTGCCCATGATCACGCTGGGGATTCCCGGCTCGCCGACCGCGGCGGTGCTGCTGGGGGGGTTGCTGATCTGGGGCCTGCAGCCGGGACCGCTGCTGTTCGTCGAGCAGAAGGACTTCGTATGGGGGCTGATCGCCAGCATGTATCTCGGCAATATCGCAGGCCTTATCATCGTGCTGACGACGGTGCCGCTGTTCGCCGCCATCCTGCGCGTGCCGTTCCCGATCATCGCGCCGGTCATCGTCGTGATCTGCGCCATCGGCGCCTTCACCGTCAAGAACAACATACTCGACGTCTGGATGATGGTGGTGTTCGGGGTCGTCGGCTACGTCTTCCGCAAGCTCGACTATCCGCTCGCCCCGATGGTGCTGGCGCTGGTGCTGGGAGATGCGGCCGAGAGCGCGTTCCGGCAGTCGATGCTGATCTCGCAGGGCGACCTCACGGTATTTTTCTCGAACTGGCTGGTGGGCAGCATGACCGGCCTGGCGCTGGTTGCGCTGTTCTGGCCGCTGATCTCGGCGGGACTCGCCCGGATGCGCGCGGCGGCAACGGCCGCGCCGCGAAGTACCTAGATTTTCCCGCGATGTTTGAGCCGCGAGAGCGTCTCGGGTGAGAGATTGAGATGGGAAGCGAGCTCCTTCTTCGGCAGACGGCTGGCGAGGCCGGCATGCTTGCGCAGGAAGCGCTGGACGCGCCCCGGCGCATCCAGCAGGTGCAGCGTGATGGTGTGCGCCATGACCTCGCTCATCAGCTTCATGATCTCGAATTCGAACGCGCTCTTCACCGCGGGATGCCGCTCGAGGAACTGCACCCAGCGCGGCATCGAGAGCTTGGCGACGCGCACCCGGGTCACCGCGCGGATCGAGTACGGAATCGGCGTCTTCAGGCGCCACGCGGCGTAACTGGTGTCGATGTCCCTCTCCGCGGCGAAGCGCAGGATCATCTCCTTGCCCCGGGCGTTCGACACCGCGCGCTTGAGGATGCCGTCGATGATGAAGTATTGCTCCATGGAGCGGTTGCCCTGATGCTCGAGCCGTTCGCCCTTGGGATAATCCGCCACTTCGAGCAGCGGCTCGAGCTCCCGCCATTGCGCGGGCTCGAGGTGCTTCAAGACGAGGTTTTGCCGCAGCTGCAGGCGCACGATTCGCGCTTCCGGATGGCGCTCGAGGAGGGGCATGAGAGGGTTCGCCGCGACGCGGCTGAGGAGCGGCTGCGTTGCGTTGCGAGTATAAACTCAGAAAGTTGACCGAGGTCAAGGCTGCGCCCGCCGCGAGCGCTTATATTTGACGTCCTTTCAGGCAGTTATCATACAACCCACGCCCAGGAGGAACCCATGGGAAACATCGAGAGCCCCGTCGCTTCGACCACCGCCGACAAGCCCCTGGTACAGGAGACGACCGACGGTTTTCACCTGGTCATCGATGCCCTCAAGCTGAACGGCATCGACACCCTCTTCGGCCTGCCTGGCATCCCGATCACCGATCTCACCCGCAAGGCGCAGGCCGCAGGCATGCGGGTGATCTCGTTCCGCCACGAGCAGAGCGCCGGCTACGCCGCGTCGATCGCCGGCTTCATGACGCAGAAGCCGGGCATCTGCCTGACGGTGTCCGCCCCCGGCTTCCTGAACGGCCTCACCGCGCTCGCCAACGCCACCACCAATTGCTTCCCGATGATCCTCATCAGCGGCTCGAGCGAGCGCGAGATCGTCGATCTGCAGCAGGGTGATTACGAGGAGATGGACCAGCTCGCCATCGCGAAGCCCTTGTGCAAGGCCGCCTTCCGCGTGCTCCACGCCGAGGATATCGGCATCGGCATCGCGCGCGCGATCCGCGCCGCCGTTTCCGGGCGCCCGGGCGGCGTCTACCTCGACCTGCCCGCGAAGCTGTTCCCGCAGACCATTGACGCGGAAACCGGCAGGCGGTCGCTCATCAAGGTGATCGATCCGGCGCCGCGCCAGATCCCGGCCCCGGATGCCGTGAAGCGCGCGCTCGACCTGCTCAGGGGCGCCAAGCGTCCGCTCATCATTCTCGGCAAGGGCGCGGCCTACGCCCAGGCGGATGCGGACATCCGCGCGCTCATCGAGCGCACCGGCATCCCCTATTTGCCGATGTCCATGGCGAAAGGCCTGCTTCCGGACACGCACGAGCAGTCCGCTTCCGCCGCACGCTCCTATGTGCTGCCCGAGGCAGACGTGGTGATGTTGATCGGCGCCCGCCTGAACTGGCTGCTGTCGCACGGCAAGGGCAAGACCTGGGGCGGCAAGGACGCGAAGAGCTGGGGCGGCCAGAAGTTCGTCCAGGTCGACATCTCGCCGCAGGAGGCCGACAGCAACGTACGCGTCGACGCGCCGGTGGTCGGCGACATCGGTTCCTGCGTGTCGGCGCTGCTCGCGGGCGTCGGCGCGAGCTGGCCCAAGCCGCCGGCCGACTGGCTTTCCGCCATCGCCGAGCGCAAGGGGAAGAACATCGCCAAGATGGCGGAGACTCTGGCAAAGGACCCGACGCCGATGAATTTCCACAGCGCTCTCAACGTGGTGCGCGACATCGTCAAGGCCAACCCGGACGCATGCCTCGTCAACGAAGGCGCCAACGCGCTCGATTTCACGCGCAGCATCGTCGACATGTACCAGCCGCGCAAGCGTCTGGACGTCGGCACCTGGGGCGTGATGGGCATCGGCATGGGCTTTTCCGTCGCGGCCGCCGTGGTGAGCGGGCGGCCGGTGATCTCGATCGAGGGCGACAGCGCGTTCGGCTTCTCCGGGATGGAAGTCGAGACCATCTGCCGCTACAACCTGCCGGTCTGCGTCGTGATCCTGAACAACAACGGCGTCTACCGCGGCGACGAGAAGAATCCGACGGGCGGCCGCGACCCGGCGCCCCTGGTGTTCGTCAAGGATGCGCGTTATGAGAAGCTGATGGAAGCCTTCGGCGGTGTGGGCGTGCACGCCACCACCCCGGCCGAGCTGCGGAAGAGCATGGAGGAAGCGATCCGCTCGCGCAGGCCTACGCTCATCAATGCCATCATCGATGAAGGCGCCGGCACCGAAAGCGGCCGCATCACGAGCCTGAATCCGGCTGCGAAGAAGAAATAGGTTCTTGGAGATCAGAATGGAAGCACTCAAGGGAATCCGCATCCTCGACATGTCGCACGTGCAGGCGGGGCCGACCTGCTCGCAGCTGCTCGCCTGGATGGGCGCCGATGTCATCAAGTTCGAGAACCCGGCCGGCGATGCGACGCGCGGCCAGCTGCGCGACGTGCCCAACGCCGACAGCCTGTACTTCACGATGCTCAACTGCAACAAGCGCTCGATCACCGTGAACATGAAGAGCGCCGAGGGCAAGCAGGTGTTCGTCGACCTGCTGAAGAAGTGCGACATCATCATGGAGAACTTCGGCCCAGGTGTGCTGGATCGCTTCGGCTTCAGCTGGGAGAAGATCCACGAGCTCAATCCGCGCATCGTCATGGGCTCGATCAAGGGCTTCGGCTCCACCGGCCCCTACGCTCAATTCAAGGCCTACGAGAACGTGGCGCAGGCAATGGGCGGCGCGATGAGCACGACCGGGGTGCCGGACGGCCCGCCGTTCGTGACCGGCGCCCAGATCGGGGACAGCGGCACGGGTCTGCACCTCGCAATCGGCCTGCTCGCGGCGCTGCGCCAGCGCGACCGCACCGGCAAGGGCCAGTACGTCGAGGTGGCGATGATGGACGGGATCATGAACCTGTGCCGGGTCAAGTTCCGAGACCACCAGCGCCTGACGCGCGGCGGCCTCTCCGAGTTCTCGGTGCCAACGCACAAGGGCATGGGCGACGTGCCGCGCGGCGGCAACGACTCGGGTGGCGGACAGCTCGGCAACGCGGTTCGCTGCAAGCCCGGCGGACCGAACGATTTCCTCTACATTGTCATTCAGGAAGCGGTGTGGGACGCGCTCGCCAACCGCATCGGGCCTGAAATCAGCATGCCGGGTCTTGCGACCGATCAGAAGTTTGCCAAGATCGCGGATCGGCGCAAGAACCAGAACGAGATGTGGGAGATCATCGGCGAGTTCGCGCGGAAGTACACCAAGCGTGAGCTGATGGCGATTCTCAATCCGCTCGAAGTGCCGTGCGGCCCGGTGATGGGCACCGAGGACCTTGCGAACGACGAGCACGTGAAGGGGCGCCAGATGTGGGTCGAGCTCGATCACCCGCAGCGCGGCAAGTGGTGGAACGTTGGCATGCCGATCAAGCTCTCTGATTCGCCGGCGGTGATCGAGCGCTCGCCCACGCTGGGTGAGCATACCGAGGAGGTCCTTAAGGAGGTCCTCGGCTACAGCGAGGAAAAGGTCGCGCAGCTGAAGGGCGCGGGGGCGTTTTCGGTCCCCCCCAAGAAAGCCGCTTGAGCGGAGCGCACGTCCGCGCCCGCTCGGCTCCCGGCGCGTTGGAACGGATCGCCTGCCGTCCGACGCGCCGTTTCATTTAGAGAATGGAGACGAAAAGTGAGAATCGCAATCATCGGTCAGCAGGATTTCGGGAAGGCTGTCCTCGAGGCGTTCCTCGCCCGCAAGGACGAGGTCGCCGGCGTGTTCTGCGCGCCGGAGAAGCCGGGCGCCAAGGCCGATCCGCTGCGCGCCGCCGCGGAAGAGAAGGGGCTCAGGGTGTTCCAGTTCAAGTCGCTGCGCGAGCCGCAGGCGCACGAGACGCTGGCGGGCCTCAAGGCGGATCTCGGCATCATGGCCTACGTGCTGCAGTTCGCGCCGGATACCCTGGTAAGAATTCCGCGCCTCGGCACCATCCAGTATCACCCGTCGCTGCTGCCCAAGTATCGCGGCCCGTCCTCGATCAATTGGCCGATCATCCGCGGCGACGCCCGCACCGGACTCACCATCTTCCGCCCCACCGAGGGGCTCGACGAGGGGCCGATCGTACTGCAGAAAGAATGCGACATCGGACCGGACGATACGCTCGGCGACATCTACTTCAACAAGCTGTTCCCGACGGGCGTCAAGGCGATGCTCGAAGCAGCCGACCTGGTGCACGCCGGCAAGCACCGGGAAGTGGCGCAGGACGAGTCCCAGGCGAGCTACGAAGGCTGGTTCCGTGAGGCCGAGGCGCGCATAAATTGGGCCAGCCACGTGGACTTCGTCTACAACCTGATCCGCGGTTCCAACCCGGCGCCGGGCGCGTGGACGACGTTGAACGGCAGGAAACTGCAGATTTTCGATGCGCGCAAGCGCATCGCCCGGCGCTTTGCCGACGTCAGGGGCAAGGTGGGGGAAGTGTCCGACGTCACCGAAGCCAGCTTCAAGGTGACCGCACAGGGCGGCGTGATCGAGGTGCTGCGCGCGCGGGGGGAGGAAGGGAAAAAACTCTCCGGCGGCGAGTTCGCCCGCTCCGCGGGACTTACCTCCGGCAGCGTGCTCGGCAGTTAGCGGGCCCCGCGCGTCCCCTCCGGCCGGGGCGTTCCCTCACGGTCAGGGTGTCCATTTAGTCCCCGCGTTCCTGCGCGGATGCGGCGCGCGCGCGCCGAAATAACCGCCTCGATTCCGCGAATATCGTAAAATACATGAGTAGGCGGCGATAACCCGCTCAATAATAAGAAAACTCAGGAATAGGGATGAGAAGACTCGATTTCTGGCGAGGCGACTGGTAGTCCCGAGGCGCGATGGCCAACCTCAGTTCAGTGCTCGAGGTCGTGACCGCCACCCACCCTGGCATGGTCAGGTCGCACAACGAGGACAGCCTTGCTGCCGACGCGGAGATCGGGCTCGCGGTACTCGCCGACGGGATGGGCGGCTACAACGCCGGCGAAGTCGCCAGCGGCATCGCGGTCGAGCTGATCCGGACCGAGATGAAGAAGGCGCTCGCGAGGAGAAAGCCCGAGGAGCTCGATGGCGCGGACGCCGAGCGGCTGATCGAGAAGCACGCGGCCAACGCCAACACCGCAATCTTCCGGGCGTCCCAGAGTCAGCCTCATTATTCCGGCATGGGCACGACACTGGTGGTCGCCTTGTGGCACGATGACCGGCTCTCGGTCGGGCACATCGGCGACTCGCGCCTCTACCGGCTGCGCGACGGCGCGCTGGAGCAGATCACGCGCGACCATTCTTTGTTGCAGGAACAGATCGATAGCGGCATGATTACCCGGGAGCAGGCGCGGCATTCCCAGAACAAGAACCTGGTCACGCGCGCCGTCGGCATCGACCCGGAGGTGGAGACGGAGGTCCACACCTACTCCGTCCAGCCGGGCGATCTGTACTTGCTGTGCTCCGACGGGCTGTCCGACATGGTGAGCGACGAGGATGTCCAGTTGACCCTGACCTCGCTGACCGCCAACCTGCCGCTCGCGGCGGAGCAGCTGGTGCAGCTTGCGAACGACAATGGGGGGCGCGACAACATCTCGGTGATACTGGTGCGGATCGCGAAGCGTTACCCGGCGCGCACCGGCGTGCTGGACAAAGTGAAGGCTTGGTTCAAATAGAAGGCGGGGATACCAACATGGCGAAGTTGATTCTCAGTCTGGAAGGATCGGTGATCAGGGAGGTTCCGCTCGACAAGGAGCGCATCTCGATCGGGCGCAGGCCGCAGAACGACATCCAGATCGAGAACCTGGCGGTGAGCGGCGAGCACGCCTGCATCGTCACCATACTCAACGACTCGTTCCTGGAGGATCTGGGCAGCACCAACGGCACGCTCGTCAACGGCAATCCGATCAAGAAGCACATCCTGCAGAACAACGACGTGATCGAGATTGGCAAGTACAAGCTCAAGTACGTCGTCGAGCTCGCCACCGCCGCCACCGCGGCGGTCGCGCAGGACGACTTCGAGAGGACGATGGTGATGAAGTCCTCGCCGGGGAGGCCGGCGCCGCCGCCGCCGGCGGCGGCCCCTCTGACGTCGCCGCCCACCGGCACGCCGCGGCCCGCCGCCGGCCCGCTGACATCTCCCCCCATGCCGAGGGCGGCGGCCCCTGCTGCCGCCGCGGCGAAACCGGGCGCGGCCGATACGCAGCCGCTCGCCGCGCTCCAGCTTCTCACCGGGCCGAACGCCGGCAAGGAAATCGAGCTCGTCAAGAACCTGACGACCCTGGGCAAGCCGGGCCTGCAGGTCGCCGTGATCACGCGCCGCCCGCAGGGCTACTTCATCACCCATGTCGAGGGCGCGAGCTTTCCGGTAGTGAACGGAAGAGCGCTCGACGCGCAGGCCCACCAGTTAAACGATCACGACGTGATCGAGCTGGCCGGCGTGAAGATGGAGTTCTTCCTCAAGCGCTAGGCACGGACGGCCGTCGCTCCCGCGCACATGCGCTCACTGGGCGGAATGGCCGTGCCGGGCGGAAAGTAGGCGCAGTGCCGTTATCCGCCTCTCCCGCTCTCCACGGCGAACCACGGGCATGGTCCGCGACGGCGCCCCCGGAGAATCGAGGACCGAGGTGAAAGCGCTGTGCTCGCTGCGATAAGAAAGCATCTGGCGCGGTTCGTCATCGGCCTCGTCGTCGTGGCGGTGTTCCTCGCACACGCGATCGCAGTGCGGGGCCTGCGGTTGCCGCTGCTGGACAATCTCGAGGCGATGGTCTACGACATCCGGCTGCGGCTCACCATGCCGCAGACCGTGGACCCGCGCATCGCCATTCTCAACATCGACGAGAAAAGCCTTGCGGAACGGGAGCACGGCGGCGAAGGCCACTGGCCGTGGCCGCGCGACCGGCTCGCTCTCCTCCTGGACAAGCTGTTCGACCGCTACGAGGTGAGCATCGTCGGCTTCGACGTGGTGTTTGCCGAGCGCGACGAGTCCTCGGGCATCCGCATGCTCGAGCGGCTCTCCGAGCGCGAGCTGCGCGATGTCACGCAGTTCCGCGCCGCCCTGGAGCAGCTCAAGCCGCAGCTCGATTACGACGACATCTTCGCGCGCAAGATCCGGGGCCGGCCGGTGGTGTTGAGCTACGTACTACTCGAGAAGGACGCCACGACGCTGCAAAAGAAGGGCGCGCTGCCCGCCCCGGTCCTGACCTCGAAATCCTTCGAGGGCCGCCGCGTGGCGACAACCTCGTGGGGCGGCTACACGGCGAACCTGGACGTATTGCAGAAGGCCGCGACCGGCGGCGGCCATATCAACGCGGATCCGGACGATGACGGAATTTTCCGGCGCGTGCCGATGCTGGCAGAGTATGACGGCGCCTATTACGAGCCGTTGTCGCTCGCGATCGTCCGCGTGCTGCTCGGCTCGCCGCCGGTCGTCGCGATCACCCCCGACCGGGGAGTTGCGCCCGAGGGATACCCCGATCTGGAGTGGCTGCAGGTCGGCCCGATCAGAATTCCCGTGGATGACGAGGCGACGGCGCTGGTGCCCTTTCGCGGGCACAAGGGCAGTTTCAGGTATTTCTCCATCGTCGACGTGTTGAACGAGAAAATCGAACCCGCGGAGCTGAAGGGCAAGATCGTGCTGGTCGGCACGACTGCCCCGGGGCTGCTCGACCTGCGGGCGACACCCGTGGATCCCGTCTATCCGGGGGTGGAGGTCCACGCCAACATGATCTCGGGCATGCTCGACAGCAACATCAAGCAGCGCCCGCCCTACGTGGTGGGCGCGGAATTCGTGTTGCTGCTCGGCTCGGGGCTGGCGATGGCGCTGCTGCTCCCGCTGTTTCCGCCCCTCGTATCCACGCTCACGACGGCCGCGGTGCTCGCGGCGGTGCTGGCAACCAACGTCCTGGTGTTCCAGTACGCCGATCTGGTGCTGCCGCTCGCTTCCGGGCTCGTCATGATCCTGATGCTGTTCATGCTCAACATGGCCTACGGCTTCTTCGTCGAGGCGCGCGGCAAGCGCCAGATCACGGGTCTCTTCGGGCAGTACGTGCCGCCCGAGCTGGTGGACGAGATGGCGCGCAACCCCGGGCACTTCAACATGGCGCCGCGCGCGCAGGAGCTGACGGTGTTGTTCTCCGACGTGCGCGGGTTCACCTCCATCGCCGAGAGCCTGTCGCCCGAGGATCTCTCGGCCTACATCAACGAGTACCTGACCAGCATGAGCCGGGTCATCCGCGAGCGGCACCGCGGCACGCTGGACAAGTACATCGGCGACGCGATTATGGCGTTCTGGGGCGCCCCGGTCGCGAATCTCCAGCACGCGCGCCACGCAGTGCTCGCGGCGCTCGACATGCAGAGCGAAGCGAAGGCGCTCAACGAGAAATTCCAGGCGCGCGGATGGCCGACGTTCAATATCGGCATCGGCGTGAATTCGGGCATGATGCGTGTCGGCGACATGGGTTCCGATTTCCGGAGGGCCTACACGGTGATGGGCGACGCGGTGAACATCGCTTCGCGCCTGGAGGGCCGCACAAAAGAGTACGGGACTGATATTATTATCGGCGATGGCACGCGCCGGCTGATATCCGGGTTTATCGTGCGCGAAATCGACCGGGTGCGCGTGAAAGGCAAGGACGAGCCGGTTACCATTTATGAGCCGCTCGGTCTGGAGGGGCAGGTAGATCAGGCCAGGCAGGATGAAGTTAAGATATGGAATCAAGCGCTTAGACTGTACCGCCAGCAGGATTGGGACCGCGCCGAAGACCTGTTGCGCACCCTGTACAAGAGGGCTCCGGACTACGGACTCTATGCGCTGTTCCTCGATCGCATCGCGCACCATCGCTCGCATCCGCCCGGGGCCGACTGGGATGGCGCCTGGAACTTTGAAACCAAGTAGCAAATCCGGTAGGAATTCACACCGCACTGGCACGAATCTCGCTGAACTCGAAAAGTTCCGGGGCAGAACGTCCAGCCTTGACGCACAATTGGTGAGCGGCATGGCGCCGGGACCGGGAAAGGCCGCCAGCGGCGCAAACTTGAACGGGTGGGGAGCCTTATGAGCACCGTACTTCAGAGCAAGCCGGCGAGCCATGAAGGCCTGGCAGACAAGCTGAACTTTCAGCAGAAGCTGCAGGCGGTCACCAACAAGATCCATGCGACGAAGAACCTCGACGAGATCATCCTCGAGCTGTCGCAGGAGCTGTGCAGCCTGTTCAACGCCGACCGGCTGACGATCTATCTCGCGAGCGAGGACCGGGGCTCGATCGTCTCCAAGGTCAAGACCGGGTTGAATTCCTTCAAGGACATCAAGCTGCCGGTGAACGAGCAGTCGATCGCCGGCTTCGTCGCCACCAACAAGCGCGTGGTCAACATCCGTGACGTCTACGACGACGTGGAGTTGAAGTCGTACAGCCCGCAGTTGAACTTCCTCAAGGCGGTCGACGCCAAGACCGGCTACCGGACCAAGCAGATGCTGGTTGCACCCGTGACCGAGGGCAAGGGGAAGGAGCTGATCGGCGTGGTGCAGATCATCAACTACAAGGGCGGCCCGACCTTCCCGCCGGCCATGGAAGAAGGCGTGGTGCATCTGTGCGAGACGCTCGCGATCGCATTCCGCCAGCGCCAGGGCTCGATGATGCAGGTGCGCAGCAAGTACGATGCGCTCGTCACCAGCGCGGTGGTTTCCGCGGAAGAGCTCGAGCTGGCGCAACGCTCGGCGCGGCGCAAGAATCTCGACATGGAAACGGTGCTGATCGAGGAGTTCAAGGTCAAGCTCCCCGCGCTGGGCGAGGCGCTTGCCGCCTATTTCGGCGTCCCCTACGAGCCATTCAAGACGGACCGCATCAAGTCGCCCGACCTCATCAAGAACATGAGCCGCGACTTCTGCAGGACCAATCACTGGGCCCCGATCGAGGACAGCAGGGAGGGCATCGTGGTCGTCGCCACCGACCCCGAGCGGATCAAGGCCTCGAAGATGGTCAACAACATCTACCCCAAGAGCAAGATCGTCTATCGGGTGATCACCAACCGGGAATTCGACCAGACGCTCGACCAGCTCTTCGGCGGCGGCGGGCTGGGCGGCGATCCCGGCGAGATCGGCGACATCCTCGGATCGCTTGACGAGGAGGAGGGCGTCATCATCGAAGGCGCGGAGGATGTCGCCAGCGCGGCCAACGACAACGAAGTGGTCAAGCTCGTCAACAAGGTGATCATCGACGCCTATCAGCAGGGCGCCTCCGACATCCATATCGAGCCCTACCCGGGAAAGGCCAAGACCGAGATCCGCTTCCGCAAGGACGGCGAGCTCATGAATTACATCGCGGTGCCGGGCAGCTACCGCAGCGCGATCGCCGCGCGCCTGAAGATCATGTGCGATCTCGACATCTCCGAGCGCAGGAAGCCCCAGGACGGCAAGATCAAGTTCAAGAAGTTCGGCCCGCTCGACATCGAGCTGCGGGTCGCCACCATCCCGACGCAGGGCGGTGTCGAAGACATCGTGATGCGGATACTTTCCGCCGGCGAGCCCATGCCCCTCGACAAGATGGGCTTTTCCAAGCGCAACCTGCAGCAGTGCAAGCGGGAGATCGACAAGCCGTACGGCCTGTTCTTCGTATGCGGGCCGACCGGCTCGGGCAAGACCACGACGCTGCACTCGGTGCTCGGCTACCTCAACACGCCGGAGATGAAGATCTGGACCGCGGAGGACCCGGTCGAAATCACGCAGAAAGGGCTGCGCCAGGTACAGATGAACCCGAAGGCGGGCCTCACCTTCGCCATCGCCATGCGCGCGTTCCTGCGGGCCGACCCGGACGTGATCATGGTGGGGGAAATGCGCGACAAGGAGACGGTCTCGACCGGCATCGAGGCCTCGCTCACGGGACACCTGGTGTTCGCCACGCTGCACACCAACAGCGCGCCCGAGTCTATCGTGCGCCTGCTCGACATGGGCATGGACCCGTTCAATTTCGCCGACGCGCTGCTCGGCGTTCTCGCCCAGCGCCTCGCCCGGCGGCTGTGCAAGTGCAAGGAACCGCACGTCGCGACGAACGAGGAGATCCACGCGCTGCTGGAGGAATACAGCCTCGAGCTGCAGAACTCGGCAATCTGGAAGAAGGATCCCAAGGCGGCGCGCGCGAAGGTGTACGAGGAGTGGGTGAAGGAATTCGGCAATGACAGGCATGAGCTCATTCTCCACACCGCCAAGGGCTGCGAGGTGTGCGGCAACACCGGCTACAAGGGCCGGCTCGGCCTGCACGAGCTCTTGATCGGCAGCGACCGCATCAAGAAGCACATCCAGGAGCATTCGCGGGTGGCGGACGTGCTGGTGACCGCGCTGGAGGACGGCATGCGCACACTCAAGCAGGACGGCATCGAAAAGGTGCTGCAGGGAATCACGGACATCCAGCAGGTGCGCGCGGTGTGCATCAAGTAGTGCACGCTATGGTCGAAGAACCCGGTCGGACCCGGGGCGCGGACGATCTGCTCAAGCGCCTCGAGCAGTTGAACCATATCGGGATCGCCCTCTCGCAGGAGCGGGATATCACGAGGCTGCTCGAGCGCATCCTCATCGCGGCGAAGGAAATCACGCACGCCGACGGCGGCACGCTCTACCGGATGACCGAGGACAAGACGCTCAAGTTCGAGATCATGCGCAACGACACTCTCGGCGTCGCGATGGGAGGCACCACCGGCGTCGAGATCCCGTTCTACCCGATCAACCTGTTCGACAAGGACGGTAAGCCCGTCCACTCCATGGTGGTCGCCTACGCGGTGCATCACGACCGGTCGGTCAACATTGCCGACGCCTATGCCGATGAAGGTTTCGACTTCACCGGCACCCAGAACTTCGACAAGAAGACCGGCTATCGCTCCCGGTCGTTTCTCACCGTCCCGATGAAGGATCATGAAGGGCAGATCATCGGCGTGCTGCAACTCATCAATGCCAAGGACCCGCGGACCGGCCAGGTCGCCGCGTTCTCCGATACCGACCAGCACCTGGCCGAGTCGCTGGCATCGCAGGCGGCGATCGCGCTGACCAACCGCCTGCTGATCAACCATCTGGAAAACCTGTTCGAGTCCTTCATCAGCCTCATCAACGCCGCGATCGACGACAAGTCGCCCTACACCGGGGGACACTGCCAGCGCGTGCCGACGCTCACGATGATGCTCGCCCAGGCGGTCGACAACTGCAAGGTCGGCCCGCTCAAGGATTTCACGATGACGGAGCGCGACCGCTACGAGCTCAAGATCGCGGGACTGCTGCACGATTGTGGCAAGGTCACCACACCCGTGCACGTCGTGGACAAAGCGACCAAGCTCCAGACCATATTCGACCGCGTTGCCCTCATCGACACGCGCTTCGAGGTGGTCAAGCGCGATGCGGAGATTGCGCTGCTCAAGTCGCGCCTGGAGAAGCTCGCGCCGGGACGCAGGGACGTGATGGCTGACGCGCAGCTGGTGGCGGGCATCCGCGAGATCGAGAGCGACCGCGATTTCGTGCGGCGCACCAACATCGGCAGCGAGGCGATGAAAGACGAGGACATCGCGCGGGTGAAGGCGATCGCCGCGCGCTACAGCTGGCGCAACGGCGAGGGGGAGCGATCCAACTTCCTGACCGAGGAGGAGGTGCGCAACCTCACGATCCGCTCCGGCACGCTCACTGCGGAGGAGCGGCAGATCATCAATCACCACATCGAGGTCACCATCCAGATGCTGGAGTCGCTGCCGTGGCCGCGGCATCTGAAGAACGTGCCGGAATACGCCGGGGGCCACCACGAACGCATGGACGGCAAGGGCTACCCGCGGGGGCTCAAGCGCGAGCAGATGTCGGTCCAGGCGCGCTGCATGGGCATCGCCGACATCTTCGAGGCGCTGACCGCCAAGGACCGGCCGTACAAGAAGGGCAAGACCTTGACCGAGTCGCTCACCATCCTCGGCAAGTTCAAGCTGAACGGGCACGTCGATCCCGATCTCTTCGATATCTTCATGTGGGAGAAGGTGTACGAGAAGTACGCGCGGCAGTTTCTCGACCCGGACCAGGTCGACGAGGTGGACGTCACCCAGATTCCCGGCTATGTTCCGCCGCCCGCGGCTTAGGTCAGTTCGCGCGATCTTCGCCGGAACCCTCCGGCACGAGACATCCCCGGCGAGGCAAGTCCATGGGTTTCCTTGACTGGTTCAGGACGCGCGAGGTCGACGAGCTTGCGGCCGCGATCGCCGCGGAGCTGGTCAAGCGCGTTCCCCCCGGCGCGCTCGAATCCCGCACCCGGAAAGCGGCGGAACGCCTGAGAAACACGCATGACGCGATCTTCGCCCGCGCCGGCAAGTTTGCGCGCACCCACCCGCTCAACATCTACAAGCGAGCGCGTCTGGGCAACCAGTTCCGGTGGGCGTTGAGGGAGGCGGGCTATCCACCGGAGTTCGTCGATTCCTGGACCTACGAGCTCGCCATCCTGGTCACGCTCAGCAACGCTCCCCGCGGGGCAGCGGATTGAGGTGCGAAAACTGCTGAATCGCTTGCTGGGCACGGGCGCGGCGGCCGTGCCGCGCACCCCGACCGAGGCCGCACCCCGCGAAATCGCAGACCGGTTGATTGCCGAGGGCAATCGCGCCGAGGAGGCGGGCAGGGTCGAGGAGGCCTGCGGGCACTACCGCGAAGCGGCGCGGGCCGCGCCGGGCTACGCCAGGGCGCATCTCAACCTCGGCATCGGGCTGGAAGCGGCCGGCGCGGCCGAGGCGGCAATTTCCTCCTATGAGACGGCGCTGGTGATCGATCCGGCGGACCCGTTCGTGGCCTACAACCTCGGAAAACTCCAGTACACGCGCGGCGTGCCGGCTGAAGCCGAGCGGCTGCTGCGGCAGGCGTTGAAAAACCGTCCCGAGTTTCCGGAAGCACAGGTTGTCCTCGCGCGCGTGCTGGAGTCTCAGGGAAATCTCACCGCGGCGTCGGCGGTACTGGAGACCGCGATGAGGCTCAAGCCGGATGACTTCGGCACGCTGTACTTCTATGCGGGCGTGCTCAGGAAGCTGGGCAGGCCGGAGGAGGCGGAAGGCGCAACGAGGCGCGCAATCGCGATCGATCCCGGAAATGCCGACGCGCGTTATGACCTCGCCACGGTGCTGATTGCGCGCAGCGCGATGCGGGAGGCCGAGCCGCATCTGCGGGCTGCTTTATCGCACAACCCCGACTGGGTGGAGGCGCATGCCGCGCTTTTCCACGTGCTCGACGCGCGCGGCGACCTGGAGGGGGCCGTGGCGGAATTGGAGTGGGTCCTCGCGCGGCGCCCTGACTGGGCGGACGCGCTGTACAACTACGGATGCGCCCTCAAGAAGCTCATGCGGCTGGCGGAGGCGGAGGATGCCTTTCGCCGCGCGATCACGGCAGATCCGGAACACTTCCGCGCCTATCGCATGCTGGGGGGCGTACTGCTCGGGCGGTGCCGCACGGACGAGGCGCTCGCGCTCTACCGCGCGGCCCACGAGCGCTGCCCGGGCGATTTCGATCTCGAGTCGGCCGAGCTCTTTGCACTCAACGGTTCCGAGCAGATTTCAGAAGATGCGCTTTTCTCGAGGCACGCGGCATTCGGGACGCGCATCGAGCAGGCTCTTCCGCCGCGATTTGCGCCGTTCGGAAACGTGAATGACCCGGAGCGGCGCCTGCGCATCGGTTACGTCTCCGGGGATTTCTGCTTTCACGTAGTCACGCTATTCATGATTCCCGTGATCGAGCGCCACGACCGGTCCGCAGTCGAGGTGTATTGCTATTCGACCACCGGCCGCAACGACGACTACACGCGGCGGCTGTCTTCCCGCGCCGATGTCTGGCGGGATTCAGGTTCCCTGTCCCATTCCGAGTTGAGCGATGTGATCAACCGCGACGGGATCGACATCCTGGTCGACTTGGGCGGGCATGCGGGAATTCCGCAACTTGCCGTTTTCGCGCAGCAACCGGCGCCCGTCCAGGCGACCTGGCTTGGATATCTGAACACCACCGGCATGACGCGCATCCAGTACCGCATTACTGACGGCTATGCCGATCCGCCGGGGGTGACCGACCGTCACCACACCGAAACCCTGGTTCGGCTTCCGCACAGCCAGTGGTGCTACCGCCCCTTCGTATCGCCCGCGTGCGCGGAGATGCCGCCGTTGGTGCGCAACGGCTATGTCACCTTCGGTTCGTTCAACCAGGCGCTCAAGATCTCCCGCGCGGCCCGCAGGCTCTGGGCCGAGATCCTCGAGCGGTTACCCGGTTCCCGTCTGGTGATCCTCGGTGTCGAGGCCGGGCGCGCTCAAAGCGACCTGGTAGCGGATCTCGCGGGTCCCGGGGTTGACCGCGCGAGGATTTCGGTGATGCCGTACGTCTCGCTGGAGGATTATTTCCACGCTTTCGATTCCGTGGACATCGCGCTCGATACGATGCCCTATAGCGGTGGCACGACCACGTGCGATGCGTTGTGGATGGGCGTCCCGGTGGTCACGGTCGCCGGGTCGAGGCCATCGTCGCGCAGCGCCGCCAGCATACTGACGACGGCCGGCCTCGGCGAGTGGATCGCCCTGACCCCCGGGGACTACGTGCGGCTGGCCGTGGAATTCGGCCGCGACAAGGAGGCGCTCATCGGGCTTCGCAAGTCCTTGCGCGAGAAAATGCGCCTGTCGCCGCTCATGGACGAGGACCGCTTCGTGCGTAACCTGGAAGCGGCCTACCGGCAGATGTGGCGCCATTGGTGCGAGAGCGGGGAGCGCAAGCAATGAGCCCGATACTGCGATGCTGCGTGAGTTATTGAAGCGGCTGGTGCCCTCCGGGGGGGCGCGCGCGCAGCGCGCTCCATCCCCGGCCCCGCTGCACGAGGCCGCCGATTCCCTGATCGCGGAAGGCAATCGAGCCGAGAACGACGGCAGATTGCCCGAGGCGTGCGAGTTCTATCGCAGGGCCGTGGGTGCCGCCCCCGGTTACGCCAGGGCACATCTCAACCTCGGCATAGGTCTCGAGGCTGTAGGCGACGCCGAGGGCGCGTTCAAGTCCTACGAGATGGCGCTCGCGTGCGATCCCGCAGACGCCTACGCGAGCTACAACCTCGCCAAGCTGCTCTCCGCGCGCGGAGAGCTGGCGCGTGCCGAACGATTGCTGAGTGCCGCCCTGGAGCGCAAGCCCGTGTTCCCGGAGGCAAGCATCGTCCTGTCCAACGTCTACGATCAGCAGGGAGACCTCGCTGCCGCGGTAACTGCGCTGGAGGTTGCACTGGAGCAGCGGCCCGACGTTGCCGGCGCCTGGCATAACTACGGAGTCGTTTTGCGCAAGGCGGGCCGGCTTGCCGATGCGATCGCTGCTTACCAGAAGGCGCTCGCGCTCGCGCCGGATTATGTCGACGCGCATCTCGGTTTGGGCAGGGCGTTCGACGCCCAGGGCAGGCTGGAGGATGCGGTTGCCTGCTATCGAAAGGCTGCCTCACTCGCTCCCCGCGTTGCCGAAATCCACTTTGATCTGGGGAACAGGCTCCTCGACCAGGGTACGACGCAGGAAGCAGTCGCCTGCTTCCGCAGAGCGCTCGAGCTCCAGACTGATTTCCCGGCTGCGCGCGTCAATCTGGGTAATGCCCTCAAGTCACTGGGCAGGCTGGATGACGCCATCGCCTGCTACCAGCAGGCCTTGCAGCTCAGGCCCGAATTCCTCGACGCCCACTACAACCTGGGGATTGCCTACCGGGATCAGGCCCGGCACAACGAAGCCGTCGCCTGTTTCGAGAAGGTCATCCAGCTCAAGCCCGATTTTGCAGAAGCGCACTACTGCCTGGGGCAGCTGTTCGACGATGAAGACCGGCACGACGAGTCCCTCGACTGTTTTCAAAAAGCGGTGTCGCTCAAACCCGAATTTGCCCTCGCGCGCTGGGCGTTCGCGATGTCCCAGCTGCCGGCGGTCTACAGCATGGAAGCTGACCAGGCTCGTTCCAGGTCGACATTCTCAACGGAACTGGACAAGCTGGACCGCTGGTTCGACGCGAGCCGAGCGTCCCAAGGCTCTAACGTCGTGGGGGCCCACCAACCGTTCAGTCTCGCGTATCAGGAGTCGAACAACCGGGAGCTGCTGCAACGCTACGGCAGGCTCTGCACTCGACTGATGTCCGAGTGGTTCGATCGACAAAACTTCGCTCAGCCACCGAAAGCTGGCTCCACCGGCGTCGTTCGTGTCGGGATCGTATCCCAGCATTTTCGGAACCATTCGGTCTGGAATGCCATCGTCAAAGGCTGGTTCCAGCAGCTCGATCGCGCGCGCGTCAGCCTTCATGCGTTCTATCTCGGAATGGAGCAGGACCAGGAGACTGACTTCGCGAAGTCCCGCGCGTCGTGTTTCGAGGAACGAAAGAACGGATTACGACAGTGGGTCGATGCCATCATTGGCCAGCAGCTCGACGTTCTCATCTATCCTGAAATCGGAATGGATCCGATGACGGCGAGGCTGGCGAGCTTGCGGCTTGCGCCGATCCAGGCGGCCGCCTGGGGTCACCCTGAGACAACCGGGCTGCCGACAATCGATTATTACCTGTCTGCCGAGGATTTCGAGCCGGCCAACGCACAGGAAAACTACAGCGAACGGCTCATCGCGTTACCTCATCTCGGATGCTTCTATCAGCCTTCGCCGGTTGCCGAGGTCGGGGTTGACCTGGGCAGTCTCGGCATCGATACCGATGTCCCCCTGCTGATCTGCCCCGGCATGCCGTTCAAGTACGCGCCACAGCACGATTCAGTCATTGTCGAGATCGCTCGCGCGCTGGGCCGATGCCGGTTCATCTTCTTCAAGTCCCGGCTCAACAGCACGTGGGACAAGCTGCGCCGGCGGCTTGAAGCCGCATTTGCCCGAAGCCGGCTCGACTTTGATGATTTCGTCAGCTTTGTCCCGTGGCAGGACCGGCCGGGATTTTACGGACTGCTCAAACGCTCCAAGGTTTTTCTGGATACCGTTGGTTTCTCCGGTTTCAACACCGCCGTGCAGGCGGTGGAATGCGGCCTGCCGATCGTGACCCGGGAGGGGCGTTTCATGCGTGGAAGGCTGGCAAGCGGCATCTTGAGGCGAATGGGGCTGTCGGAGTTGATCGCGCGGTCGGAAGAAGACTACGTCG
>Ga0210102_1000037_pt1 | contig 36904 bp, 38 predicted proteins | sample RushOxbow_ThreeS_4_FD_185563 | JGI IMG/M metagenome (GOLD analysis project Ga0210102, IMG submission 185563) | Wetland microbial communities from San Francisco Bay, California, USA, that impact long-term carbon sequestration -... | ecosystem: Environmental > Aquatic > Marine > Wetlands ...
CGGCATCGAGCTGATCCGCTTCGACATGTCCGAGTACATGGAGCGCCACGCGGTATCCCGCCTGATCGGCGCGCCGCCGGGATACGTCGGCTTCGAGCAGGGCGGCCTGCTGACCGAGGCCATTGCCAAGAAGCCCTACGCCGTGGTGCTGCTCGATGAGATCGAGAAGGCGCACCCGGATATCTTCAATATCCTGCTCCAGGTGATGGATCACGGCACGCTCACCGACAACAACGGGCGCAAGGCGGATTTCCGCAACGTCGTGCTCATCATGACGACCAACGCGGGCGCCGAATCGCTGTCGAAGAACACGATGGGCTTCACCTCGGATCGCCAGACCGGCGACGAGATGGATGCGATCAAGCGCATGTTCACGCCGGAGTTCCGCAACCGTCTGGACGCGACCATCTCGTTCCGTTCGCTAGACCATGGGATCATCCTGCGCGTGGTCGACAAGTTCCTCATGCAGCTCGAGGAACAGCTCCACGAAAAGAAAGTCGAGGCGATGTTCACCTCCCGCCTCAAGGAGCATCTCGCCAAGAAGGGCTTCGATCCGCTGATGGGCGCACGTCCGATGGCGCGCCTGATCCAGGACACGATCCGGCGCGCGCTCGCCGACGAGCTGCTGTTCGGCAAGCTCGCGAACGGCGGCAAGGTGACGATCGACGTCGGCGACGACGAGCAGATCGTGCTGCGCTTCGAGGAAGAGGCTGCGCCGGTCGTCTGAACAGGCGCGCCTGCACCAAGCCGGGGCCGCGCGATGCGCGGCCCTTTTTTTGGCCCCCCGCGGAACGCGCCGCGCCGGTCCCCGGGTTGATGAAATCCTGTTGACGCCACCACGCCGGAGATGGAGACTTCATCGCCCAACACGAGGACGGGAGGGGCCTATGAGAGTGAAACTCATTGCCGCTGCGGCACTGATCGTCTTGCCGCAGACGGTGCTCGCCGACGATGTCGCGGCGCGCAGCATTGCCGCGACCTGCGCCGCCTGCCACGGCACGGCGGGTCATAGTGTGACCAAGGCCGTGGAAACGCTCGCCGGGCGGCCCAAGGAGAAGATTGTCGAGCTGATGCAGGCGTTCAAGACGGGCAAGAAGCCCGCGACGATCATGCAGCAGATCTCGAAGGGCTATACCGACCAGCAGATCGAGCTGGTCGCCGGTTACTACGCCGAGCAGAAGAAGTAGGGAGGGCACCATGTCACTCTACGAATTCCGGCGGCGCGACTTTCTCAAGTTTGCGGGTGCGGCGTCTGCGCTCTCGCTCGCCGGCTGCACCACGACCGAAGGCGGCAAGGCGCGGGTCGTCGTGATCGGCGGCGGATTCGGCGGCGCGACTGCCGCCAAGTACATCCGCATGTGGGATCCCTCGATCGAGGTCGTCATGGTCGAGCGCCTGCGCGAGTTCACCTCATGTCCGACGTCCAACCTCGTGATCGGCGGCTCGCGTCGCATCGACGAGATCCAGCGCTCCTACAGCGCGCTCGGCAAGCGCTGGGGCGTCAAGGTGGTCGAGGACGAAGCACTGTCCGTAGACGGCGAAAAGCGCGTCGTCAAACTGAAGCGCGGCGGCGATCTGAGCTACAACCGGCTGATCGTTTCGCCGGGCATCGACTTCATGTTCGGCGAAGTGGAAGGCTACGAGGCCGCGCTGGCCGACGGGGCCGTGACGCACGCCTGGAAAGCGGGACCGCAGACCGTCGAGCTGCGTGCAAAGCTGGAGCTGATGCGCAACGGCGGTGTTTTCGTGCTCGGCATTCCCCTCATGCCGTTTCGCTGCCCGCCCGGACCCTACGAGCGCGTGTGCCAGGTGGCGAGCTACCTGAAGCAGGCGAAGCCGCGCTCGAAGATCCTCGTACTCGACGCAAACCAGGGCATCGTCTCGAAGGGCAAGCTGTTCCAGGAGGCCTGGAACAGCCTCTACAAGGGGCTGATCGAATACCGCCCGCAGAGCAAAGTCGTCGGCATCGACGCGCGAACCCGGACCGTCAAGGGCGAGTTCGGCGACGTGCGCGGCGACGTGCTGAACGTCGTGCCGCCGCAGATGGCCGGCACGATCGCGGCGAAAGCGGGTCTGGTCAACGTGAACAAGCGCTGGTGCGAGGTCAACTGGCTGACCTGCGAATCGACGGCAGCGGCAAACGTGCATGTCATCGGGGACGCCACCCAGGGCGCAGCGGGCATGCCGAAGTCGGGGCATATGGCGAATTCCCAGGCCAAGCTCTGCGCCGCGGCGGTCATCGCGCGCATCAACGGCGAGGCGCCGAACCCGAATCCGGTCGTCAACAACACCTGTTACAGCTTCGTCTCCGCGACCGAAGTGGTACACGTCGCCTCGGTGCACCAGTGGGATGCGGAGAAGAAGACGATCGTTCCGGTGAAGGGCGCCGGCGGGCTCAGCCCGGCGCGCAATCGGCTCGAGGCCGACTACGCCTGGAGCTGGGCGCAGAACATCTGGGCCGACATGTTCAGCTGAGACGCCGTCTGCGCACGTCGCGAGAACGCCCGCGCATGCGGGCGTTTTCTTTTGTCTCGCTCAGTCGAGCGTGCTGAGGTACTCGGCGACCGCCTTGATCTCGCGCGCGGTCATCTTCGCCGCAATGTCCTGCATGACGGCATTGTCGTTGGTCCGGGCACGCGCGCCGAACCGCTTGAGCTGCGTTTCCAGGTAGTCCGCGACCTGGCCTGCGAGACGCGGCAGGGTCGTCGAGCCATGCGCCCGCGGCCCGTGGCAGCCCGCACAGGCCGGCACTTCGGCCACCGACCCGCCCCGCGTGTAAACCGCCTTGCCCTCCTGCCCCAGCGCGGCATCGCGCACTGCGTGCGGGGGCGAAGGCTGGCGGCTGAAAAACAGTCCCAGCGCGCGCATGTCCTCCGGCGCGAGATCCGCCGCCATACCCTTCATGGTGTCGCTCTTGCGCTCTCCGCTCTTGAAATTGGCGAGCTGCTTTGCGATATACGAAGCGTTCTGCGCCGCCAGACGCGGGAACAGCTCGCTTGCCGCCTCGCCTCGCGCACCGTGGCAGAAGAAGCAGCGCCCGCCGACGATCTCCTGCGCGCGCGCGAGCGCCTGCGCGTCGTCAGCCGCGCGGGCTCCGCCGCCCGCGAGGAGCAGCGCCGAGGCCGCAAGCCCTATCGTCGTACGAATCACGCGCATCGCACCTGCGGGAAGATGCTATCCATCCCGCTCCGAAACACAATTGCATTTCCTTGACGCGCAATAAGCCAGCCGTGGCCCGCCCCGGTTTCAGCGACCGGTGCTGCCGAAGCCGTTCGCGCCGCGGTCCGATGCGCTGAATGCATCGACCACCTGCAGCGCCACCTGGACCACCGGCACGACGACCAGCTGCGCGATGCGCTCGAGCGGCTGGATCGTGAAGCGGTCACGGCCGCGATTCCAGACCGAGACGAAGATCTGCCCCTGGTAGTCCGAGTCGATCAGCCCGACGAGATTTCCCAGGACGATGCCGTGCTTCGCCCCCAGCCCGGAGCGCGGCAGCACGATCGCCGCCAGGGACGGATCGCCGAGGTGGATCGCGATCCCGGAGGGCACGAGCTGGCTGTCGCCCGGCGCGAGCGTCAGCGGCGCATCGAGACAGGCGCGCAGATCGAGCCCCGCGGCGCCGGGGGTTGCGTAACGCGGCAGCGCGTCCCGGACGCGCTCATCCAGGACGCAAACCTGCAGCGCCTTCACCGCGCCCTCGTCTTCCTGCGCTTGACCGCGCGCGGAGAGTGTCGAGCACGCCGAGTGCGCGCCCCGCCCGCGCCCGTCAGCATCCCGGCGACATGCCGGACAAGCCTGCGTGCGAGCGCAAGCTTGGCTGCGCGGCCGAGCGGATGCGCGCCGCGCGCATCGAAAAGCGTAATGCTGCTTTCCTCCGCGCCCAGCGCCTCATGCGCGAGGTTGGCCGCAATGAGCGGAATCCGCTTCTTCTCGCGTTTGGCCTTGGCGTACGCCGCAAGATTCTCGCTTTCGGCCGCGAAGCCGACGCAGAACGGGCCGCCCTGGCGCGCAGCCACCCAGGCGAGGATGTCCGGGTTCTCCTCCAGCTCGAGGCGACGCGGCGCAGCCGAGTCCTTCTTGATCTTCTGGCCGGCCGCCTGCTTGACGCGGTAGTCGGCGACTGCGGCGACCGAGAAGAAGATGTCGCAGGCGAGCGCCGTGGTCTTCACCGCCTCGAACATCTCGCGCGCAGTACGGACGTTCACGCGCGTGACGCCGACCGGAGTCGGCAGCTGCACCGGTCCGCTCACCAGCGTGACCTGAGCGCCCGCCTCTCGCGCGGCCCGCGCGACCGCATAGCCCATGCGGCCCGAGCTCAGGTTGGTGAGCACGCGCACCGGATCGACGGGCTCCTCGGTCGGCCCGGCGCTCACCAGCACGCGCTTGCCGGCGAGCAGCTTGGGCTGGAACGCCGCCTCGATCTCCTCCAGCAGCGTCTCCGGTTCGACCATGCGCCCCGGTCCGGTTTCGCCGCAGGCCTGATCGCCCACCGCCGGCCCTATCACGACAACCCCGTCACCGCGCAGGCTGTGCAGGTTGCGCTGCGTCGCGGGCTGCTCCCACATCTGGCGATTCATTGCCGGGGCGATCAGCAGCGGACATTCGCGCGCGAGCACCAGGCTCGAGAGCAGATCGTCGGCGAGACCGAGCGCCGTCTTGGCGATGAAATGGGCGGTCGCCGGCGCGACCACGACAAGGTCGCGGTCGCGCGAAAGCTCGATATGCGCCATGTGGTCCGGTACTGCGGAGTCCCACAGATCGGTCCAGACTTTCTGCCCGGACAGCGCCTGCAGTGTCATCGGCGTGATGAAGCGCGTCGCGGCTTCGGTCATGACCACGCGTACGTCCATCCCCGCCCTGACCAGCAGGCGCACGAGCGCGGCTGTCTTGTAGGCCGCAACGCCGCCCGTGATTCCGAGCAGAACGCGATTTCCGGCAGTCGCTGTCATGTCATCGGCGGCGTGGCCGCAACGTTAAACCTGATGGCCCAGGACGCATTAAGCGGTTGAACAATTGGGGAATTCTATGGGAATTCGGGGGTGTCCGCATGGCGATCAGCGCCTGGCCCGCGGATGAGCGTCCGCGCGAACGCTTGCTCGCGCAGGGCGCCGCTCGGCTGAGCGACGCCGAGCTGCTCGCGCTCTGCCTGCGCACCGGATACGAGGGAACGAGCGCGGTGGCGCTGGCGCGCGCCCTGATCGCGCGCTTTTCGGGCTTGCGCGGCCTGCTGTCAGCGGACCCGTCCGCGCTGCGCGCGCTCAGAGGGCTCGGCCCAGCGAAAGCCGCCCAGCTTGTCGCGATCCTGGAGATCGCACGGCGCTGTCTCGCCGAAGCGCTCAGCGCGGGGCCGGCGCTCGGCGCGCCGCAAGCGGTGCGCGACTACCTGCGGCTGTCCCTCGGCGCGCGGCCGCACGAGGTTTTCATCGCCCTGTTCCTCGACGCGCAGCATCGCCTCCTGCGCGCGGAGGAGCTGTTCCGCGGCACGCTCACGCAGACCAGCGTCTATCCGCGCGAAGTGGTCAAGGCCGCCCTCTCGGCAAACGCTGCGGCGGTCATCTTTGCCCACAATCATCCCTCCGGCGTTGCGCAGCCGAGCCGGGCGGACGAATTGCTCACCCGGCGGCTCGGGGACGCGCTCGCGCTGGTCGACGTGAAGCTGCTCGATCACTTCGTGGTGTGCGCGGACCACGCCCTGTCTTTCGCCGAGCGCGGCCTGATCTGAAGCTTGAGCCCGGCATCGGATTTCCCTTATAATCCGCGCCTTTCCGCGCAAGCCCCGGAGCATCCGATGTCACGAGAGTGTCAAGTCACCGGCAAGAGGCCGCTGGCGGGAAACCACGTTTCCCACGCCAACAACAGGACGCATCGCGTGTTCCTGCCGAATTTGCACTACCGCCGCTTCTGGGTGGAAAGCGAGAACCGCTGGGTTCGCCTGCGCGTTTCGAGCGCCGGGCTGCGGCGCATCGACAAGTTCGGCATCGAGGCGGTGCTGGCGGAAATCAAGGCCCGCAAGTCGGCCTGAAAGGGGTCCTCGGATGCGCGACAAGATCAAGCTCGAATCGACGGCCGGCACAGGCCATTTCTACACGACGACGAAAAACAAGCGCACGACGCCCGACAAGCTCGAGATCAAGAAGTACGATCCGAAGGCGCGCAAGCACGTGGTCTACAAGGAAACCAAGCTGAAGTGACGGCGTTCGTGCCGCTCGACGGATAAAAAAAGCCCGCGCATGCGCGGGCTTTTTGTTTCTGGAGCGCCGGCGTCCGCGGCGCTCAGGCGTAGGAGCGCAGCCGCTGCGAGAAGTCGACCAGCGACGGAATGCCGCTCGCTTCGGCGCGATGGCACCAGTCCTGCAGCTGGCGCACCAGCTGCTCTTTCGACGCGTTCGAGCGCTCCCACAGGCCGACCAGCTCCTGGCGCATGGCCAGCGCGGTTGCCAGCATGCGCGATTTCTTGAGCGCGTCGCCAAGCCGCGCGCGCTCCGCTTCGGACAGCTGCTGCATCCTCAGCATCGCGTTGCGGAACCGCTTCAGCGTCTGCGCCTCGCTCGACCAGTGGCCAAGCCGCTCGACCTCGTGCGCATAGATGCGCCTCAGCGATTTCGCGTAACGCGACAGAACGTCGTAGCGATTCGCGATCACCGCGTGAAGCGTATGCACGTCCGCCGTCAGCTTCGGTTCGGCAAAGCGCGGCGTCGGCGCCACTTTCTTCACCTTCGCCAGGCCGAGCGCGGACAGGATCCGGATGTACAGCCAGCCGATGTCGAACTCGAACCATTTGTTGGACAGCTTGGCCGAGGCGGCAAAGGCGTGATGGTTGTTGTGCAGCTCCTCGCCGCCGATCAGGATGCCCCAGGGCACGATGTTCTTGCTCGCGTCGGCGCAGTCGTAATTGCGGTAGCCGAAATAGTGTCCGATGCCATTGATCACGCCGGCCGCCCAGAACGGGATCCAGACGATCTGGGTCAGCAGGATGAGCAGCCCCGGAACGATGCCGAACAGCATCAGATCGACAGCACCCATCAACGTAATGCCGAGCACCTGGAAGCGCGAGTAGACGTTCCGCTCAAGCCAGTCCTCGGGCGTGCCGTGGCCATAGCGTTCGATGGTGTCCGTGTTGTGAGATTCCTTCACGTAGAGGAACACGCCGCCCCAGAGCACTTTGTTGATGCCGACGATCTGGGGGCTGTGCGGGTCTTCCGCGGTCTCGCACTTGGCGTGGTGCTTGCGGTGTATCGCCGCCCACTCCTTGGTCACCATGCCGGTGGTCATCCACAGCCAGCAACGAAAGAAGTGCGAAGCGATCGGATGCAGGTCGAGCGCGCGGTGCGCCTGACAGCGGTGCAGGTAGATCGTCACCGACGCGATGGTCACGTGCGTCAGGCCGAGCGCGGCGAGCACATAGCCCCACCACGGCAGGTCAAAAACTCCGGAAAACAACATGTTGGATGCTCGTTAACGCATTGAGGTTTAGTTGCGCGGCATTCTACGCGAAACATCCCTCTGCGCGAACCCTTTTTGGCATTTGTTATCACACCCCTTGAAAGGCGCTAAGTCGTTCGTGCGTAAGACATTCTCGAAGGGTCCGGCAAAGGACTCTGAGATAATGCGACGCGTTTCCGCTGCCCCCGATGCGCGCGGCAAATCCGGAGAGCACAAATGCTTGATCTGCTGACCGACCCGCAGGCCTGGATCGCGTTCGCGACGCTGACCGCGCTGGAACTCGTCCTCGGCATCGACAACATCATCTTCATCTCGATCCTCGTCGACAAGCTGCCGCGAGCGCAGCGCGAGCTCGCGCGCCGGCTCGGACTGGGCGGGGCAATGTTCATGCGCATCGGCCTGCTGCTGGTGCTGGCCTGGATCATCGGCCTGACGGCACCGTTCTTCACGCTGCTGGGCGAGGAGATCTCCGGCCGCGACCTGATCCTGATTGGCGGCGGGCTGTTCCTGCTCTGGAAAAGCGTGGGCGAGATCCACCAGCTGCTCGAGGGCGCCGAAGGCGAGCGCAGCGCAGCCGTGCGCGCGACCTTCGGTGCCGTCATCGCGCAGGTCATGGTCGTCGATCTGGTGTTCTCGCTCGATTCGATCATCACCGCGGTCGGCATGGTGCGCGAGCTCGAGATCATGATCGCCGCGGTCATCGCCTCGGTCGCACTCATGATGATGTTCGCCGGCCCGATCGGTCGCTTCGTCTCGGATCACCCGACGATCAAGATGCTCGCGCTCGCCTTCCTGGTCGTGGTCGGCGTAGTGCTCATCGCGCAAGGCTTCGATCACGACGTACCCAAGGGCTACGTCTACTTCGCGATGGCGTTTTCGGTCACCGTCGAGATGCTCAATCTGCGCCTGCGCAAGCGCCGCGCAGTCCGTGCGGTGCATCTGCACGAGCCCTACGCGGCGGAAAAGAAGCGCGAACCAGACTAGGCGTCGAGCCGGATCCTCCCTAAGCGCGCTCGAATGCCGCGGCAAAAAAGCCGTCGCTGCCGTGCAGGTGCGGCCACAGGCGCAGCCGCGACCCCGTGTCGAGCGCGATGCGCTGCGCAGCAAGCAGTGCGCTGCAGGACAGCGGCTTGAAGCCCTCGCTCTCGCCCAGGAAGCGTTCGACCACCGCCTCGTTCTCCTCTTCCAGGATGCTGCAGGTCGCGTAGACCAGGCGTCCGCCCGGCTTCACAAGCCGCGCGGCCGCTGCCAGGATCCGGTGCTGCTTGTCGGCGAGCTGCACCACCGCGGCGGCGTCATGCCGCCACTTGAGATCGGGATTGCGACGCAGAGTGCCAAAGCCGCTGCACGGAGCGTCGACCAGAACCCGATCGAGCTTGCCGGCGAGACGCTTCGCGCGCGCGTCCGACTCGCCGGAGAGCGCGATCGTGTGCACGTTCGAGATGCCGGCACGCGCGGCGCGCGGTGCAAGCGCCGCGAGGCGCCTGGCCGACACATCCATCGCGTAGACGCGCCCGCGCCCGCGCATGAGCATCGCCAGAGCGAGCGTCTTGCCGCCGGCGCCGGCGCAATAGTCGGCGACCATCTCGCCGCGTCGCGGCGCGAGCAGATAGGCCAGCAGCTGGCTGCCTTCGTCCTGGACCTCGATCGCACCCCGCAGGAACAGCGGGTGGCGGTTGATCGCCGGCTTTTGCGCGAGCCGAATGCCGGCGGGCGAATACGGCGTCTCGGTCCCGTCGATGCCGTCCTGAGTAAGCTGTCCCAGTGCCGAGTCGCGGTCGATCTGCGCGAGATTCACCCGCAGATCGAGCGGCGCGGGATTGAGCAGGCCCTGCGCGATTCGCATCGCCTCGCTCGAACCCTGCGCCGCAAGAAGCCGCGCCCACAGCCAGTCGGGCAGATCGGCGCGCACGGCGTCGGCCAGCGCGTCGGTTTGCGCGCTGCGCGCGCGCTCGGCGATCGCGCGATCCTGCGGCGACAGTCGTTCGCCGAGCGCGCGCAGCGAATAGCCATGGATTCTGACGAGGGCCGCCAGGACGAGCGCCCTCGGCACACCACTGCCCGCCGCCGCCTCGAGCGAGCGCTTGCGGCGCAGCACCGCGAATGTCGTCTCCGCAATGAACGCCCGGTCGCGCTGGCCGAGCGCCCGATGACCGCGAAGGTAGCGCGACACCAGCTGATCTGCCGGCGCGGAGAACGTCAACAGCTCGCCGAGCAATACTTCGGCATGGCGCAGCAGCGCGGCATGGAGCTTCACCTGCGAATGCTCGATCAGGCCCGCGCGACGACCGCCGCGCGCGCGCAGCCGCGCGCGGCGGAATTCACCACTGCACCTTCACGCTCGCGAGCACCTGCTCGGCTTCCCGGCCGCGCTTGTCGCGCAGCCGCAGACGGGCGGGCAGATAGCCAAAGTCGGGCGCCAGCCACAGCTGGACGATGACTCCACGCCCGAGGTCGCTGCGAATGCGCACCGTCTCCATCGGCCCGAGCTCGGTTTGAACGGTTTCGCGACCGACGCGGTCTACGCGCACGGTTTCAAAGCGCCGCCCGTCCGTCACCATGAGCGCAGGCGGATCGCGGTTCTCCAGCAGGAACGAGATCTGGTGCACCACGGACAGCTGGTCCTGCGCGCCGGCCTGCAGCGCCCACTCCCGCGACCCTTCCGCATTCGTCAGCGTCGCACGCAGGGTTTTCCAGTCGAAGGTCGCGCGCTCTACGCGTTCGCGCCGCCCGTGGCGCACCATGAAGTTTTCCGGCTGCAAGCCGGCAGCCGTCAGTCGGCCTTCGCTGCGTTGCACGTGACGGCCTTTGACGAAGAACGAGGCGACGCCGATCGCGTCCATCTCCGAGCGGATGCGGTAACGGTCACCTTCGCGCTCGAAGCGATACACCATCCAGCCGAGCACGGTCTTTCCCTCGGCTTCCTGGATGCTGTACTCCAGCTCGAGCGCCTTCGGAAACGCGCTCGCCAGATCCTGCTCTGTGATCGCGGCCTGTGTCGTGGTCGCGGCATCCGTTTGCGCGCTCTGCGACGCGCCCGCATCGCCGTCCGGGCTCGGTGGCACGGGCACGTGCTGCGCCAGAATGACGGCGGGTTGCGGCGCGTGCGCGCTCGCGGTCCTTGTCTGCTGCCGCGTGCGAGGCGCAGTTTTCGCCGCAGCCGCAACGGACTGCTTGGGTGCCGGCGCCACGCGCGGAGCGGCCACGTCGAAGACTTCCGGCCGCAACGCAGGTGTCGGCGCGTCCGCCGCCGGCTTCTCCGACACCGAGCGCGGTGTCAGCTTCGCGAAGCGGACGTCGAGCTGCGGCCAATCGGCACGCTGCATCGCGTCCAGATCCGGCAGCTCGACGAGCGCGAGAACGATCGTATGCAGCGCCGCCGACAGGAACGCGGCCCATGCGAAGCGACGCACCAGCACGGTTCGTTCGACGCGCGCCCAGCGGCTCATTGTTCGGGATCGGGCGAAATCAACGCGCCCTCCGCTGCGTCTAGGTCGCGTCCGATCACGCGCCGGCCCTCCAGGCGCAGACGCCCCTCCAGGAACCAGCGTATCGCTGCTGGATAGATTCGGTGCTCCGCCTGGAGCACTCGCGCTGCGAGGCTGTCTTCGCTGTCATCGTCGAGAACCGGTACCGCAGCCTGTACGACCGCCGGGCCATGGTCGAGTTCCGCTGTAACAAAATGTACGGTGCAGCCATGCAGCTTGACGCCCGCGGCGAGCGCACGCGCGTGCGTGTCGAGCCCCGGGAACGCAGGCAGCAGCGAGGGATGAATGTTCATCAGGCGCCCCGAATAGCGCGCAACGAAGCCGGGCGTGAGAATGCGCATGAAACCCGCAAGCGCGACCAGTCGCGGCTTGAATCCGTCGATCACGGCCGCGAGGGTATCGTCGAAGGCCTCGCGCGAAGGAAATCCCTTGTGCTCTACGACGCGCGTCGCGACGCCGCGCGCCGACGCGATTCTGAGACCCTTCGCATCGGCGCGGTTGCTGACCACCGCGCCGACCGGAAGGCCCGCGTCGAGCAGGGCCTGCATATTGCTGCCGCGGCCCGAGATCAGGACGACGACCGACATGGCGAGGCGAAGTCTAGCAGTCGCCGCAAGGCGTCCGAGCGCCTCAGCCTGCCCGCGCCCGGCGCCGCGGCGCCTGCCGCAGCGCAACGCGCTGCGGCAGGCGCTCGCGCAGCCAATCGATGAATAGCCGCGTGCGCGCCGGAAGCAGGCGCGCGTGCGGATAGACAATGCTCACCGACACTGGCGCGGGCAGATGGTCCTCGAGCAGCAGCACCAGGCGGCCGCTCGCGACCAGCGGCGCGACCTGATAGGAGAGGAAGTTGCCGATGCCGAGACCTTCGTCGCAGGCGTCGATCAGCACGTCGGCATGGTTTGCAGAGAGCGGGCCGCGCACCGGAATCCGCACGCGCCGTGCGCCCGCGCGAAACGTCCACTCTCGGGTCGAGCCGAGCCCTGCGAAGCGCAGGCAGGCGTGACTGCGCAGCTCTTCAGGCGCGCGCGGCGTTCCCGCTCGCTCGAGGTAGGTCGGGCTCGCGCAGATCACGCGCCGCACCTCGCCCACCGGGAGCGCGACGAGCGATGAATCCGCCAGCTCGTCGATGCGAACACCGACGTCCAGCCCCTCATCGAGCAGGCTGACGACGCGATCGACCAGAAACAGGTCGATCGCCAGCTCCGGGTGGCGGCGTGCAATCTCGGCCGCAAGCGGCGCGACGTGCATGCGCCCGAAAAGCACCGGCGCGGTCACTCGCAGCTCGCCGCCCACGCTCGCGCGCCGCTTGCCCGCCGCGGCGTCGGCCTCTTCCAGCTCGGCGAGGATGCGCTTGCAGCGCTCGAAGTAATCGCGCCCCTCGTCGGTCAGCGCGACGCGACGCGTGGTTCGGTTGAGCAGGCGTACGTCGAGCGCGCGCTCGAGGCCGGCGAGCTGCCGCACCACCGCGGGGCTCGACAGGTTCTGCGCAGCGGCGGCCGCAGTCAGGCTGCCGCGCTCGACGATGCGAACGAAGGTGGCGATCGCTCGAAGCTTGTCCACGCCGCGATATTACTGCGTTTTGTGCATCAATCTTGTACATACACATGCCTTAATTTCTTTTCGCGCACAGAGCATCCTGCGCCCCTAGACCCCCTACTGCCACTGGAAGCCACCGTGACGCACCGATTCGCCGACATCGCCTTCACCGACGCAGTCAAGGCCGCGCAGATGCGCTACGGCACGCGCGCGCAGGTCGAGCGCATGGCGCAGCGCGGCGGGCCGAACGACAGCCTGGGTGCGCGCGAGAGCGAATTCATCGCGGCGCGCGACAGCTTCTACCTCGCGACGGTGTCGGAGACGGGCTGGCCCTACCTGCAGCATCGCGGCGGGCCCGCAGGCTTCCTCAGGGTCGTCGATCCGCGCCGGCTCGCGTTCGCCGACTTCGGCGGCAATCGTCAGTTCATCAGCGTCGGCAACGTCGCTCGCAACGATCGCGCCGCGCTGTTCCTGATGGATTACGCAAGCCGGCGACGCTTGAAGCTGCTCGGCCGCCTCAGCATGCTGGCGCTGGGCGACGCGCCCGCCGCGCTCGCCGCGCAGATTGCGCTTCCTGATTACGCTGCGCCGATTGAGCGCGTCGCGGTAGTCGATATCGAGGCCTTCGACTGGAACTGCCCCCAGCACATCGCGCCGCGCTACACCGAGGCCGAAATGCGCTCGCGACTGCGACCGCTGCAAGAGCGCATTGCCGCGCTCGAGCAGGAGCTCGCCCAAGTGCGCGCCGCAATGCGATAAGGCCGTCGGCCAGGCCCCGCGCGTCGCTTCAGTAAATCCTCTCGACGCGGTAGCGGTCCTCCTCGAGCAGTTTCAGCACGCCCTTCTCGCCGTGCAGGTGCAGCGCGCCGATCGCGACAAACGCGTTGCCGTAGCGCAGCTGGCGCTGCATGCGAAAGGCCATGACGACGCTGCGATCGGTGATCACGCGCTTGACGAACACCGCGTTGTGCGCAGCGATCGCCGGATAGCGCCTGACGTAGTCCGCCTGCACGCGCCAGATGCCGTCCAGATCACGCCTCAGGTAGGCCTCGAGCGTGCGTTCGCTCATTGCGAGCAGCTCGGACTGATGCTCGAGTGCGTGGTGCAGGAGCGCAATTTGCGAGTCCATCGGAAACTCGTCGAAGGTGAAGATCTGCTCCTCGACGCTTTCCATCGTGTGCAGCGCGAGGCGCCGCGCCCGCGCGCGGGCCAAGAGCTGCGCGTCGAGCGTGGGCCCGGAGCCCGGCTGCGCGCCGCGCGGATTGCGCAGGTTGATCAGCACGCCCCAGGGCTTGAGCTTGAGGATGAACTCGCGTGACAGGCCGATCGGCGCGAGCTGCTCGACCGCGCGCTCGAAATCGCGGCTGCCGATCTTTTCTTCCAGCGTCTGCCGGTCGAGGAACATCGCCGCCTCGAGGAAGCGCTCGCGCGCGTAGCCGTCGGCCGCGAACTCCAGCGTCAGACTGCGCGCGGACTCGAAGGCGAGCGCGACCGGTTCTGGCAGCGCAGCGAGGCGCGGGTCGGCGACGTGAATCGTTCCGAACAGGTGACTCGCCGGCTTGTCGCGATAGACGATCCGCCAAAGGACACCACGCGAGAAGCGCTGGCCCGGTTGCGCGCCGGTCCAAGCGGGCGCGAACAGCAGCGGCGCGAGTCCGAGGAAGGCGCGTCGCTTCACCGGACAGGCTCAGTCCGAGCGCTCGGGCGTTGCCGCCTGTGCGCCCGCGGGCCTCATGGCAGATCGAACAGCAAGGCCTCGGCCTGCTCGCCCTGCTCTAGGACGATCTCGGCCGCCTCGGTCACCTTCAGGGCATCGCCGCCCGCGAGCGTTTCGCCGTTTGCGCGCAATTGCCCGCGCACCAGGTGCAGGTAGGCCCTGCGGCCCGGGGTCAGCCGATGCACAAGCCGCCCGCCCGCGCCATCGAGCAGCGTGGCGTAGACGAATGCATCCTGGTGGATCTTCACCGAGCCCTCGCGCCCGTCGGGCGACGCCACCAGACGCAGCCGGTCGCGCTTGTCCTCCGGCCCGAAGTGCTTCTGCTCGTAGCCGGGGTCGATTCCGCGCACACTCGGCTCGATCCAGATCTGCAGGAAGTGGGTTTCGCCCGCAGCTTCGTGGTTGAACTCGCTGTGCATCACGCCGCGGCCCGCGCTCATGCGCTGCACGTCACCGGGCACGATGGTCGAGCCATTGCCCATCGAGTCCTTGTGGGCGAGCGCACCCTCGAGCACGTAGCTGATGATTTCCATGTCGCGATGCCCGTGCGTGCCGAACCCCATGCCGGGCTGGACGCGGTCCTCGTTGATCACGCGCAGCGCGCCGAACCCCATATGGCGCGGGTCGTGGTAGTCGGCAAAGGAAAAGCTGTGCCAGGAGTCGAGCCAGCCGTGGTTGGCGTGCCCGCGCTCTGATGCCTTGCGGATTTCGAGCATCGTGGATCCCCTCGGATGAGATCGGTCCGAGATCGGGGCGCGGCGAGCGGATTCAACCCCTGGCGGCGCGCGGTCTTGCCGCCCTCAGGACGTCGCCGCACCCGGGTTGCGCGCGGCCAGCTCCTTGTGCACCTCGGTCATATCGAGCGTCTTGGCCTGCGAGATCACGCTCTCCAGCGCCGAAGCCGGCAGCGCGCCGGCCTGCTGGAACAGGATCACTTTCTCGCGAAACACCATCAGGGTGGGGATCGAGCGGATGTTGAACGAGGCGGCGATCTCCTGCTCCTCGTCCGTGTTCAGCTTGGCGAACACGACGTCGGCGTGCGCTTCGGAGGCCTGCTCGTAGATCGGCGCAAACCCGCGGCAGGGCCCGCACCACGGCGCCCAGAAGTCCACCACGACCATCGGGTTCTCGTTGATCGTCGACTCGAAGTTCGCCTTGTTCAGTTCGACCGTCGCCATCGCGGCCCCCGACCGAGAAACTGGCACTATACGCGGCTTCGTCGCCAGGATTTGCCGGAACTGACGTGGGTTATGTCGGACGCTTCGCGCCCTCGCCTACCGGGCCGCTGCATTTCGGCTCGCTCGTTGCCGCGCTGGCGAGCTGGCTCGATGCGCGCGCCGCGGGCGGCCGCTGGCTCCTGCGCATGGAGGACCTCGACAAGCCGCGCGAGCAGCCCGGCGCGGCGGACACGATCCTGCGCCAGCTCGAATCGCTCGGGCTGAGCTGGGACGGTCCGGTGATGGTGCAGAGCCGCCGCGACGCCCGCTACCGCGCGGCGCTCCAGCGGCTCGCGCGCGAGGGCATGACCTACGCCTGCGGCTGCACGCGCCGGGAGATTGCGGATTCTGCGCTCGGCATCGACGGCGCGCACATCTATCCGGGCACCTGCAGACAGGGCCTGCCGCCCGGCAAAGTCGCCCGCGCGATCCGCGTGCGCACGACGCCGCAGCCGATCGGCTTTCTCGATCGCGTGCAGGGCGAGTGCCTGCAGAGCGTCGAGCACGCGGTCGGCGATTTCGTCATCCTGCGCGCCGACGGCCTGTTCGCCTATCAGCTCGCCGTTGTCATCGACGACGCCGACCAGGGGATCACCGACGTCGTGCGCGGCGCCGATCTGATCGACTCGACCGCGCGGCAGATTCTGCTGCAACGGCAGCTTGGCCTCGCCACGCCACGCTATGCACATGTTCCGGTGGCGGTGACCGCGGGCGGCGAAAAACTCAGCAAGCAGAGCGGCGCTGCCCCTATCGACGCTGCGCACGGCGGCGTGGCGATTGCGCGCGCCCTGCTGTTTCTCGGTCATCCGCCGCCGGCCGACCTGCCGCCGCGAGAGCTGCTGTCCTGGGCGCTCGCGCACTGGGACATCCGGCGCGTGCCGCGCGCGCGCGCACTGCCCGCGCCGACCGATGCGGGGGTTCGCCATCCGTAAGTTGGCCCGTGCCCGTGCTGCTGCGCAACAGCCGCTTACTATTGCCTTGCTTATCGTAAGCTAGGCAACTAACATGGCGGCATGTTTCGCGAGGACCTGTCGCGCAACTTCGGCTTTCTGCTGAACGACGTCGCCCGGCTGCTGCGCACGACCTACGACCGGCGCGTCAAGTCGCTCGGCCTGACGCGCTCGCAGTGGTGGGTGCTGACGCACCTGTTTCGCGCGCAGGGGGTCACGCAGTCGGAACTCGCCGAACTGCTCGAGATCGAGAAGCCGACGCTCGGGCGCCTGCTCGACCGGCTGGAGGCCAAGGGCTGGGTGCGGCGCGAGCACGACGCGAAGGACCGCCGCGCCTGGCGCGTCTACCTGTCGGAATCGGCCGAGCCGGCGATGAAGACGATGCGCGTGGTGGCCGCCGAGCTGCGGCGCGACGCGATGGCGGGCCTCTCGGCAGACGACCGCGAGCGCTTCGTCGACCTGCTCATCGCGGTCAAGGGGAATCTGCAGCGCCAGGAAAACGGCGGGCGCAACGGCGAGCGCGGACGTTGAGATGGCCCTGCCCGTCAAACTTGCGCGTCTGCGCATCGTCTCGAGGTTCGTGCTTCTGGTCGTCGTGCCTCTGGTCGTGGTGACACTGGGCCTCGCGCTCTACGCGCGCGGCGGCCGCCACATGGAAACCGACAATGCGTACGTCAAAGCCAACATCGTCGCGGTGAGCGCCGACGTCGCCGGCCCGGTGATCGAGGTCGGCGTGCGCGATCACGAGCAGGTGCGGGCCGGCCGGCTGCTGTTTCGCATCGACCCGGCGTCGTTCCAGGTCGAGGTCGAACGCGCCGAGGCGCAGATGGCGGTCGTGCGGACCGAGATCGAATCGCTGCGCGCCGAATACCGCGTCGCCATGGCCGAGGCCAAGGAAGCCGAGGCGCGCATCCGTTTCCTCAGGCGCCAGGTCGAGCGCCAGGCGCAGCTGCAGGCGCGCGGCATGACGCGCGAGGAGCAGTACGACGAGGCGCGGCTGAACCTGGAGTCTGCGCGCCAGCGGCTCGACGCGACCAATGAACGCGCCGCGCGCATCGTCGCGAGCCTCGGCGGCGAGGTCGATCGCCCGCTCGAGCAGCATCCACGCCACCAGCAGGCGAAGGCGGCGCGCGACGCGGCGCAGCTCGATCTCGCGCGCACCCGCGTCAGCGCGCCGTCGGACGGCACCGTCAGCAACATGAAGCTGCAGCCGGGCGAGTACGTCTCCAAAGGCGTGCCGGTATTCAGCCTGATCGAGAGCGCTCCGCTGTGGATCGAGGCGAACTTCAAGGAAACCCAGCTCACCCACATGCGCGAAGGGCAGGCCGCGACGATCGTCGCCGACGCCTACCCGGATCACGAATGGCGCGCCAGGGTGCGCACCATTTCCCCGGCAACCGGCGCCGAGTTCGCGGTGCTGCCGCCGCAGAACGCCACCGGCAACTGGGTGAAGATCGTGCAGCGCGTCCCCGTTCAGCTCGGCATCGAGCTGGCGCCGGGGGACCCGCCGCTGCGCGCCGGGATGACGGTCACGGTGCGCGTCGACACCGGCCGCTCGCGCGGTCTGCCCGACCTGGTGCAGCGCCTGCTCGACAACGGTGCGGTCCCCGGATTCGTGCGCGAATGGCTGCGCGGCCCGCAGCCCGCGCATCACGCGGCGCGCTGATCGGCCGATCCTCCGGTCAGACGCCGCGGTTCGGCGTGAGCGTGCCGAGCGTGGCCCCAGCCATCTGCTCGAGCACCCTGGCGACCACGGTCTGGTCTTTCGCGCCGTAGCCGGCGGCGCGCGCCGCGTTGTAGAGCTGCAGCGCACTCGCCGCGACCGGCACGGGCGCGCGCGCCTGGGTCGCGGTTTCGATGAACAGCCGCAGGTCCTTGAACATCAGGTCGAGCGCGAAACCCGGCTCGAACTGTCCCGCCAGCGCATAGCGATCGAGGTGATTCTCGAGGATCCAGCTGCGCCCCGAGCTGGCCTTGAGGATCGAAACCAGCGTGTCGAGTTCGAGGCCGCATTTGCGCCCTACGAGCAGCGCCTCGAGCGCCGCGACGCTGTGCGCGGCGACCAGCGCCTGATTGACGAGCTTCGCGCCCTGGCCGCTGCCCGACGCTCCGCAATGCACGATCGTCTTGCCGATCGCCTCGAGGACCGGCCGGGCGCGCTCGAGCGTCGCCGCCTCGCCGCCGACCATGATCGTGAGCGACGCGGCGGCGGCACCGGCAGGCCCGCCGCTCACCGGGCAGTCGAGAAAGCCGAGACCCCTGAGGCGCGCGGCTTCGCTCACCCGCTGCGCCGTCGCCGGGTCGACCGTGCTGGTATCGCACCACAGCGCACCCGCTTCGAGCCGAGGCAGCAAGGCGTCGGCCACTGCAGTGAGCTGCGGCGCGTCCGGCAGGCTGGACAGCACCGCCTGCGTGCCAAGCGCGAGCGCACCAAGGTCGGCCGCAATTTCTGCGCCGGCGCTCGCGGCGGCGGCGCGCGCCGCCTCGCCGGGATCGTATGCTGCGACCTCGAACCCCGCCTTGACCAGGTTTGCGCACATGCGCGAACCCATGATGCCAACCCCGACCATGCCGATCTTGCGAATCACGCTGTCATCTCCCGCTGCCCGTTGCGCCGCGCGCATGCGCGGCCGATAGAATGCCTGCGCTCACCCTGGAGGCAAGGCCGTGAAGATTACCCGCGTCGAGGCGGTCCCGCTCGCCATCCCGTTCACCTATGGCGCGGACGCAATGACACTCGGCACCGGCGCCTGGAAGCAGCTCGATTTCTGCCTGGTGCGCGTCGACACCGACCAGGGGCTCACCGGCTGGGGCGAAGCCTTCGCCTACACCTGCCGGCGCGCTACGGTCGCCGCCGTGAACGACATGATCGCGCCGCTTGCCCTCGGCCATGATGCAGCCGACATCGGCGGCCTGGCTGCCAAGATCCAGAAGCAACTCCACATCTTCGGCCGCTACGGCATCACCGCGTTCGCGCTCTCGGGGCTGGACATCGCGCTCTGGGACATCGCGGGCAAAGCCGCGGGCTTGCCGCTGCACCGCCTGATCGGGGGCGCCGCGCGCAATCGGCTCGAGTGCTATGCGAGCCTGCTGCGCTACGCCGAGCCGCGCCTGGTCGCCGAGTACAGCGCACGCGCGCGCAGCGAGGGCTTTGCCGCGATCAAGCTGCACGAGATCGCCGATCCCGCGGTCGCCGCGGCGCGCGCCGCGCTCGGTTCGGATGTGCCGCTGCTGCTCGACGTCAACTGCGAGTGGCGCCCGGCGGAGGCCATCGCCGCGGGCAGAAAGTTCCGCTCGCACGATCTCACCTGGTTCGAGGAGCCGGTGTTTCCGCCCGAGGATTACCGTGCGCTGCGCGAGGTGGGCGCGGCCTGCGGCCTGCCGCTCGCCGCGGGGGAGAATTACTGCTTCGCGACCCAGTTCCGGGCGCTGTTCGAGGCGCGCGCGGTGCAGTACGCGCAGCCCTCGGTGACCAAGGTCGGCGGCGTGAGCGAGTTTCTGAAGGTCGTGGCGCTCGCGCAGACGCACAACGTGCGTCTCGCGCCGCATTCGCCGTACTTCGGTCCGGGCGCGCTCGCGACGCTGCACCTGCTCGCCGCCTACGGCGAGCCCGCGTGGTTCGAATACTTCTACCTGTGGCCCGAGACCAAGCCCTATGCCGGCGTGCTCGATCCGGTGAACGGCGCGCTAGAGCTGCCGCAGGGCCCGGGACTCGGCGTCGACCCCGACCCCGACGTCCTCAGGCGCTATCGCATCGACTGAGCGCCTGGCGGCGCGCGTTCGGAGGGAACAATGCAGGAGCACGGATTTCTCCAGCAGGCACTCGTTTACCTGGCCGCGGGCGTCGTCTTCGTGCCCGTATTCCGGCGCCTCGGTCTGGGCGCGGTGCTCGGCTACCTGATTGCCGGAATCGCGATCGGCCCCTGGGGCCTGCGCCTCGTCGCCGCGCCGGAGGCGATCCTGCACTTTGCCGAGTTCGGCGTCGTGCTGCTGCTGTTCCTGGTCGGCCTGGAACTCGAGCCGCAGCGCCTGTGGCAGCTGCGCAAGTCGATCTTCGGCATGGGCCTCGCCCAGATGACGGCCACCGGCGGCGCGGTGTTCCTGCTCGCGCTCGCGCTGGGCCAGCCGAGCGTCGTGGCCGCGGTCGCCGGGATGGCGTTCGCCATGTCTTCCACCGCAATCGGGCTCGCGACGCTCGAGGAAAAGGGGCTGCGCGCGACGCCCGGCGGGCAGGCAAGCTTCTCGGTGCTGCTGTTTCAGGACATCGCGGTCATCCCGATGGTGATCGTCCTGGGCTTGCTGAGCGGAACCCAGGGCGACGCGACCGGATTTCAGTGGATGACCGCGCTGCGTGCGGCCGCGGTGATCGCCGCGCTCATCGCCGCCGGCCGGTACCTCATGCGCCCGCTGCTGCGCTGGATCGCCAACACGCGGCTGCGCGAAGTATTCGTCGCTTTCTCGCTGCTGCTGGTGATCGGCATCGCACTGCTCATGAATGCGCTCGGCCTGTCGATGGCGCTCGGCGCCTTCCTCGCGGGCGTGCTTCTGGCGGATTCGGAGTACCGCCACGAGCTCGAGCTCGATATCGAACCGTTCAAGGGCCTGCTGCTCGGCCTCTTCTTCATCGCGGTGGGCATGTCGATCGACCTGGGGCTGTTCGCGCGCGCTCCGCTGCTGGTGCTCGGCCTGGCGGCGGGCGTCGTCGCGCTGAAGGTCGTCCTGCTCTATCCGGTGGCGAAGACCTTCGGCTATTGCGGACGCGCCGATGCCACGCTCTTCGCGCTCGCCCTGTCGCAGATCGGCGAATTCGCCTTCGTGCTGCTCGCCAGCGCGCAGAAGCTGCTGCCGGGCGAAAGCTTCGATGTCATGACCGCGGCGGTGGCGGCGTCGATGCTCAGCACTCCGCTGCTCATGCTCGTCTACGAGCGGGGGCTGGCGCCGCGCTTCGCGCGCAGCACCCCGCCCGCGCCCGACGCGATCGACGAGCAGCAGCCGGTGATCATCGCCGGCTTCGGCCGCTTCGGTCAGGTCGTGGCGCGCGTCCTCCACGGCCTCGGCGTCGGCACCACGGTCGTCGACCACGACCCGAGTCAGATCGAGCTGGTGCGCAGCTTCGGCAACAAGGCGTACTACGGCGATGCGCGGCGTGCCGATCTGCTGGACGCTGCGGGCGCTGCGAGCGCGAAGCTGCTGGTCATCGCCGTAGACGACCCCGAGACGGCGCTCGAGATCGCGCGTCACGCGCGCGAGCGCTATCCCGCGCTGCCGATCATCGCGCGCGCGCGCAGCCGCAGCGATGCGTTCGAATACGTCGCGCTCGAGGTGCCCGCGCTGCGCGAGACTTTCGGCTCGGCGCTCGACGCCGCGGAAGCCGCGCTGATACGGCTCGGCTGGGGCGCGCTCTCCGCGCGCCGCGTCGTGAGGCGCTTCCGGCGCCACGACGAGGAATCGCTGCTGCGGCAGGCGCCGCATCGCGGCGAGGTCAAGCAGCTGATCGCGCTGACGCAGCAGGGGCGCGAAGACCTTGTGCGCCTCCTGCGCAGCGAAGCCGCGCAGCGCGTCTCGGCCTCGACGCGCAGGCCGGGATGAGCGTCAGGACGGCGCTGCGACCGCGGCGCGTGGCCCGCGCATCGGAGGCAGGCGGCTCACCAGCCCGAGACCGGCGAGTACCAGCACGAGGAGCAAGCCGAAGGCAAGGCGATAGCTGCCGGTCGCATCGAACACCGCGCCCGCGACAAGCGGACCGATCGCCCCGCCGATCGAACCGAACATCAGTATCGTGCCGAACAGAGCGCCATGCATCTTCGTGCCGAAGAACTCGGCCACGGTCGGCGACATCACCGTGAAGAAACCGCCATGCGCGACGCCGTAAAGGGCCGCAAAGACGAACAGCATCCACGGTACGCTGGCGAACTGAAGCCAGACCAGGCTCGCGAACAGCGCTGCATAGCAGCCGATCAGCGCACGCCGCCCGCCGATGCGGTCGATCGCCCCGCCCACTGCCAGGCGACCGAGCACGCTGATTCCGCCGATCGCCGAAATCACGCCCGCGGCAAGCGCGCGCGGCGCACCCAGGTCCACCGCGTGCGGCACGATATGGATCGTGATCGTGATCAGGCAGGTGAAGACGATGGTTTGCGAGCAGCACAGGATCCAGAACAGCGGGGACCGGGTGGCCGGACCCACGTGCAGATCGGGCTGCGCAGGGGCAGGATGGCCGCTTCCCGACGCACCATCGGCCCGCAAGCCCATGCTCTCGGGATCGCGACGCATCGCCTGCGCGGCGCCCGCGAGCACCAGCAGCGCGCTGGCACCGAACACGATGCAGGCTGTGCGCCAGCCAAATCCCGCCACCAGCGCCGCGACCACGAGCGGGACCACGAGCTGGCCGCAGCCAGTGCCGACCTTGACGATCGCGGAGGCCATGCCACGACGCCGCGTGAACCAGCGCGCGACCGTCGACAGCGTCACCACGTCGTGCGTGCACAGCCCGATTCCGACCAGCAGCCCGTACACCAGATAGAGCTGCCAGGGCGATTGCAGATGCGCGAACAGGAGATAGCCGAGCCCGTAAAACATTGCGGAGGCGGTCAGCAACCAGCGCGGCCCGATCCTGTCGTTCAGCCGACCGGCAACGACCGCCATGAATCCCATCACCAGCAGGCTCGCGGACGACGCTCCGGCGATGAGTGCGCGCGACCAGCCGAACTCCGCCTCCAGCTCCTTGAACAGAACTCCGTAGGCGAAATTCCCCCCGATCGTCACCGCCTGGATCAGGAACGAAGCGGAGACGATGCGGTAACCGTAGTACACGGATCGGGGGGCGTCGGGGTGCGGCTTCAGGCCGTAGTCGCGGCGCCCACCACCAGCGCCCGCACCCGCCGCGCGAGCGCCTCGAGTCGCCGGTCGCGGATGCGGAGCTCACGCAGGTGCGCGACGGTGTCGAACAGGTAGTCGGCGCAGCATCCGAGCGGCCCCGTGCCGGTCGCGAGGTAGCGCGCCGTGGCTTCGTCGCCCAACTCGCGCACGTAGCGCTCGTGCGCGCGGTTGACCGCGAAGGCGATGCCGTGCTCGAGGCCACGCGGCGTACGCAGCGCGACCCACACCGGCCGGTACGCCATGGTGAGCATCTCGCGCCGCCAGACGACGTCGAGCTCGGTCGCGGCGTGCTTTGGATGCAGCCGGTAGCCAACGCCGTGGCAGCTGCCGCCGGGTTCGAGCGAAAGCATCAGGCCGGGCTTCTCCGGGCTGCCGCGCCCGGCGCGCGCCCAGAGGCAGAACTGGCGGTGATAGCCGTGCACCAGCGCCGTGCGGCGCTCGGCAAAGTGGAACGCGGGGTTCCAGATCAGCGAGCCGTAGCCGAACACCCAGATGCGTTCCGCGCGCGGCGCACGCGCGATGACCTCCTGGACCTGGCGATGGCGCTCCTCGGCGGTCATGAAGCGCGTGCCGGCGCCGAGCAGCGCGCGCGCCGACTCGTGCAGCACGCCGCTCAGGATGTTCTCGCGAGTGAGCTTCAGCTCCGCCATCGAAGCAGGACGGTTCCCGTCCCTAGGTGAGCTTGCGCAGCGTATGGCGGCGGTTGCGCGTGTAGGGCCGCACTTCGCCCGGCCAGCGCCCGGCGTCGACCGCCTTGGCCCAGGCCGCGCTGGTGAGCACCTCGGGGCTCTCCAGCTCATAGATCGCGCTGTATTTCGGCTCGCCCTCGGCAACGAGGGTCTTCACTTCGCCGCCGATGAACATCTTCAGCGGCACAAGCACGTTGCGCCGCGCCGACACAACGCCCGGCACCTTCAGAATCAGCGGGATGTGCTCGGTGTCGTAGACCTCGTTGAAGATCGCTTCCCGGTCGGGGTCCACGTCCATGCTCGCGATGAAGACGTACTTCGCCTTGCCGGCCATTGGGTTCTCCTGTGCGTGCTCCGGCCGCGAGTCTACCGGTTGGCGCCCTCCGCTAGAATCGCAGGGGTCGAAATCGGAGGAGAGAGACATGCGCGGCGTGGTTTTTCTGGGCGAGCGCGAGCTCGAGATTCGCGACTTTCCGGATCCGACGCCGGGCCCGGGCGAAGTCGTGCTCGAGATGAAGGCCTCCGGCATGTGCGGCAGCGATCTGCACGCCTACCGAGCGGCGCGCAGCGGCTCGGGCATGGCCGGCGCGCTCGGCCTGGGCGGCGGCGGCGGCCCGGTGATCGCCGGACACGAGCCCTGCGGCGTGGTCGCGGCGCGCGGTCCCGGGGTTACGCAAGCCGAGGCGCCGATCGGCGCGCGCATGATGGACCACCACTACAGCGGCTGCGGCATCTGTCCGCACTGCCGCGTCGGCTGGTCGCAGCTTTGCAGCAAGGGCATCACGGTCTACGGCGTGACAGGAAATGGCGGCCACGCGAAATACCTGAAGGTGCCTGCGCGCACGCTGGTTCCGCTGCCGGACGCGCTCTCCTTCGAAGAGGGCGCGGCGGTGTCCTGCGGCACCGGCACAGCTTACGGCGCGCTGCGCCGCATGCAGACCTGCGGCCGCCACACGCTCGCCGTGTTCGGCCAGGGGCCTGTAGGCCTTTCCGCGGTCCTGCTCGGCACGGCGATGGGCGCGCGCGTCATCGCGATCGACATCGGCGAAGAGCGGCTCAAGCTCGCGCGCGATTTCGGCGCCGGGGCGACGATCAACTCGAGATCGAACGACCCGGTGCAGGCGCTGAAAGACCTGACGCAGGGCGAAGGCGTCGATCTCGCGCTCGATTGCAGCGGCGCGGCGGCTGCGCGCGTCGCCGCGGTGCGCAGCGCGAAGACCTGGGGCACGGTGTGCTTCGTAGGCGAAGGCGGCAACGTCACGCTGGAGGTCAGCCCGGACATCCTGCGCAAGCAGCTCACCATCGTCGGTTCGTGGACGTTCTCGAGCGTCGGCCAGGACGAATGCGCGCGCTTCGTCGCCGAGCGCAAGATCCCGCTCGGCAAGTTGATCACGCACCGCTTCAAGCTGGACCAGGCTGCCGAGGCGTACCGGCTGTTCGACACCCAGACCACGGGCAAAGGCGTGTTCGTGTTCTAGAGAAGGTCTGATCAAGTGGGCTCCAACGTCTTGAGAACCCCCGACTTCAGACGAAACTCTGATCAAGTCAGCGACTTGATCAGAGCTTCCCGAGTGACGGCAGCGCGCTTGATGTAGCTCAAGTAGCGCTGGGGCAGGCTCTGGCAGCGTGATTCCTCGCTTCGAGGGGAGTCGATGCTGGCAGGTTGCACTCCGTGGCCCGAGACGTTCGCCCGTCGCTACCGGGCGCTCGGCTACTGGGAGGGCCTGACCATCCCCGGGGCGCTCGCCGCCGCCGCTGCGCAGCGCCCGGACAAGGTCGCGCTGGTGCACGGCGAGCAGCGCGTGACATACGGGCAGCTGGCCGAGCGCATCGAGCGCCTCGCTGCGCGCTTCGTCCATGCCGGCCTCAGGCCGCTCGACCGCGTTGTGCTGCAGCTGCCCAATACTCCAGAGTTCGTCTATGCCTACTTTGCGCTGATCCGCGCCGGTGCGATCCCGGTGATGGCGCTGCGCGCGCACCGGCACACGGAAGTGAAGCATTTCATCACCTCCGCCGGTGCCGCAGGCTACGTGATCCCCGACCGGCTGCGCGACTTCGATTACCGCGCCATGGCAGAGGAATTGCGTGCCGCCTGTCCCACGCTGCGCCAGGTGTTCGTTGCCGGCGAGCCGCTCGCGGGGCAAACCGCGCTGGAGGAAATGATCGAGGCGCCGATGAGGCCGGCCGACGCGCGCGCCACGCTCGACGACGTCGCCCTCGACCCGGGCGAAGTCGCGCTGATGCTGCTCTCGGGCGGCACGACCTCGCTCTCCAAGCTCATCCCGCGCACGCACGACGACTACGTCTACAACGCGAAGCAGTGCGGCCGCCTCGCCGGCTTCTGCGAGGACACGGTGCTGATGCCGATCCTGCCGCTCGCGCACAACTACAACCTCGCTTCGCCCGGGATGATGGCGGCGCTGTACGCCGGCGGCCGCGTGGTGCTCGCGCCGGCGGGCGACCCGGAAACCGTGTTTCCGCTGATCGCGCGCGAGCGCGTCTCGGTGATTCCCGCCGCCGTGCCGCTGATCTCGGCCTGGCTCAACTCGCCTCTGCCCGAGCGCCACGACCTCTCGTCGCTGCGCGTGGTGCAGAACGGCGGCGCGCGGCTCGCGCCCGAGCTTCGCGCCCGGCTGCAGCAGCGGCTCGGTTGCCGCGCGCAGGAGGTCTACGGCACGGCCGAAGGGCTCATCAGCATGGTGCGCCTGGACGCCGACGAAGAGGCAGTACTGGAGAGCTCCGGCATGCCGGTCTGCGAGGACGACGAGATCCGCGTGCTAGACGACGCCGAGCGGGAGGTCGCCGACGGCACGCCGGGCGAGCTCTGCGTGCGCGGCCCCTACACCATCCGCGGCTACTACAACGCGCCCGAGAAAAACCGCGAGGCATTCACGCGCGACGGCTTCTATCGCATGGGCGACATCGTGCGCAAGCGCGCTCGCCATCTCTACACCGAGGGTCGGCGCAAGGACATCATCAACCGCGGCGGCGAGAAGATCAGCTGCGACGAGGTCGAGAATTACATCTTCGGCCACCCCAAGGTGAAGTCGGTCACGCTGGTGGCGATGCCCGACGAGACGTTCGGCGAGAAAGCCTGCGCCTTCGTCATTCCAAAGCCGGGCGAATCCCTTCGCCTCGACGAACTGGTCGCCTTCCTGCGGCAAAAGAGGATCGCCAGCTTCAAGCTGCCCGAACGCCTGGAGATCGTCGCCGAATTTCCGACCAGCCCGGTCGGCAAGATCCTCAAGCGCGAGCTGCGCGAGCGCATCGCCGCAAAGCTCGCACAGGAGAAAAGCGCATGAGCGAACGACCGGGGGAGGCAAAGCTTCCCCATCTTTTCAGGCCCGGCCGCCTCGGGCGCTATGCCACCAGGAACATGATCAAGTACGGCGCCTGCTGCGTGTCGAACTACAACACCCGCGACGGCCACATCACGCCGCGCGAACTCGCGCGCACCCGGGTGATCGCCAACACCGGCTGCGGCATCATCACCAACCAGGGCGCCTACCCCGACCCCAGGGGCGAGGGCAAGTCGTACTTCCGCATGGTCGCGCTGTACGACGACAAGTTCCTGCCGCAGTTCGAGACCATCGCCGGCTACATCCACGAAGCCGGCGCGGTGGCGATCCAGCAGATCCTGCACGCCGGGCGCTACGGCGGCATCGACCTCGGTTACTGCGTGCAGCCCTCGGTGGTGCCGCAGACCCTGCCGCACTTCCGCCCGCCGCGCGAGATGTCGAAGGACGACATCCGGCGCTGCATCCGCGAGCATGTAGAGGCCTCGAAGCGCGCAATCAAGGCGGGCTTCGACGGCGTCGAGGTGACGAGCTTCATGGGCTACCTGCTCGCCTCGTTCAATTCCCGCTTCACCAACCAGCGCACGGACGAGTACGGCGGTTCGCTGGAGAACCGCGGACGCTTCATGCGCGAGCTGATCGACGCGGTGAAGCAGGCGCTGCCCGAGCACCCCTTCGTGATCCGCCTGAACGGCGCCGAGCTGATGGACGCGTGGGGCGGCAACAGCGAGGACGAGTGCTTCGAGCTGATGCAGCAGGCCGCGGGCTGCGGCGGCGACATGATCAGCGTCACCGTCGGCTGGCAGGAAGCGCCGGAATCGTCCATCGGGCGCGACGTAGCGCCCGGACACTGGAACTATCTCGCGGCGCGCGCCAAGCGCGAATGCCCGAACACCCTCGTCGCTTTTGGCAATCGTCTGCCGGATCCGCGCATGGCAGATGACTGCCTGGCGAAGGGCGAGTTCGACTACTGGGAGGTCTGCCGGCCGATGCTCGCCGACCCCGAGCTGGTGCACAAGGCGGCCGAGGACCGGTTGGACGAGGTGCGCCGCTGCATCGGCTCGCTGAATTGCCTTTCGCGCGTATTCCGCGACCTGCCCTACAGCTGCACCATGAATCCTGCGCTCGGCCACGAGGTAGAGCCCGAGTACGCGGTCACGCCCGCTGCGGTGAAGAAAAAAATCATGGTGATCGGCGCGGGGCCGGCGGGCATGGAGTTCGCAATCACCGCGCGCCGGCGCGGGCACGACGTCACGGTCTACGATCGCGCCGGGCGTATCGGCGGCAATCTGCTTGGCTACGCCGCCCGGGACCTGGCGCGGCCGGACGATCTGTTGTCAGTGGTGCGGCACTACGAAGTGATGGCGGCGAAGCTCGGCGTAGAGATGCGCCTGAACACCGAGGCGAACGCGAAGCTGATGCGCTCGGTGCTGCATCAGTACGACGTCTGTGTGGTCGCCGCCGGCGCGCGCATCGATCTTTCAGCTTACGACGGCCTCCCGGGACGCGAGCGCCTGGTCGACGCGCTCGAGGTCGCAGCCGGGCGGATTCAACCCGGCAAGCGCGTGGTGGTGATCGGCGCCGGCAAGATCGGCCTGGTGGTTGCCGAGTTCCTGAAGAAGAACGGCGCCGAGGTCACGCTGGTGGAGGCCGACAAGCGCATCGCCGGCGACGTCATGCCGACCTTCAAGTGGCGCCACACCGCCTGGGTCGAGGAGCTCGAGATTCCCGTGCTCACTTCTACACGCCTGGCGCGCGTGACGGCCGAGGGCGCAGTCGTGGTCGACGCGAAGGGCGTAGAGACATCGCTGCCCGCCGACACAGTCATCGCGGCGGCGCCGCGCGTCGCGAACCAGGCGCTGTTCGCCGAATTCGAGTGGATGGTAGACGAGCTGCACGGCTGCGGCGATGCGCTGATGCCGCGCGGCATGGACGCGGCGATCCACGAGGGCTACCGGCTCGGGGCGCGCATCTGATGGCTGCGCTCGCCCAATCCACGCGCGCGGGCTGGCAGCCGGTGCTCGACGCGCACGCGGAGCTGTTCGAGGCTCTCGCCGTGGATGCCAGCCTCGCGCTCGTGCCGCGCTGGCGCATCGACGCCGAGGGCCAGCGCCACGCCAACATCGTGCCGCGGACCGATCCAATGCCGATGCAGCTCTGGCTGCGCACGCCGCTGGCGATGACCGTGCGCGAGGGCGTGTATGCGGGCCATGCGCATCTCGGCTCCGACCTTCTCATGCTCGCCGAGCGCCGCGCGCTCGACGAAGCGCTGGCGCACGAGCGGCCGCTGTCCGAACTCAAGCGCCGGCTGCGCCGCGGTGAGCTGCTGTTCATGGTCCTGCGCACGCGCGACGAGCTGCGCAGCCGCGGCTGGACCGATTTCCTCGAGGCGCTCGGGCTGCCGTTCCTCGGCACCTGCCGTTGAACCGCGATGGTGTTCTACAACCCCGCGGGCGCGCCCGAGCTGGCCTGCGATGAATGCGGCTGCCGCTGGTTCGATCGCATGACGAACTGCTGCTACGAGTGTGGTGCCGAGGTCGGCTCAGAGGCGCTCGAGGAGTACCGCAAAGCGCTCGAGGCCTTTGCCGCACGGCAGACCGCGAGGCCCGATTGACGAATTTCGCTCGTATGAGTAGACCGAGGCGTACGCGAACGACCACGCGAACGACATAGAGGCTCGTCCGAACCGCTCGCGGCGAATTGAGTACGGTCGCCGCCATCAGTGCGCCACGCCCGGTGAACGCGAGAGGCGCGCGACGAAGGCTCATTTTCGCTCGAGGATTGGACATCACAGATCGTGATCTCCAATTCTCGAGTTCTTTGGTCGAAAGTCGGAACATGAAGTCCGGCGCGAAGCGCTCCGGGTTTCGCTTCATGGCCTGGTTGAGCGCGCACGTTTCGACGCCGTATACGGTGGCGAGGTCCGCGTCGAACAGCACTTTGTGCCCTCGCACGAGATGAATCTTGCGCTCGATGCCTTGAACCGGCGTTGCGGCGCGTGCGCTCATCGATCGCCCTTTTCCGGGACAGCACTTCGGGACCGCAGGCATCCGCCGCGCCGCCATCCCGTGCACCTCCTAGGAGGTCAACGGTCGTTCGAGATCCCGGTTGACAGACTTCCGCCGAGGAAGAGCCGTGCTTCAGTACGATTGACCAGCGCAAAGACCAGCGTCGATGCCCACGTTGCCGGCCGCCTGCGGCCAATTCAAGACATTCGCGAAATCGCTACTCGATCACCCGGTCGGCGCGCAGCAGGATCGCGGGCGGAATCGTTATGCCGAGCGCCTTGGCCGTCTTCATGTTGATGGTCAGCTCGAACTTGCTGGGCTGCTCCATCGGCAGTTCGGCGGGGTTGGCCCCCGTGAGGAGCTTATCTACGTAACCAGCGGCGCGGCGAAACAGAGCGGGAATGCTTGCCCCATAGGCCATGAGACCGCCGGCCTCCACATGGGCCCTCAACCCGTACAACGCCGGCAGGCGGTTCTTAACCGCAAAGTCTGCCAACCGTGTCCGTTGGCCGAAAAACATCGGGTCAGCTAGAACGAGGAGCGCACCCGGGCGCCCTTGGATGATCGCCGAGAAAGCGCGATCCAACTCATCGGGACTTCGGGCCTCCACGGGTTGAAGCTGCACATTCAACGACCGGGCCGCGATCTCCGCATCCCTCAATTGTTGTAGAAGCATTGGATTCGCGGGGTTCCAAAGGACGGCTACGCGAGACACCCCCGGGACGGTCTCCTTCAGCAACTCCAGTTGCTTGCCAACTATCGCTAGGCCACCAGTGAGAGTCGGCCCCGTGATGTTCCCACCGGGCCGGGCAAGGCTCTGCACCGACCCGAGCGCAACCGGGTCTTGTACTGCCACAGATACGATGGGGATTGTCGTGGTCGCCTCCTTGGCCGCAAGGGTTGCCGACGCGGCAACGGCAACGAGGACGTCAACTCTGAGCCGGACCAGCTCGGCGGCGAGGGCGGAAGTCCGCTCGGCCCTTCCTTCCGAATAGCGGCGCTCGATGACGATGTTCTGCCCCTCCACGTACCCGTGCTCGCGCAGTCCCTCAACGAATGCTTGCCAGAGGTGCGCGGTCTCGGGGGTCGTTGGGGTGGATCCCAGATATCCAATGCGGTAGACCCTCCCCGCCTGCTGTGCCTCGGCAGCAAGCGACCTGGCAAGGAAGGCGACCGAAACCAAGAGAAATTGTCTGCGCGGCAACCGGCCCATGTTTCCTTTCTACGAGGAAGAGGCTTGCGCAGACTTTACGCTTTCGGCGGGCCATTGGAAGGGAATACGGTGAAGCGAGCGTGCGGCTAGTTCATACTTCCCGATCGTCGGCTACGGGTCGATTCGACCCGTTCCCCTTTCCTAAAGGTGGACGCTCAGGCACGCGCCTCGATCCGCCCATCGGACGACAGCGGAAACAGCCTCGGCACCTCGCCACGCGCGAAGGCGACGATGTGATTCGGCGGCACCGCGCGCCATTTCGAATCACCGGTGAGGCGCTCGGACGACACCACCACCGCCTCGCCCTCCTCTTCCGAATGGCGCTCGTGAAATTCCTGCGAAGTGGTCGGGTAGATGTGGTCGTGCAGCGTGTAAAGCGAATCGGGCGGCGCTGACGGATCGCTGGTGAAGCGCGACACCGCGGCATGCACGCCGTCCGACACGGCAACGTTTAGCGCACTCGGCGCGCCGTCGCCGTGCGTCTTGACTACCGCCAGCACTCGCGCGAGCGTCGCTGCGAGGCGCTCGGCAAGGCGGCGCGCCCCGTCCGCCGCCTCGCCCGGCGGCTCGCCGTGCTTGAGCAGCTCGTCCACGAAGATCGCGAACATGTGCTCGCTGTCCGTGTCGCCGCGGATGACGTTATAGGCCTCGTCCGACAGCTCGGCGAGCAGCCGGCGCCGCACGCGCGGATAGGCGCCGATCGAGCCGTTGTGCATCAGCAGGTAGCGGCCGTGCTGGAACGGGTGGCAGTTCGCCTGGTGCACCGCGCTGCCCGCGGTCGCCGCGCGCACGTGCGCGAGCACGCAGGGGCTCGCCACGACGCGCGCAATGCTCTGCAGGTTGCGGTTGTTCCACGCCGGCGAGATCGAATGGAACAGCGCCGGCTCGTCCGACAAGCGCGGCGCATACCAGCCGACGCCGAAGCCGTCGCCGTTGAGCGGCTCTTCGCGCTCGGCAGCGTGAAAGCTCTGGTGGATGAGCGAATGCGTCGGTTCGATGAGCAGGGTGCTCAGCCGGATCGACGGGCCGAGGTAGAGGGTGAAGCGGCACATGGCAAGCTCCGATCGGTTGCGCCGCGAATCATACCGATGCGCTAGCGCGGCGGGCGCAGATCGCGCGGCTTTCGCGGCGGCCGGCACCAGACGCCCGACAGATCCGAATCGAGCCACGACACGCCGACGGCCCATACGCCGCCGATGAGCGCCGTGATGCCGAACCAGAGGGCACGTTCGCGCGCCGCGGCGGCGACCGATTCGTCCGGGCCGAATACGGCGAATGCGCCGAGCGCGAGGAAGCCCAGTCCGGTCACCGTGCCGAGGATGCGGATCGGCAGCTGGTTGGTATGCAGGTGCAGGCGCATCGCGTCACCTGCGCGCCGGCAGCGCGACCGTCAGCAGCGAGCCGATCACCAGGCCGAAGGCGGCGTACTCCATCGGCGTCGGACGCTCGCCAAGAAACAGCACGCCGCTCAGCACACCGATCACCGGCGTGAGCAGCATGGCGAGCGAGAACACGGTCACCGAGAGGCTGGTGGCAAGCTTGATCCAGGCCCAATGCGCCCAGGCGAAGGCGATGAGCACGTTGTACGACACGCCGAACCAGGCCTTCGGGCTCACCTCGGCGAGCGCGCCGAAGTCGTCCAGGATCAGCGCGCCTGCGAAGATCGGAATGCCGCCAAGCAGCATGATCCACGCAGTGTAGACCCCGACCGGCATCGCGACCGGGTAGCGCTTCTGGAATACGGTCGCGAGCGCCCACATCAGCGCCGCGCAGAGCACGAGCAGCGAGCCGATGGGCGCGCTGCCCAGGTTGCGCACTCCCTCGCCGAGCAGCAGCGCCAGACCGGCCATGCCGAGCAGCAGGCCGGTGATCTTGCGCCCGTTCAGCCGCTCGCCAAGCACCCAGACCGAGAGCGGAATCGCCCAGGCGGGCATGGTGTAAGCGAGGATCGCTGCGCGTCCCGAGGAGATCATCGACACGCCGTAGGCCACCAGCAGGTTCCAGGCAGTGATCGCGGTGAGCGAGAGCGCGATCAACCGCCCCCATTGGCCTTTCGGGACCCCGAGGGGATGGCCGCCCGCCTTCATCACCGCGAACAAGACCGCCGAACCGACCCCGAGACACATCGAGCGGAAGGTGAACGGCGCGACCTCCGAGAGGGCGAGTTTCATCGCGGTCCAATTGAAGCCCCACGCGAAGGTCAGCCCGGCGAGCACCCACCACAGGCGCGCCGGAATGTGGTCGGCGGAAGCACTCATCACGTCGCCGGCGCCGCGAGCAGCGCACGCAGCTCGGCGGCATGCTGCTCGGGAGACAGCATCGCGAATTTCTCGCCGAGCAGCAGCTGCAGGTAGGCGGTGTCGGAATTGTGCAGCTGCGGATGGAGGTAGAAGCGCGGCAGCAGCCGCGCGGCCAGGCGGTGGCGGCCGGAGGCCTCGGCCTGCGCATCGGGCATCAGCGTGAGGTTGAAGCTCCACAGACCCATGCGCGCGTAGGCCGTGAGGACGCGGCACAGGCTTTTTGCGAAGGCTTCGAGGGTTGCGTCGTCGCAGGCGCTGATCGTCGCCTGGTCCGCGAACATCGCCTGGGCGTCCCCCAGCATCCCGGTCGGACAGTACGGCACCCACCAGGCGACGCCGCCCGCCTCGTCCAGCCAGCGCGCGCCGCCGCGCTCGGCCTCCAGCAACGCGGCCGGATAAGGGCGCCCATGGCGCGCGAGGTAGCGTGCCTCGGCGTCCAGCTCGCGCCGCAGCTGATTGCCCGGCGTGTCGGTGACGATCACCTGCATGTGCGGGTGGATCTGCGAGGCGCCCGAGGGCGGCATGTAGTTCCACGTCACGATGCCATAGGATTCGCGTTCCCCCAGCAACGGCAGCGCGGCGCCGATGAAGTCGCGCGCCAGCTTCAGCGCGTCGGCGACGATCGCCACGGGCATTGCGTCCATCGCGAGGAAGTGCGCGCGCGACATGGAGACGATCGCCGATACGTCGTCGTAGGGAAACAGGTTCGGCACCAGCAGCGCCTCGCCGCGCCGCATGCGCCCCTCGGGCAGCAATTCCGCGGGATAGCGCGGCGTCACGCGCTCGATGCTGTCGGGACAGAACGGGCAGCTCCCGCGCGTGCGCTCGGCGAGATCGGACAGCTCGGGCAGCTCGCGCTTGGGAAATGCGAAATGGCAGATGCGCGCCGAATCGCCGGTCAGGGGATCGTAACGCACCTCGCTTTCGATCTCGGCGAGCGCGAAGTCGCGCCGCGGGTCGTGGATGCGCGCGCGCTTGCGCGTCGCGCGGAACTCGAGCGGAGCGGCCAAGTCCCGCGCCCCGCTCAGGACTCGCCCGGCAGCGGCTTGCCGGTGCGGTATACCGTCCCGGTGAGGCTCGCCACCAGCGTGCCGTCATCGCGCCGCACCTCGATGCGGTAGACGCCGAGCCTGCGCGTGCGCGAAACCTCTTCCGCGCGGGCCACGAGGCGCTCGCCGGCCTTCACCGCGACCGAGAACGTCATGTGCGAGTCGATCAGCGCGGCGATCGAGCCGTGCGAGTTGCAGGCCAGGCCGAGCGCGGTATCGGCGAGCGAGAAGATCGCGCCGCCGTGACAGGTCTCCCAGAAATTGATGTGCTCCGGGCGCACACGCATGGCCACCGTCGCGCTGCCCTCGCGCGCCTCGAGCAGTTCGAGTCCGAGATGGCGCGCAAAAGCATCGCGCGCGATCAGGCGCGCGAGCAGGGCCGCGCTGTCCGATGCGGGCTGCGCCGGGGCGCCGCCGCGCGGGCCCGCCGGCGTCCCGCGAGAAATCAGCCAGTCGGCGAGCGCCGCGACGCCCTCGCCGGTGGTCGCCACGGTCTTCAGCACGGGCGGTTGCGCCTCGGCCGCGACGCCCTGCCTCAGCCCGAGCATCGCCCGCAGCTCGCGCTCGGTGCGCGCCGCATCCGGCAGGTCGGCCTTGTTGACCACGAATGCGTCGGCGATCTCCAGGATTCCGGCCTTGATCGCCTGCACGTCGTCGCCCAGTCCCGGCGGGCAGACCACCAGGCGATGCGCCGCGACTTTCGCGATTTCGACTTCCGACTGCCCGGCGCCGACGGTCTCGACCAGCACGTCATCGAAGCCCGCGGCGTCGAGCACCTCGACCACCTGCGCCGCGGTGCGCGACAGCCCGCCGAGATGGCCGCGCGTCGCAAGCGAGCGGATGAACACCGCCTCGTGGCCCTGCATCTCGCCCATGCGTATGCGATCGCCGAGCACGGCGCCGCCGGATACGGGGCTCGAAGGATCGACCGCGATCACCGCGACGCGCCGGCCGCGACCGACCAGTTCTCGCACCAGCGCATTGACCAGCGTCGACTTGCCGGCGCCGGGCGGACCGGTGACGCCGGTGACCTGCGCGTGGCCGAGATGCGCGGCGAGCGCCGCGCGGATCGCAGCCGCTTCGCAGGTCTCGTTCTCCACGGCGGTAATCGCGCGCGCGAGCGCGCGACGATCCCCGCCGCGAATCCGTTCGGCCAGCGTCACCGGGGCGTTCATGCCGCGCGTCAGACCATGGCGAGCGGCTGGCCGAAACCGAGCTCGCGGCGAAGGACCGCGCAGATTTCCCCGTGCGTCGCATTCGCCTCGGCCGCGGCGACCACCCGCGCCATCACGTTTTCCGTCCCCTGCGCGGCCCGCGCCAGGTCGTCGAGCGCTTTCGCCACTGCACTGCTCGAACGCTGCGCCTTGTACTCGGCGAGCCGGGCGACCTGCGCGGCGATCCGGTCGCGATGCGGATACTCGAGCACGGCGTATGCGTCGGGATCCTCCTCGGTGCGGTAGGCGTTTACGCCCACGATGGTCTGCTCGCCGGACTCCACGCGCTTCTGGAAGGCGAGCGCGGAATCGCCGATCATGCGCTGCACCAGACCCTGCTCCACGGCCCGGTACATGCCGCCCGCGGCGTCGATGCGCGCAATGATCGATTCGATTTTCTCCTGCATCTGGTCGGTCAGCGCTTCCAGGTAATAGGAACCGCCGAGCGGATCGATCACGTCGGTGAGCTGCGCCTCCTCGCGCAGCACGTTCTGCGTCGCTACTGCGATGCGCGCGGCCTCTGCGGTCGGCACGGAAAACACCTCGTCGTAGCTGTCGGTGTGCAGCGACTGCAGTCCACCGAAAATACCGGCCATCGCCTGCACCGCGACGCGCGCGATGTTGTTGAGCGGCTGCTGCCGCGTGAGATCCACCCCCGAGGTCTGGCCATGGAACTTGAAGCGCCAGGCGCGGGGATCCTTGGCGCCGAAGCGCTCGCGCGCGATCTTCGCCCAGATCCGGCGCCCGGCTCGGAATTTGGCAATCTCCTCGAAGAAGCTGACCGAGATGTCGAAGAAGAACGTGAAGCGCGGCAGGAAAGAGTCCGGCGCCATGCCGCGCGCCTGGCAGTCCTCGGCGTACTGGATCGCCGAGGCGAGCGTAAACGCCATCGCCTCGGCGGG
>Ga0210102_1000038_pt1 | contig 36706 bp, 39 predicted proteins | sample RushOxbow_ThreeS_4_FD_185563 | JGI IMG/M metagenome (GOLD analysis project Ga0210102, IMG submission 185563) | Wetland microbial communities from San Francisco Bay, California, USA, that impact long-term carbon sequestration -... | ecosystem: Environmental > Aquatic > Marine > Wetlands ...
AGCATCGAGAAACCGAAGCCGATCACCTGCCGCAACTGCTCGGAATCGTTGGTGAGGCGCGAGGAGATCTCCCCGGTGCGGGCAGAATCGTAAAACGCAGGCGAGAGCGTGAGGACGTGCGCGAACACCGTCCTCCGCAGGTCGGCAATGATGCGCTCGCCGACGCTCATCATCAGGTAGAAGCGCGTCCACGTCGCGCACGCCAGCACGACGGCGATGCCCACGATGGCGGCGAGCGCGGCGTTGAGCAGCCGCGGGTCGCCGCTCCCAAAGCCCGCGTCCACCACGTGCCGCAGCCCCTGTCCCAGCACCAGCACGCAGCCCGCGGCGGTCACCAGCGCCAGAAGCGCGACCGCGATGCGCCCGCGATACGGCAGGAGAAAGCGGCCGAGACGCGCCAGGTGGACGAGATCGCCTTTGGGCGGAGGAACGAATCCGGGAGACTGTGCCACGCCCCCTATCCTACCAGTGACGAGATACGGGTGACGAGATACACTCGCGCCGCTACGGGAGAGCAGCTCGATGAAGCGCGATCATATACTCACCACGCACGCGGGATCGCTGCCGCGTTCCGACGGGCTCAGGGAGCTAATCTTCGCGCGGGCGGAGGGCCGGCCCTACGACGCCGGTGTGCTGGCGAGCCGGCTGAAGAGCGAAGTCGCGGAAATCGTGCGCCGGCAGCTCGACTGCGGCGTGGACAGCGTCAACGACGGCGAGCTCGGCAAGACCAACTTCAACAACTACGTGCGCGAGCGCCTGGCGGGCTTCGAGACGCGCCCCTACGAGCCGGGCCGGAGCCCGAAGCCGCTGTCCATTGCCGGACGCGAGTTGACGAAGTTTCCCGAGTACTTCGCGGCGGGCGGCCGCGGCTTCGGCGCGTTCGCCGGGGCGGGACCGAGCCGACCGCAGGTGTACTGCGTCGCGCCGCTCAAGTACGTCGGCCAGGCCGCCCTCAAGGCGGACCTCGAGAACTTCCGCGCCGCGCTCCACGGCGTGAAGGCGCCCGAGGCATTCATGTCCGCGAACACGCCCGGCACAATCGAGCACTGGCTGCGCAACGAGCACTACCCGGATGAGGAAGCGTTCGTCTACGCGATCGCGGAGGCGATGCGCGAGGAGTACAAGGGGATCGTGGACGCGGGCTTTCTACTGCAGATCGACGACCCCGATCTTCCCGACGGCTGGCAGATGTATCCGGAGATGACCGTTGCCGAGTACCGCAAGTACGCGACGATGCGGGTGGACGCGTTGAACCACGCGCTGCGCGGAATTCCGCGGGAGAAAATCCGCCTCCACGTCTGCTGGGGCAGCTTTCACGGTCCCCACCAGCACGACATCCCGCTCGAGCGCATCATCGACGTCATCTTCCGGGTGCACGCGTCGCAGTACTCGATCGAGGCATCCAACCCCTGCCACCAGCACGAGTGGCGCGTTTTCGAGGACGTGAGGCTCCCCGAGGGCGCGGTGCTGATCCCCGGCGTCGTCGGACACTACTCGGATTTCATCGAACACCCCGAGCTCGTCGCCGAGCGCCTCGTGCGCTATGCGAACCTTGTCGGGCGCGAGAACGTGATGGGCGGCACCGATTGCGGGCTCGGGCCGCGCGTCGGGCACGCGAAGATCGCGTGGGCGAAGCTCGAGTCGCTTGCCGCCGGGGCACGCCTCGCGACGAAGCAGCTCTGGTCCCGTCGCCGGCGTCTCCGCGGATCACGATAACTGGGTCACAACGCCAAAATTCCCGCCGCGGCCTCTTATGACCGCGCCCCAGCTTCCTTCCGATCCTAGTACACCAGGTTGGAAAACACGACCAGGAGCGGCCCGGGCAATATCGCGACCGCGATGAGCAGCAGGTACTTGGGGAACGAATACAGCCGGCACATCCCCGCCATCATGGCAATGCCGCCGCCCCCGCCGATCACGGTGTTTCCAGGCAAATTGAGCAACAGGGCCAACAACAGGTACCGTCGCTTCAAGAGCGTCGACACGGCCCGCGTAGGAGCATGCTCCACGAGAAATTCAAGGCGTCTCTCCGGCGTGGTCGCGTCAAAGCTTCGCAGCAACGCCTCGGCGCGCGTCAGATGCAGCCATCGCAGAAATGACGCGAGAAGATGTGCCGGGAAAAACCGGCCCAGTCCAAAACTGACCGCAAGGGCAATCAAAGTGCAAATGTAGATCAGCACAACACCCTGCGGTCCCAGCAGCATCATGAAAGCCAGACCGAGTTCCACACCAGGCACGAAGGGCAAAACCATGAGGATCATGTACAGAACCACGCCAGCCAGCACGACCCGGTCTACGATTTCCAGATGCGAGGGCCAAACCTGCATTTCAATTCTTTCGATTGCCCACGAAACGCCGATGTTGAGCAACACAATAACCGCTGCAACCAATGAAAATTTGAGCAGGGTGACGCCCCACGTGGCGCCTCGCCCTGATTCTGAACCGCTGCGCTCCTTTTCCGTGGCGGCCACGTCCCGGGAATTCACTCCACGTGTGTGACAAGGCTCAGCGCGTGCCGGCTTGCCGCGCCCCCTCGAACCAGTAGTCCCGTATTATCGTCCGGTACCAGCGTTCGTGAGTCCAGCGGAAGGTGGCGTTCGCCCTGTCGCCGACGATCTCTCCTGTCCACTCCAGTTTGCCTCTGTCGGGACTCATCAGAGTGGCCTTGAAATGGTAGGCATCGCCTTTCTTTTCGACGGTGTACCGCCCTGCGCCGAACCCCCAGTTTTCGCAGTTGAGCGCCCGGAACAGCCCATTCGTGAACATGATCGTATCCTTGTGATGGTCGCCTTTCCCCTTCTCTCCCGCTTGGCCCGTGAATCGCAAACCGTCCAGGGAATCGGCTGCCGGTGAAGGAACCTCTGCGGCGGACGAAGTGGCGACAGCGGCCGACAGGGAACCGATAACGAGCATCGCGCGAAGAGACGCGGGCATTAGAGCCTCATGAGATTGAATTCGGGACCACATCGTGATCTCATGGATGCGCGGTGACTCCGGCCGTTTGCATTATCACCCAATTTCTTTCGCCCGCTTCTTCCAGAGCCCCCACGGCCGGTCGATGACGCTGTCGTTGGTCCGGGAGGCGTTGGCGGCTTCGGCATCGTTGAGATACGTAATCGTGCCGAGCCGCAGAGCCTCGGATTGCAGGCGCGCGTTCACCTCCGCGTAGATCGCGCGATAGACGACCTGCTTGAGCGAGCCGCCGACCGCGACCGAGCCGTGGCCGCGCATCAGGGCAAACGGCGCGTTCCCCAGCGTACGGGCGAGCGCCGCGCCGAGCTTGCGGTCGCGGATCAGCATGTCCGTCGCGGGACCTCCCGCGTCCCGGATCTCGAAGATCGGCGTCGCCGACCCGAGGAAGCCGCTCATGTGGAACACCGGCTTGAGCGGCGTCCCGGTGATGCCGAAGGGGATCAGCGCCGGCGAATGGCTGTGCACCACGGCCACGACATCCGGCCGCGCGCGATAGATTTCGCTGTGGAGGGTGCGCTCCAGATAAGGTTTTCGGCCGCGCGCGTCGAGCGGCTCACCGTCCATCCCGAACTCCATCACGTCGCGGGCGGTCACCGTCGCCGGGGCGATGCTCCGCGACAGCAGGAAGCGCTCCGGGTTCCGCTCGTCCCGCACGCTGACGTGGCCGAAACCGTCCAACACGCCTTCCTTGAACAGGATATGGTTCGCGCTCACCAAGTCGTCGATCAACCCCTTGCGGCTCATGGGCACTCCCTCCCTTGCATTGCACGCGGGCTGCGGTGCAGGATGCCGCGTGCTTGTATTACACTCGCAGTCTAACGCCACCGGCTGAACCAACAAGAGGAGGAACACGTCATGAAGCAAAAATGGCTATTGAGCGTCCTCACGGCCGCGCTGGCGTGCGCCGGCGTCGCAGGTGCGCAGAATTACCCGGTGCGGCCGGTACGCATGGTGGTGCCGTACTCGGCCGGCGGCCTGCCCGACACCATGACGCGTCTCGCCGCGGTGAAGATCACCGAGATCCTCGGGCAGCAGGTCGTCGTCGACAACCGGCCCGGAGCGGGCGGCATCGGCGCGTGCGAACTCGTCGCCAAGTCGACGCCCGATGGCTACACGCTGCTGATCGCCGACGTCGCGCAGACCGCGATCAACCCGGCGCTCTACGCCAAGCTCTCCTACGACACGCTGCGGGATTTCGCGCCGGTGAGCCTCATGGGCACTTCGGCGCAGTTCCTGACCGCGAACGCCTCCGTGCCGGCGAACACGCTCGCGGAGCTCATCAAGCTCGTCCGGAGCAAGCCGGGCCAGGTGCGCTACGGCTCGGGCGGCATCGGCAGCGTGCATCACCTCAGCATGGAAGCGCTGAAGACCCCGCTCGGGCTGGACATCGTGCATGTGCCGTACAAGGGCAACGGTGTCGCCATCCCGGCGATGATCGGCGGCGAGGTGGCGCTCGTGTTCTCGGCGCTGCCGGCGATCGAGGCGCACCTCAAGACGGGACGGGTGAAGCTGCTCGCTGTCAATACCCAGAAGCGCAGCCCGCAGATGCCCAACGTGCCGACGGTGGGCGAAGTGACGGGAATCAAGGACTACGACTATCCCCCCGCGATCGGCGTGCTCGCGCCGGCGAAGGCGCCGAAAGTGGTAATCAACAAGCTGGCGGCGGCGATCGCCAAGGCGGTGCATCACCCGGAAGTGGCCGGCCGCTACGTTACTCTCGGAATCGAGCCGGTGGGTAACTCGCCGGAGCAGTACCTGGCGCAGACCCGCGTCGACATCGCGAAATACGCGAAGGCCGTCAAGGCTGCGGGGGTCAAGGTGGAGTAGCGGTCGAGGGGTGAGGACTGAGAGATGAGGGCTGAGGGATGAAGAGGCCGCTAAGAATGAGGAGGGACCTGCAATGAAGGCCGTATGGATGGCGCTCGGCGCGCTAAGCATGCTCGCGGCTGCGCCGGGGTGGCCGCAGCAGTACCCGGCAAAATCGGTGCGCCTCGTGGTCCCGTTCCCGCCGGGCGGCACGGCGGACACGCTGGGACGGATCGTCGCCCTCAAGCTCGGCGAGAGCCTCGGCCAGAATTTCGTCATCGAGAACCGCGGCGGCGCCGGCGGCGTGATTGGCTCGGAGACCGTCTCGAAAAGCGCGCCGGATGGCTATACCCTCGTCGTTTCGGGCATCGCGTCGCACACGATCGCGCCGGCGCTCGCCTCGAGGCCGCCGTATGATCCGCTCCGGGATTTCACCCATATCGCGCTCTTCGGCGGGCCACCGGCCGTGCTCGGCGTCCACCCGTCGCTGCCGGCGAAGAATCTCAGAGCGTTCGTCGCGCTCGCCAAGGCGCGGCCGGGAGACATGAATTACGGCTCGCCCGGCAATGGCACCCTGGGCCACCTCGTCGCCGAGCTCCTGAAGCAAGAAGCAGGCATCAAGGTCGAGCACGTCCCCTACAAGGGCGCGGCGCTGGCGGTGGTGGACATCGTCGCCGGGCATATCGAGGTCATCTCAACCACGCTCACCACCGCCAGCGGCCAGATCCGCGCGGGAAAGGTGCGCGCGCTCGCGATCAGCTCCGCGAAGCGTCTGCCCGATTACGCGGGCGTGCCCACGTTCCGCGAGGCGGGCTACCGCGACCTGGTGGCAACGGTCTGGTTCTCGCTTTCGGGGCCCGCCGGCATGCCAGCCGATGCCGTGAGCCGGTTGAACACCGAGGTGCGGCGCATCCTGCAGCTCTCCGACGTTCGCAACCGCCTGCGCGGCGACGGCATCGAGCCGAACCAGCTCGACGCGAAAGCGTTCACGGAATTCATGGCCACCGAGGTCAAGCGCTGGGGCGCCGTCGTGCGCGCGGCCGGGGTACGCGCCAACTAGCGGGCGCCGGGAACGTTCCGGGTCTTGAGGAACTGCTCGAGCGTTTCGCCCCGGAAGGCCGCCACCATCTCGGGATTGGAGACGCCTTTCACGCGCGCGAGCTTCTCGAGGCAGAAAAAGCTCGCGCCGTAGCGGATCAGCGCCGGCCAGTCGAGGCCGCGCACCATGCGGCGCTCCTCGGCATCGAGACCGGCATTCTCGAACGCGGCATCCGGGTCCTGCTTGAAGAGCGCGCGCTGATCCGGCCGCGTCAAGCCGTGCAGGAAGCGATTCAACCGCAGCCCCCGCGCGCTGCGCTGCAGGTCGAAGATATAGGTGCCGGGCAGCGATTCGATGCCTTTGAGCTGCGGATTCATGTGAGTCAATCGATCCGGATGCCGGCGCTCTTCACGACCTCGCCGTATTTCTTGTACTCGGAGCGGACGTACGCGGCAAATTGCTGCGGCGTGCTCGGGAAAGGATCGAGCGCGATGCCGTGCACCCGATTGCGCGTGACGGGATCGGCGAGCATCCGGCCCGTTTCGCTCCGCACTCTCTCCAGCACGGGGGCCGGCAGGCCGGCCGGAGCAAACAACCCGAGCCAGGGGTTGACCTCCACTCCGGGGTAGAACTCGGAGAGCGCCGGCAGGTCCGGGTACGCCGGGTTGCGCTTTCCCGCGAGCGCGAGCGCGCGCAGCTTCCCGGAACGGACGTGCGGGGCGGCGGAGCTGCCGCCGAACATCGCCGATACCTCGCCCGCGAAGATCCCCACCAGCGCGGCACCGCCGCCCTTGTAGGGCACGTGCAGAAGCTTGATGCCGGTGTGGGTTCTCAGCATTTCCATCGCGAGATGGTGCTGGCTGCCGTTGCCGATCGAGCCATAGGCAAGCGGCGGGTTCGCGCGTCGCGCGTAATCGACGAACTCCGGCGCGGTCTTGACGGGAAGCGAGGGGTGCACCGCGAGCAGCATCTGGGTGGAAACGAGGCTCGCGACCGGTGTCAGGTCTTTCAACGTATCGAACGGCAGCTTGCGGTAGAGGTGCGGGCTGATGACGACCTGGCTGTCCTGCCCGAGCAGGAGCGTGTGGCCGTCGGGCGTCGCACGGACGGTGGCCTCAGTCGCGAGGTTGCCATTGGAGCCGGGGCGATTGTCCACCACCACGTTCTGGCCCAGCAGCTCGGTCAGCTTCGGAGCGATCACGCGCGCGAGGTTGTCGGTCGCTCCGCCGGGCGGGTTCGGCACGATCATGCGGATCGGCCGCGCAGGGTATGGCTGAGCGCTGGCCATGCCGCACGCCAGCAGGAGGGCCAGCGCCGCGAACGGCTTCCACCCTGCCCTCATGCCGGCTCCTCAAAGAGCGCGACCGCCATGGTCGCCGTCATCGGCAGGTAGTAGTTCTGGTGGATCTTCCGGGCGCGGTCGGAGAGCGCGCCGCGCATCGCGAGCCACATCACTTCCTCCGCCCCTTCCGTGCCGCCGAGCCGGATGTAGTCCGCGTGCGTCATCTTCGTCAGCGCCCCCGGGTCGCGCTCGATCAGCTCGAGGAACTTCCGGTCCCAATCCTCGTTGTTGAAGCCGGCGCGCTCCCCGTTCAGCTGGTGCGAGAGCCCGCCGGTACCCACCACGACCACCTTCAGCGCCTCGGGATAGGATTCCACGGCGCGCCGCACCGCCTGGCCGAGCTTGTAGCAGCGGAGCGGCGTCGGCAGCGGATGCTGCAGCACGTTGATCTCGACCGGGACGATGCGGCCGGGCCAGTCCGGCGCCGGCGGCCAGAACATCGTGAGCGGCGAATGGCAGCCGTGGTCGATCGGCAGGTCCTGGAACACGGAGATATCGAACTCCTCGTTCACCAGCGCTTCCGCCATGTGCCGGGCGAGCGCCGGGTGTCCCTTCAGCGGCGGCACCGGGCGCGGACCGAGGCCTTCGTCGGCGATCGGGAATTCCGCGCTCACGCCGAGCGCGAAGGTCGGATAGTGGTCGAAGAAGAACGTCGTCGCGTGGTCGTTGTAGAAGAACACCAGCACGTCGGGCCGGTGCTCGGCGAGCCAGCGCGCGACCGGCTCGTAGCCCCGGAATAGCGGCGCCCAGTCGGGGTCGTTGCGCTTGCCGCGGTCGTACGCCATGGCGATCGTGGGCACGTGGGAGGTGCCGATGCCGCCGATGATGGTCGCCATGGGAAATTTCCGTCAGCCGTCGGTGAACTCGAACTCGGCGACGATCACGTGATGGTCGGACGCCCGCGTCGGCTTCACGATGTGGCTGACCGGGCGCAGGTGGCGGTTGTGGAAGATGTGGTCGAGCACGAACGGGTGGCGGCGCCAGGTCGGCTGGTCGGTCTGCACCGAGCGGTAGCCGGCGGGGGCAAATTGCCGGGTCAGCGCCTCGTGGCTGAGAACATTGAAATCGCCCGCGAGCACCGTCGGCCCCGTGGAGGCGCGCGCCGCCTCGAGCACAAGCCGCAGCTGCAGGGGATGAGCCGACGTATCGGAATTGAGCATGAACAACGCGAGCAGATGCGTGTTGAGCAGGCGCAGATCGCGCCCGGCGATCGTGGTGGTCGCGCCGAGCAGCAGGCGGTCGGTGGGAGTGTGCTTCTCCCCCTTGAACTCGAATTCCAGCCGCGGCGAAGGAAGATCGCGCCGCAGGATGTCGCGCAACGGCGTCCTCGAGAAGATCGCGAGCCCGATTCCGAAAGGCAATTCCCGCGGGTCCGCCCGGGGGTAGGCGAAATAGCTGTCATAGCCTTCGAGCGCCGCGCGCAGCCGGGTGTAGTTCGGCGGGGGATTCGCCTGCGCGCCCCCGGGCAGGGCGCGCTCCACTTCCTGCAACAGGAGGATGTCGGCACCGTGGCTGCGGACCTCGTCCAGCGTGAGCTCGAGATCGATGGGCGCGCGATCGGGATTGACGTCGTCCCACGTCTGCCCGTACTGCATGTTGAACTGCAGAATCTTGAACGTCTTCATGAGCATTGCGGCGCGCCTCTGCGCCGGACGCCAATATAGCATTGCGCCGCCGCGAAGCGGGGGAGCGCCCTCCGAATGCGGTAAATCGTGCTACGGAATCAGATGAGCTGCGGGCGGGGCCGGCGGCTGCCGGTCTATTCTGCTGGCGCGCAGCCTGAGAATGACGAGCGTCACGATCGCGGCGACGAGAAATGCGGCGATGATGCCGAGTTGCCAAACCGGCCCGCAATCGGACATCCTCAGCGAGCCAACCGTGCAGGAGCGCAAGTACTCCATGACGATTCCCCTGTCTCCCACTCTCTGACTCCGGTTTTTCAGACGACGGCGTAAGCTAACATCCCCGCGCCGCGAACCTCACGGCACTGCGTCACGGCATCCAGCAGGATCGAACGGCTCAGGGAGCGGCCCGGTTTAGAAGCGGCTCCAACCCTAGTCAAAACCTCCCGCCAAAGTAAGCCCGGGGGGGCCGCCGGCGTGAATTTATCCTCTGGTGACATCCTGCTCACAGCACCGGGATCTTCGCGTGCAGCACCGCCGGCCGGCCTCCGCGCACCGCAGCGAGGCAGCGCTGGATCGCCGCCGGGACGGCATCGGGGTCGGTCAGCATCTCGCCGTAGCCGCCCGCCGCCTCGCAGATCTTCGCGAAGTCGGCGTCGGGCGCAAGCCGCGCGCCGAAGTCGTTCACCGCCTTGGCCGCGCCTTCGGGATACATGCGGAGCGTCGACTCCTTCACCGCCGACCAGCCCGAGTTGTCCAGCACCACCGTGAAGACCGGCAGCCCGTACTGCCGCGCGACCGCGAATGCCGACGACGGATTGCCGAAATAGAAGCTGCCGTCGCCCACGATCTGCACGACGAGCGCTTCGGGCCGGGCAAGTTTGGCACCAAGCGCCAGCCCGTTCGAGTAGCCGAGCGCGCCCCCGGAGCAGCCGAGCCCCGTGCCCGGCCGGGTGCGGACGATCTGCCGGTACACCAGCGCCGCGTTGCGTATCGACTCGTTGACGAGAATGTCGTTTTCCCCGATCGCCTTCGCTATCTCCGCGCACAGATAATGCGTGTTCACCGCGCCCCGGGTACCCTTGTTCGCGGCCAGCTTCGCCGCCTCCGCGCGGCGCTCGCCGTGCTCGCGCGCCATCGCCTCGACCCGTCGGGCGGCGCCGTCGCGAAACTCTGCCGTCGCCTTCGCCTTGACCGCCTCGATCAGCTGCGCGAGCACCAGAACGCTGTCGCCCGGCAGGCGCAGATTCGACGGAAAGCCCCACATCGGGGAGCGCTCCTTGACCGGATCCACGTCGATGTGCGCCCACCACGTCTGGGGATTCTCACGGGTGTCGCTCGGGATCCACGGCACGTCCACGTCCACGAGAAGCCCGACGTCGGCCTCGGCCACGTGCCTTCCCGGCATCGAGCCGCCGAAACATGGTGAGTTGCGCGCAATGTTCAAGTGCAGGGGACTGAACTCGAACACGCGGATGCCGGCCGCCCGCGCCAGCTCCTCGATGAGGCCTGGCGCGCGGAGGTTGCGGCCCGCGTAGGACGTGATCAGGATCGGGTGCCGCGCCGCGAGCAGGCGCTCCGCAATCGCGGCGACCGCGTCCGCCGGCGCCGCGCCGGCACCGACCGGGCCGTAGCGCGCCTCCGGAAACGAGCGCACCGCAGCGGCATCCCAGGTCTGGGCGAGCGTCTCGCGCTGCACCATCAGGTACACCGGCCCCCGCGGATCGCTGTGCGCGACGCTATGGGCGCGCCGCAGCACCTCCTTGGTGATGACGCCCGAGGGCAGCGTCCATTCCCATTTCACGTAGTTGCGGACGATCGCGCCCTGGTCGAACGGCTCCTGGATGAAATGCACGTAGGTGTCGCGCGAGCCGGGGAGCTCCCCGCGCACGGTGTAGGGCGCCTTGCCCGCGACGAGGATCAGCGGGACGCGCGAGCGGCAGGCGTCGTGCAGCCCCATCGCCGCGTTCGAGGTGCCCGCGTCCACGTGCACCATCACCGCCTGCCCGCGGCCGGTCACCATCGCGTAGCCGATCGCCATCTGCACTGCGGTGTTCTCGTGCGGGCAGAGCAGCGTCCTCGGGAAGCTGCGCCCCTCGGCGCGCCAGCGCGCCATCTCCTCGATCAGCGGCGCGTAGTCGGTGCCGAAATTGCAGAACAGATACTCGACGCCGAGCTCGTTCAGCCCCTCGAGAAAATAGTGCGCGGTCGTTTGCAGCGTGACCTGCGGTGCCTTGTCCATTTCGCGTTCCTCTTTCCGCTGCCGCTATGAGTTTCCCCAGACCTCCTGCGCCACTTCGAGGGCAAGCGCGAGCTTGCGCCGCTCATCGTCCACGGTCATCTTGTTGCCGTGGTGCGTGCTCGAGAAGCCGCATTGCGGGGACACGCACAGGTTCTCGAGCGGCACGAATTTCGCCGCGACCCCGATGCGGCGTTTCAAGTCGTCCTTGCTCTCGAGCGCCGGGAACTTCGAGCTGATCAGCCCGAGCACGACCTTCTTCCCCTTCGGAACGTAGCGCAACGGCTCGAAGCCGCCGGCGCGCTCGGTGTCGTACTCGAGGAAGAAGCCGTCCACGTCGAGCTTCGTGAATGCGGTCTCGGCGACGAAATCGTAGGACCCGCTTGCGAGCCACGTGCTCATGAAATTGCCGCGGCAGGTGTGGACGCAGACGGTCATGTCATCCGGCACGTCGCGGATCGCCGCGTTCACCGCGTCGGCGTACATCTCCGTGTCCTTTTTCGGGTCGTCGCCCAGGTTGCGGAAGGTCTCCTGGACCTTCGGGTCGCCCATCATGGCGATCGTCGTGTCGTCGATTTGGAGGTAGCGGCAGCCGGCCTGATAGAGGTCGCGGATCTCCTCGCGGTAGGCCTGCGTGAGGTCGGCCCAGAACTCGTTCACGTCGGGATAGGTCTTGCGCAGCGCCTCGCGATCGCCCCGCGCGTGCAGCATCGCCGGCGAGGGCATGCAGAATTTCGGCGTGCGCCGGGTGACCGATTTCAGGAACTTGAAGTGGTCCACCATGCTCGGCCGGGTGCGCCGGATCCGGCTCTCAACCTTCATCAGCGGCGGCTGTTCGTCGGCGCCCTGGAAGTGCACGCCGAACGTCCTGCCTTCCACCGTTTGCACCCCGTCGAAGCCGCGCAGGAAGTCGATATGCCACCAGTCGCGCCGGTACTCGCCGTCGGTGATGCCCTGGAGTCCCACCGATTCCTGGAACGCGACCACGTCTCGGATGCACTGGTCCTCGACCTTGCGCAGCGCCTCTGGGCTGATCTCGCCGCGCCGTGCGCGGGCACGCACCTCGCGCAGCTCGGGCGGGCGCAAGAGGCTCCCGACGTGGTCGGCGCGGAACGGCGGGCGCGGGACGGCTTGAGCCATGACGATTCCTCCCCACGCCCTATTCTATGGCTTCCGCCCGCCGCACGCTCGCGATCATGCTGGAGACCAGCAGGAAGTTGCGCGAGCCCTCCACGGTGGACGCGGCCTGCCGCAGCTCGTCGAAGTTCCGGCGCCGCTCCTCCTCGGTCCTCGCCGTCAGGCGCTTCAGATTCCTGATCGAGAACTCCTGCACGTATTCGAGATTCACCGTCCGGCGCTGGCGCACGTAGAGATCGAGCAGGCGCTCCTCGCCCTCGCCGCGGCACACCTTTGCGAGCTTGCCGGCAAGATTGATCGCGTCGTGGATGCCTCCGTTCAGCCCGAACGCCCCAATCGGGTTGTTGAGATGCGCCGCGTCCCCCGCGAGCAGCGCGCGCCCGAGCCGGAAGTCTGCTGCGACGCGCTGGTGCACCTTGTAGATGCTCTTGTACTCGATGGCGTAGCGCCCCGCCTTCGGCTGGAAGCCCTGCATCAGCCGCTCGACGTTCTCATCCGAGAGCGCCGCCGCCTCGTCCTCCTCGGGCCGGACCGGAAACAGCACGCGCCACAGTCCCGGCGGCCCGTCGCCCGGCATCTTGAACATGGCGCTCCAGTCCACGGGGTCCGCCACGTAGGTATTCAACCGGAAGCCATGCGGCTCGAAGTCGTAATGGGTGCTCGCCACGAGGAACCGTTCGGGCCACGTATAGCCTTCGAACCCGACGCCCATGACCCTGCGCACCGTGCTGCGGCCTCCGTCCGCCCCGACGAGCCACGCGGCCTCGAAGCGCTGCGCGCCTCCCGGCGTCTTTGCGGTCACGACGACCTTGTCGGCGGTCTGGGCGAAATCGGTCACCTCGTGCGAGAACCGCAACTCGGCATTCGGGCATTCCTTGAGCTTGGAATGGATGATGGGCGTGAGACGGTGTTGCTCCAGGTGCAGCCGGTAGGGGTACGGCGTGAGATCCTTGATGAGCGAGACATCCCAATCGACGATGACGCCCTCCTTCCGGTCGCGGATCTGCCAGTGCGGCACCTTGATCGCGGTCCTGAGCATCTCGGCAGTGATGCCGTAGGGCGCCATCATCTCGAGGGACGGCGGATGGTAGGTGCCGGCGCGGAGATCCACGGTCAGGCCGGTCTCGGCTTCGAGCACCAGGACGGAGACGTCCTCTCTCGCGAGCGCGAGCGCCGTCAGCAGCCCCACGGGGCCCGCCCCCGCGACGATCACTTGCGGATTCCTGGCCATGGTCCGGCGCTCCGTCACGCGGTCCGCATCGAGAACGCGAGCAGCACGACCATGACGCCCAGCAGCACCACGGCGGAGAGCGCGAGCGACCAGTGGATCCCGATGAGGCTACCGAGCAGGCCGACGGTGATGCCGCTGAAGGCGCGCAGCCCGTTGTTGGACATCTGGTAGAGCCCGATCAGCCGGCCGCGCAGATGGGCCGGCGCCTCCAGCTGCACCAGCGCCTGCGCCATTGAGCTGTAGGCGAGGTAGAGGAACCCGGCCACGAACATGAGCACGACGGCGAGGTGATAGTGGGTCGCGGCGGCAAATCCGGCGACGATGAAGCACCAGGTGATGCACAGGACGATCGCGGTCATGGGTGTCGCGCGCAGGAACCCCCGCGCCTCGAGGACCATGCCGCCCACGAATGCACCCGCGGCGTTGGCGGCGAGCAGCACAGCGTAGGAAAAATCCACCTTCTCCGTGCCGAGGTCGTGTGCGTACTCGGGCATCTGCGCGAGGAACGCGTTGCCGACCAGGAGCGACGAGATGCCCGCCAGCAGGATCATCGACAGGATGGTGCGGTTGCCCGAGACCTCGCGCATGACCGTGAGCGCGTCCGCAAATCCGCCGCCCGTCGCCGTGCCGCCGCCGTGGTGGCGCTTCGCGCCGTAGGGCACCTTCCACAGCCACCACGTGAGCGGCAGGTAAATGAGAACGTTCGCGATGAGGCCGGCCGCCGGGCCGAGCGCCAGCATGAGTCCGCCGCCGACCGCCGGGCCCAGGAACACGCCGAACTGCCGGCCGGTCGCATTCAGCCGCACCGCGCTCACCAGGTTGTCCCGGCCGACAATATCGTGGATCAGCAGCTGGCTGGCAGGCGACCACAGCACGCCGGCAATGCCGTGTATCACGAGCAGCACGGCGGCGTGCCACACCTCGATTCGCTCCGTGTAGAACAGCACCGCCCAGGCGAGCGACACCCCCATGTACAGCAGCATCGCGACCTGGATGACGCGCCGGGAGTCGAAGCGGTCTGCCAGCGCCCCGAAATAGACCGAGAGAAACAGGAACGGCAGCCAGTGCGACAGCACGGCGAACCCGGCCAGGGCCGGCGAGCGGAACAGCTCGAACATCACCCAGTAGCTGATGACGTGCTCGATGTTGTCCGCCATCATCGCGGCGGAGGTCGCCACCAGGTAGATGCGGAAATCGCCGTGGCGGAGCGCAGCGAACGAGGGACTGGCGCCGCGCGGCGGTTGCGAGGGGGTATCGGTCACGCGCCGGAATTGTAACAACGCTGTTACAGCCTTTACACCTTGTTTCACACCGGCGTGCACCATGGGCGGGGTATCGGCGTTCTAAGCCTCAGGCAACCTTGAAAGGAGGACGCCATGAACGCACGGAAGACCATTCTCACGTTGGCTGCAGGCACGCTGTTCGTGACCGCGCCCGCATTTGCGGATCACCCGCGCTGGGCTCCTGCGCGGGGTCACCGGCATGACGCGGAACGGGTGATCGTGGTGAAGCACCGGCCCGTGCTGCGCGAGGTCGTGGTACGGCAGCCGGTCGTCGTCCGGCGCACCGTGGTCGTGGAGCGCCCGGTATACGTCGAGCGCCCCGTCTACTACGGCGCGCCGCCCGTCCATCCCGCTCCGGTATACGCCGGGGCCGCGCCCAATCAAGTGCTGAGCACGCTCGGCGGGGCCATCATCGGCGCGGCGATTGGCAGCCAATTCGGCAAGGGCAACGGGCGAACCGCAGCGACGGCAATCGGAGCGGTCGTCGGCGGCGTGATCGGCAGCAACATGTAGCCGGCGCCACCGGCAAAAAAACAAAGGGCGGCTGCGGCCGCCCTTTGTCTTGTACTTCGCCGCTCAAGCGTCGCCGGCCACGTCCGAGAGCTCGCGCGGTATCCGCCTCCGGCGCCGGGCGTGAAAGTGGCGATCCGCCGCCTCGTAGAGCGCCATCCCGGCGATCATCGCAACCAGGAACACGACGGCCTTGTCCTGGCCCGAGCCGAACGCCACGACCGCCGGCCCCGGGCAATAGCCGGCAAGACCCCAGCCCACCCCGAACGCGAGGCTGCCGAGGATCAGCGGCCGGTCGATCTGCCGCGCGGTCGGCAGGTGCATCGCGCCGCCGAGGAGCGACGCCGTGCGCCTGCGCGCGAAACGAAATGCGATGAACCCGACCAGGACCGCTCCCCCCATGACGAACGCGAGGGACGGATCCCAGGCACCGGCCACATCCAGAAACCCGATGATCTTCGATGGATCGGTCATGCCGGAGACGATCAAGCCGGTGCCGAAGAGAAGGCCGACCACAAATGCGCTGATGGCATTCATCGCAATCTCTCAGGCGAGCAGGTGGCGGAGAGAATATACCGTTGCGAATCCGGCGAGCATGAACGTAATCGTCGCCGCCAGCGAGCGCGGCGACAATCGCGACAGACCGCAGACACCGTGCCCGCTCGTGCATCCCGAGCCATAGCGGGTGCCGGCACCCACCAGCAGCCCCGCCAGCAGGAGCACCGGGTAACCCGCATCGATCGTGGGCGCCGCCGGCTCGGCGACCAAGCCATATGCCGCCGGCGCGACGAGCAGCCCCAGAATGAAGGCAAAGCGCCACGCCATGTCCCCGGCCGCGGGCCGCAGCACGCCGCCGATGATGCCGCTAATGCCTGCGATCCGGCCGTTCAGCAGCGCGAGCATCGCGGCGGCGGCGCCGATCATGATGCCGCCGCCGAGCGAGGTCCAGGGAGTGAAATGGGCCCAGTCAATCATCGGTCACCCGCCACATGATACCGCGTGACCTCGGTCCGTCAGTCCACGCGGATATTCGCCTGCCGGATCACGTTGGCGTATTTCGGAATCTCGCGCTTGAGCAGCGCGGTCAGCTCCTCGGGGCTGCTGCCGACAGGATCGAGAGCCTCGCTCGGCATGAATGCTTTCATCTCGGGCGTCTCGAGCGCGTTCCGGATCTCCGCATTCATCTTCGCTACGATCGGCTTCGGCGTGCCCCTGGGGTAGAACATCGCGTACCAGTTGTCGGACTCGAATCCCGGATAGATCGAGTTCATTGTCGGCAGCTCCGGCAGCGCCGAGGATCGCCTGGGCGTAGTCACTGCGAGCGCCCTCGCCTTGCCGGACCTGAGATGCGGCATGATCGAGGGAGCGGTGGCGAACAGGTAATCGGCTTCTCCGGAGATCAATGCCAGCACCGCCGGCCCGCCGCCGCGGTAGGTCAGCACGGTTGACTTGAGCCCGGCGACCTGGTTGAACATTTCAGCGGTGAGATGGGCGGTGGTCCCGGCGGCGTTGCCGGCCGCGTTCATTCCCCCGGGCGTGCGCTTCGCGAGCGCCACGAGCTCCTTGACGGATTTCGCCGGGACGCTCGGGTGCAGCGACAGCACGAGCGGCGTCGAGGAGATCCAGCTGATCGGCGCCAGGTCGTTGTGGATGTCGAATTTCACCCGATTGCCGTAGAGGGTGACAACCACCGAAATGAGGCCGGAGACAAAAAGCACGGTATTGCCGTCCGGCGGAGAATCCACCACGAGCTGCGTTCCGATCAATCCCGAAGCGCCGCTCCGATTGTCGACGATAAAGTTCTGGCCCATGCTCTTCTGGAACGCGACCGCGAGCATGCGGGCCTGGATGTCGGTCCCCCCGCCCGGCGGGTACGGCACCAGGACACGCACGGTCCTGTCGGGCCACTGCTGGGCGGCGGCGAACGTTGTGTGGGCGACGCAAGCCGCTGCAACCACCAATTTTACGCAGGCTTTCCTCATGCCGTCCTCCGTTCGGCAGTTAATCAAGCTTGGCGCCGGAGATCCGCACGACCTTCGCGTATTTCTCCATGTCGCGGCGCACGAACGCGGCGAACTCCTCGGGGCTGTTGCCCACGGCTTCGGCGCCCAGCGCGGCGAACTGCTTCTGGATCTCCGGGGAGCGCACGACCTTGACCAGCGCTTCGTTCAGGCGCGCGATGATGGGCTTCGGCGTCTGCGCGGGCGCGAACATGCCGAACCAGTTCTCGGCTTCGTATCCCGGCACCCCCGCTTCGCCGATCGTCGGTACGCCGGGCAGCTGGGAGGAGCGCTTCGCGCTCGCGACGCCGAGCACCTTCACCCGCCCCGTCCGGATGTGCGCGATGATCGGCGCGATCGAGTTGAAGGTCATGTCCATGTGCCCCGCCAGCACGTCGGTTACCGCCTGCGGCGCCCCCTTGTACGGCACGTGCGTGATGTTGACCCCCGCCATCTGCTTGAAGAGCTCCAGGGCGAGGTGGTTCGCGACGCCGTTTCCGGCCGAGGCGCAGTTGAGCTTGCCGGGCTGCGCCCTCGCGAGCGCGATCAGGTCCTTCACCGACTGCACGGGCAGCGCGGGATGCGTGATCAGCACGAAAGGCCCCACCGAGATCAGTCCGACCGGCGCGAAATCCCTGAGCGTGTCGTACGGCACCTTGCGCAGGTGCGGCAGGATGGTCAGCGCGCCGGGACTGCTGATGAAGATGGTGTAGCCGTCGGGAGTGGCCTTCGCCGCGATCTCGGCGCCGATCAGTCCGCCCGCCCCGGGCCGATTGTCCACCACCAGCGGCTGGCCGAGGGCCCCCGCCAGGCCGGGCGTCACCAGCCGCGCCGTCACGTCCGGCGTCGCTCCGGCCGGCACCGACAGGATCACGCGAACGGGCTTCACGGGGAAGCCCTGGGCGCCGGCGAACGGCGCAATCAGTGCCGCCGCGATTACGCAAGAGAGCCTGCACCAGGAAATCATGACTTCCCCTCCCCTCCTGCGCATCGTAGCGCAAAATCGATCGGCGACCGCAACCGGATTCTCATTTGCGCCAATCTGCGCTAATCTGCGTGCTCCCACCACCTCGCCCGCTTGCGCGGGCACCCCTCCTCAGGCAGGAGGGGATTAAGTTTTGAGCTGCTCCTAGGGAGAAATATGGCAACGTCAAATGAGCTCGCGGGGAAGGTGGCGCTCGTCACCGGGGCCTCGCGCAACATCGGGCGCGCTATCGCGCTCGCGCTCGCGGCCGGGGGCGCCGCGGTCGCGGTCAACACGCGCACCTCCAGGGAGGACGCGGAAAAAGTCGCGCAGGAGATCCGCGGATCGGGCGGGAAGGCCGAGGCTTACCTGGCTGACATCGTCGATGCGAAGGCGGTGAATGCGATGGTCGAAGCCATCGTCAAGCGCTTTGGCCGGCTGGACCTCCTGGTGCTCAACGCCTCGGTGCGAAAGGAGACGCCGTTCATCGACATGAGCTTCGACGAGTGGAAGAGCCTCACCGCGGTCACGCTCGACGGCTCCTTCCATTGCGCCAAGGCCTGCCTGCCGCACATGATCAAGGCCGGCGGCGGCGCGATGGTCACAATCGGTGGCATGACGGCGCTCTCGGGTGCAAAGCGGCGCGTGCACGGTTCGGTCGGAAAATTCGGGCTCTACGGTATGACGCGTGCGCTCGCGAAGGAGCTGGGCGAGCACGGCATCCGGGTGAATTGCGTCGCGCCGGGCCAGATGAACACGACGCGCGCAGCCGAGCGCTCGGTGCGCCCGGACGTGTCGAACGTGCCGCTCGGACGCCGCGTCGAGCCAGAGGAGATCGCCGATGTGGTGCGCTTTCTGTGCGGCCCCGGCTCGAAGATGATCAGCGGGCAACTGATCTACGTAGATGGCGGGCAGCAGATGTTCTGAATTCAGGATCCAGGATTCAGGATTCAGCAAGACCGGCGGAGCAAACCCTTGAATAACGCTGCGCGAGTTCTGTTAGCAAATCTGTTGGCGGCGGCGACGGCAGCGGCGTGGGCGCAGGCGTATCCCACGGGACAGATGCGCATCGTCGTGCCCTTCGCCCCGGGCGGCTCGACCGACATCATGGCGCGTACCGTGGCGCAGCAGCTGAGCGAGCGCTTTCGCCAGCAGGTGCTGGTCGAAAACCGCCCCGGCGCGAGCGGCACGATCGGCACCGCCTTCGTCGCGAAATCGCCCGCCGACGGGCACACGATGCTGCTCGTGCAGTCGAGCTTCGTGTCCAATCCGAGCCTCTTCAAGGACCTGCCCTACAACCAGTCCCGCGATCTCACGCCGGTGACCAATCTCGCGACCGGGCCGCTCAACCTGACCGTGCACCCCTCGCTCCCGGCGAAGACCGTCAAGCAGCTGATCGCGCTCGCCCGCAAGCACCCGGGGGAAATCAACTACGGCTCGCCGGGCGTCGGCTCGATCTCGCGGCTCGCCTGCGCGCTCTTCAACCAGATGGCCGGCGTCAGGATGACGCATGTGCCGTACAAGGGCTCGGGCGCCGCCATTGCCGATATGCTGAGCGGACAGGTCCAGTTCTACGCGCCGAACCTCTTCCTGAGCCTGCCGCACGTGCGGGCCGGGAAGCTGCACTCGCTGGGCGTGACGACCGTGCAGCGTTCGTCCATCGCGCCCGACCTGCCGACGATCGCCGAGAGCGGGCTGCCCGGCTACGAAGTCTCGACCTGGTTCGGCATCTTCGTTCCGAGCGGGACACCGCGCGGGTCGGTGAACCAGTTGAATCAGGCACTCGCGGAGATTGTGAAATCTCGCTTCATGCAGGAGCGGCTCGCCAGGGACGGGCTGACCAGCGTCGCGAGCGCGCCCGAGGAATTCGCGAAGGAAGTCGCCCGCGATACCGAGAAGTACAGCAAGGTCATCCGGGCCCTCGGCATACAGGCCCAATAACGTGTAACGGTGACCAGAAACAGTGACCAATAACAGTGACCAGAAACAGTGACCAGAGACAGTAACGAGAATCCCTTTTGGGTGTTCTCCCCGTCACTCGTATCTGGTCACTTCCATCTGGTCACTTCCATCTGGTCACGGGTCACCCGCTCAGGGCAGGAACTGGCCGCCGTTGACGTGCAGCGTGTGACCGGTGATGAATCCCGAGCCGGGGAGGCACAGGAAATGCACCGCCCCGGCAATGTCCTCGGAGACCCCCAGGTGGCCCACCGGCGGCACCATGCCGGGATCGGGCATTTCGGCCGAGGTCGCGGAGCGCTCGCCCCCGATGCGCCCGGGGCACACGCAGTTGACCGTGATGTTGTGCTTCGCGAACTCGGCGGCGAGCCCGCGCGTGAAACCCTCGAGCCCCGCCTTTGCCGTCGAGACGTGCACCCGCCCCAGGTAGTTCGGCGCGTGATGGCTCAAACCGCTCACGTTGACGATGCGCCCCCACCCGTTCTTCAGCATGTGTGGAATCGCCGCGCGCGAGCAGAAGAACGAGCCGTCGAGAACGATATCCATGATGTGGTGCCACTGCGCGGTGGTCATCTCGGTAAAAGGCACGATGCCGCGGTCCGCGGCGTTATTGACCAGGATGTCGATGCGCCCGAAGCGTGCCGCGATCTCGCCGAACATGCCGCGCACCGCATTCTCGTCGGTGACGTCGGCAATGCAGACCAGCGACTTGCGGCCGATGCGCTCTATTTCCGCGCGCACCGCGTCTCCCTCGTCGCGTGACCGGCGCGTGTTGATCACCACGTCGGCACCCTCACGCGCGAGCGCATGCGCGATGGCGCGCCCGTTGCGGCGCACCGCGCCGGTGACGAGTGCGACCTTGCCATCCAGCTGTCCGCTCATATGCCCGGTTCGCCCCTGTTAGATCGATGCGGGCTCTATGATATACATTACGCAAAACACAAGGAGGAGGACCTCATGAACCCTGCCACCGTTGCCTGCATCGCCTGCGCTGCTCTTGCCGCGGCTGCCGCCGGCGCCGCTTTCGCGCAACCCGGCTATCCCAGCAAGCCGGTACGCATGATCGTGCCCTCGTCGGCCGGCGGCGGAACCGACATCGTCGCCCGCATCATCGCCCCCGAGCTCTCGAAGCGCCTCGGCCAGCAGGTCGTCATCGATAACCGCCCCGGCGCGGGCACGATGATCGGCATCGAGGTCGCGGCGAAATCACCGGCCGACGGCTACACGGTGCTGATGGGACTTTCCACCCTCGCGATCAACTCTGCGCTCTACAAGAAGGTCCCCTACGATCCTCAGCGCGACTTCGCGCCGATCACGCAGGCGGTGTCCTCGGCGAGCATCATCGTCGTGCACCCGTCGGTGCCGGTGAAAACGCTGAAGGAGCTGATCGCGTTCGCTCGCGCACGGCCGGGGCAGTTGAACTACGCGTCGGCGGGAACCGGCACCTATCCTCACATGACGATGGAACTTTTCCTTTCGATGGCCCAGCTGAAGATGGTGCATATTCCGTACAAGGGCACGGCGCCCGCGATGATCGACATGCTCGCCGGGCAAGTCGCGACCATGGCGGCGACCGTTCTGACCGGCATGCCGCACATCCGCAGCGGCCGCCTGCGCCCGCTGGGCATCACCAGCACCGCGCGCGCCAGCGTCGCTCCCGAGATTCCCACCGTCGCCGAGGCGGGGCTGCCGGGCTACGAGTCCGTGCAGTGGTACGGCATGCTCGCTCCCGCCAAGACGCCAAGAGAGATCGTCAACCGGCTCTACACGGAGGTGAGCGGCGTCCTCAGGCAGCCCGAGATCAAGACGCGGTTCGCGAACGACGGCGCCGATACCGTGGGAAGCTCACCGGACGAATTCACCCGCTACATCCAGAGCGAGCTCGTCAAGTGGGCGAAGGTGGCGCGGGATGCCGGCATACAGGCTGAGTGATCGTCACTTCTTGCCTAGGCCGAGGGAGTCGACGAATTCCTTTTGCGCCGCTCGCTGCTCGATGAGATAGCGCGTGAATTCCGCGCTGCCCATCCAGCGGTTCTCGTAGAGGTTGTTCACCGCGTACTCCTGCCACCGCGCGCTCTTGTGCACCTTCTCGAGCAGCGCTTCCATGGCGGCGGCGGCTTCCTTCGGCACGCCGGCGGGCATGACGAAGCCGCGCCCGGTGCCGATCTGGACCTTGTAGCCCAACTCGGTCAGCGTCGGCACGTCGGGCAGCGCCGGCATGCGCTGCTCGGTCGTCACCGCCAGCACCCGCATCTTCTTCGCCTCGATGTGCGCCCACGCCTCGCTCACGTTCTCGGTGGTGAACGGCACGTGGCCGCCGAGCACCGAGAGAATCGCTTCCGAGCCCGCCTTGAACGTGACGAACTTGAAGCGGGTGCCGGTCTCCCGCTCCAGGCGCCACAAGGTCTGGCGCCCGGTGCCGGTGGCGGAGGTCACCGCGCACACGATCTCGCCTGGCTGCCTCTTCGCATCGTCGAGTAGATCCTTAAATGTCCGGTACTTGGAGTCGGTGTTGACGATGATGCCCTGGGGATCGCGCGCGAAGAACGCGAGCGGGGTGAAGTTCTCGAGCCCGAGATCGAGGTCGGGACGCGAGGCCGCCGTGAGGAACGAGCCGGTCGCGATCGTGAGCACCGTGTGCGGGTCGCCGCGCTTGCTCTTCACGTATGTGAATGCGACTGCGCCGGAGCCGCCGGGGCGGCTCTGGACGACGAGCGGCTGCGTGGCCAGCTTGTCACGCGTCATGATCTCGGTCACGAGGCGCGCGAACACGTCGGTGCCGCCGCCCGGGTTGACGTGCACGACGAACTCGATCGTCTTGGATGGATAAGGCTGCGCCGGCGCCGCCGCGGCGCACGCGAGGGCGGCGGCGCCCAGCGCCGCGACGAGATGGTTGCGGATACCCCTGTTCTGGCTGGACATGACGCCTCCCTGTGTGTGATGGATCGAGAACAGCCAGGGCCGTCGTCCGACGGCGGCCGCCCTGCTCGCGCACATTGTCACCCAAAGCGGGTCAATCCGTCACCGCCTCCGGTTGTTTGATGCCGGCCGCCGAGTGGATTACGATGGTGCGACCCGTTAATCAACCAGGCCGGGGATCCCCGCCGGGAGGTCTCAGATGGCAGTCAGGAAGAAAGCGAAACCCAAGCGCAGGAAGGCGCCGGCAAGGAAGCCGGCAGCGCGCAAAAAGACGGCCAAGAAGGCGGCAAGGAAGCCCGCGAAACGGGCGCCGGTCCGGCGCGCCGCGCCCAAGGCGAGGAAGCCCGCAGCGCGGCCGGCGGCACCCAGACCGGCACCGGTCAGCCCGGCGAGCATGGCGCCCCCGGGCGAGCGCATCGGCGTCGTGACCCACTACTTCAGCCATCTCGCCGTCGCGGTCGTGAAGCTGGAAGCGGCGCGGCTGCGCGTCGGCGATACCATCCATATCCGCGGCCACACCACCGACTTCAAGCAGCGGGTCGATTCACTGCAGGTCAACCACGCGCCGGTTCAGGAGGCGGGGCCGGGCGACGACTTCGGGCTCAAGGTGCGCGACCACGCGCGGGAGCACGACGTCGTCTACAAGGTCTGACGACCTACTCCCCTCCTTTTCAAGGAGGGGTGGATGCGAAGCAGACGGGGTGGTTACAGGCCGCTCTGACTCCCACCACCCCGCCCGCCAATCCCTCACCCCCGCCCCTCTCCCAAGCGGAGAGGGGAGGCTCGAGATTCCCTTCCCTTGCATGGGGGAAGGGCATGGGATGGGGGCTGGCGGGCACCCCGCCCATCCCGCCGCGCTGCATCGCGGCGGGCGTTCGGCGGCTCGGAGGCATGCTCCTCGAATTCCCGCCTCACCCTCAGGCAGGAGGGGAGTTCACTGCGCTGCGACGTAGCCGGAGGGAGTGCCGAGAATGGTGGTCCGCTCCATGTGGCGCAGCTGGGTCTCGTCGAAGTCGCCGAGCGCCTGGTGCATCACGCAGCGGTTGTCCCAGGCGAGGATGTCGTTCTTGCGCCACGGGTGGCGATAGAGGAACTCCGCGCGCGTCGCGTGCCGCACCAGGTAATCGATGAGCGACTGGCTCTCTTCCTCCGTCATGCCGTCGAAGCGCCTCACCTTTTCCCCGATGTAGAGCGCTTTTCGTCCGGTCTCCGGGTGCACCCGCACGACCGGTTGCGCGACCGGCGGGTTGATACGCTTCTGCTCCTCGGCGCGGACGACGCCGGTCGTATCGTTCGCGAGCTTGCGCGTGCCGGACAGGTGAATGCCGTGCAGGCCGGCAATCAGCTTCTTCATCCCCGCGGAGAGCGTGTCGTACGCCAGGTACATGTTGGCGAACAGCGTGTCGCCGCCGACCTCGGGCACTGCGTAGCTCTTCAATAGCGACCCGAGCGAGGGGGCCGTGGTGAACGACATGTCGGAATGCCATTGCCGGCCGGTGTACTTGGTATCGGAGGGTGAGCCGTCGGGCTTGGGCTCGTTGGTAACCATCAGCAGCTCGGGGTAGTCGGGATGGCGGTCGCGCGGCAGCGCCTCGTGCCGGTCGAGCGCGCCGAAGCGGCGGCTGAACTCGATGTGCTGCTCGCGCGTCACGTCCTGGTCCCGGAACAGCAGGATACCGTTCGCGAGAAACGCCTGGTAGATCTCGCCGAAGGTCGACTCGCTCATGGGCCGGGCGACGTCCACGCCGCATACCTCCGCGCCGAGCGCGTACGAGAGCTTGCGAAGTCTGAGCGCCATCGACGATTCTCCGCGTATGCGGATGCAATCATATCCGTACCGGGGCAAGGCGCGATAGCGCCGAAGGTTTGACCCGTTATCGGGGTTGCGCTAACGTCGCGCGGGACCGCCTGCCGGCTCCGGAGCCGGAAAAAAACAAGGAGACATCATGCTTCGAACCTGGACGCAGCTCGCAGCACTCGCCGCAATCTCGGCCATGGCTGCATCCGCATCCGCGCAAAACCCTTCGACAGGCTCAGCGCCCGCCCTGAGCCCGTCAAAGGGACAGGCTTATCCGGTCCGGCCCATCCGCCTGCTGGTTCCGTTCGGACCGGGCGGCGTCGGCGACATCACGGCGCGGGTGGTCGCGCAGAAGATCGGCCCGGCACTCGGCCAGCAGATCGTCATCGACAATCGCCCCGGCGCCGGCGGCATCGTCGCGAGCGAGATCGTGGCCAAGGCCGCGCCCGACGGCTACACGCTGCTGCTGCTCAATAACGCGCACGCGGTGAGCATGACGCTGTTCAAGACCCTGCCCTACGACACGCTGAGGGATTTCGCGCCGATCTCCTCCATCGCCACCTTCAGCATCGTGCTCCTCGTGAACGCCGACTCGCCGATCAGGTCGGTGAAGGATTTGATCGCCACGGCGAAGTCGAGCCCGGGCAAGCTCAACGTCGGCACGATCCAGATCGGCGCGACACAGCACCTCTCCTCGGAGCTGTTCAAATCCATGGCGGGGGTCGACTGGGTGCACGTTCCCTATACCAATACCGGCCTGCTGCTGGCCGGCCTGCGCGGCAACGGCGTCCAGTTGGCGTTCGAGTTCATCGCACCGGTCGTCGGCATGGTCAAGGCCGGGCAGTTCCGGGCGCTCGCAGTCAGCACGCGAACCCGCTTTTCCGGACTTCCCGACGTTCCCACCGTGCAGGAAGCCGGGGTGCCCGACTACGAAGTGATGTCCTGGAACGGATTAGGGGCACCGGCCGGCACGCCGAAGGCGGTCATCAGCCGTCTCAACAAGGTGATCGCCGAGGCGCTCGCAATGCCTGACGTGAAACAGCGCTTCCGTGAGCTCGCGGTGGATACCCGTCCCGATACTCCGGAGGGATTCCGCAAGCTCGTGGCATCGGAAATCGTCAAGTGGCGCAAGGTCATCGAGACCGCCAGGATTCCCAAGCAGTAAACACGCGTGATGGGTGACGGTTGACGATTGACGGGGCCTCCTCAACCCTGGACCTTGGTCTGCATTCTGCCTTGCCGCACTACAACCTCAGCTTGCACACCGACCGCCTCGCGCCCAGGGCGGAAGGCCGGCTGCCCGGCTGCAACCGCGTCATCTATGTGCGCGAGGGCAACACCATCGTGCGCGCGGGGGCGCAGGCGGCCGGGCTCGCCCCGAACAGCGCCTGGTACGGTCGAGACCCGGTCACGCTGATCGCGGGCGCCGCAGGCGCGACGCTGCTGCGCTGGGAGCTCAATGCCAGTGGTGATGCACCGGGCGCGCTTACCGGCGAGGGCGTGGCTTCAACGCCCACGCTTGCCCATGACGTCGAGCTCGGGGAGGCGGGCGGCTATCTGATGCGCTGCGACCGCGTGGACTTCCCGCCGGGCGGCATTGCGTACACGCACGTGCACCGCGGGCCGGGAATCCGCTGCCTGCTCGTGGGCGGGATCCGCGTGGAAGTAAGCGGGAAGGCACACGATATCGCGCCGGGCGGCGCCTGGTTCGAGGCCGGCCCGGATCCGGTGCTCGCCACGGCGTCGGGGGCCGGCCCGACCGCTTTCGTGCGGGTCATGGTCCTGCCGCGGGAATTGCGGGGCAGGAGCTCGATCCGCTACGTGATGCCAGAGGACGCCGACAAGCCCAAGCTTCAGACCTACCGCGTCTTCATCGACGAATTCATCGAGCTTCGCTGAGCGGGCATGACGTTTTTCATGGGCTTGGCGTGCGCTTTGTCACGCGACGGGCCCGCTCCTATTTACCGCACCCTGCGTGGGCGAGGATAATTCGCGCCATGAATATGCGGCGTAACGAGTACGACGTCACCAACCGCGTCAACGTGGAGGTCGTCGAGGAGGTGCGCGATGCGGTGCTGGAGATATTCGCCGCGCGCTACCCCGGCGAGGACCTGGCACCGCTGCGGCGGGCATTCGACGACATGCAGGCGCTCTTCGCCGGCCGCTTCTCCGGCTATCTCGCCTGCGACACGCTCTACCACGATCTGCGCCATACCCTCGACATGACGCTCGCCACGGCGCGCCTCGTCGACGGTCACGACCGCATTTCGGCGCCCGTGGACCGGCTCGGGCCACGGCGCGCGATGTTCGCGATCATGGTCGCTATACTGCACGACTCGGGCTATATCCGGCGCGCCTCGGAAACCGGCGTCGAGAACGGCGCCGTGTTCACCAAGGTGCACGTCAGCCGCAGCGCGGAGTTCCTGAGGAGCTATCTACCCACGGTCGGATTCGCTCAAGAGGCGGACACCGCGGCAAAGCTCTCGCATTTCACCGGCTACGAGCTCGACATCGAGAAAATCGGGCTCGCAGACGCGAGAGACCGCCTGATCGGCTGCATTGTCGGCACCGCCGACCTGATCGCGCAGATGGCCGACCGACAGTACATCGAGAAATGCCGCGATTTCCTCTACCTGGAATTCGTGTGGGGCAGGATCGCGCGCGAGATCCAGCCCGACGGCCGCGAGATCGTGCGTTACGCCTCGCCCACCGACCTGGTCATCAAAACGCCGGGGTTCTACCAGTATCTCGCGCGGCCGCGCATCGACAAGACGCTGGGAGGCGTGGACCGCTACGCCGAGGCGTATTTCGACGGCCCGAATCTGTACCAGCTCGAGATCGAGCGCAACATGGAATACCTGCACGAGATGATCGAGCGCGGCGAATTCGACCGGCTGCGGCGCGTCGCGCACTCGATGTCGCGCCCGGTCCCCGACCGGCCGCGCGGCGAGTAGCTCACCCTCTGGGCTGGTCGCCGGCGGCGGCGATGCCCTCGAGATAGTGCTCCCACACGCGGAGGTTCCGCTCGCAGGCAGCGACCACCGCGTCCTCCATGTTGAGCTTCCGCGCGAAGCGCTCCACGGCTCGCCAGCCCGCATCGCTGTGCTCGATATCGGCCCGCTCGTGCAGCTCGAAAAAATCGAGATCCTCGCCGGCGAGCCTGAACAGCTTCCCCCAGCGGTGGCGCTCGAGTCCGAACCAGCCCGCTTTCCGGATGAGCCCCGTGCCGTAGCCGGGGATATTGACGCGCTCGGCGCAGGTGTTGGCGACGATGCCCTCCAGCCAGTGCCGGTTCGCCATCAGCCCTTCCCAGGCGGCCCATGCGAGCTGCGTCGAGGGCAGCGGCTGCGCCTGCTGGATCACCGCGCGCCTCATCCCGATGCGCACGCCGAGGTCCTCGAGGATCCGCCAGTGCGGCCGCCCGCCGCCGTGCTTGTAGTCGGCGATGATCTCCTCGCTGCAGGCCTGGATGATGCCGATGCGGGTATCCCAGTCCGGGCAGTTGGTGGCGACCTTCAGCTTCAGCACGGAGTTGCGCTGGCGGGTATTGAGACGATGCTGCAGGACGAACATCCGCGCCCGGCCTCGCGTCATGGGCTCGTGGAACCAGCGGCAGCGCGCGACGAAGTCGTTCACCACCCGGTCCATGCGCGCAATGACGTTCTTCTTCATGCCGTCTTCCCGACCCGTTTCGCGAAGGCGAGGATCTGCTCGAGGGTGTTGCGCCCGTTCTGGTGCGGCGGCAGCACGTTCCACAACTCGGCCTGCGGCATCAACTCCTTCAGCGCGCATGCCGCCGAGTGCGCGTGCGATGCGTCGTCACCCGACTGGATAAACGCGGGAGTCTGGATCCCCATCAGCTCCTCGCCGCTCGCTCCCGAGGGCATGGTATCGTTGAACAGCGCGTCGCGCGAGCGCTCGCAAGTGCCGATGTAATGCGCCAGTTCGAGCTGCGCGAAGTGCGCGGCAAAATCGGGGTCGACGATCGTCGGTGGGCCCCACGGCCCGATCTCCGGATCGTCCCAGAAGCTCTTGCCCTGCGGGGCGCGTTTGACCACGGCCTCGAATCCGTTCACCCGCACGAACTCGATATGGCGCCTGAAGAAGGCGTGGCCCTTCATCATCCAGCGGTAGCCGCCCACCGGCCAGTGCAGGTAGAGCCCCGTGCACGCCGCGGGGTGGCGCACCGCGAACCCGAGCGCGAGCGAGGCGCCCATGCAGCTGCCGAGGATGAGCGCGTGCGGCGCGCCCGCGAGATCGAGCAGCCCTTTCGCCTCTTCGACGTAGAGGTCCCAGCTGAGCGGCTCGACGCGGCCGCCGGACTGCCCCGCCTCGCGGCGGTCGTAGGCGATCGTCGTGAAGTGGCGCGACAGCGTGGCGAGCGCGTCCATTTCCTGCCACTCGCGCTTGCCCCCGGCCGCGGTCCAGCGCGACATGACCGAGCCGAAGCCGCCCGGCGCGAACATGAGCAACGGCGGGCCCGACCCCTGGACCCGGTAGTTGATCTTGATGCCGTTGATCGCCGCGAACGACACGTCGCCTCGTTTCCAGCGGACTCGCTAATGTCAAAGGTGGGAAATCCCTGGGATTATAATCACGTCATCCCTCTCGCAATGGAATAGGAGGAACCTCATGTCGCAGCGATTCTCGATCGGCGCGATGAGCTGCGCCGCAGCCTGCCTGCTGCTCGGCGCCCCCGCGGCCGGCATTGCCCAGAGGTCCGACGCTGCCAAAAGCTACCCGAGCCGGCCCATCCGCATCGTGGTGCCGTTCACGCCGGGCGGCCAGCCCGATATCGTCTCCCGCCTGATTGGACCGAGGCTGGTCGAGTCGCTCGGCCAGCAGGTCATCGTGGACAACCGGCCCGGCGCCGGGAGCATGATCGGCTCACGCATCGTTGCGTCCGCTAACGCGGACGGCCATACGCTGCTCTCGATTTCTGCGGCCCACGTGGTGACGCCCGCCGTGCGCGCCAACCTCGGCTACGACACGCTAAAAGACTTCTCCGGGATCACCCGGACCTACAACGCCGCCTACTACCTCGTCGTGCCGATGACGCTTAACGTGCGCACCGTCAAGGATCTCATCGACCTCGCCAAGGCGAAGCCGGGTGCGCTCAATTTCACCTCGGCCGGCACCGGCAGCGCCACGCATTTCGGCGGCGAGATGTTCAAGAGCCGTGCCGGCATCGACGTGGTGCACGTTCCTCACCGGGGCATCCCCGAGGCGCTCAACGAGGTCATGACAGGCCGCGTACATTTCTTCGTGGCGCCGTTCGGCTCCACGATCGGGCTGATCCGGGACGGACGGCTGCGTGCGCTCGGGGTCACCACCGAGCGGCGCGCTCGCATGAACCCGGAAATCCCGACCATCGCCGAGTCCGGCCTGCCGGGCTTCCGCTACGACTCCTGGGGCGCGCTGTTCGCGCCGGCAAAGACTCCGCGCGCCGTCGTGAACAAGCTCAACCGCGAGGTCGAAGCGGCATTCAGACTCCCGGAGATCGAGAAGCGCCTGCAGGCGATCGGCATCGAGCACGTTCCGACCACGCCGGACCAGCTCGACAAGTTCGTCGCCGAGACTCTCAAGCAGGCGCTCGCACTGGCACAGCAGGCCGGCCTCAAACCCGAGTGAGGGGAAGCGGCTCCTCCTGCATCGCCGCGATCTGCTCGCGCAGCTCGAGAATGCGGTCCTGCCAGTAGCGCTGTGTGCCGAACCAGGGAAAAGCTGCGGGAAACGCGGGGTCGTCCCAGCGCCGCGCGATCCATGCCGAGTAGTGGATCAAGCGCAACGTACGCAGCGCCTCGACAAGCAGGAGCTCGCGCGGATCGAGTGCGCTGAAATCCTCGTAGCCTTTCAGTACGTGCGCGAGCTCCCGCGCCATCGAACCGCGATCGCCCGAGAGCAGCATCCACAAGTCCTGCACCGCGGGTCCCGAGCGGCAGTCGTCAAAGTCCACGAAATGGGGCCCCGCGTCGGTCCACAGGATATTGCCGCCGTGGCAGTCGCCGTGCAGGCGGATCGGCTTCACGTCCCCGGCGCGCTCGTAGCAGCGGCGCACGCCGTCCAGCGCGTGCGCCGCCGTGCTCGTCCACGCCTCGAGCAGGTCGGCGGGGATGAGGCTGCTCGCGAGCAGCCAATCGCGCGGCTCGACGCCGAAGGACTCGATGTCGAGCGCGGGACGCTCGCTGAAGGTCCGCACCGCGCCCACGGCATGGATGCGGCCCACGAAGCGCCCGATCCACTCTAGCGTTCGCGCGTCCTCGAGCTCGGGCGCGCGGCCGCCGCGCCGCGGGAAGACAGCAAAGCGGAAACCTTCGAATGCGTGCAGCGTGACGCCGCCGAATGCGAGTGGCGCGACTACCGGGATCTCGCGCTCCACGAGCTCCCGGGTAAACGCGTGTTCCTCCAGGATCTGCGCGTCGCTCCAGCGCGCCGGGCGGTAGAACTTCGCCACCAGCGGCGGCCCCTCCTCCATCCACGTCTGGTAGACGCGGTTCTCGTAGCTCGCGAGCGAGAGCAGCCGACCGTCGGGCCGCAGCCCGACGGCTGCGAGCGCGTCAAGCGCGCGGTCGGGCGTCAGTCCGGAGTAGGGAGCGGGTTGCACCCGCTCATTGTAGAGGTGTGACCGGCGGCTGGTGCCGGGTCCGCCTTGCGCCCTGCGCAGCTAGCTCGTCGCGAAGATGGCGTCGAGCCGCTCGAGGTCGTTGATGACCTTCCACTCGGATGCCCCGGCCCCCTCGACCCGCTTCTGCCAGGCCTCGAGCCGGCCGAGGTAGCGCCGCGGATCGATGTTGTCCGTGCCGAGCTTCGTCACGTTGACCGCGATCACCCGGATGCTCTTCAGGCTGATCGGGAAGTTGCGGATCGTCGACTTGTCCAGCTCCTCCTGCATGTCGGAGAAGATGAGAATGGTCTTTTTTCCCGCACCGGTCTCATTGAGGAACTCCGCGCCCTGGATCATCGCGCCGGTGATGTCCGTGTAGGCGCTTCCCTGGACCGTCCTCAGGAACGCGTCCGTCTTGTCGCGGAACGCGCGTTTCTGCGCATTGGCCTGGCTCGGGCGCTGGTCGAACATGGCCTTGGCAATGATGTCCTTCTCGGTGAAGCTGCGGCTCTGCACCCGCGCGACCGCCAGCGAGTCGCCCGGCTGTAGCGTGCCCAGCAGGTAATTGATGATCAGCTGGGCCTTTCCCGCTTCGCGCGCATAGGTTCCGGAAGTGTCGACCAGCACATACACCGCGTGGGTGTGGTTGCGCGGGTCCGCGCAGCCCGCAGCGGCGACCGCGAGCCCCAGCGTCAGGAGCAATGCCCACAATGCCCGCCTGTTCATGGCCGGCCTCCTCTCAGGATTTCAACTCGCCGGTGGAATCGAGCCGGCGTGTACTCACCTTCGCCCCGCCGCCGCGCAGCGACTTCACCAGATGCTCCACCATCAGCGGTAGCACCACCAGCAGATCGTAGAAGTGCAGCAGCAGGCGGCCCAGGTGCCGCGTCAGATTGCCCAGCACACGCAGCGCGAACGCAAGCATGCGGACCAGATCGGCCAGCATCGACCCGCCGATATTCCGCCCCGAGTGGATGAACGACTCGAGGGGAATCGCGACGAACGCGAGCGCGAACGGCAGGATGAACCCGAGCACCATCTGGCCGGCCGTCGGGATGCGCCCGACCCAGCCGTCGCTCATTGCGGCCGCCGGCGCCGCGGCCAGCGACTGCAGCAGCGCCTGCTTGTCGGCGATCAGCATGTCTCGCATCAACGCCAGAGCTGCCTCGACGCCCGCCAGGATCACGAGCAGCGTGAGCGAAATCCAGATCATGCGGCGCCGCGCGCGTTCGCTCAGGTTGGAGATGCGCGGGAAAAGATGCGTGATACGCAGCGCCTCCATCAGGAACAATCCCATCGACGCCTCGACGAGGATGATGACGAGCGCGGCCACCTCGGATGTGCGCAGCGACGCGGTGATGTAGTCGCCCGCGCCGACCATTTCCGACATCGGCAGCGCGATCAGCTTGAAGTTGACGAACGCGCCCCCCAGCGCAATCGTCAGGACGACCACCGCGATGTTGAACTGCGTGAAAGCCGAATTCGACAGGATGGACTCCGCCTCGTCGGTCTTGGCGGCGATCTTCTGGTATTTCTTCATCTGCACGTCCACGGCCGCCGCGTTGTCCGCGAGGTCCGACATCCTCTTGTCGACAAGCTTCAGGGTCTTTTCGATGGAGCGCCAGAACGGCAGCGCGCCCTCGAGGATGTCGTGCCGCTCCTCGTAGGCGCGGCGATACTCGCCGATGGCCTTGTCGTGGATCTTCTCGACCGACTGGCGGATCTCATCGAGGATCTTCTGCACCACCTCTCCGCCCCCGGTCTTGATCTGCGCGACGGCGGCGACAGCCTCGACCCAGTCGGGAGGGGGCGGCGGCACCTCTCCGCATTTCTTGTAATCCTCCTCGATGCGCGTGATCGCCTCGAGGAGCTTGCGCTGCAGGACCGGATAGCCCTGCAGGTCGCGCGTCACCAGGATGCCGACGCGCTCGAATTCGCGCTCGATGCGCTGGCCGACTTCCCGGCGTCCCTGCGCGAGCAGAACGGCCTTGTTGCGCTCCTTCATCGCGGCCGCGGCGGCGAACAGCCAGCGCGCCGCAAGGCGCAGGGCCGTGGCGAGCGCATAGGTGGCGGCCCGGATCATGCCATGCATGGGCGCGCGCGCCGCATAGAGGCCGACCATCGCGATGAGCACCAGGACCAGCACCGACAGCACGATGTTGTCCGGCCAGATCATCCAGTCACGCATGCTCGTCATGGGAACCTCCTTCGACTTGCCGACCGTGCCGGGTACGATAGATCAGCCCGGATAAACTTTCCGGAAAAAATCGGGCGCTTCAGGACTTATTGCCCGAATCGAAGCGCTATTTGACGCGTTTCACGCGAAAAACTGGGGCGGCACGAAATGGAGGTCACGGTAACGCTGCCGTGTGCGCGTTTGTCGCCGTTTCCCGACACAGGGTCCGGTTGCGCCAATGCATCGCGTCACCGCTCGGCACCTGGAATCTGGACCTTGATCCATTCGGCGACCGGCCTCGGCTCGCCCTTGCGAAGCTTGATTTCGATTTTGCGCCCCTGTTGCAAGTCGGCTATCGCGCCGCTCCGGTTGGGCTGCTTCTGCAGGCTGCGGTCGAGCCAGATCGATGTCCGTTCCGTGAACGCGACCGTTCGCGCGCCCGATGGGCTCGAAACAGTCACTATCCTCTTTCCCGTATCGACCGAGTCGAGGGTTCCCATCAGGCTCGATTTGCCCGAAAGCCCCGGAGACTGCCCGACGGGAATGTAGATTTCGGTCGCCTCCTGCCCGTGGGCGCCAAGGGCACCCCCCAGCGTCACGAACAGGATCGCCAGTCCGAGGTATCGGTTCAGCATGGCATGTCCTCCTTCCAATTCCGGATCGCCCCTCTCCCGCGCGCCCGCTCAGGGCGCCTCGGTGAGTTGCGCGCGCGCTTTGCGTTGCTCGTCAATCGCCTGCCGGGCGAGCGCGTCGCGCCTGAAGAAGCTGCGCGCTGCCTTCCGCGCCAGCTTGCTCGCCTCCTGCAAGTGGGCGACCGCCTCGGGATGCAGCCCGGCGCCGTCCAGCACCTTGATGCTGTCCTGCGTCTCGCTCACGGCTCGCTTGAGCAGCTCCCGGGCCTCCTTGCGATCCGCAAATCCCTTCCCAGCGCCTGCCTCCAGCAGCTCGATGCTCTGCCGGATATTCTCGAGGGCGTTGAGGACCCGGAGAAATGCCGCCACTGCCACCACCTGCGTCGCGTCGAGCCGGATGCCGACTCCGCGCGGATCGATCTTGGCCAGTGCCAGCCCCGACGGCGACTTGTTGAAGGCATCGCCGTTATAAAAGGCCACCGCCCCCTCGATGGTCTCGATCGCATTGTTGTGGAAGAACGGGCCGGTGTCGGCCGCCTCCACCAGCGGAGGGGTGTTGAAAGTGCCGTCGCCCGGTCGGCCGAAGCCGTCGTCGGGGGGGTTCAACTCGCCGGTGAGATCGGCCGGCTGGTCCGGCAGGTTCTCCACGCCGGTATTGAAGTTCGCGTTTCCGAGATTGCCGGCGCCGAAGTTCGCCGTCGCCCCGGCATTGACGTGACAGAGGTTGCACTTGCCGAGCCCGTTATCCAGGAAGATCACCTGACCGCGCTTCGCGACCGTCCCCTTGAGCGCCAGCGGCAGGGCGAGGTCTTGCTGCCGGCCGAGGGAGAGCATGAAGGCCTCGAGGGCGTCCAGCTCGGCATCCGTCGGGAGCCGGAAGTCCACCCCGGGCACGCGATTCAGCGTCTTCGTGAAATGCTGTATGACGGCCCCGGTAGCAAAGGAACGCAGCGAGCCGTCTCCGGGCGCGCCGTCCCCCGACCACCCCGTGCGCGGCCCCTGGCTGCTGTTGACCGAGGTCCGTTGCGCGAGCACATGAGGCACCCCGCGCATGACGAATTTCTTCTCCAGGTCGTCGAAACCGTCGAGATTCTCCAGGATGAGGCCGAACTGGCGCATCAACTTCGAATTCTCGAAATTCTTCCCGAGGGCGGGGTTGAACTCGGCGACGAACAACGGATCGGTCGGCGGCAAAGTGGCAATGAAGGCAGGATCGACAGTGAAGTTGTTGCGCTCGGGGTGACAGGTGCCGCAAGTCCGGCCATTCCCGTTGAACGTCTCGTTGAAGAAAATCGCCTTTCCCCGCGTAACGGGATCGGCAGGAGAAGGTGGCGGTGCCGTGCAAGCCGCAAGCGCCGACAGAGCGCCCGCCAGAGCACAAGTGACCGCGAGGGAGGATTCATTCCTGCTGCGTCGAATCTGGCCAGGCTGCGTGCCCATACGCGCCTCCTCGGCAGGAAGTGAGTTTCAATTCTAGCGTTTCCCCGTTCACGCGGTCGGCGATTCACTGGAGTTTTTTGTGTTAACGCCGTCGCCGATTGACGACAATTCTTCGCGCGAGGGCGCGCCGAAGTGACCAATGTTAGAGGTGCGCTTTCTGGCCGCGTTCACTGACTGGTGAGTGACGAGCGATGAGCGATGGGTGATCGAGATGAGCAAGAGAACCGCGGGTAGCATCTATCTCGCCTCTGGCATTCCGTCTTGACATCCCCATCCCCCCGGCGCAACCATCGTGACCAGCATGCGTTCCCGCACGTTGCGTCCGCTTCTTGCCGGCCTCGCCCTGGTCGCTGCCGTCGGCGCGTTGGCGGACGAGGCGGCCGAGTTTGCCGAGATGCGGCACGCGCTCGCCGATGCAATCGAGCAGGGCGTGAACCGCATGCGCCAGCGCACCGGAGCACCGGCGATCGATGCGCGCGTGATCGCGGCAATGGCCAAGGTGCCGCGCCACGAATTCGCGCCGCTCCCGCTCCGCCCCTACGCCTACCTCGACCGTCCGCTCCCGGTCGGACCCGACGCCACGATCTCGCAACCCTCGCTGGTCGCGGTGATGACCGACCTCCTGAAGATCGAGCGCGGACAGAAGGTGCTGGAGGTCGGGGTCGGCGGCGGCTACCACACCGCGATCCTGGCGGAGATGACGCCCGAGGTGTCGAGCGTCGAGTTCCACGCGAATGTCGCCTCGGCCGCGCAGAAGAATCTGGCGCGGCTCGGCTATGAAACCGTCAAGGTCAACGTCGCCGACGGCTACTACGGCTGGCGCCCGGGAGCGCCGTACGACGCGATCCTGGTGCGCATGGCGATCCCCGATGTGTCATCCGCGCTGCTCGAGCAGCTCAAGCCCGGCGGACGCTTGATCGCCCCGGTCGGCCCGGCCACGGGCCCTCAGCAATTGATCCTGTTCCTGAAAGGCGCCGACGGGAGCGTCACCGATATCTCGATCATGGAAGTGATCTTCCGCTCGCTGCCCGG
>Ga0210102_1000039_pt1 | contig 36256 bp, 38 predicted proteins | sample RushOxbow_ThreeS_4_FD_185563 | JGI IMG/M metagenome (GOLD analysis project Ga0210102, IMG submission 185563) | Wetland microbial communities from San Francisco Bay, California, USA, that impact long-term carbon sequestration -... | ecosystem: Environmental > Aquatic > Marine > Wetlands ...
GCGCCCAAGCCGAAGCCGGTGGCGAAGCCGGAACCGAAGCCGGAACCGAAGCCGGAAGCGAAGCCCAAGCCGGAGCCCAAGCCGAAGGCCGAAGCCAAGCCCAAGCCCGCGCCGAAGCCGTCGCCGACCGTGACCGCGCGGCGCGAGATGAACGAGGAGCTCGCCCGCGAAGAAGCCGCGATTCGCGCCCAGCGCCAGGACGCCGAGCTGCGCGCGCTGCTTGCACGCGAGGCGAGCGCTCGTGCGCTCGCGAGCTGGACCGACAAGATCCGCGACAAGATCCGCGGGCACATCTTCCTGCCGTTGCCGATCGCGGGCAATCCGGAGGCGATCTTCGACGTGGTGTTGTTGCCGACGGGCGACGTCCTCGGCACGCCACGCCTGCGCCGCTCGAGCGGCGATCCGGGCTACGACAAGGCAGTATTGAATGCGATCCTCAAGTCTTCGCCGTTGCCGCTCCCCGAGGATCCGAAGGTTTTCAGGCGCGATCTCGAATTGCGCTTCCGGCCGCAAGAATGAGTCGCATGACGCAGTTAGAATTCACGTTGTGAAGAAGAACTCGATCGATCGAGGAATGGAGTTCGCGCGCGGCATCATGCCAGCGCTGTACCTGCTGTGCGCAATGCTGCTTGCGCTCGTCGCCGCACCGGCTGCGGCGCAGCTCACGATCGAGATCACCGGCGCGGGCGAGAAGCGCCTGCCGGTGGCGATCGTGCCGCTCGCGGGCGAGGGCGCGCTGCCGGCGAGCATCTCGTCGATCGTGCGCGCCGACCTCGAGCGCAGCGGGGTGTTTCGCGGCATCGAGATTCCTCTGCTGCAGCCGCATCCGACCGAGACCTCCAGGGTCGACTACGCGGAGTGGCGTGCAAGGCTGGCGGACGCCCTCGTGCTGGGATCGGTCGCTGCGCGCCCCGACGGCAAGTTCGAAGTGCGCTTCCGGCTGTTCGACGTCGTCAAGCAGGCGGCGATGGGCGGCGTGGCATACACCCTGACGCGCGAACAGGTGCGCGCAACCGCGCATCGCATCGCCGACTACGTGTACGAAAAGCTCACCGGCGAAAAGGGCGTGTTCTCGACCAAGATCGCCTTCGTGGTGAAGCGCGGCGCCATCTACGAGCTGCAGATCGCCGACGCCGACGGCGAGAACGGCTTCTTCGTGCTGCGCTCGAACGAGCCGATCCTGTCGCCGGTCTGGTCGCCCGACGGCAGCCAGCTCGCCTACGTGTCGTTCGAGCAGAAAAAGCCGATCGTCTACGTGCATTCGCTGCGCGACGGCCGGCGCCGCGTGGCGGCGAACTTCAAGGGCTCGAACTCGGCGCCCGCCTGGTCCCCCGACGGCAACACGCTCGCGGTTTCGCTTTCGCGCGAGGGCGGCTCGCAGCTCTTTCTCCTCAATCCGGACGGCAGCAACGTGCGCCGGCTGACCCGCAGCAGTGCGATCGACACCGAGCCGCGCTTTTCCCCCGACGGGCAGTTTCTCTACTTCACCTCGGACCGCGGCGGCACCCCGCAGGTGTACCGCATGCCGGTCGCGGGCGGCGGCGCGCAGCGTGTCACCTTCGAAGGCAGCTACAACGTGTCGCCGCGTCTGAGTCCGGACGGCCGGCGGCTCGCCTTCATCCACCGCAACAACGACCGTTACCAGGCGGCGTTGCTCGATCTGGAAACGCGCCAGATGCAGATTCTCACCGACAGCGCGCGCGACGAATCCCCCAGCTTCGCGCCGAACGGAAGAATGATCCTGCTCGCCACTGTAATCGGCGGGCGCGGCGTGCTGTCGGCGGTGTCGGCCGACGGCCGCGTCAAGCAACGGCTCAGCGTAACCGCAGGCGACGTGCGTGAGCCCGCCTGGGGTCCATTCATTCAATGACAAGGAGATCAGCCATGCGCGTTTTCTGGATTGCCGTCCTTTGCGCACTGCTCGCGGCCTGCGCGGGCACACCGACGGAACAGTCGCCGGCGGGTGTCGAGGATCGCAAGCCCGGCGCCGAGGCGCGCGGCGTCGAGGCCGGCGGTCCGTCCGGCGCCGAGCTCACCGCCGCTCAGAGGGCGGCGCTCACCGATCCTGCTAGCCCGCTGTCCAAGCGCTCGATCTTCTACGATTTCGACAAGTACGACGTGAAGCCCGAGTACCGCCCGCTGGTCGAGGCGCACGCCAAGTTCCTGCGGGAGAACGCGGGGATGAAGATGCTGATCCAGGGCAATACCGACGATCGCGGCAGCCGCGAGTACAACATCGCGCTCGGACAGCGTCGCTCGGACGGCGTGAAGCGGATGCTGCTGCTGCTCGGTGCGCGCGAAGATCAGGTCGAGTCGGTCAGTCTGGGCGAGGAAAAGCCGCGCGCACCGGGCTCGACCGAGGAGGCCTGGGCGCAGAACAGGCGCAGCGACATGCTCTACCAGGGCGAGTACTGATGCGCCGGCAAGCCGCCGCGTTGGTGCTCGTCGCCGCGGTGCTGCCGAATCCGGCAGCGGCCCAGCTGTTCGGCGGCGACGAGGAGTTCAAGAAGGAAGTGCGCGCGCGGCTGGAGAAGCTCGAAGCGAACTCGGCCGAGCGCCGGCTGCTGATCGACCTGGCGAACCAGATCGAGCTGCTGCGCGGGGACGTCGCGCGCGTGCGAGGCGAGGTCGAGGTGCTGGTGCATCGGATCGACACGCTGGAGAAGCGCCAGAAGGACCTCTACCTCGACATCGATACGCGGCTGCGCAAGCTCGAGCCGCCCGTGCCTGGCGGCGCACCCGGAGGGGACGCACAGGCGGCGCCGAACGAGGCGAAGGCCTACGAGGAGGCGCTAAACCAGTTCAAGCTCGGCAAGTACTCGACTGCGATCACCGAGTTCGAAGCCTTTCTCAAGACCTATCCCAGCAGCCCGCTCGCGCCCTCGGCGCAGTACTGGATCGGCAATTCCTACTTCGCCAAGCGCGACTACAAGAATGCGATGAGCGCGCAGCAGAAGGTGATTGCCGGCTGGCCGAGCAATCCGAAGGCGGCCGACGCGATGCTAAACCTCGCGAGCGCGCAGGACGCGCTCGGCGACCGGCGCGGGGCACAGGACACGCTGAAGGATCTGATCGAGAAGTACCCGTCGAGCACTGCCGCCGCGAGCGCCAAGCAGCGGCTGGAGCGGGCGGCGCGGCGCTGAACGCGGTCGTTCTTCTTTCGGGCGGGCTCGATTCCGCCACGACGCTCGCCTGGGCGGTGCGCGAGGGCTTCGCCTGCCATGCGCTTAGCGTGGACTACGGCCAGCGTCACGTCGCCGAGCTCGGGGCGGCTGCGAGGCTCGCCGGACTGCTCGGCGCGCGCGCGCATCGCGTCGCGCGGCTGGATGCGTCGATTTTTCAGGGCTCGGCGCTGACCGACGCCGCAGTCGAAGTTCCGCTCGATGGCGCCACCGCCGGCATCCCTGTCACCTACGTCCCGGCGCGCAACACGATCCTGCTGTCGCTCGCGCTCGGCTGGGCAGAGGTTCTCGAGGCACGCCATATTTTCGTCGGCGCGAATGCGATCGACTACTCGGGCTATCCCGACTGCCGCCCCGAATACCTGCGCGCCTTCGAGGCCATGGCGAACCTTGCGACCAAGGCCGCGCTCGAGGGTCGCCGCATCGAGATTCGCGCGCCGCTGATCGACCTGCCGAAGGCCGAGATCGTGCGCCTGGCGATCACGCTCGGCGTGGATCCCGCGATGACGGTCAGCTGCTATCAGGCGGACGACGCGGGCCGGGCCTGCGGGCGTTGCGATGCCTGCCGCATCCGGCGCGCGGGCTTCGAGGCCGCGGGCGTGGTCGATGCGACGCGATACGCGAAGCGCAATAAGCCGCGTTGATCGGCGCCTACGCCGATTCGAAGCGCCGCGCGCGCCGCGCGCGCGCCGATCCGCTATAGTCGAGCGCCACCGCTGCAAGAATAGTTGAGCCCGTGGAAACCAGTCCTGCACAAGCCGCAACCTACGTCACCTGGGGTGCATTCGTCCTCGCTTTCATCTTCGGCGCGGTCGGCAACAAGACGAACTTCTGCACCATGGGTGCGGTGTCCGACTGGGTGAACATGGGCGACACCAACCGCATGCGCATGTGGCTGCTCGCGATCGGCGTGGCGGTGCTCGGCGCGAACGCGCTGCAGCTCGCCGGCGTCATCGACCTGTCGAAGAGCATCTACCAGGCATCGAGCTTCACCTGGCTGTCGTACATCGTGGGTGGCTTCCTGTTCGGCGTGGGCATGACGCTCGGCTCGGGATGCGGCTCGAAGACGCTGATCCGCATCGGCGGCGGCAGCCTGAAGTCGCTCGTCGTGTTCGTCTTTCTCGGCATCGCCGCCTACATGACGCTGCGCGGTCTGTTCGGCGCGTTCCGCGTCGACGTGCTGGAGAAGGCGTCGGTCGCGCTTGCGGGAGGCCAGGATCTGCCCGCGCTCGCTGAGCGCGTGCTCGGCGGAGCGAAGAACACCTGGATCACAGTGCTCGCGGCAGCGATCGGGCTGGGGATCATCGCCTTCGTCTACGCGAGCCGCGATTTCCGTTCGAGCTTCGATTACACGCTGGGCGGCGTCGTCACCGGACTGGTCGTGATCGGGGGCTGGTGGGTGAGCGGTTCGCTCGGCCACCTGGCGGAGCATCCGGAGACGCTGCAGGAGGCGTTCGTAGCGACCAACACTGGGCGCATGGAGTCTTTTTCCTTCGTCTCGCCGATGGCCTTCAGCCTCGAATACCTGATGCTGTGGACCGACAAGACGAAGATCGTCACCTACGGCATCGCCTCGGCCGCGGGCGTGGTCGCGGGCTCGGCCGCCTATGCGCTCGCCAGCAGGCAGTTCCGCTGGGAGGGCTTCGTCAGCGCCGAGGACACGGCGAGCCACATGGTGGGCGGCATGCTGATGGGCTTCGGTGGCATCACCGCGCTCGGCTGCACCGTGGGGCAGGGGATCACCGGCTTCTCGACCCTCGCGCTGGGCTCGATCATCACGTTTGCGTTCATCGTCGCGGGCGCCGCGGCGACGATGAAGTGGCAGTACTGGCGCATGATGCGCGCGGGCTGAGCCTCGCCGCGTTGACCGTCTCGCTGGGCGGCCAGTAAAATTCGCCCCTTTCCCCGGGGGTCGTTAGCTCAGCTGGTAGAGCAGCGGACTTTTAATCCGTTGGTCGGCGGTTCGAATCCGCCACGACCTACCAATTTCTCGACGGTTTAGCGATTCCCTAAGCCGTCTTCGCGGTTGAACGCCGGGAAACGCGGGTTTTGCCGGACATCACCACTTCTCGACCCACGGTCGCAACACGACTTCGAACGCCCAGGTCGAGCGATGCTGGCGATGCAGCTGCAGATAGGTTTCTGCAATGTAGTCCGGGTCGGCCATGTTGTCGTCGATGGTCGTTCCCGCCAGTCGGTGCGCGCGGGTGCCGTCCTCCTGCGTCCAGCCGATCGCGGCGTCGATCGGAACGTTGGCGACGTGGATGCCCTGCGGCATCAGCTCCCGCGCCATGCTCTGCGCTAGACCTGACTTGGCCTGACATGCCATGGCAAACGCGCCGCTCGCCGGGAAGCCTTTGAGCGCCGCGCTTGCGTTCGTGAAGATGATCGTTCCCTTCGTGCCCTTGGCGCCGGGCGTATTCTCGCGCATCAGCCGCGCTGCCTGCTGGCCCACCAGGAACGCACTGAAGGCCGAGTTTCGAAGTGTCGCGAATGCCATGCCCGGGTCGGCTTCGGCAATGCCCTTGCGAAAGATGCCGGGCACCCGGCCGTCGATGTTGTGCACGACGAGTCTGGGAGCCCCGAGGTCTCGCACGACGCTCTGGAACAGAAGCGCAACAGCTTCGGGCTCGCTGGCGTCGCACGCGTATCGGCGCGCGCCGTGCGTCTTTTCCAGGTCCTGTAGCACCGGCTTGTCGGGGCTCCTGGCTGCGATGCCGACATGCATGCCGTTCCGGGAGAATAAGCGGGCGCAACTCGCACTGATGCCGGGCCCGCCTCCGACGATGAGTGCAACGTCTCTGGTCATGTTTCGCGATCTCTCAGACTCAACACGCGCTGTCATCGCTTCACCTCGAACTTGACGGCGACCTTGCCTCTCGCACGTCCTTTTTCGACATAAGCAATCGCCTCGTTCGTCGCCTCGAACGGAAAGACCCGGTCGACGACGGGGCGGATGGCTCCGGACTCGATGAGGCGGGTGATCTCGCGCAGCTGTCTGCCGCTCGCTTTCATGAAGAGAAATGAATAGTCGACGTTGCGGCGTCTTGCCTTTCTCCTGATGCCGAAGCTTAGGAAGCGCATGATCAGTTTCACAACCCAGGACGAGCGGATTTGTTCCCCGAACTCCGGATCGGGCGGCCCGGAGATGGAGATGAGCCTGCCGCCGGCTTTGAGCACCCGCAGGGATTTCTCGAGCGTCTTCCCGTCCTGGCTGTTCAGGACGACATCGTAGTCGCGCAATACGTCGGCAAAGTCCTGCGCCTTGTAGTCGATGACGACATCCGCGCCCAGGCTCTTCACCAGTTCGACATTTGCTGTGCTCGTCGTCGTGGCCACGCCGGCGCCCAGGTGTTTGGCGAGCTGAATGGCAAACGTTCCCACGCCGCCGGAACCCGCCTGGATGAAGACCTTCTGCCCCTTCTTCAGATCCGCCTTCTCGATCAGCGCCTGCCACGCCGTCAATCCGACCAGGGGGATGGAAGCAGCCTCTTCCATCGTCAGCCCCTTGGGCTTGAGCGCCAGTGATTCTTCCTTGACCGCGATGTGTTCGGCGAAAGCGCCGATCCGAAAGTCATCAGGCCGGGCGTAGACCTGGTCGCCAGGCTTGAATTGCCGCACCCGAGGCCCGACCCGGACCACGACTCCGGCCACGTCGTGGCCCAGAACGAATGGCGGGCGGTAGGGCAGGATCAGCTTGAACTCTCCGTTCCTGATCTTGGCATCCAGCGGATTGACGCCCGCGGCGTGGACCTGGATCAGTACCTCGTCTTCGCGCAACTCCGGTTCTGGCATGTCGCCGGCCCGAAGGCCGTCCTTGCTTCCATAGCGGTCGACGATGAAAGCCTTCACGCTGTGCTCGCGTCGAGCTGCAGATCCTTGCGGATGCCGGCGTCCACCAGGCGGGCAGGCGCAAATCTGCGCAGCAGTCGCAGACGGCTCGCCGTGCGGCCGGCCGTGTATCGGAGTTTCGGGCGGTCTGCACCCGCAGCGTCCAGCACGACGTCGGCGACGACGCGCGGCTCATCGGCGGTCGCGAGTACCTCCTTCAGCTTCTTGTGCAGCGTTGCACGAACCTCGCGGTACTCATCGAGCTTAGAGTCGGCTTCCAGCAGGTTCGCGTCGAACTGCGTCTTCGTGTACGCAGGCTCAATGACCGAGACGCGGATACCTCTCGTGCGCAACTCGTGATCGAGCGATTCCGAGTAGCCTTCGATCGCGTGCTTGGTTGCCGCATAGAGCGCCATGTAGGGCATGGGTAACAGGCCCAGCACGGAGCCGATGTTGATGATGCGACCGCTGCCCTGGTGCCGCATGTGGGGCACGACGGCGCGCGTCATTCGGACGATACCGAAGAAATTCGTCTCGAAGATCAGGCGGGCCTGTTCGATCGAGCTTTCTTCCGCTCCCGCCGGAGCGACACCGAAGCCGGCGTTGTTCACGAGCACGTCGATGCGGCCCTCGAGCCGCATTACCTCCCCGACGGCGGCTTCGACCGATTCATCGCGGGTCACGTCAAGGGGCAGCAACTCGAAGGATCGCGGGCCCGCCCGGGTCCCCCGCCTGCTGGTGCCGTAGACCTTGTACCCGGCGGCCGCGAGACGCTCCGCCGTGGCCTGGCCGATGCCTGAGGAGGCGCCTGTGACGAGCGCGACGGATGGCTTGAGCTTCATGGAAATGCCTTTCGGTGAAGTGAGGAATAGGGTCGCGCCGGTAACGGGGCTCGGGACCTCCAAGGCGTGAGGCGGATCGATGCGACGGTGGCAAGGCCGTAGACGATCATCCCGGCGCTCACGAGCGCGAAGAGTTGCCAGGCGGGCGCATTGCTTGCCACGAGCGTCGCGCCCGCACCCGCAACGAGCACGAGGCGCACGGTGCCGGCGAGCACCGGCCCCAGCATGTGGCCGGAGCCCTGCGAGGCGAAGTACAGCGTCACGCCGAGACCGAAAAAAGCGAAGCCAGGGCCGGCCCATCGCAGGTACTGGCGCGCGTAGGTCAGGACTTCGGGGTCGTGCGTGAACATCCCCGTCCACAGGTCGGGGGCGATCGCTACCACGAGCCCGAGCAGGCCCAGGTTAAACGCCGAGACCATGCCTGCGGTCCAGGCAACCCGGCGGGCGCGCCGGAAATCTCCCGCGCCGACCGCCATGCCGACCATTGGCAGCGAGGCGACACCGATACCGAACGCGATCGGGATCAGGAGGAATTCGAGGCGCTGGCCGATCCCGTAGCCGGCAAGCGGCCCGACGCCGAGGCGGGCGACGAGGCCGGTGAAGATCAGGATCGTCAGCACCGACTGCACCGGAGAAACGCAGGAGAGCGCGCCGACTTTGAGGATGTCGGCAAAAAGCTCGCCGCGCAGCGCGAAGCCCCGCCAGACAAGGCGCAACCGCCCATGGCCGCTGGTCAACCACCAGAAGAGGAACACCACCCCTGTGCCGGTCGCCGCGATCGTCCCGAGCGCGATCCCCACCATGCCCAGGCGCGGAAACGGCCCAAGGCCGAGGCCGAGCGCTCCGCCCAGCGCGATCTGCAGGATTGCGGCGGTGAATAGCACGGTTGACGGCGTGCGCATGTCTCCGGTGCCGCGCAGGATCGAGGCCAGCGTGTTCAGCAACCAGACGAGCACGGCGCCACAAAACAGCACGCCCGAATAGCGCACGGCTTCGGCGAGCACGACGCCGGAACCGCCGAGGAAGCGGTATAGCTGCGGGCCGAAAGCGAGCAGAAGCGCGCTCGTCACGACGCCCGCGGCGACGCCGATGACGATCGCATGCAGCGCCAGGATCCGGGCACGCGCCGCATTACCCGCGCCGAGCGCGCGGCTGACCGCCGAGGTCACGCCGCCGCCCATCGCGCCTCCCGACATCATCTGCACCAGCATCGCGAAGGGAAACACCAGCGCCATCGCGGCCAGTGGTGCGGTACCGAGCAGGCCGACGTAGCGGGTCTCGGCGATGCCGACGACCACGGTCATGATCATCGCCAGCACGTTGGGCAACGCGAGGCGCAACAGCGTTGGCAGGATCGGCCCGGTCGTCAGCGACATCGGCGGATTGCGATCAGGTTGCGAATGCCGGGCGCGGCCTCGCCGCTTCCTTGATCGGCATGTGTATGAGCGCGGCGCCGATCGCGAGCATGATGTCGAGGTACCAGAGCCAGTCGTAGCTGCCGGTACGCTCGAAGAGGGTGCCGCCGAGCCACGCGCCGGTAAAGCCGCCGACCTGGTGCGAGAGCATCACGATGCCGAAGAGCGTCGCCACATAGCGGGTGCCGTGCAGCTTGGCGACGAGGCCCACGGTGGGCGGTACGGTCGAGAGATAGGTGAAGCCGAGCACGATGGCGAAGGCCATGAACGTGGTCGCGGTCTTCGGCGCCAGCACGAACCCGAGTACGGCGAGCGCCCGCGCGGCATAGACCAGCGAGAGCACGCTCTTCATCCGCCAGCGGCCGATCGCCCAGCCGGAGGCGAAGCTGCCGGCGATGTTGAACAGGCCGATCAGGGAAAGCGACCACGCGCCGACCGCGGGCGGCAATCCGCAAAGCGCGACCACGCCGGGTAGGTGTGTCGCGATGAACGCGACGTGGAAGCCGCAAACGAAGAAGCCGGCGGTGAGCAGCAGGAAGCTCGGATCGCCCCACGCATCGCGTACCGCGCGCTTCATCGATTTCTCGGCGGCCGCGCCCGCCACGGCCGGCGGATGCTTGCCGCGCAGCACCCAGGCGAGCGGCACGACGGCGAGCGAGAGAAAACCCAGCGCGGTCAGCGCGCCGACCCAGCCGATCGCGCCGCTGAGCAGCGCCGCCAGCGGCGCGACGACGAATTGGCCGAAAGAGCCGCCGGCGTTGACCATGCCGCTTGCCAGGCCGCGCAACTCGGGCGGCACCGCGCGCGCGACCGCGGACATCAGCACGCCCATCCCGGCCATTCCCGCGCCGCCCGCCGAAACAACGCCGATCAGCAGCACGAGCATTCCTGTGCTCGTTGCATGCGGGGTGAGGGCGGTGCCGAGCATCACCAGCAGTGCGCCTGCCGCGATGACCCGTCCCGTGCCGTACCTGTCGGCTACCGCGCCGGCGATCGGTTGCGTGATTCCCCACATCAGTTGCGCGCACGCGAACGCGAGGCTGATCGCCGCGATTCCCAGCCCGGTTGCCGAGTTGATCGGGCCGATGAACAGCGCCACCGACTGGCGCACCCCGAAAACGAGCGCAAACACGAGGCCGGCCGCGGCGATGACCCAGAGCTGCCGGCGGCTCATGCTTCACACTCTGCAGATATGATGTTTATCATATTATTGCCCAAAAAAATCACCGCGCTGCGCCGCGGATCAGCTCGCGCGCGGCCTTGCGGATGCCGCTGGAAAGCTGGGGGTCGCCGACCGCGCGCGCGAGCAGCAGCGCGCCGACCATGCTCGCGACGATCGCCATGGCCTTCTCGTGCGCAGCATTCCTTCCCCAGTCGGGGAACTGGCGCTCGACGAGCCCGATGAGTTCCTTGAGGCGCCGGCTGACGGCGCGCCGCACTGCGTCATTCTGTCGCGGCACTTCGCTGCCCGCAGCGGCGAGCGCGCAGCCCAGCCCTTGCTCGGGTGCCTCGACATGCCGGTCGGAGAGATACGAGTCCACCAGGGCCATCAGCTCCTCCCCCGGCCTGGCGCGGTCGACAGCGCGCGACAGGTTCTCGAGCGACTCGAGGCCCGCCTGCTCGGCGGCCTGCGCGAGCAGCGCGTCGCGCGACGCGAAGTGCGCGTAGAAACCGCCGTGCGTGAGGCCCGCCTCCTTCATGACGTCGGCGACGCCGACGCCCTCGTAGCCGTGCTTGCGGATGGCGCGCGCGGCGGCGCGCAGGATCCGCTCGCGCGTCTGCTCCTTCTTGGATCCTGCCTTCAGCGCTTGCATATGACGAGCATCATATTTGCTAGTGAAATTTCTGTCAAGTGGAGGAAATCCCCCGTGAACAGGGTCTTCGGTTGCAGCAATCACGGAGTAAGGGCAGCGGGCGCAGGACGTGGGGAAAACGTGGGGCTGCGGCGGGTGTTGGCGGGTCTTGGCGAGCGAGGGCGGGTCAATAGACAACAAGTTCAGGATACGTTCGCCAGCTTTTAATCCGTTGGTCGGCGGTTCGAATCCGCCACGACCTACCAACTCTTCGGGCAGCCGCGCGCGAGCGCCGATCGTCCAGACCGGCGCTCGCGGGCCGACGCGCTAGCGGGACACCGTCACGCGCAAGAAGGTTGCCGGAATCGAGGTGAGGTCGCTCCGCCCGCTCTGGTTCTGACGCGCGAACAGGTCGACCAGCGCGTCACGCAGCTCGAGCGCCTTGCCGTTCTTCTCCGCCGCTTCGAAGGCGTTCATTGTGGGTCCGTAGTAGCTGCGAAACTCCTCGACGAACGCGGCCGGCGTGCCGGCGTAGCGGAACGTGAACGTGTCGCGCGAAAACGCCACGTTTTCCGCGGAGACGCCCGCGCCGGCGAAACGTTCGATCACGTGTTCCTCGATGCCCCAGGTCATCGGGCTGACGAAGCCCGCGGGCGGCGGCGGCGTGTAGGCGGCGCTGACCTTGAGGATCTGCGCGACGAGCGTCGGGTCTCCGGGAATCCAGTTGCCCATGACGATGCGGCCGCCGCGACGGGTGACGCGAACGAGCTCGCGTGCGACGTCGTGCGGCCGAGGCGCGAACATGGCGCCGAAGATCGAGACCGCGAGGTCGAACGACGCGTCTTCGATCTCGTCAAGCGCGCAGGCATCGCCTTCCTGGAAGCGGAGATTCACAAGACCCGCCTCTCGCGCACGGGCCCGGCCGGCGCGCACGAGGTTCGCCGCAATGTCGACGCCGAGCACCTGCGCGCCGAGCTGCGCCGCGGGCAGCGCCGTCGTGCCGTCGCCGCAGCCGAGGTCGAGGACGCGCTCGCCCGGCGCCACGCCGATTGCGCGCACGAGGGCGTCGCCGCTCTCGCGCATGGTGCGCGCGATCCGCGTGAAGTCACCCTTCTCCCAGAGCGCCTTGTTGGGATTGGTGGAAGGATTCACGGGTCGCGGCTGGGAAGCCGAGGGCCGCGCGGCGCCGTGGGTGGTTACTGCGATCGTGGTCATTCTTGGGGTCTCCTAGTTTGTCGTTGTGCGCGCGGCCAGCGGAATGGGCAGCGTCCGTCGGCACACTAGGCGGCGCAGGTATCCAGCGGATTTCTGCCGCGGCCCGCTTGGTTACCCGATTGTTTCAACAACGCACGGACCCGGAGCGACGGCTCGCGCGGGCAGACGTCAGGCGCGACCCCCCGACTTGCGCAGCCGGTCGTGTTCGACGACGTGCATCGCGACATCGGCAACAGTCCTCAGAACGCCCCAAAGCAGCAGCCCTCCCACGCTGTTCAGGAACACGAGGCCGATCAGGATGGTCGCGTGCATCGGCAGGACGCGGAGGTAGGGCAGCGCCATCAGGTCGCCGAGCCTGGGCGCGCCCTGGCGGTCACGTTTGAAATTTCGCAGGAAGGACCACAAGTGACTCACGGTGAACGCCAGCATGCAGATCCAGAAACCGCGCGCGTCGAGCCGCGCGTGGACAGTCGCCATGTGGAAGGCGAGGAAACTCCCGATCCCGATGACGAACACGCCGTAGTGCCCGGCAAATATCAGAGCGGCCGAGCCCGGCGTGGGTGGCCTGCGATCCTCCCAATCCCTTGCGTGGTTGAACCACCCTTCTGTGGAGTAGTTGCGCAGCGTCACGATGCGCAGGACGTTGACCGCCCCGATGATCACGCCCTGCCCCCAGTAGATCAGCATGAGCTGCAGTGCACCCCAGCCCTCGGCATACGCCATCGCGAGCGAGAGCGCGTTGGCGATGACCAGAAGCAGGATGGAACTGTCCAGCCCCGCAGAAGCTGGCGGGGGCACTTCGTTCGCTGTCGCCGGTCGATGCCGTGGTTCCATCTGGGCGTCTACCGAATCAGGTGCGCCAGAGTATCCTAGTGTCCGGTCCCGGCGGCACAATCGATCGATCGGTAGCTGCTTTGAGCGCGCGACGATCTGCCAAAATCCCGTGGCCCAGGTCTGCGCGGGGGCGTGCTGAAAGGAGAGGGGCATGTTGAAGGGAAGGATCGCCGTCCTCACCGGATCGACCAGCGGCATCGGCCTGGGCATCGCGCGCGCGTTCGCCGCCGAGGGCGCCGATCTGATGCTGAACGGCTTCGGCGATGCCGGCGAGATCGAAAGGCTGCGCAAGGACATCGCGGCACGGAACGGCGTGCGTGTCGCCTACAACAACGCGGACATGTCGCGCCCGGCGGAAGTGGAAAAAATGATCGAAGCGGCGACCGCCGAACTGGGACGCGTCGACATCCTGGTGAACAATGCGGGCATCCAGCACACCGCGCCGGTGCAGGACTTTCCGGCGGAGCGCTGGGACGCGATCATTGCCATCAACCTTTCGGCGGCCTTCCACGCCATTCGCGCCGTGCTGCCGCAGATGGCTGCGCGCAACTGGGGACGCATCATCAACATTGCCTCGGCCCACGGCCTGGTCGCCTCGGTTCAGAAGGCGGGCTACGTCGCGGCCAAGCACGGGTTGCTCGGCCTGACGAAGGTCGTTGCGCTCGAGGCGGCGACCACCGGCGTGACCTGCAACGCGATCTGTCCCGGCTGGGTGCTCACCGGGCTCGTGCAGAAGCAGATCGACGCGCTGGCTGCGCGCGAAAGGCTTTCCCCGGAGGCGGCCAAGACCCGGCTGCTGGGCGAAAAGCAGCCGGCGGGCGAGTTCGTCACGCCCGAGCAGATCGCGGGGTGCGCCGTGTTCCTGTGTTCGGATGCGGCGGCCCAGATACGGGGTGCGGCGCTTTCGGTCGACGGCGGTTGGACGGCCCAGTAGGCTGCGCGCGCGCGGGCGCCGTTTGCGGCACTAGAATCGCGGCAAACGCACAGAACGCCGAGACCTTCGGCAAACCCATGGCAATGAACCAGGAGGAGAAGTCATGAAGTACAAGCTCGCAGCCACCGTCGCCGCGCTCGCGGTCTGCCTCGCCCCGGGCGCGCAGGCCGCCGACGTCACCATGCGCATCAGCCACCAGTTCCCGCCGGCGCATCATTCGGCGAAGAACCTGGAGCAGTTCGCCGCCGACGTGAAGGCACTCTCGGACGGCAAGGTCGAGGTGCAGACCTTTGCCGCGGCGCAGCTGTTCAAGCCCAACCAGCACCATGCGGCGGTCGCCGGCGGCAAGATCGAGTCGGCGATCATGCTCAACTTCCAGTGGGGTAGCACGATCCCCGAGATGAGCGTGACGCTGATTCCCTACCTCATGTCGCGGGTCGAGCTGATGAAAAAATTCGTCGGCTCGGATGCGGCGAAGCTGCTCGACGCGAAGATGGAAGCGAAGGACGTGAAGAACATCGCCTGGCTGGTCGACGCGAACGACGGCATCTTCACCTCCGCGAAGCATCCGCTCATCAAGCCCGACGATTTCAAGAACGTGAAGATTCGCGGCCTGAACAAGCTGTTCGACGCCGGCCTTGCGGCGATGGGCGCCTCGCCGTCGCCGATGCCGGGTTCCGAGGTCTACCAGGCGCTGCAGACCGGCGTCATCGACGCCGGCTTCACCGGCGTGCAGGCGGCGAACAGCCGGCGTTTCTACGAAGTGCAGAAGTTCGGCGTCGCCTCGTCGATCATCCTCGCCTACGACAATCTGGTCGTGAATCCTGAATGGTGGGCGAAGCTCTCGCCCGAAACGCGCAAGGCGATCGAAGAGGCGGTGAAGAAGGCCGAAGCGCGTGCGATGCCGGCAAGCGACGAAATTCCCGCCGAGCGCATCACGGTGCTGCGTGAAAAGGGCATGAACGTGACCGTGCTCACGCCCGAGCAGGAGAAAGTGATGGCCGATGCGATGCAGCCTGCGGTGATCAAGGCGTTTGAGGCTGCCGGACCGGATGCGGTCAAGCTCATCGAGATGCTGAAAAAGCTCTGAGCCCGACGCTCGCCGCGAGGCGTCAGGCGCCGTGACCCAGTCGCGCGCCCCGGCCGGCGAGCCGCGTGGCGCAATCGCATTTCTCGCGCGGATCATCGGCGCGATGAATGCCGTCGCCGTTGCGCTCTCGGCGGCCGGGGTGCTCGCCTCGCTCGGGTTGATCGCCTGGGCGGTGGTGATGCGCTACGTCTTCGGCCGCCCCCCGGTGTGGACCGACGAAGTCGTCGGCTTCATGCTGGTCGGAATCGTCATGCTCGCCGCGGCACAGTCGTTGCGCCGCGGCGAGCACATCGGCGTCGATATCCTCGTGACCCGGCTCGGCGCGCGGGGCCGGTTCTGGGCGCAGCTCTGGTCGTCTGCATCGGTGCTGGCCGTCTCGCTCATACTGATCGTCAACGGCTGGCGCACGGCGATGTTCTCGCGCCAGCTCGGAATCCTCACCGAAGGCAATCTCGAGATCCCCGTCTACTGGCTGCAGCTGTTCCTGCCGCTGGGGGGATTGATGATGCTGCTCGTCTCGCTCGAAACACTGCTGCGCCTCGCGCTCGGAGCACCCTCGCTGGCGACGCAGGCGCATACGGGCGAGGAGATCGATTGACTGTCGCCCTGATACTCGCCGGCCTGGTGCTGCTCCTGTTCACCGGGCTGCCGATCTTCGCCGGGCTGGCGCTGTTCGGCGGGGCGCTGCTGGTCGCCACCCAGGGCGGTCTCGGGTCGATCAGCGAGGTCATCTTCGGCGAGCTGAACCGCTACCTGCTGGTGGCGATTCCGCTGTTCGCCTTCATGGCTCACGTCATGATTCGCGGCAGGATCGTGGACGATCTGTACGACACCGCATACACGCTGACGCGCCACCTGCCGGGCGGCGTCGCGATCGCGACCGTCGCGGCCTGCACCATCTTCGCTGCGATCTCCGGCTCGAGCGTGGCGACTGCGCTCACCATCGGGTCGGTTGCGATCCCGCAGATGATCCGCTTCGGCTACGAGCCGAAGGCGGCCTACGGGGTGGTCGCCGCCGGCGGCACGCTCGGCATCCTGATCCCGCCCTCGGGTCCGATGGTGCTCTACGGCGTGGTGGCCGAGACCTCGATCGGCGGCCTGTTCATGGCGGGACTGGTTCCGGGGCTGCTGATGGCGGGAATCTTCATCGCCTGGTGCATGGCATCGACCGGATTCAGCCGACACCAGATGCGGCGCGAACCGCGCGCGTCGCTCGGCGAGGCCGCTGTGGCGATCCGCAAATCGCTGTGGGCGCTTTCCCTGCCCGTCTTCGTGCTCGGCGGCATGTACGCGGGCATCTTCACGGCAACCGAGGCGGCCGCGGCGGGCGCAATGCTCGCGCTGATCGTCGCCGCACTCGTGTATCGCACTCTGGGCTGGCGCGACCTGTGGGACTCGGCGCTCGATGCGAGCCGCACCTCGGCGATGCTGTTCATGATCCTCGCCGGCGCATCCGTGCTCGGCTTCGTGCTGACCAAGCTGCGCATTCCGCACCAGATCGTGGAGCTGGTAGTGTCGATGAATGTCGGGGTCGTAGGGTTCCTGATCGCGATGATGGCGCTCATCGTCGTGCTCGGCATGTTTCTCGAATCGATCGCGATCATCCTCATCACCACGCCGGTGATCCTGCCGGTGATGGCACACCTCGGAATCAATCCGATCTGGTACGGTGTCCTGCTCACCATCAACCTCGAGCTCGCCATGATCACGCCGCCGGTGGGGATGAATCTTTTCACCATCAAGGCGGTGACCCGCGCCCCGATCGCGCAGATCATCCGGGGCTCGCTGCCCTACGCGCTGCTGATGATCCTGTGCCTCGCGCTGGTGATGATCTGGCCGCAGATCGCGCTCTGGCTGCCCGGGACGATGCTCAACATCCGCTCCTAGGACGCAAGACGGTGTGCTTCGGCGCGCGCCAGCTGCGCCGGGTATTCGGGGCGGATATCGAAGCTGAGGCGGCGATGTGCTTGGCGCAGCGCCATCTCGGCTTGTGCGGGACTTTGCGCGCGGGCGAAGATGAAGCCGAGATAGCTCGACCCTTCCGGCGGCGGCGCGACGCTCTGTCCGGGCTCTGCGGAAATCGCTACATCGCTGATGCCGGTGACCGCGCGCGCCGCGTCCAGCCCTTCGACGCCGTGGAACAGGCCGCGCCGCGGAATCGGGATCATCATGACGCCGGCAGCGCCCTCTCTGCGCGCAAGCGAGATGGGTTCTCCGAGCGCCTGGCGCAGAACGAGCTCCTCGAGGCGCGCGCCGAGAAGATGGGTGAGCGTCCGCCCGCACAGGCCGCCGATCGAGCGTGCCGCGACTTCGAGCAGCCAGATTCCGTCCTCGTTGATGCGCATCTCGGCGTGAACCGGCCCTTCGCGCAGTCCCGCCAGGCGGCACACGCGCGCGGTCGCGTCGCGGATCCGTTCCTGCACCTCGGGCGGCAGCCGCGACGGCGTGACGTAGAGCGTCTCCTCGAAATAGGGTCCGTCCAGCGGATCGGGCTTGTCGAACAGCGCGAGCACCGTCAGCCGGCCCTGCTGCATCATGCCTTCGAGGGCGTATTCGCGCCCGGGGATGAAGGCTTCGACGACCAGCCCGAGCGCTTCGGCGTCGCGGTCGGCGCGGGCCTGGATCGCGCGCACCCAGTCCACGGCGCGCTCGAAAGCCTCGCGATCGTCGGCGCGGATCACGCCCCGGCTCGCCGACAGGCGCCGCGCCTTCACCACGACCGGAAATTCCATTCGCGGGAGGGGGGCCCGAGGTTCCGCATCGCTTGCCAGGTGATGGAACGCCGGGCAGGGCAAACCGTGCTCCTCGAGCAGCGCGCGAAACGCCAGCTTGTCGCGCAGCCCGCGCACCGCCTGCACCGAGTTGCCGGGGAGGGCGAAGCGCTCGCACAGCAGAGCTGCAAGCTCGAGCCCGGAATCGTCGACAGCGAGCACGGCATCGGGCGCGCGGCCAATCTCGCGCGCAACCGTGTCGGCCGCCGCCGCCGGGCGGTCGAAATGCAGCGCCATGATCGGCGCCAGACCCCAGGACGGCGCGAGCTGATGGCAGTAGTTGGCCGCGGCGACGATCTCGACGCCGAGCGTGCGTGCGGCCGCGAGGAAATCCCGGTTGCGGTAGCCGGTCGTCGGCAAGAGCAGCAGGACCTGCTTCATCGGGCGGCCTCTAGAACGACTGCAGTTGCTGAGCGGTCGGCTCGGCGCAGCAATACCAGGGCTCGGAAAGGCGCGGGATCGGTGCGCCGAGATCGTGCGCAAGCGCCGGCACGCTGCGACCCGCGGCCGCGTGTGCCACACGCCAGGCCGCCGCAAAGGTTTCGCGGCGCGGAAGGCCCTCGGCTTCGCAGCGCGCCACGAGGGCCTGCAAGTCCTGCTGCAGGCGATCGACCCGGGGATCGTGGTGTCGCCACGGGTAGCCCAGTAGCGCCGGGTCGAACGGCATCAGCTGGGTCCTGAAGCCGGCGAGCTCGAGCAACCGCGAGCCCTCTGGTACGAGCAGGCGGATCGTGAGCTGCACGGGCGGAACGCTCTCTACGAGCCGCAGCCGCACCAGATGTTCGAGCAGCGCGAGGGTGCCCTCGAGCGTCGTCCAGGGCGTGAACGCGACGAAGGTCGGTGCGAGCGCGATGCCTGCGGCACGCGTCAGGGCGACCGCGCGGTCGAAGTCGGCACTGCTGTGGTTCTTTTCGAGCCGCCGCAGGATTTCGTCGTCTACCGCTTCGACCGCGGAAGTGATGAACAGGCAGCCGCACTCGCGCAGCTCAGGCAGCAGCGCGGCATGATCGATCAGGTGCTGGATCTTGATGGTTGCGTCGAAGCTCACCGCGGGGAACGCCGCGTGCAGCGCGCGTGCCAGCCGCAGGCCGTGGCGCGGTCCGTTCAGGAAGTCGGGATCACCGAACGACACATGGCGCGCGCCTTGCGCGACCTGCTGACGGATGTCATCCAGCACCACATCCACTGGCACGGCGCGAAACCGGCCTTGGTACACCGGAACCACCGGGCAGTGCCGGCACATGTGCTTGCATCCGCGGCTGCCTTCTGCAAAGCCGACCGTGCGAGTCGTTCCGTCGGGCAGCACCAGGTGAGCGTAGCGCGCGAGCTCCGGCAGACCGCTGCGGTCGGGCACCGCGAACGGCAGCTTTTGTACGACGGCATTGTGTTCGCTCCCCTCGCGGGGAGCGACCCCGTCGCGCAGGCTCTGGCACAGTGCGACCAGCGCCCCTTCCGGCTCGCCGCCCAGCACGCTGCTCACGCCCATGCCGCGCAGCAGGGCGGCGTTCATCGGTGCATAAAGTCCGTACGCACAAATCTGCGCCTGCGGGGCAAGCTGCCGGATGCGGGGGAGCGCTTCGACCGCGATCCGCGTTGCTGTGTGCATGCCGACGTAGAGCGCGACCAATCCGGCGTCGCGCAGCACCACCGGGTCGAGCGCTTCGAGCGACAGATCGATGCAGCGCACAGCGAAGCCCGCGTGTTTGAGCAGCGCTGCGGGCTCGGCCAGCGCGAACGGCTGCCGCCCCAGCTCGTACGGGTTGATGAGGACGACCGTGAATCGATCGGCTACTTGGACTGCGGCCGCTGCGCGTAGGGCGCCGGGCCCTGTTCGCGGTTCGCGCCCGCCTGTGCCAGGCGATCGAGGTACTGCTGCCACATCGCCTCCTGGTTCAGGCCGTATTGGTACAGGAGGTCCCATGAATAGATTCCGGTGTCGTGACCATCCGAAAAGACCGGCTGGATCGCGTAGGTGCCGACCGGCTCGATATGCGTAATGCCGACCTCCTTCTTGCCCGTCTGCAGAACCTCCTGTCCAGGGCCATGTCCGCGCACTTCGGCCGAGGGTGAGTACACGCGCAGGAATTCGCAGGGCAGGCGAAAGCTTTTTCCGTCGGCAAAGGAGATCTCCAGCACGCGCGACTTCTGGTGCAGCTTGATCTCGGTGGGTTGCGGGGAATTGCCGTCCATGCCAGATGTCGTCGCAGCATTGCGCGGAGGCGCACTATAGCAACTCAAGACAGCGGCGCAGCCAGGGTTATTGCCACCTCGGCTGGCGCGGCGCGGATTCAGCCGCGCTGCCCGAAATCGCTCGCGTAGACCGGCTCGAGCCGTGTGATGACCTCTGCCGGCAGCGGCCCTTTTGCCTCTGCTTCGATCACTTCGTCGAGGTGCGACGGCTCGCCGAGACCGACCACGAAACACGCGAACTCCGGTTGCGCGAGAGCAAAGCGCAGCGCCGTCTGAGCGCGCGTGCCGTGCTCCGCGCCCAGCGCGGCGAGCGCCGCTTGCGCGCGCCGCGTTTCGACCTCCAGCGCGCTGTGCTCGGTGAGCACCACCTCCCTTCCATGGCGAGCGTCGGTCGCGAGAACGCCCGAGGCGAATACCCGGATGCCCATCATCGCGACGTCGTGGCGCGCGCAGGCCGCGCAGACGCCGGAAAAGTCGTGCCCGCTCCAGCCCGGCGGCATCGCGCGCGCTGCGCTCGGATTGAGCAGGTTGTAGTACAGCTGCGCAGAATCGAATCGTCCGCTGTCGAGCGCGCGGATGATCGCAGGCGCCTCGCCCAATGCGGTGAGCCCGATGAAACGCGTCAGGCCCTCCTTGCGCATGCGCTCGAGGCCGTCCGCGACGCCGTCCTTGCGCAGCACGTCCTCGACACTGATCGCGCCGAGCACCCCGCTGCCAGTCCGTGTGCCGATCTGATTGTGGAGCTGAAGCAGGTCGACCGAATCGCGCTTCAGACGGCGCAGGCTTTCATGCATGCTGCGCTCGATCGCGCCCGGAATGTCCTGCAAGGCGTCGGAATCGAGGCGAACCTTGGTCGACAGGTACGGCTTGTCCTCGATCTCGGCGAGCAGCCAGCCGAGCGCCTCTTCCGAGCGCCCCTGCCCATACAGCGGCGCGGTGTCGATCCAGTTGATTCCGGCATCGAGCGCGCGGCGCAGGACGCGCCTGCGCGCGTCGTCGTCCGCGAGGATGATGACGCCGCCGACATAGCCGCCGCCGAATACCACCTCCGAGACTCGCAGGCCGCTACGGCCGAATCTGCGGTACTTCACGGGTTCGGCCTCGGAAATTGATGAGAATTTAGAAATATCATATTAATCAACAAGTTGATAATTTTTAACGACGTTGTAAGTCAACAACAATCGGCATCTCGTTAATTAATCACGGTAAATACTGTTGACAGCCAACCTGATTCAGCAGATCCTACAGTCACCTTCCAGCGGCCCGACTAAGAAGGCCGCGGAAACTGCCCGAAGTACCCTCCTCCTCCTCCTCTCGGGCTCCTCGGCAGAGACTGGCCCCTGGCAACCCCAGGGGCTTTTTCTTTCTGCACTCCCCTCAGGCGAGCGCGAAGTCCTCATAGCCGCGCGCTGGGACCGCCTGGCATTTGTCGACGTAAGCCGCGAAACCGATCAGTGGCATGAGCACTCTCGGCTTGCGCGGGACGTTTGCGCCCACGTACCAGGAATTGCAGCGCGGATAGACGGTGCGGATCGGCGACGCTGTTGCCATGCGCCGCCCACGCATTCTGCGCATCCGCGCGTGCCTCGATCGATACCAGCATGTTGGTGAGCACCGAAGGGCCTCCCGGGCCGGTGGTCGTGAACCGGTTCGGAAGGCGGGCGCCGACGATGAGAACGTCGAAAATCATGGAATCGCAAGATACCCCAGCCGGCGGGGGACCCGCGCCCCAATTCGCCACGGTCTCGGTAGACTTTGCTTCGGCATACGAATGAGGGCTTGAACGATGCGTGTCTTTTCGGCTTTGGTGATCGCCGGCGTTGCAGTCTTGCTGTCAATCCAGTCGCAGGCACAGATGGGTGGCCGCGGAATGATGCAGGGAGGAGGCATGATGGGCGGGTCCATGGCGCGCCACCGTCTCGTCATGCACAACGGGCTGCCAGGGGAATACACCGCGAAGAAGAACCCGCTCAAGACCTCTGCGGACAACGTCGCTGCCGGCAGGGCCGTCTATGTGCAGAACTGCGCCGTCTGCCACGGCCCGAAGGGCGCCGGCGACGGCGAGGGCGGCAAGGCGCTCAATCCGCCGCCGGGCGATCTGCGCGGACTGAGCGGCATGCCGATGGCGAGCGACGGGTTCTATTACTGGACGATCACCGAAGGCGGTGCGCCGGTCAAAAGTGCCATGCCGCCCTACAAGGCAGTACTCAAGGAAGAGGACGTTTGGCGACTGGTCCTGTTCCTGCGGACGCTGTGAAGCGGGCATCGGCGCGCTCGCGCGAGCGGGTTTTCGGGTGAGGCATTGGCTGCGGCGCGCGCTTCTCAGCCTGGTTGCGCTGGTCGCATCGCTCGCGCCTGCAACACAGGCCGCACTGCCGCTTGTCGCGCAGCGCGACGGCATGCCGACGCTTGCGCCGATGCTGGCGCAGGTGACTCCCGCGGTGGTCAACATCGCGGTGATCCAGCGCAAGCCCGAGGCGCAGAACCCGCTCCTGCGCGACCCGTTCTTCCGACGATTCTTCGGTTTGCCGGACCAGGATCGACCGCAGATGTCGGCGGGCTCGGGCGTGATCATGAACGCCGCGCAGGGTTATGTCCTGACCAACCATCACGTGATCAAGGACGCGAGCGAGGTGGTGGTGACTCTGACCGACAACCGGCGACTGGAGGCGCGCGTGGTCGGTTCGGACGCAGGCACCGACATCGCGCTGCTCAAGATCGAGGCCGAGCGCCTCGCCGCGGCGCAGCCCGCCGATTCTGATGCGCTGCAGGTAGGCGATTTCGTCGTCGCGATCGGCAATCCCTTCGGCATCGGGCAGACCGTCACCTCGGGCATCGTCTCGGCGCTCGGCCGGGCGGGTCTGTCAAACGAGGGCTACGAGGAATTCATCCAGACCGACGCGCCGATCAATCCCGGCAACTCGGGCGGCGCGCTGGTCAACCTGAAGGGCGAGCTGGTGGGCATCAACACGGCAATCATCGGCCCGTCCGGCGGCAACGTCGGCATCGGCTTCGCGGTGCCGGTCAACATGGCGCGCGCTGTGATGCAGCAGCTGATCCGATTCGGCGAGGTACGCCGCGGGCGGCTCGGGATCAGCATGCAGGATCTCGCGCCGGAGCGTGCGCGCGCGCTCAAGATCGCCGCGGGCGCGGTGATCGCCGAAGTGCAGCCCGACTCGCCTGCGGCCCAGGCGGGACTGCGCGTCGGCGACGTCGTGATCGCAGTGAACGGCCGCGCGGTTCGCACCGCCTCGGGCCTGCGCGCCCGGCTGGGCGTTCTCCCGGTGGGAGACTCTGTCGAGTTGACCGTGCGACGCGACGGCGCGACACAGACCATGCGCGCCCGCATCGGCGAGATCGAGGCGCGCCATGCCCGCCAGGGCCGCCGCATCCCGGAGCTCGAGGGCGCCACGCTTGCCGCGGTTCAGGGCGACAGCCGTGACGGCAGCCGTAGCGGCGTGCTGGTGGTCGCGGTCGAGGCGGGGACGGCGGCCTTCCAGAATGGACTGCGTCCCGGCGACCTGATCGTAGGCGTCAATCGCCGCCGAGTCGATTCCGTCGAGGCGCTCGCGGAGCGCCTGCGCAACCGGGGACTGATCGCGCTGAACGTCGTGCGCGGCGATTTTCTGCTCACGATCGTGATCGGCTGAGCTGCGCCGCAGTGACGGTCGGTTCAGGTGCTGCTCAGGCGTGCGAGCTTCTTCACGTCCGGCAGGCGGCGCAGCGCCCGCATGACACGGGCGAGATGTCTGCGGTCAAACACCTCGAGGACGAAATGCATGCTCGTGTACACCGCGCGATCGTCCTCCATCGTGATCGCATCAATGTTGGAGCCGGCCTCGGCGATCTCCGAGGCGACCCTGCCGAGCACACCGCGCTGGTTGGCGACGGTGACCCGGATCTCCGCCTGGTAGAGACGGTTCGTGTCCGGCGCCCACTCCACATCGATCCATTGCTCCGGGTCTGCCCGGCGCGAGCGCAGCGCGACGCTGCAGGTCGCGGAGTGCACCACCAGCCCCTGGCCCTTCTTGATCGAGCCGATCACGTCGTCGCCCGGAATCGCCCGGCAGCAGCGCGCGAGCTGGACTGCGACGCCCTCGGTGCCGCGGATCATCACCACTGCGCCCGGCCCGGGCTCGACGGATCCCTCGACGTGGCGCAGCAGCCGACGCGCCACCACCGCCGGCAGGCGCTTGCCAAGCCCGATGTCGGCAAGCAAAGCGTCGCGCGAGCCGGCGCCGACGTCGCGCAGGACGCGCTCCCAGCTCGCGGCGTCGACGTCCTCCAGCACCGTGTCAAATCCGCGCAGCGCGAGCTCGAGCAGCCGCTCGCCCAGGCGCACCGATTCCTCGTACTGCATGGTCTTGAGGAAATGACGGATGTTGGAGCGCGCCTTGCCGGTGCGAACGAACTGCAGCCAGGCCGGATTGGGCTTGGCGTGGCTCGCGGTAATGATCTCGACGCGATCGCCGTTGCGCAGCTCGCTGCGCAGCGGCACCAGCTCGCCGTTCACTTTCGCCGCCACGCAGCGGTTGCCGATATCGGTATGCACCGCATAGGCAAAATCGACCGTCGTCGCGCCGCGCGGCAGCGAAAGGATCAGGCCCTTGGGGGTGAAGACGTAAACCTCGTCCGGAAACAGGTCGACTTTGACGTACTCGAGGAACTCCTGCGGATCACCGGACTGGTTCTGGATCTCGAGCAGCGACTGCAGCCAGCGGTGGGTCTGCTTCTGCATCTGCGACAGCGACTCGGCGTCGTCCTTGTACATCCAGTGCGAAGCGACGCCGGATTCGGCCAGGCGGTGCATGTCCTCGGTGCGAATCTGAACTTCGACCGGCCCGCCATAGGGGCCGATCAGCGCGGTATGCAGAGACTGGTAGCCGTTCGCCTTCGGGATCGCGATGTAGTCCTTGAACTTGCCCGGGATCGGTTTGTAGAGAGAGTGCAGCGTGCCCAGCGCGACATAGCAGGCCGGCACGTCCTTGACGATGACGCGCACGCCGTGAATGTCGTGCACTTCCGAAAACGACAGGTGCTTCTCGATCATCTTGCGGTACGTCGAGTAGACGTGCTTTTCGCGCCCCGTGACACTCGCCTCGATGCCCGCCGCGGCAAGCCGGGCCTTGATGGCCGCTTCGATCTTGCTGATCGCCTCGCGGCGGTTGCCGCGCGCGGCGCGCGTCGCCTTGGCGAGGGTCGCGTAGCGCAGCGGGTGCTGATGCGAGAAGGCAAGCTCCTGCAGCTCGTGGTACAGCGCGTTCAGGCCGAGGCGATTGGCGATCGGCGCATAGATCTCCATGGTTTCGCGCGCGACGCGGCGTCGCTTGGCAGGCGGCACCGCGCCCAGCGTTCGCATGTTGTGCAGCCGGTCGGCCAGCTTGATCAGGATGACGCGCACGTCGCGCGCCATCGCGAGCAGCATCTTGCGGAAATTCTCGGCCTGGGCCTCTTCGGCCGACTGCAGCTCGATACGGTCCAGCTTGGATACCCCGTCGACGAGCTCGGCCACCGGAGGGCCGAAGGCATCCGAAATCTCGTCCTTGGTGATTGCGGCGTCTTCCAGCACGTCGTGCAGCAGCCCGGCGACCAGGGTCTGGCCGTCGAGGTGCCAATCCGCCAGGATCTCGGCGACCGCCAGCGGGTGCGAGATGTAGGGGTCGCCCGACTGGCGCTTCTGGCCGGCGTGGGCGGCGTCCGAGAAGCGGTAGGCCTCGGACAGACGCTCGATGTCCTCGGGCTTCAGGTACCCGAAGCGGGTGTCATCGAGAAGCGAAACAGCGGCCATCCGGGGAGCGTACCCGAAGCCGCGCCGGTTGGGGACGAAGCGGGGAGCCCGGCCGGCCCCGGGGCACCGTGTCGCAGCGCGGCGGCTAGAGCGTGTTGCCGGCCGACGGCGGGGCGCCGATGCCGGCGCCCGCATTGCGCTTCAGGACCTCGGTGCCGACCTTGCCGGATGCGATCTCGCGCAGCGCGATCACCGTGAACTTGTCCTTGTTCGGCTCGACCAGCGGCGAGGCGCCGGCGCTGAGCTGGCGCGCGCGGTACGTCGCCGCAAGGGTGAGATGAAAGCGGTTGCCGATATTCTCGAGGGCATCGTCTACGGTGATTCTGGCCATTTTCTGTGATCCGTTCGCTAATGTGATGAGCAGTGACTCGCGGCCTGGGCCGCGCAGTCACACCTGGAAGAGCCTCGGGTGTCTTCCGATCTGTCGGGCGGTGCGGACACGCTCGGCGCGCAGGACAGCCAGCAGATCCCGCCGGGCGGTCTCGAAAACGTCGTTGATTATAACGTAATCGAATTCGGGGGCGTGGCTGAGCTCCTCGCGCGCGTTCGTCAGCCGGCGCTCGATGACCGCCTCGGCATCGAGCCCGCGCGCGCGCATGCGGCGCCCGAGCTCGTCCACTGACGGCGGCAGGATGAAGATGGCGACGCTGGCGGGGTAGAGGCGCCGCACCTGCGCGGCGCCCTGCCAGTCGATCTCGAGCAGCAGGTCCTCGCCTCTACCGAGCATCTCGTCGATCACGCGCTGCGAGGTGCCGTAGCGGTTGCCGTGCACCTCCGCGCATTCGAGAAACTCCCCGCGCTCGGCCATCGACTGGAAAGTCTGCGGGTCGACGAAGTGGTACTCGCGGCCGTTCTGCTCGCCCGCGCGCGGCGCGCGCGTGGTGTACGACACCGACAGCCGGATGCCGGGTTCCTCCTCGAGCGCGGCGCGGATCAGCGAGCTCTTGCCCGCCCCCGAGGGTGCCGTCACGACGAACAGCAGCCCGTTCATTCGATGTTCTGCACCTGTTCGCGCATCTGCTCGACGAGCAGCTTCAGCGCGAGGGCGGCGTCGGCGAGGCCCTGCGACGCCGCCTTGGAAGCCAGCGTGTTCGCCTCGCGGTTCAGTTCCTGAGCGAGGAAGTCGAGCCGCTTGCCGGCCGGACCGCGCTGCCCGAGGACGCGCAGCACCTCGTCCAGATGTGTGCCGAGCCGCGTCAATTCCTCGTCTACGTCGACGCGCGTGCCGAACAGGGCGAGTTCCGCGCGCACCCGGTCGTCGTCGGTCGCGCCAAGGGCATCCCGCAGCCGCTGCGCAATCTTTTCCTGGTAAGCCGCGATCGCCTGCGGCACGAGCGGGGCCGCCTCGGCAACGCGCTGCCGCATCTCCGCAACGCGTGTGCGAATGGCATCGGCAAGCTTGGCGCCCTCGCGTGCGCGGGCTGCGATGAGTTCGTCGAGCCCCTGCGTGGCGAGCTGCTCGACCTGCTCACGCGTCTCGGCCTCGCTCGGCGCGTCGTCGGCCATGACCCCGGGCCAGCGCAGGATGTCGGCAACGCGCAGCGGCGCGGCATCTGGCAGTGCGCCTTTTGCTTCGCCGGCGAGCCGAGCGAGCTGGGCAAGCGCATCTGCGTTCAGCGCGACGCGCCGCGCTGCGGCCGCGCCGGGCGTGAGCTGGAGCCGGCATTCGATCTTGCCGCGCGCCAGGCGTGCCCCGAGCATCTCGCGCAACAGCGGCTCGTGAATCCGCAGCTCCTCGGCGATCCGGAACTGCAGGTCGAGGAAGCGCCCGTTCACCGCGCGCAGCTCGAGACTCAGGCGGCCGCGAGGCGTATCGACCGCGACGGCGGCGTAGCCGGTCATGCTATGAATCATGGTGTGGGCGCGGAATGGATCGAGTGCGATGCGCGGCGCTCACGGCGTCGAAGCGGCGTCCGCGCGGTCGGTCGCCTCGAAGGAGCGCGTATCATAGGGCGATTATCGGCGCGAGCCAACCAGTCGCGCAGCGCCACGCGCACCGCAGCGCGGGCATCCGCAGCGGAGCGTTACCGGATGGGATCGAAGTTCGACATCGCGCAAGCGTGCCGGATCGGCGCGCGGATCAGCAACCAGGATCGCATCGGGCATTCCGAGAGCGATGCGGCGGTGCTGATGGTCGTCGCTGACGGCATGGGCGGGCATCCGCGCGGAGATGTGGCCGCGCAGATCGCCGTCGACCAGCTCGTCGAGGACTTCGAGCGCGAAGCGAGACCTCGCCTCAAGCGGCCGGATGCGTTCCTCGTGGACGGCTTCAGCCGCGCGCACCGCAGGATCGGCCGAGATGCGCGCGCGATGGGCGTACGCGGCGACCCGCGCACGGTGCTGGTGGCCTGCGTGGTACAGGACGCCGCCGTGACCTGGCTGCACGTGGGTGATTCGCGCTTTTATCTCCTGCGCCGCGGCAGGGTAGTGACGCGCTCGCGGGACGATTCCTTCATCCAGCAGCTGATCGACGCGGGCTGGCTGAACGAGGAAGATGCGGGGCTGCATCCGGACCGCAACATCGTCGTGAAATGCGTAGGCGGCAACGAGTCGCTGCGGCTCAGGCGCCCGGAGCGGGTGGCGCTCGAGCCGAATGACGTCGTCCTGCTGTGCTCGGACGGTTTCTGGGGTCCGCTCGCCTCCGGCGAGCTTGCCGAAGGGCTGCGTGGCCGGGATCTGGATGCCGAGGTGGATGCGCTGGTGGAGCTGGCCGAACGGCGCACCGGCGTGCAGTGCGATAATGTTTCCGTCCTGGCGCTGGCATGGAAGGAACGCCGGCGCCGTGCGCGGGCGGCGCGCAGCAGGAAGCCCGTTGACGACCTGCCGACCGAATCCTAGGGACCCATGATCAGCGCAGCCGAGATGGCTAACCGGCCGAGCGGGCGCGCGCCGGACGCGCTGCGCTCCGTCCGGTTCACGCGCGCCTTCACGCGTCACGCGGAGGGCTCCGTGCTCATCGAGTTCGGCGAGACACGGGTGCTGTGCACCGCGAGCGTCGAGGAGCGCGTGCCTCAGTTCCTCAAGGACCAGGGGCGCGGCTGGATCACCGCCGAATACGGCATGCTGCCGCGCGCGACGCACACCCGGTCGGATCGCGAGGCGGCGCGTGGCCGGCAAACCGGGCGCACGCAGGAAATCCAGCGCCTGATCGGACGCGCACTGCGCGCCGCGTTCGATCTCGGCGCGCTGGGCGAGCGCACGATCAAGATCGACTGCGATGTGCTGCAGGCCGACGGCGGCACGCGCACGGCGTCGATCACCGGCGCCTTCGTTGCGGTGCATGATGCGCTCGCCTGGATGCGGCAACAGGACATGCTCGACCGGCTGCCGGTGCGCGACTTCGTCGCCGCCGTCTCGGTCGGTCTGTACCGGGGCGTGCCGGTGCTCGATCTCGACTACGCCGAAGATTCCGCCTGCGACTGCGACATGAACGTCGTGATGACCGGCGACGGACGCTTCATCGAGCTGCAGGGCACGGCGGAGGGCGGGCCGTTCTCGCGCGCGCAGGTGGACGAACTGATGATGCTGGCGGAGAAGGGCGTGCGCGAACTGGTCGCCGCGCAGCGCGACGCGCTCGGCCTGACGCGGGTGTGAAGGGGCTCGAGAAGCTCGTCCTGGCGAGCAACAATCCCGGCAAGCTGCGCGAGATCGATGCGCTGCTCGAGCCGCTTGGCGTCACGGTCGTCCCGCAGGCGGCGCTCGGCATCGCCGAGGCCGACGAGCCGCACGAGACCTTTCTCGAGAACGCGCTTGCCAAGGCGCGCCACGCGAGCCGGGCGAGCAGGTTGCCCGCGCTCGGCGACGATTCGGGTCTGTGCGTCGAGGCGCTTGGCGGCGAGCCCGGCGTGCACTCGGCCTACTACGCCGGCAGGGAAGGCCCGCGCGAGGCTCGCGATGCGCGCAACAACGCCAAGCTCCTCGCCGCGCTCGCAAAGCAGACCGACCGGAGCGCCCATTTCGCCTGCGTGATGGTGCTGATGCGCCACCCCGACGATCCGCAACCACTCGTCGCAGAAGGCAACTGGTACGGCGAGATCGGGCAGGTCGAGCGCGGCGCGAACGGCTTCGGCTACGACCCCCTTTTCGTGCTGCCCGGGCGCGGCTGCACCTCGGCCGAGCTGCCTGCGGAGGAGAAGAACCGCATCAGTCACCGCGGCCAGGCGCTGGCGCGCCTGCTCGATCGTCTGCGCGAGGAACAATGAGCGCGCAGCCAGTGACCCTGCGGCGCCCGGGCGAAGTGCGTCTCGCCGCGCTGCCGCCGCTCGCGCTTTACGTCCATATTCCCTGGTGCGTGCGCAAGTGTCCCTACTGCGACTTCAACTCGCATGAACGCAGCGACGCGCTGCCCGAAGAGGCTTATGTCGACGCGCTGGTGGCCGACCTGGAAGGACTGTTGCCGTCGATCTGGGGCCGGCGAGTCTCCAGCGTATTCATCGGCGGCGGCACGCCGAGCCTGTTCTCGGTCGCCGCGATCGAACGGCTGCTGTCGGAACTCCGCGCGCGCGTGGTGCTCGAGCCCGATGCGGAAGTGACGCTCGAAGCGAATCCGGGCACTGCGGAAGCCGGGCGCTTTCGCGGCTATCGCCAGGCGGGAGTGAACCGCCTCTCGATCGGGGTACAGAGCTTTGACGACGCCATGCTGCGGCGGCTCGGGCGTATTCACGACGGGGACGAGGCACGGCGCGCGATCGAGATGGCACGCGGCGCGTTCGACAACGTCAATCTCGATCTGATGTACGGTCTGCCGGGGCAGACGCTGGAGATGGCGCAGACCGATTTCGACGAGGCGACCCGCTGGGACACGCCGCACCTGTCGGCCTATCAGCTGACAATCGAGCCGAACACCGCGTTCTACTCGAAGCCGCCGCAACTGCCCGAGCATGACGTCTGCGCCGACATGCAGCGCATGGCGGAGGAGATGTTCGCTGCGGCCGGCCTCGTGCACTACGAAACCTCCGCGTTCGCGCGGCCCGGGCGGCGCTGCCGGCACAACCTCAACTACTGGCAGTTCGGCGATTACCTCGGCATCGGTGCCGGCGCGCACGGCAAGATCAGCTTTGCTGACCGCATCACGCGCCATGCGCGCGTCAAGCAGCCGCGCGAGTACCTGGCGGCGGCGTCGCGCGGGGAGTCGATCGTCGAGGCGCGGACGCTGGACGCACGCGAGCTGCCGTTCGAGTTCATGCTGAACGCGCTGCGGCTCGTCGATGGCTTCGAGTCCGAGCTCTACGCGGCGCGCACCGGATTGCGGATCGCCGCGCTGGAGGCTCGCCTTGCGGAGGCCGAGGCGAGCGGGCTGCTCGAGCGCTCGCCTACCCGCATCCGGCCCAGCGAGCGCGGGCGGCTGTTCCTGAACGAACTCGTCCAGATCTTTCTGAGTACCGACTGAAGTCCGGGATACACCGGTCCTTCGGTGACAGGGAGGGTCCTCAGGCCGGCGTGCGCGATCGCGCCTGACTGCAGCGCGCAATTGGCTACCCAGTTCAGGGGATACCGTTGCAGCGTCAAGTATGTGTAGCGTTGTGCAGCGCCGATTTCATCGACGCGCAGGGGAGGGGTCATGAGAACCGTCTATTGGGTCGTGTTTCGCGAGGCCGGTTTCGTGCCATTGAGTCTGCTTTCTCGACTATTCGGCAGCGTCGTTGTTTGCGCTTTGCTTCTCAATACTGCGGCGGCCCAACAGGAAACGCTCGGGAGCATTCTCGACCAGGGCGCAAAGAGGATGTCGAGTGCCGAAATCCGAGCCGCTGTAGCGGCTGGAAGCCTAGCCAACTTTCCCGCTGGAAGTCTTCAGAGTGTGTCTTACGATTCCGACGGAAGCATGAGTGGTTTTTCGCCCGATGGTGGCTTCTGGATCAACGGTGAATGGACGATCGATGACCTAGGCAAACAGTGCTTCGATTGGGCGGGATGGGGCCAGGTGGTCTGCTACTTCTGGTTCAAGCAAGGCGAATCGATTTACCTGGTGAGCTCCGAGTCGGAGTCAAACCGCGATGGGCGCGTGCTTAAACTGGAACCGCGTTAGTGCCGCGCGGGACACGCCGGATCTCGAGCGGCGTGCGCGGCCGACGAATTGACTGCTCGCGGCCGCCAATGGACGCGGATTCGGACGAACCATGGCGCTCACCGCACCTAAGCCACCCGCGCGTACCTCAGATCGCGCACCTCGTGCCCCAGCTTCACCCCGCGCCGCTCGAACTTCGTCGGCGGCCGTTTCCCTCTACCGGCCCGCAAGACCTTGAGCGCCGCATTGGCACCGAACACCACCGCCATGGACTCCGCGTAGTCGGCCCAGTCGGTCGCGGCGTGCAGCACACCTCCGACTTTCAGTTTCCGCGCCACCAAAGCGGCGAACGCCGGCTGGACGATGCGGCGCTTGTGGTGCCTCTTCTTCGGCCAGGGATCGGGAAAGAAGAGATGAATCGCAGCGAGCGACGCGTCAGCAATCATGTGCTCGAGCACGTCGAGCGCGTCGTGGCGAACGACGCGCAGATTGCTCAGCCCCGCCGCCTCGATTCCGCGCAGCAGGCTCCCGACGCCGGGCGCATGGACTTCGATCGCGAGGAAGTCGGTCCCCGGGTCGGCCTTCGCGATCTCGAGCGTGGTCTCGCCCATGCCCGAGCCGATCTCTACGACGAGCGGCGCGTCGCGCCCGAACAGCGCGCGCGCATCGATCTGCGCCTCGGCGAAGGCAACGCCGTACTTCGGATACAGCTCGTCGATCGCCCGCTGCTGCGCGGGCGTGGTGCGCCCCTGCCGGAGGACGTAGCTCCGGATCGGGCGTTTCAAGCGGCCTTGGGCTGCGACGCGGCGATGGTGCCGCCGACCGGCGAGGAGGGACTCGCGCTGTAGTGCTTCTTCGGCATGCGGCCGGCGAGGAATGCTTCGCGCCCGGCCTCGACGGCCTTCTTCATCGCCTGCGCCATCAGCACGGGGTTCTGCGCCGCGGCCACCGCGGTGTTCATCAGGACGCCGTCGCAGCCGAGCTCCATCGCGATCGCGGCGTCCGAGGCCGTGCCGACGCCGGCATCGACCAGGACCGGTACCTTGGCGCTCTCCAGAATGAGCTTCAGGTTCCACGGATTGAGGATGCCCATGCCCGAGCCGATCAGCGAGGCGAGCGGCATCACCGCAACACAGCCGATGTCCTCGAGAATCCTGGCCTGGATCGGGTCGTCCGAGCAGTACACCATGACCTTGAAACCTTCCTTCACCAGCTGCTCGGCGGCCTTGATCGTTTCCGGCATCTGCGGAAACAGCGTGTGCGGGTCGCCCAGGACTTCAAGCTTGACGAGATCGTGGCCGTCGAGCAGCTCGCGCGCGAGGCGCAGCGTGCGCACGGCGTCGTCGGCGCTGTAGCAGCCGGCAGTGTTCGGAAGGTAGGTGAACTGCGACGGCGGCAGCGACTCGAGCAGGCTCGGCTCGTTGCGCGTCTGGCCGATGTTGGTACGCCGGATCGCCACAGTGACGATCTCGGCGCCCGAGGCGACGACCGCCTCGCGCGTCTGCGCGAAATCCTTGTACTTGCCGGTGCCGATCAGCAGGCGCGAGCCGTAGGCCTTGCCTGCGATGACGAGGGGATCATGCATGGTCATTTCAACCTCCGCCGACGGCGACCACGATTTCGAGCCGGTCGCCGTCCTTGACCACGGTGCTTGCGTGCGCGCTTCTCGGCACGATCTCGCCGTTCTGTTCGACGGCGATCTTCCTGCCGGCCAGTTCGAGCCGGTGCAGGAGATCGGCGACCGGAAGCGGGCGATCAAAGCGGTGCGCGTTGCCGTTTACGACGATGTGGATCATGGTGCCAATGATACCTCCGGGCACGGTCCTCGGCCGGCGCTCAGGCGCCCGGTAGCCGCGCCGGCGGCGCGATCGCCGCGGCGAGCGAGGCGATGATGCGATCCTTCGGCAGCATGCCGACGACCCGGCCGCCATCGTCCACGATGGCAACCGGGAAATCGCTCTCCAGCGTGAGCGGCAGAACGCGCTCGAGCGCCGTCGATCGCGGCGCCGACGGCACCGGGCGCGCGAGCGCGCGCAATGTCGAGCCAAACGCGGCACCGCGCAGGGTCGACTGCGTGAGCACGCCGATGAGACGTCCTTCGGCGTCGGCGAGGTACGCTACCGGCACCGGCTGTCCGTGCAGCCGGGCGAGCACGGCGTCGGTCGCATCGCTTTCACGCACGACGACCGCCTCGAGCCCCACCGCGCCGGCGGTGAGCAGGCGGCCGCGGTTCACGTCTTCGATGAAGCGCGCAACGTACTCGGTCGCGGGCCGTTGCAGAATCTCGTCGGGGCGCCCGAGCTGTTCGATCGCGCCGCCGTTCATGATCGCGATCCGATCGCCCAGGCGCAGCGCCTCGTCCAGATCGTGCGTGATGAACACGATCGTGCGGCGCAGCTCCTTTTGCAGCTGCAGGAGCTGGTCCTGCATCTCGCGCCGGATGAGCGGGTCGAGCGCGCTGAAGGGCTCGTCCATCAACATGACCTCGGCCCCGGTGGCGAGCGCGCGCGCAAGCCCTACACGCTGCTGCATCCCCCCCGAGAGCTGGCTCGGGTACTGCGCCGCGTAGCCGGCGAGACCGACGCGCTCGATCCAGCGTTCCGCCTTGGCGAGATTGGCATCTCGCTCGGCGCGGCTGCGCGCTCGCAGGTTCAGGCCGTAGGCTGCGTTTTCGAGGACGGTCCTGTGCGGAAAGAGCGCGAAGCGCTGAAACACCATGCTGGTACGGTCGCGCCGGAACTGCCGCAGGGCCTCGGCGTCCAGGCGCAGGATATCCACGTCCCCGAACAGGATCTCGCCCGCGCTCGGTTCGATCAGCCGATTGAGGTGTCGCAGCAACGTCGACTTGCCCGAGCCCGAAAGGCCCATCACGACGAAGCAGGTGCCGGCCTCGATCGCGAGCGAGACGTCGCGTACGCCGATGGTGTGGCCGGTCCGTGCGAGCAACGCTTCCTTCGTCACGCCGGTGGGCAGCTCTCCGAGCACACTCGCCGCTGCCGGTCCGTAGACCTTGGTGACGTTGCGCAGCACGATGTCGCCCATGGTGCTGGCCACGGTCAATGCGCGATCTGGCGCTGCGCCGCGAGGCGCCGGCCGTAGGCCTGGGTGATGCGATCGAGCACGATCGCGAGCAGCACGATCGCCAGACCCGCGACGAAGCCGGTGCCCGGCTCCTGGCGCTGCAGACCGTAGAGCACCTCCTGGCCGAGCCCGCGCACGCCGATCATCGAGGCGATGACGACCATGGCGAGCGCCATCATGATCGACTGGTTGACCCCGGCCATGATGTTGGGCAGCGCGAGCGGAATCTGCACGCCGAACAGCTTCTGGCGGCGGGTCGCACCGAACGCCGTCGCCGCCTCGATCACTTCCTTGTCGACCAGCCGGATGCCGAGGTCGGTCAGGCGCACCAGCGGCGGCGCGGCGTAGATCGTCGTGGCGAGCACGCCGGCGAAAGTGCCCAGGCCGAAGAGCATCACCACCGGGATCAGGTAGACGAACGACGGCATGGTCTGCATGAAATCCAGAACCGGCATCATCAGCGCGCGCACGCCGCCGCTCTGCGACATCAACACACCGAGCGGCAGGCCGATCGCCACGGTGACGACCAGCGACACGCTCATCAGCGAGAGTGTCTGCATGGTCGGCGTCCACAGGTCGAGCGCCCAGATCAGGGCGAACGCGGCCGCGGCGCCGGCGGCGAGGCGCGGGCTGCGGCTCGCGTGATACGCGAGCGCCGCGAACGCAAGCATCATGAGCGGCCAGGCGATCGACTGGGAGAGGAATCTTTCGAAAAAGCCGATCTTGTGGACGATCCAGCTGTTGATTTCGCCCAGGCGATCGCCGTAATGCACGACGAGCCAGTCGACCAGGCGGTCGATCCATTCGGCCAGGGGAATGAGCGACGCTTCGAGCACTTCGCTGACGAGGCGCGACCTAGAGTGAAGCCTTGACGCGCGCCGCGACCTCCGCCGGCACCCAGTCCGTCCAGATCTCTGGGTGCTTGCGCAGAAATTCGCGCGCGGCCTCGGCGCCAGTGCGGTCCTTCCGCTCGCGCATGAAGACGAGCGCCTTGTTCACCTGGTCGTCCCGCATGCGGTAGCTGTCGAGAAAGCGCAGCAGCTGCGGCGCGGCTTCGGCGAATGCCTTGTTGACCGCGATGGTGGCGCGAATGGTGGGATAGGCACAGGCCTGCAGTCCTACACCGGATTGGGCCTTGTCGAGCGCATCCCACACCGCCTTGTCGAACGCAGGCTCCTCGAGCCGCAGCAGATCGTACTTGCCGAGCACCCAGGTCGGCCCCCAGTAGTAGAACAGGATCGGTCGGCCGCGCTTGTAGGCGGAGGCGATCGCGGCATCGAGCGCGG
>Ga0210102_1000040_pt1 | contig 35915 bp, 29 predicted proteins | sample RushOxbow_ThreeS_4_FD_185563 | JGI IMG/M metagenome (GOLD analysis project Ga0210102, IMG submission 185563) | Wetland microbial communities from San Francisco Bay, California, USA, that impact long-term carbon sequestration -... | ecosystem: Environmental > Aquatic > Marine > Wetlands ...
GGGCTGCGGTCCGCCAGCTCGTCGACATAGCGTTCCGTTCCGCGCGCCTCGCGCGCGAGAAACTGCTCGACCGCAGTGGCGAACTCCGGATGTGCGAGCCAGTGCGCCGAGCAGGTTTCGACCGGCATCAACCCGCGCGCAAGCTTGTGCTCTCCGCGCGAGCCGCCTTCGAACGTCGCGATGCCGCGCGCGATGCAGTATTCGATGCCCTGGTAATAGCATGTTTCGAAATGCAGGGCCGGATGGTGCTGCAGCGCCCCCCAGTGGCGGCCGCACAGCCGGTTCGCGACGCGGACGTTGAGCGAGGCGGCGATCGGGGCGTTGTCGCGTTCGGCGACGATCAGGACGAGATGCCGGGGCAGCGCGGCCCCGATGCGGCAGAAGAACTCAAGGTTGAGATACGGCGTGGAGCGGTGCTCGCGGTAGGTCTGGCGGTAGCAGCGGTGAAAGAATGCCCAGTCCCGCTCGCGGATCTCGTCGCCTTCCAGCCAATTGAAGCGGATGCCGGCCGCGACCGATTTGCGGCGCTCCTGCTTCACCTTCTTGCGCTTGTCGTGGCTAAACCCGGCAAGAAACGCGTCGAAACTGGCATAGCCCTGATTCGTCCAGTGAAACTGCACGGTAGTGCGCGGCATCATCCCGTGCGCTGCCATGCGCTCGGCTTCGGGGCGCGTCGGAAACAGGCAATGCAGCGAGGAGGCGCCGAGCTTTCGCGCCAGTTCGAGCGCCGCCCGGATCAGGGTGTCCTGGTCCGCGTCCGCCGCGGCGAGCAGCCTCGGACCGGTGACCGGCGTGAACGGGACGGCGCAGAGCAGCTTGGGATAGTAGGCAAACCCGTGGCGGTGGTAGGCATCCGCCCACGCCCAGTCGAACACGTACTCTCCGTAGGAATGCTCCTTCACGTAGAGCGGCATGGCGCCTGTCAGCGCCGCGCCCGACCTGAGGAGCAGGAATTGCGGGATCCAGCCCGTCGCGCTGCTGGCGCAGCCGGTTTCGTGCAGCGCCGAGAGAAACTCATGGCTCAGAAACGGATTGCCGCCGGCGAGGCGATTCCAGTCTTCGGCGGGCACCCGGGCGAGGGAATCAACGACTTCGATCGAGATCATCGGCAAGCGCTGATTTGCGCTTAGCATGCGTGGAAGGGGCGATGATATATTAGCGACATGAAAATCGCGATTGCGCAGATGAACGTGACCGTCGGCGATCTTGCCGGCAACGTCGCCCGCATCGCGGATTTCGCCCGGCGCGCGCGCAGCCAGGGCGCGGATCTCATGGTGACGCCGGAACTGGCGCTGTGCGGCTATCCGCCCGAGGACCTGCTGCTGCGCGCGGATTTCCTCGAGGCCTGCCAGCATGCGATGGATGATCTCGTCGCGCGCGCCCGCGACATCACGCTCGTCGTCGGTCATCCCCGGGTCGCGGACGGGAAGTGCTACAACTCGACATCGGTGGCCCGGAACGGCCGGATCGTCGGCACCTACGACAAGCGGCGCCTGCCCAACTACACGGTGTTCGACGAGGAGCGCTACTTCGATCCGGGAACGGGATCGTTCGTGGACGCCGTGAACGGAGTGAACTTCGGAGTCAACATCTGCGAGGACGCGTGGGGCGCGGAGGGGCTGATGACCGCGCGCGGCCGCGGGCCGGACGACCGCATCGGCATCAACATCTGCGCCGATTCATGGCACGCGGATGCACCGCGGGCGGCGCGAGAGGCGGGCGCCACCGTGCTGCTGGTGTTGAACGCGTCGCCGTACCACGTGGGCAAGCAGCGGCTGCGGCAGGAAGTGATGCGCGAGCGGGTCACGGAAACCGGCTTGTCCCTGGTCTATGTCAACCTGGTGGGCGGACAGGACGAGCTGGTCTTCGACGGCGGCTCGTTCGTGCTCAACCGCCAGGGCGTCGTCACGCACCAGCTGCCGTCGTTCGACGAGGCGCTGGGCATGGTCACGCTGACCGACGGCGAGCCGCAGCCGGGCGAAATCGCAGCCCCGCTCTCGACCGAGGCCGAGGTCTACCGGGCGCTGCAGCTCGGCGTGCGCGATTATGTCGGCAAGAACGGCTTTCCGGGCGTGCTGCTCGGGCTTTCCGGCGGCATCGATTCGGCCCTGACGCTCGCCGTGGCGGTGGACGCGCTCGGTCCGGACCGGGTCAGGGCGGTCATGATGCCGTCCCAGTACACCGCCTCCATGAGCGTGGAGGATGCGCGCGCGGAGGTCCAGGCGCTCGGCGTGGGCTACACCGAAATCCCGATCCGCCCGATGTTCGATGCGTTTCTCAAGGCGCTGTCGGGCGAATTCAAGGGGCTGCCTGAGGACGCGACGGAGGAGAACATCCAGTCGCGCATCCGCGGCACGCTGCTGATGGCGCTTTCGAACAAGACCGGGGCGATCGTGCTGACGACGGGCAATAAGAGCGAGATGGGTACGGGCTACGCCACCCTCTACGGTGACATGGCGGGCGGCTTCGGCGTCCTCAAGGACATCAGCAAGATGATGGTTTACCGGCTGGCGAATTACCGCAACGGGCTCGGCCGCGTGATTCCGCAGCGCGTGATCGAGCGTGCCCCTTCGGCGGAACTGCGCGCGAACCAGACCGATCAGGACATGCTGCCGCCGTATCCCGTGCTCGATGCGATCATGGAGGCCTACGTGGAGGACGATCTCAGCCCGCTGGAAATTATCGGCAAGGGCTATGGCCGCGCCGACGTCGAGAAAGTGGTGCGGATGGTGCGCGGGAGCGAATACAAGCGTCGCCAGGCCCCCATCGGAATCCGCATCACGCCGCGCGGGTTCGGCAAGGACTGGCGCTTCCCGATCACCAACAAGTTCCGGCACCGTTTCGGCTAATCATCCCTCATCCCATGCGCTTCTCCCGAGGGGAGAAGGGAATCTCGAGCCTCCCCTTTCCGCTTGGGAGAGGGGCGGGGGTGAGGGGTGGGCTGTGCTATCCTAAAGGTCACGTGCGGGATCGGACCGGGGGAGGGGCGTCATGAAAAAAATCGAAGCGATCTTCAAGCCGTTCAAGCTCGACGAAGTGCGCGAGGCGCTGTCCGAAATCGGCGTGAGCGGGCTGACGGTCACGGAAGTGAAGGGATTCGGCCGGCAGAAGGGCCACACCGAGCTCTATCGCGGCGCCGAGTACGTGGTCGACTTCCTGCCCAAGGTCAAGGTCGAGGTGGTGGTTCCGAACAAGCTGCTCGAGGGCGCGATCGACGCCATCATCAAGGCCGCGCGCACCGGCAAGATCGGCGACGGCAAGATCTTCGTCTCGAGCGTCGAGCAGGTGATCCGCATCCGCACCGGCGAGACCGACGAAGCCGCTATCTAACTAACCCTTCAGCAATACCATCACCGCGCCGCCGCCGCCGTCGGCCTGCCGCGCCTGGCAGTAGGCCAGGATTTCTTCCCGCTGCATCAGCCACCCGGCCACCTTGCGCTTGAGCACCGGCTCGCGATTCTTCGAGCGCAGCCCCTTGCCGTGGATGACCCGCACGCAGCGCAGCCCGCGGCGGATGCATCGATTGAGAAAGCTCACCAGCAGCGCATGCGCTTCCTTGACCGTCAAGCCGTGAAGGTCGAGCTCGTCCTGGGTGACCCAGTGGCCGCGGCGCAGCTTCCTCAGAACCTGGGCGCCGATGCCGTTGCGCACGTAGGACAGCTCCTCGCCGGTCTCGATTCCGGCGTCCCATGGATCCTGGGGGCTGAGGCTCTCCTCCAGCGTCTGGCGGTCGTCGCGCAGCCGCTGGGCGGGGATCGGTTGCGGAAGCGGGCGCTCGGGCCGGGCCCGGCCGTGGCCGGGCAGCGGAGTCACGTCGGACACCGACGCGCGAAACAGCTCCAGCTCGTCGGGGGTGGCGGCCGCCTTGCGCGGCTTCTTCATGCTGTGCTCGCTTCCGGATGTGCCTGGCGCGTCAGATCAGGCCGTGGCTTTCCAAGTACTTCTGTGCGTCCAGCGCGGCCATGCAGCCGCTGCCGGCGCTGGTGACGGCCTGGCGGTAGACGTGGTCCTGCACGTCGCCCGCTGCAAATACGCCCGGCACGCTGGTGACCGTGGCGTTTCCGTCCAGGCCCGCTTTGGTGATGATGTAGCCGTTTTTCATGTCGAGCTGCCCCGCGAAGATCTCGGTATTGGGGCGGTGGCCGATGGCGATGAAAACACCTTTCAGCTTCTTCTCCGTGGTTGCGTGGGTCTTCACATTCTTGACACGCATGCCGGTGACACCGGTGTTGTCGCCCACAATTTCCTCGAGCACGTGGTCCCACAGGATGTCGGACTTGCCCGCCGCGACTTTCTCCTTGAGCTTGTCGACGAGTATTGCTTCGGCGCGGAACTTGTCGCGGCGATGCACCACCGTCACGTGGCTTGCGATGTTGGCCAGGTAGAGCGCCTCCTCGACCGCGGTGTTGCCGCCGCCCACGACCGCGACCTCCTCGCCTTTGTAGAAGAACCCGTCGCAGGTGGCGCAGCCCGACACCCCGCGTCCCATGAACTTCGTCTCCGATGGCAGCCCGAGGTACATCGCCGAGGCGCCGGTCGCGATGATCAGCGCATCGCAGGTGTAGCTGCCGTGGTCCCCGGTGAGGGTGAAGGGCCGCTCCTTCAGCCGGGCGGTATGAATGTGGTCGAAGACGATCTCCGTGCCGAAGCGCTCGGCATGCTTGAGGAAGCGCTCCATCAGCTCCGGTCCCTGCACCCCGTCGGCATCGGCGGGCCAGTTGTCGACGTCCGTGGTGGTTGTCAGCTGGCCGCCTTGAGCGAGCCCGGTGATCAGCACAGGCTTGAGGTTGGCGCGTGCGGCGTAGACGGCCGCCGTGTAGCCCGCCGGCCCGGAGCCGAGTATGAGGAGGGACGCGTGCCTGGGGGATTGCGCCATGATGCCGATATATTGGGATTAAACGCGGAAAAGCAACACTGTAGCAGCGCCGTCGCAGCGGTGTCGAGGCGCAAGCGCGGCGGTTCCGGTTCGCTGCGTCCCGGCGTTTCCCGGGTGGCCCCGGAGTGACGCCAGACGCTTGATCTGGCAGACTATAGGCCTTGTGCGCGGCGCCACAGCGGCGCAGCGATTCATAACAAGAACGTGGGGTGGGAACACATGGCAGCACAGTTTGCGTTGAATCCGCAGATCCTCAAGAGCGTTCCGCTGTTCTCCGCGTTCAGCGACGCGCAATTGAGCCAGGTGCTCACCGCCGTGCAGCACCGCAGCTATCCGCGCGGCTCCTTCATACTGCGGGCCGGCGAGGAAACCGACGCGCTCTACATCATCCTGTCGGGCCGGGTGAAGGTGCTCATCCCGGACGAGGAAGGGCACGAGGTGATCCTGTCGGTGATGGGCCCGCACGAGTTCTTCGGGGAGATGGGGCTGCTCGATGACCTGCCGCGCTCGGCCAGCGTCGAGACGCTGGAGTCTTCCGAGACGCTGCGCCTGTCGAAGGCGGGCTTCACCAACATGCTCAAGGATAACTTCGACCTGGCGATGCTGATCATCCGCAACCTGGTCAGGCGCCTGCGCGAAGCGGACCGCAAGATCGAGAGCCTCGCGCTGATCGATGTTTACGGACGCGTCGCGCGCCTCCTGATCGAGATGGCGCAGAACGTCGAAGGAAAGTGGATCGTGGAGCACGCACCGCCGAAGCAGGAAATCGCACGGATGATCGGCGCATCGCGCGAGATGGTGAGCCGCGTCGTCAAGGATCTGCACCGCAAGGGGCTGATACGCGCGGAGAAGCGCCGCATCCATATCCTCGACAAGCAGTCCATGCAGAAGCGGGCGTCCGCCCGCCATCAGGCCGAACGCCCCCCCAATCCCCATAGCTGAGGCACGACGCCCCGCGGCCGCGGGGTAGCGTCGGTTTGCAGCCGGGAAGACGACGGGGTCGTGCGCCGGTCGCGCCGTTTCGTTTTGCGCTGTCAGACCCCGCTTCGAGCGGGGTTTGTTTCGTACTGCGCACCAAACGCGCGGCGGCACCGGCATTACCGCCGCGCCGGGCCGCCGGCCAGATGCATGCAGGGGGTCCTTTCGATGTACAATCAAAACGTTAAACGGACAACTTGATGTTGTTGAGCGAAAACAACCGGGCGCGCGCGGCCCGCAATCCGCTGCCGCCCAAGCTTGCCGCCTTGATTCGCGAGTTCCGGTGGCTTGCGCTGCTGGGTCTCGCCCTATACGTCGCGCTTTCCCTCTACACGTATGACCGGGCAGACCCCGGCTGGTCCCACGCGGTGGGCGAGATCGGCCCGATACGCAACGCCGGCGGCCGTGTGGGAGCGTGGCTGGCGGACCTCATGCTGCTGCTGTTCGGGCTGTCGGCGTACTGGTGGGTGATATTCGGGGGGGTGGCCGTCTGGTGGGGGTTCCGTCGAATCGAAGGCGACGCAACCAGAGACCGGCGCTCCTACGCCGTTGCCGTCATCGGATTTGCCGTTGTGCTTGCGGCGAGCTGTGGCTTGGAGGCGATACGTTTGTACAGCTTGAAAGCCGTGCTCCCCCAGGCACCGGGCGGAGTGCTTGGCGCGATTTTCGGCGGCTCGCTGGCGCAGGCGCTGGGCTTCACGGGCGCGACGCTCATCCTGCTGGTGCTGCTTGCGGCCGGGCTGAGTCTTTTCACCGGCATCTCATGGCTGACGGTGATCGAGCGCGTCGGGGGATGGGTGGAGACGGCCTATGCGGCTCTGATGCGCAAGTGGCAGGAGCGCGAGGACCGGCGCGCGGGCGCGCAGGCCACGATCGAGCGCGAGGAGGTCGTCGAGGTCAGCAAGAAGAAGCTGGAGATCCACGAGCCGATACGGATCGAGCCGCCCGCCATTGCGATCCCCAAATCGGCCCGGGTGGAGCGTGAGAAGCAGGTGCCGCTGTTCGAGAACCTGCCCGATTCGCTCCTGCCCCCGCTCAATCTCCTCGACGAGGCGGAGAAGAAGCTCGAGGTATTGAGCGCGGAAACGCTCGAATTCACCTCGCGCCTGATCGAGAAGAAGCTTCTCGACTTCGGGGTCGAGGTCAAGGTCGTCGCGGCCTATCCCGGCCCGGTCATCACCCGCTTCGAGATCGAGCCCGCCGTCGGCGTCAAGGGAGCCCAGATCATCAATCTCGTGAAGGACCTCGCGCGCGCGCTGTCGGTGGTCAGCATCCGCGTGATCGAGACCATACCGGGCAAGAGCCTGATGGGCCTCGAGATCCCCAATCCCACGCGCCAGATCGTGCGCCTGTCGGAAATCCTGAGCTCCGAGGTCTATGCCAGCGTCTCCTCGCCGTTGACGCTCGCCCTGGGCAAGGACATCGGCGGCAACCCGGTGGTCGCCGACCTGCAGCGCATGCCGCACCTGCTGATCGCCGGCACCACCGGCTCGGGCAAGTCGGTGGGGATCAACGCCATGCTGCTCTCCCTGGTCTACAAGTCTCCGCCGTCCCAGGTGCGGCTGATCCTGATCGATCCCAAGATGCTGGAGCTATCGGTCTACGAAGGCATTCCGCACCTGCTGGCGCCGGTCGTGACCGACATGCGCCAGGCCGCGAACGCGCTCAACTGGTGCACGGCGGAAATGGATCGCCGCTACAAGATCATGAACGCGCTCGGCGTGCGCAACCTGGGCGGCCTCAATCAGAAAGTGCGCGAGGCGGCGAAGGCGAAGCGGCCGATCCTGGATCCGCTGGCAGCCGACCCTGCCACTGCGGAGCCGCTGCATGAGGTTTCGCTGATCGTCGTGGTCATCGACGAGCTTGCCGACCTGATGATGGTGGTGGGCAAGAAGCTCGAAGAGCTGGTCGCGCGGCTGGCGCAAAAGGCGCGCGCGGCGGGCATCCACCTGATCCTCGCCACGCAGCGCCCCTCGGTCGACGTGATCACCGGCTTGATCAAGGCCAACATCCCCTCGCGCATCGCCTTCCAGGTGTCGGCGCGGGTGGATTCGCGCACCATCCTCGACCAGATGGGGGCGGAATCGCTGCTCGGGCAGGGCGACATGCTGTATCTTCCGCCCGGCAGCGGCTACCCGCAGCGCGTGCACGGCGCGTTCGTCGCCGACCACGAGGTGCACAAGGTGGTGGATTACTTGAAGAAGCTCGCGCGGCCGCAGTACGTGGAGAGCGTGCTCGAGGGACCCGAAACCGGAGAGGCCGAGGACGGCGCCCTCGATGCACCGGACGGGGAGTCCGATCCCCTCTACGACCAGGCCGTCGCGATCGTGTTGAAGACCCGGCGCGCATCGATCTCGCTGGTGCAGCGCCACCTGCGGATCGGCTATAACCGCGCGGCGCGCCTGATCGAGCAGATGGAGCGTTCGGGGCTGGTTTCGGCGATGCAGTCGAACGGCAACCGCGACGTGCTGGCGCCGGCATCGGCCTCGGAAGAGCGCTGACCCCCGGTATTGAATTCGCGCGGCGTGGCGCTGTCTGAATGTGCATTGTCACCGCCGGCCCCCCGACCATGAAATCGCTGATCGGCATGTTGATGGCTATAGCGGCGAGCACGTGTGTTGCTGCCGAAGCCTATCGCTGGGTGGACGAGCGGGGCGTGGTTAACTACGGCGAGAAGCCGCCGGAGGCGCGGCAGTCGAGGCCGGTGGATACTACTCCGCGCGGGACGATCGAAAGCACGGGCCTCTACGACCGGAAGCCCGTTGACTCGGAGCGGCGGCAGGTCGAGGGAGCACCCCAACCGCAGGTCGTAATGACCCCGTTGCCTGCCCCGACGCTGCCGTCGGTGCGCGGCATGGACTTCGACACTTACATACGGTTGCAGCGGGGGATGACGGAGGGCGAGCTGCTCGTCCGCGCCGGCCGCCCGGACTACGAATCGGTGGACAATCTGGTTGACTACGACCGGAGCCTCTATTACCTCCCGACGGTGGCCAATCCCTATACCACGGTGGTAAAGCTGCGTTCCGGCCGCATCGCCTACATCCAGCGCGTGAAGAAATTCTGATGGCCCGCGCGCTGCTGCTCCTCCTGTTGCTTCCGGGCGTGGCGCTTGGCGCCGCCACGGTCGAGGAGCTGAAGGCCCTGCTGCGCGGGACGGCGACCGCGCGCGCGCATTTCGCGCAGATCGTGCTCGACAGCAACATGAAAACGCTGCAGCAGGTGACCGGCACCATGCAGTTCTCACGGCCGGGCAAGTTCCGCTGGGAATACGACAAGCCCTACGAGCAGACCATCGTCGGCGACGGCACCCGGGTGTGGCTCTACGACAAGGATCTCAACCAGGTGACGGTGCGCCGGTTCGACCGCGCGATCGGCTCGAGCCCCGCGGCGCTCCTCGCGGGAAGCAACGAGATCGAGAAGGATTACACGTTGACCGGATTGAAGAGCCGTGACGGACTCGACTGGCTCGAGGCGGTGCCGCGGACCCGCGACACCGCGTTCGAGCGCATCAACCTCGGATTCGGCAAGTCGGGGCTCGAGGCGATGGAGCTGCGCGACCAGTTCGGCCAGATCACGGTGATCAAGTTCTCGACCATCGAGCGCAACGCGAAGCTCGCGCCGGAACTGTTCCGTTTCACGCCGCCCAAGGGTGCGGATGTCATCAGTGAATAGGGAACCGGTTCCGCCTGCATCGCAGCCGTGAGCAACCCTGACACAGGTTCCCTGTTCGCGCGGAAGGAACCGCAGGCCCCGCTCGCCGACCGGCTGCGGCCCCGCACGCTCGAGGAGTTCGTGGGCCAGGACCACCTGCTGGGGCCGGGGAAGCCGCTGCGGCTGGCGTTCGAGGCCGGCAAGCCGCATTCGATGATCCTGTGGGGGCCCCCGGGCGTCGGCAAGACCACGCTCGCGCGCCTGATGGCGCTGGCGTTCGATGCGGAGTTCATCGCGGTCTCCGCCGTCCTTGCGGGCGTCAAGGACATCCGCGACGCCGTTGCCCGCGCCGAGCTCACTCTCCAGCAATCCGGCCGCCGCACCATTCTCTTCGTCGACGAGGTGCATCGCTTCAACAAGGCGCAGCAGGACGCGTTCCTGCCGCATGTGGAGCGGGGATTGCTGACCTTCATCGGGGCCACGACGGAGAACCCTTCGTTCGAGGTCATCAGCGCGCTGCTGTCGCGGGCCGCGGTCTATGTTCTGCAGCCGCTCTCCGCGGAGGAGCTCGCCCGGCTGTTCGAGCGGGCGCGGAGCACCGCGCTGAGCGGCCTGCAGTTTTCCGCCGAATCGCGGGACTTGCTGCTGGCCACGGCCGACGGCGATGCGCGGCGGCTCTACAACATGCTCGAGCAGATCGGCATCGCGGCGGAGGAGTCGGGACGCGGCGAGATCGACGAGCCCTTCGTGCGCGAAACACTGGCCCAGCGCCTGCGCCGCTTCGACAAGGGCGGCGACCAGTTCTACGATCAGATTTCGGCTCTGCACAAGGCGGTGCGCGGCTCCGCGCCGGACGCGGCGCTCTATTGGCTGACCCGCATGCTCGACGGCGGCGCCGATCCCCTCTACGTCGGCAGGCGGCTCGTCCGCATGGCGGTCGAGGATATCGGGCTTGCCGATCCGCGCGCGCTGCGCGTGGCGCTCGACGCCTGCGAGACCTACGAGCGGCTGGGCTCGCCTGAAGGGGAACTGGCGCTGGCCGAGGCGGCTTTGTACATGGCGATCGCGCCGAAGAGCAACGCAGCCTATGTGGCCTTTGGAGCAGCGCAGGAGCTGGTGCGCAATGACGCGTCGCGCCCGGTGCCGGAGCGCCTGCGCAATGCTCCAACCAGTCTGATGAAGGCGCTGGGATACGGCCGGGACTACCGTTACGCGCACGACGAGCAGGATGCATATGCCGCAGGCGAGAACTATTTCCCGGAGGGGATGAAGCCGCCCGAGTTCTACCGCCCGACCGAACGCGGGCTGGAGGCGCGGATCCGCGAGCATCTCGACCGGCTGCGCAAGCTGGACGCGGACGCCGGGAAGAAGAAACGGTAATTCGCGTTCTGCGATAATACGCGGTCCGCGCTTCAGCGCGATGTATCGATCGGAATCGAATGCTCGACGTTCAGTTGCTGCGCGGTGACCTGCAGGCGGTCGCGAAACGGCTCGCGGACCGCGGCTATGCGCTTCCGGTCGCTGAGTTCGAGAAGCTGGAGGCAAGCCGCAAGGCGGTGCAGACCGAGACGCAGGACCTTCAGGCGAAGCGCAACCAGCTCTCGAAACAGGTTGGCCAGCTGAAATCAAGAGGCGAGGACGCCGCCACGCTGATGGCGGAGGTCAACGCGCAGGCGGATCGGCTGAAGGCGCTGGAGCAGGAGCTCGAGTCGGTCCAGTCCCGGCTGAACGATTTTCTGCTCGGCGTTCCCAACGTGCCTCACCCGAGCGTGCCGGCCGGCAAGTCCTCCGCCGACAATCCGGAGGTGCGCCGGGTCGGCGCGCCGCGCGCGTTCGGCTTTCCGGTCAAGGACCACGTGGACCTTGGGGTGGCGCTGGGGCTCGATTTCGACGCGGCGGCCCGCATCAGCGGCGCCCGCTTCGTGGTGATGAAGGGACAGGTCGCGCGCCTGCACCGGGCGCTCACCCAGTTCATGCTCGACCTGCACACCCGCCAGCACGGCTACACGGAGATCTATTCGCCGTACCTGGTGTCGCCGGACAGCATGCGCGGCACCGGCCAGCTGCCCAAGTTCCACGAGGACCTGTTCTACATCGAGGCCGACGGCTTTTACCTGATCCCGACGGCGGAGGTGCCGGTCACCAACCTGGTGCGCGAGAGCATCGTTCCGGGCGGGGAGCTGCCGCTCAAGTTCGTCTGCCACACGCCCTGCTTCCGGCGCGAGGCCGGCTCCTACGGCAAGGACACGCGCGGGATGATCCGCAACCACCAGTTCGACAAGGTCGAGCTGGTGCAAATCGTGCAGCCGCAGCAGTCTTACGAACAGCTGGAGGCGCTCACCGGGCACGCCGAAGCGGTGTTGAAGCTCCTCGATCTGCCGTACCGCGTGGTGACGCTGTGCACCGCCGATATGGGCTTCGCCGCGGCCAAAACCTACGACATCGAGGTGTGGCTGCCGGGGCAGCAGGCCTACCGCGAGATCTCCTCGTGCAGCAACTTCGAGGCGTTCCAGGCGCGACGCATGCAGGCGCGCTTCCGCAACGAGAAGGGCAAGACCGAATTCGTCCATACGCTCAACGGCTCGGGACTTGCGGTCGGGCGCACGCTCGTCGCCGTGCTCGAGAATTATCAGAACGCGGACGGCAGCGTTGCGGTCCCGGAAGCGCTGCGGCCGTACATGGACGGCGCGACCGCTCTCAAGGCAAGCTAGGCGGACCCGGTGCGCGTTGATAGAATCGCGCCTTCGCTCTGGACTCAAGTTCAGTCCTGTTTTCGGAGAGGTGCCAGAGTGGCTGAATGGGCCGGTCTCGAAAACCGGAATACGCGCAAGCGTATCGTGGGTTCGAATCCCACCCTCTCCGCCAATTCATTCGTCTGCTTGCGGCCCCTGCTGTTTGCGGTGGCGATGTTGCTGGCGGTTGCGGTGCCCGCGGCCGCCCAGGGGCAGCTTGCGCCGGAGGTCGAGGCGTTCATCCAGGACATGGTGCAGAAGCACCGGTTCGACGGCGAATCGCTGCGCAAGCTGTTCGCCCGGTTGGAGCCCAACCCTGCCGTGATCAGCCAGATATCGGCGCCGCTCACTGCGCTGCCGTGGTACCAATTCCGCAAACGCTATGTGGATGCCGTGCGGATCAACGGCGGCGTCAAGTTCTGGCAGGAGCATGCCGCCACGCTGGAACGCGCCCGTCGCGAGTTCGGCGTGCCCGAGGAGATCATCGTCGCCACCATCGGGGTGGAGTCGATCTACGGGCGAAATACGGGCCGGTTTGGAGTGCTCGAGGCGCTGTCAATGCTGGCGTTCAACTATCCGCCGCGCGCCCAGCGGTTCCGGTCGGAGCTCGAGCAATACCTGCTCCTTGCTCGCGAGGCGCGGTTCGACGCCATGCGGGTGAAGGGCTCCTACGCCGGGGCGATCGGCATACCGCAGTTTCTGCCCAGCAGCTACCGGCGCTACGCGGTGGATTTCGACGGCGACGGCAGGCGCGACCTCGTGGACTCGCCCGCCGACGCGATCGGCAGCGTGGCCAATTACTACAGATCCCATGGCTGGCGCGAGGGCCAGATCGTTGCGGTGCCGGCCGAAGTCGATGCCGATGGCGCTGCGGCGCTGCTCGAGCTGGGCATCAAGCCCCAGCTCAAGGTGGGAGAGCTCAGGCGGCGCGGCGTCCTGCCCGCCGCGCCCGTCGACGAAGAGCCCAAGGCAGCGCTGATCACGGCCGAATCCGAAACCGGGCCGAGCTACTGGCTGGGCCTCCACAACTTCTACGTGATCACGCGCTACAACCGCAGCGTGAATTACGCGCTCGCGGTGGATGAGCTGGCGCGGGAGCTGCGCGCCAGGTTCCGGCCCGGAGACCAGAACCTCTCGCAACAATAAGTTCTACGGCTGCGCGGCTTCGCGGCGGAACGCGACGAGATGGTCGATCTCGAGGCGGATGCCGATTCTTTCGCCGATGGCGTGGTTGTGGTGGCTCGGCACGAGCGACATCACGCGCCCGCCGGCGGGCAGTTGCAGGGTATAGAGGAACTGCGCGCCGCGGAACGCCTTGTGCAGCACCTTGGCCTGCAGCGGGCTCGCGTCGTCGTGCAGGATGTCGTCCGGCCGCAGCAGGACATCGACCTCCGTGCCCTGCGGCCAGCCTGAAGTATTGGCCTGGAACACGCCCAGCTCGAGCCGGATGCGGGATTCCGGCAGCACCGTGCCCGGCAGGAAGACGCCCTGTCCGATGAAATCCGCGACGTAACGGCTCAGCGGCTCGTGGTAGAGGCGGTAGGGCGTGTCCCACTGCTCGATGACGCCGTCGCGCATGATGCCGATCTCGTCAGCCAGGTTGAACGCTTCGTGCTGGTCGTGCGTGACGAGAATGGCGGTCGTGTTCTGCTGCTTGAGGATCTCACGCACTTCGACGGAGAGCTGCGTGCGGAACTCCACGTCGAGGTTGGAGAACGGCTCATCGAGCAGCAGCAGGTCGGGGCGCGGTGCGAGGGCGCGAGCGAGAGCGATGCGCTGCTGCTGTCCGCCGGACAGCTCATCGGGATACTTGTCGCGCAGTCCGCTCAACCGGACGATCTCCAGCACCTCGTCCTCGCGGCGCCCGCGCGCGGCGCGGTCCCCGTCGCGCAGTCCGAAAGCGACGTTTTGCGCCACGGTGAGGTGCGGGAAGAGCGCGTAGTCCTGGAACACCATGCCCACGCGGCGCGCTTCGGTCGGCGTCCGCACGCCGCGCCGGCTGACGAGCTGGCCGTTCAGCCAGATCTCGCCGGCCTGAACCGGCTCGAAGCCCGCTATGCAGCGCAGCACGGTCGTCTTGCCGCAGCCGCTCGCGCCGAGCAGGCACCCGATCGTCCCCTTGGCGAGGGAGAGCGACAGGCCCCGGATCACCTCGTTTGTGCCATAGGCATGGCGCAGATCCCGAACCGCGAGCAGCGGCAGGCTCAGCGGATCGGCGACGAGGCAACTCTCGCTTGTCGCGCTGTTGCCGGATTCACGTAAATTCAACGACATACGTATAATGATCGCATACAGGGCGGGTGCGCGCAGGGAGCTGCAGGAATTCGATGCGTTTCGGGCGACTGACGATTTTCGCGATGCTGATCGGGGCGCTGTGCGCGGCGCCGATCGTGAGCGTGTTCTTCAACCTGTTCGCTGCGGGCACGCCCGGTATCTGGCAGCACCTCGCCCAAACCGTTCTGCCGGAGTACGCGGCGAATACGCTCTGGCTGCTGATCGGCGTCGGAGCCGGCGTGACCGCGGTCGGCGTGGGGGCGGCTTGGCTCACGGCCATGCACGAATTTCCCGGCCGGCGCGCGTACGAATGGGCGCTCATCCTGCCTCTCGCGATGCCCGCGTACGTCATCGCGTTCGTCTACACCGATCTGCTGCAGTTCGTGGGACCGGTGCAGACCTGGCTGCGCGAGCTGGCCGGCTGGTCGAAGGCTGACTACTGGTTTCCCGATGTGCGCTCGCTCGGGGGCGCGATCGTGATGTTCGTTTTCGTCCTCTATCCCTACGTATATCTGCTGGCGCGGGGCGCGTTCCTGGAGCGGTCGGCGAGCATGCTCGAAGCCGGTCGCACGCTCGGCCTGGGCAATATCGCGATCTTCCTCCGGGTGGCCCTGCCGCTCGCGCGCCCCGCCGTCGTCGCCGGTACAGCGCTCGCGCTGATGGAGACGATCGCCGATTTCGGCGCAGTGTCCTATTTCGGGGTGCCTACGTTCACGACCGGCATCTACCAGGCGTGGTTCTCGATGGGGGATCGCGTGGTCGCCGCACAGCTCGCGGCGACGCTGCTCGGTTTCGTCATCCTGGTGCTGCTGCTGGAGCGCCTGAGCCGCGGCCGCAAGCGCTTCCACGAGACCTCCCAGCGCACACGAGCCCCATCGCGAGTGCACCTCGAGGGCGTGAGCGCTGCTGCGGCGACAGCGCTGTGCGCGGTCCCGTTCATCCTTGGGTTCCTGCTGCCGGCAGGGCTCCTGCTGCGGATGGCGATCGGCGAAGGCGATGCCCAGCTTGGCCCGCGCTTCGTGCAACTCGCGGCCAACAGCGTCACACTCGCCGCGCTCACTGCTGCGCTGCTGGTGGGTCTGGCGCTGCTCATGGCGTACAACGCGCGCCTGCATCCCGGCATGTTCAGCGTCAACCTGAACCGCGTCGCGGGCCTCGGTTATGCAGTCCCGGGGCTGGTGATCGCCGTGGGCACGCTGATACCGCTTGCGCAGCTCGACAACCTGCTCGATGCCTGGATGAGGGCGAGCTTCGGGATCTCGACCGGCCTGCTGCTGACGGGCGGCATCGGCGCGCTCGTCGTGGCCTATGTGGTCCGATTCTTCTCGATCGGGCTGCAGACCGTCGACGCCTCGCTCGAGAAGGTGCGGCCGAGCATGGAGGACGCGGCGCGCAGCCTCGGCTGCGGCCCGGTGGAAACGCTCGCGCGCATCCACGTGCCGGTCATGGCGCGTGGCCTCTTCACGGCCGCGCTTCTCGTCTTTGTGGAAGTCATGAAGGAGCTGCCGGCGACGCTGGTCATGCGGCCGTTCAATTTCGACACGCTCGCGACGCAGGTCTACACCCTGGCGAATGACGAGCGACTCGCCGAGGCCTCCACCGCGGCGCTCGCGATCGTGGCGGTAGGCGTCATCCCGCTGATCGCGATTTCCCGCAATATCGCCCGTGCCCGGCGCGTCACCGGGGCGGAATTGATGCCCCGCCAGACTGCCGCCGAACCCGCCGTCCGCTGAAGTGAGGGATCTGCCCACGATGCGGCGATTGCGGGCCGGCCGGTGCCGTTATTTCAGCCCGACGATGTTGAGGGCTTTCTGGGCAAGCGGCTGGTTCTGTCCCAGCTGGCCGACGTTGAGCTGATCCTCCTTGAAGGTGCCGAGCCGGGCGAGCGCCGGGTTGTGGAGTTTCACGGTGAGCACCGCGGGCCATTCGTTATTGCCGTTGGCGAAATACGACTGAGCTTCATCGCTCGCGAGGTACTCCAGGAAGCGAATCGCATTGGCGCGATTCGGCGAGTGCCGCAGGACGCCGCCGCCCGAAATGTTGATGTGGGTGCCGTAACTCTTCTGGTCGGGGAAGACGACGCCGACCTTCTCGGCCGCCGCGCGTTCTTCCGCCTTCTTCGAGCTGGCAAGCCGTACATAGTAGTAGGTATTGCTGAGCGCGACCTGGCATTCCCCCGCGGCTACCGAGAGAATCTGGTCGGTATCTCCGCCTTTCGGGTCGCGCGCGAGATTGGCCTTTACGGCGCGCGCCCACTGCTGCGCCTTCTCTGCTCCCAGGTGATCGATCAGCGCCGACATCAGCGACAGGTTGTAGACGTGGCTGAATGAACGCGTGCACACCTTGCCCTTCATCCCCGAGGCGGCGAGGTCCTCGTAATTCTGGACGGCCTTTGGATCGACGAGGCTCTTGTTGTAAACGATGACCCGGGCGCGCTTCGAAAAGCCGAACCAGTGGCCGGCGGGCTCGCGCAGGTGGGCGGGAATCCGCTGGTCAAGCACCGCCGAGCGCACCGGTTGCAGGAGGTTCATCTGCTGCGCGCGCCACAGCCGCGCCGCGTCCACGGTGAGCAGGACATCCGCAGGGCTGTTGCGGCCTTCGTTCTTCAGCCGCTCGAGGAGGGCGTCCTCGGTCCCCTCGATGCGATTGATCTTGATACCGGTCTGGCGTGTGAAGTTGGTGTAAAGCGCTTCATCGGTCTGATAATGGCGGGACGAATAGAGATTGAGCTGTTGTTCCTGGGCGAGCGCCGGCGCCATAACCCATGATGTAATCATGGCAATTGCCGCGACAGGCAGGGCATGAGTTAACTGTTTGATCATAGGAACGAACATAGTATAAGAGGTCTCCGGGACCGGATTCAGCTTCCCTGATAACGAGAATTATTCTCAATTAAAATGAAAGCGTTGTCAATCCGTTTGCCGAGCACACCTCGTAACTCGTCCCCACTTCACGGCAACTAAGGCGCATGAGCCGATTCATTCTCGCCGGTAGGCTGCGATCCGCCGCTCGACGATACCTCGCCGGCCTGCTGCTCGCGCTCATCGCCGGCGCCGGCGCGCACGCACAGCAAACGGTGCTGGAAGTGGTTCCGCTGCGCTATCGCACGGCGGCGGAAGTCATCCCGATCCTTCAGCCCATGCTGGCGCGTGAGGGGAGCCTGAGCGGCTTCCAGGGACAGCTCGTCGTGCGCACGACACCCGCGAACCTGGAGGAGATCAAGAGAGTGCTCGCCAGTCTCGACACTGCGCCTCGGCAGCTCGTCATCACCGTGAGACAGGATGCCGAGGGGGCCCGGAGCCGCAGCGAGGCCGAAGCATCGGGCAGCGTGGGCGGCGACCACGGGCGGGTGACGGTCCCCGGGAGTCCTCGCCCCGATCCGCGAGGGGGCAGCGTTGTGGCGCGCGACGGCGAGGACTACGCACGGCTGCGGGTGCTGGAAGAAAGCAGCGGAACGAGCGATCGCAATACGCAATCGGTGCGGGTTATGGAAGGACGCGAGGCGTTCCTGCGCATCGGCCAGTCGGTGCCCGTGCGCGAGCGGCAGGTGCAACGGTCGGTGGTGGGCGGACGGGTGGTGGAGCGGACCGTCGAGACCACGCAATACCGCGATGCCGCGGACGGAGTCTACGTCCTGCCGCGCGTCGCGGGCGACCGCGTCACGCTCGACATCAGCGCGCAGCGCGAATCCCTTTCACGGGCGCACGGCGGCACGAACGTGCAGGGCGTGGTGACGACGGTTTCCGGACGGCTCGGCGAATGGATCGAGATCGGCGGTGCGAGCCGCGAAGCAGCCGCACAGCAATCGGTGCTGCTCGGACGCACGGCCACCGCGGCGCGCGACAGCCGGCGCGTGCTGATCAAGGTCGAGGAAGCGCGCTGAGCAACCTCTTTGCGGGTGGCGGGCGGGCATCCCGCCCGCTACTATTGCCGGCGTGCTGGATCTGAACGATGTATTTTCGCAGCGCGGGCCGCTTTCCCGGGTCGTCAGGAATTTCCGCGCGCGGCCGTTCCAGGTGGAGATGGCGCGCTCGGTGGTGGAAGCGCTCGCGGGGCACAGCGTGCTGGTCGCGGAAGCGGGCACCGGGACAGGGAAAACCTTCGCCTATCTGGTCCCGGCGCTCCTCGCGGGCGGCAAGGTCATCGTTTCGACCGGCACCAAGACGCTGCAGGACCAGCTTTTCGACCGCGACATTCCGACCGTGCGCAGAGCGCTCGGCGCGCCCGTTACGGTGGCGCTGCTCAAGGGACGCGCGAACTACGTCTGCCATCACCATCTCGAGCGGGCGCTGCAGGATGGAAGACTCCCCGCGCGCGAGGATGCGCGTCATCTCGCGGCAATCGACCGCTTCGCGCGCGGCACGGCGACCGGCGACAAGGCCGACTGCACGGCGGTCCCGGAGCACGCCGGCATCTGGCCCTATGTCACCTCCACGCGCGAGAACTGCCTGGGCTCGAAATGCGCGCATTACGACGCGTGCTTCGTGATGAAGGCGCGGCGCGAGGCGCTGGCGGCGGATGTGGTGGTGGTGAACCACCACCTGTTCTTCGCCGACCTGGTATTGCGCGACGAGGGCGCCGCCGAGCTGCTGCCCGCCTGCAATACAGTCATCTTCGACGAAGCGCACCAGCTCCCGGAGACCGCGAGCCTGTTCTTCGGCGAGAGCGTATCGACATCGCAGTTGATCGATCTCGCGCGCGACACCCGGCTCGAGGCGGCCGCCGCGGCGAAGGACTACGCGCCGCTGCCCGAGGCGGCACGGGACCTCGACCAGGCAGCGCGCGACCTGAGGCTTGTCATTGCGGAGGACAGCGGGCGCATGCCGGCGCGGGCACTGGCCGGCAACGCCCGTTTCGAAACGGCGCTCGCCACGGCGATCGGCGCGCTCGACACGCTCGCCCGGGAGCTGAAATCGCAGGCCGAGCGCGGCGAAGGGCTTCTGGGCTGCTGGCAGCGCGCCCTGTCGCTTGCCGAGTGGCTCGAGCGCTGGCGCAGCGGCGTGGACGAGGCGCGCGTGAAATGGGTGGAGATCTTCGGCCACGCGCTGCGGCTCAATTCAACTCCGCTTTCGATTGCGGAAATCTTTCGCCGGCAGATCGACGACCACCCGCGCGCGTGGATATTCACGTCCGCGACGCTGTCGGTGAACGGCGATTTCGGCTATTACTGCCGCCAGATGGGTCTCGCCGCGGCCCGCACGGCGAGCTGGGACAGCCCGTTCGATTTTGCCGCGCAGGGCCTGCTTTACATTCCGCGCGGGTTGCCCGATCCCAACACGCCCGAGCACACGCAGGCGGTGATCGAGGCCGCGCTGCCGTTGATCGAGGCTGCGGGGGGGCGCGCCTTCCTGCTGTTCACGAGCCTGCGCGCGATGCGTCTCGGCCGGGAGCTGGTCGAGCGCGCATTTGCGGAGCGCGGATGGGACTATCCGCTGCTCGCGCAGGGGGACGGCTCGCGGTCGGACATGCTGGTGCGCTTCCGCGACCTCGGCAACGCAGTGCTGGTGGGCAGCCATTCATTCTGGGAAGGGGTGGATGTGCGCGGACAGGCGTTGTCGCTGGTCGTGATCGACAAGCTGCCCTTTGCTCCGCCCGACGACCCGGTGCTCGCCGCGCGCATCGAAAGCATCAACCGCGAGGGGCGCAGCGCGTTCCTCGAGTATCAGCTGCCCGAAGCGGTCATCACGCTGAAGCAGGGCGCCGGCCGGCTCATTCGCGACGAAACGGACCGGGGAGTGCTGATGATATGCGACCCGCGCCTTCTCACCCGCGGCTACGGCAAGCGCGTGCTGGCGAGCCTGCCGCCGATGCGGCTCACGCACCGTGCCGAGGACGCGGCCGCCTTCTTCACGCGACCTCGGCAAACAGGTCGTGCGTATCCGAGCGCGTGACGCGAACGGTGGCGAACTCGCCGGCCTTCAAGCGCCGGTCCGGCGCGACGCGGACGACGCCGTCGATCTCGGGGGCATCGGCGCTCGAGCGCGCGATCGCGCCATCCGCGCCAATCTCGTCCACCAGCACGGTCAGGGTTTTTCCGACCCGGCGCTGCAGCCGCCGCGCGCTGATGCTCTCCTGCAGGCGCATGAAGCGGGCGCGGCGCTCCTGCTTGAGGTCTTCCGGAACCGGCCCGGGCAGGGCGTTCGCCGCTGCACCGTCGACCGCGGAATAGGCGAAGCAGCCGACGCGGTCGAGTTGCGCCTCCTCGAGGAAGGCGAGCAGCTCCGCGAACTCCGCCTCGGTTTCGCCCGGGAAGCCGACGATGAAGGTGCTGCGAATGGTGATTTCGGGGCACATGTCGCGCCAATGCCGCACGCGCGCCAGGTTGTCCTCTGCGCTCGCCGGGCGCTTCATGAGCCTGAGGATGCGCCGGCTCGCATGCTGAAACGGCACGTCGAGGTAGGGGAGCAGCCTGCCGTCCGCCATCAGCGGCACGACATCATCGACGTGCGGATAAGGGTAGACGTAGTGCAACCGCACCCACGCGCCGAGCTCTCCCAGCGCGCGGGCGAGCTCGGTCATGCGGGTTTTCAGCGGCCGGCCGTGCCAGAAGCCGGTGCGGTACTTGACGTCGACGCCATAGGCGCTCGTGTCCTGCGACACGACAAGGAGCTCCTTTACGCCCGCCTTCACCAGGTTTTCCGCTTCCTGCATGACTTCCCCGATCGGCCGGCTCACGAGATCGCCGCGCAGCGCGGGGATGATGCAGAAGGTGCACCGGTGATTGCACCCCTCGGCGATCTTGAGATAGGCGTAATGCGCCGGCGTGAGCTTGATTCCCTGGGGCGGGATCAGGCTCACGTAGGGGTCGTGCGGCTGCGGCAGGTGCTCGTGCACCGCACGCATCACGTCATCGGTCGCGTGCGGGCCCGTCACTGCCAGCACCCGCGGATGGGTCTTCCTGACGATATCGCCTTTGGCGCCGAGGCAGCCGGTGACGATCACTCTTCCGTTCGCGGAGAGTGCCTCGCCGATCGCGTCGAGGGATTCGTCGATTGCGGCTTCGATGAAGCCGCAGGTGTTGACGACGACGAGATCCGCGTCGTCGTAGGTCGGCGCAACCCGGTAGCCCTCCGCGCGCAACTGCGTGAGGATGCGCTCCGAGTCCACCAGCGCCTTGGGGCAGCCGAGGGAGACAAACCCGACGGTCGGGACCTGCGCGCCGGAGGGGCGCGACGCCACCCTGCGCTCAGGGCTTGTTCTTGTCGTCTTCGCTCTTGTTGCTGTCATGCGCCGGGGACTGCGGCGACCGGGCATCGCCACCCTGGCGCGCGCCGCCGCCCGGGAAACCGGGGAAGGGGAAATTGCCGAACAGGTTGCGGGTCTGCTGCTGCAGCTGCTGCTGCATCTCCATGAAGGCGTTGGCGCTTTGCTCGAGGTAGCTGCCCATCAGCCCCTGGATCGCCGGCCCCTGCATCTTGACGAATTCGTTCCAGGCGTCGGCGCCGAGCATCGGGTTCCCGCCGTACATCTGCCGCGACTGCTCCTGCAGGCGCTTCTGCATGTCGATGAAGGTCTTGATATTCTTCTCGAGATAATTGCCCATCATCCCCTGCATCGCGTTGCCGTAGAAGCGGATGATCTGAGTCAGCATATCGCTCGAGAACATCGGGGCGCCGGCGCTCTCTTCCTCGAGGATGATCTGCAGCAGGATGCTGCGCGTCAGATCCTCGTGGGTCTTGGCATCCTCGACCTTGAAATCCGCCTGCTCCAGCACCAGCTTTTTGACGTCCGAAAGCGTGATGTAACTGCTTGTTTCGGTGTCGTAAAGCCGGCGATTCGGGTACTTCTTGATGATCCGGGATTGCTGCGCCATGGAAGTACGAGCCTCAGCCAGGGACCGCCATTATTCCACCCCGGCTCCGCGATTGCAAGCTAAAGGATTGAAAAATATCGGTAAATCGTCATGGCGCCCGAGCTTCGCGCTACGTGCCGACGGAGTTGTGCAGGGCATCAATGACGCAACGCCACAATAAGAATGCCAGCACGAGCAATTCCGATCCGCCGGCATCCTAGTACATGTGCTGGCCGCCGTTGATCGCCAGGTTGGCGCCGGTCATGAAACCTGCTTCGTCGGTGCACAGGTAGGCAACCAGCGCCGCGACCTCCTCGGGCGTGCCGAGGCGGCCGACCGGGATCTGCGGAATGATTTTGGCGTCCATCACGTCCTTGGGAACCGCCAGCACCATCTTGGTCCCGATGTATCCCGGCGAGACGGTGTTGACCGTCACACCCTTGCGCGCGACCTCGAGCGCGAGCGCCTTCGTGAAGCCGTGCATGCCGGCCTTGGCCGCCGAGTAGTTGGTCTGGCCGAACGCTCCCTTCTGGCCGTTGATCGAGGAGATGTTGATGATGCGGCCCCAGCCGCGGTCCACCATCCCGTCGCACACCGGCTTGGTCACGTTGAAGACGCTGTCGAGGTTGGTGCGCAGCACGGCGTCCCAGTCCGGCTTGCCCATCTTCCTGAAGCTCGCGTCGCGCGTGATGCCGGCATTGTTCACGAGGATATCGACGGGTCCAATTTCCGCCTGGATTTTCGCGACCGCCTTCCGGGAGGATTCAAAGTCGGTAACGTCGATCTGCACCGCGTAAAATTCGAGCCCCCGGGACTTCATGTCCTTCACCCATTGATCCGCCTTGGTATTGCCGGGCGAATAGGTCGCTACCACCCGGTGCCCGGCCTGGGCAAGCCGCACGCAGATTGCTTCGCCGATTCCCCCCATGCCGCCGGTTACGACCGCGACTCTCTGTGCCATGTTCATCCCCCCGCTCTGATTCGTTGCTTGTTTCTCGTCAGTCGTCAGCCGTCACTGCCTTAGCCGCACTTTTCCTTGACGTAGCGTCCCGGCGCAGGCTCGATCTCCCGATACTGCGCGCTGCCCGGGTCACTGCGTGCGGGGATCTCGCGCCCGCCGAAGGCCGCGAGCCAGTCTCCCCAGTGCTTCCACCAGCTGCCCGGCCGCGAAGTCGCGGCAGCAAGCCATCGATCAGGGTCCTGCGCCAGGTCCGCATTGAGCCAGAAATTGCGGCGATTCTTCGACGCCGGGTTGATGACTCCGGCGATATGGCCGCTCGCCGACAGGACGAATTCCATTCTACCTCCAAGCAGGCGCGTGCTGGCGTAGGCGGTGCGCCACGGGACGATATGGTCCTCGCGGGTCGCCAGCACGTATGCCGGCATGTCCACGCGGCCAAGGTCCACCGGCACCCCGCACATCGTGAGCTTTCCGGGCAGCCGCAGGTTGTTCTCGAGATAGGTATTGCGCACGTAGTAGACGTACATCGTTCCCGGGAGATTGGTGCTGTCCGCGTTCCAGTAGAGCAGGTCGAACGGCTCGGGGGTTCCGCCCTTGAGGTAATTGTTCACCACGTAATGCCAGATGAGGTCGTTCGCGCGGAGGCTGGCGAAAGTGATGGCGAGCTCCCGCCCGTGCAACACACCGCCGTCCGCGAAATCCCGCTCGCGCTGTCTGACGTAGGCCTCGTCCACGAACACCGAGAGCTCGCCGGTGTCGCTGAAATCGAGCATGGTGGCGAGAAGAGTGAGGCTCGCGACGCGCTCATCGCCCTTTGCGCGCAGCACCGCGAGCGCCGCGCCGAGGAGGGTGCCGCCGACGCAGAAGCCAAGCGCGTTGACCTTGTCGGCGCCGCAGATCTCCCGCGCAACGGCAAGCGCCCTCATCACGCCGTGCTCGAGGTAATCGTCCCAGGTTGCGCGGCCCATGGCGGGCGGCACGTTGCGCCACGAGACCATGAACACGGTGTGCCCGCGCTCGACGGCATAGCGGACGAACGAGTTCTCCGGCTGCAGGTCGAGGATGTAGTACTTGTTGATGCAGGGCGGGACCATGACCAGCGGGCGCTCGAACACCGTCCCCGAGGAGGGCCGGTACTGGATCAGCTGCATGAAGTCGTTCTCGTACACCACCGCGCCCGGTGAAATGGCGAGGTTGCGGCCGACCTCGAAGGCGGACTCGTCGGTCATCGAGATCATGCCCTTGTCGAGGTCGGCGGCGAGGTTCAGCATGCCGCGCTTCACGCTCTCGCCCTCGGTCTCGGCTGCGAGCTTGAGCGCCTCGGGATTGCTCCACGGGAAATTGGCAGGGGACATGGCATCGACGTACTGGCGCGTGAAGAACTCGAGCTTGCGCTTGGCGTGGGGCTCGAGCCTGGCGGTGTCGACGAGCTCGCGCAGCCATTGCCCCGCGAGGAGATAGGACTGCGCCGTGTAATCAAAAAACGGCTGCGTCTTCCAGTCGGGCGCGCGGAATCGCCGGTCGGCCGGATCCGGCTCGATCACCGGCTGCGCGGGCGGCCCGGACTGGGGCAGAACGTAAGCCGCCCATAGCTCGAGCCGCTTGCGGTAGTAGCGGCTCTGAAGCTCAGCCAGGCGTTCGACGTTCTGCGTCAGGCCGGAGGTAAGCGACCTCACCAGCTCCGCCGTGTCGAGGTCGGGGCCAAGCCCGAGCGGCCGCACCACAGCCTCGATCAGCCGCCGGTTCAGCGCCTCGATCGATTCGCGCGCGGAGTCCATGTCGTCGGCTGATCGTTTGGCGGCGGACACGAGGCACCGGTCAGGAGAAGCTACAGTCTAGGGTGCACGGATTACAGTTGTGAGTGGGCCCGCGCCGTCAGGCGTGTCGATGCGTCAGCTCGCCCACCAGCCAGATGGTGAGGACCCCGAGCACGATCAGCACCACCTGCTGCAGCGTCGCCTGGAGCTCCGGGCGCTTGTGCAGGCCGGGAATCAGGTCGGCCACGGACACGTAGAGCATGCTGGCCGCGGCGAGACCGAGCAGCGATGCGATCCAGTGCTGCACGTCTTGCAGCGCAAGGTAGCCGATTGCGCCGCCCGCCACCATCGCCGCGCTCGAGAGCATGTTGAGCAGCAGCGCGCGGCTCTTGCTGTAACCGGAATGCAGCAGGATCAGGAAATCGCCGACTTCCTGCGGGATTTCGTGGGCGATGATGGCGACCGCCGTGACGATGCCCAGCTCGGTGCTCGCAAGGAATGCAGCCGCGATCAGCACGCCGTCCACGAAATTGTGGAAAGTGTCGCCGATAATGATCATCATGCCGCTGCGGCCGTGATCGTGGTGCGCCGCCAGCGGCGGATCGTGCGCTTCGCACTGCTCGACGTGGCAGTGGCGCCATAGCACCAGTTTCTCCAGCACGAAGAACAGCAGGATGCCGGCGAGAATGGTGAGCGCCATGGATTCCAGGCTCTCCGCCCGCTCGAAGGCCTGCGGCAGCAGCTCGAGGAAAACCGCGCCGAGCAGCGTTCCCACCGCGTAGCTGATCAATATCGGGATCCACGAAATGCGCGCGCTCAATGCGAGCGCGGCCGCGGCGACGACCGAGAGCACGCCCCCTGCCACGGTCGCAGCCGTTATCCACACCAGCGTCATCGGGTTTCCATTGCTGAACCGCGGAGGAAGCGCCGGATTATATCAGCCGGTGCGCCAGATCAGCGCCGCCATGCGTCCGGTCGTGCGGCTGCGGCGGTAGGAGAAGAAACGCTGCGCATCGGAATAGGTGCAGAGCTCGCCGCCGTGAATCGCACCGACCCCCGCGCGCCGCAGGCGCTGGCGCGCAAGCAGGAAAAGATCGGCCAGCCACTTGCCGGCGGTGTGTGGCGTGAACGCCGCGGCCGCCGCCGCGTCGCAGGCGAGGAACGCTTCGCGCACGTCGTTGCCGACTTCGAAGGCTCGGGCGCCGATGCCGGGGCCCAGATAGGCGGTGAGGCTGCGGGGTTCGCACGCCATGCCGCGCACCGTGTTCTCGACCACGCCGGCGGCGAGACCGCGCCAGCCGGAATGGGCAATCGCAACCGTGGCTCCCATGCTGTCGGCGAGCAGCACGGGTATGCAGTCGGCCACCAGTACCGCGCAGACCGTACCCGGGCGGCGCGCGATTGCGGCGTCGGCCTCCGGCACATCGGTCAACGCGTCCGCCTCGACGACTCCGGCACCGTGCACCTGCCGCAACCATCTCGGCTGCTGGGGCAGGAGCGCGTTGAGCCTCTCGCGATTGGCCGCGACCGCCCGCGGATCGTCACCCGTGCGCAGTCCCAGGTTGAAGCTCGCGTACGGTCCCTGACTAACGCCCCCGGCGCGAGTGGTGATGAGCGCCTTGACGCTGGCCGGTGCGGGCCAGTCCGGCACGATCCAGTCGGGGTGGGGGGCATTCATTTGATACGGCGTGACGACTGACGTCTGTCCTGAGCCGAGTCGAAGGGGCTGACGGCTGACGGCAGCTGGACTTGGGTGCTTGCGCTGCGCAGCGACTCGATCAACCGCCGCATATCGACCGGCGGGTCAACGCGCCACTCCATCGTCTTGCCGGTCTTGGGATGGACCAACGCCAGCCGCTCGGCGTGGAGCGCCTGCCGCGGGAACGCGATGCCGGCGCGCCTGCCGTACACGGGGTCGCCCACCAGCGGATGACCCAGCGAGCTCAGGTGCACGCGGATCTGATGGGTGCGCCCGGTCTCGAGCCGGCAGCGGAGCACGCTGGCTCCCGCATGGCGCTCGAGCACCCGGTAGTGAGTCACTGCCGGCCGGCCGCGCGCGACCACCGCCATCTTCGTGCGCCGCACGGGGTGGCGTCCGATCGGCGCCTCGATCCTGCCGTCGCGCGCGATGCGCCCGTGCGCCACCGCGAGGTACTCCCGCGCCACGGTGCGCGCCTGGAGCTGGCGGACGAGGCTCGCCTGCGCGGGGAGCGTCTTCGCCACCACCAGCAAGCCGCTGGTGTCCTTGTCCAGCCGATGCACGATGCCCGCGCGCGGAACGCCGGCGAGCTCCGGCACGCGCTGCAGCAGGGCGTTCAACAGCGTGCCCCGCCAGTTGCCGCTGCCGGGGTGCACGACAAGCCCCGCGGGCTTGTTGACGACGAGCAGCGTGTCGTCCTCGAAGACGACGTCGAGTGGAATGTCCTCCGGACGGTGCGCAGCCGCCGCGGCATCGGGCTCGGGAGCGATCTCGATGACCTCGCCGCCCCGCACCTTGTGCCGCGGTAGCGCCGGGCGGCCATCGACGGTCGCCCGGCCCGACCGCACCCACAGCGCAAGCCGGCTGCGCGAGAATTCCGGCAACAATTTCGCAAGCGCCTGGTCCAACCGCAGACCGGCGCAGGCGGCGGGTGCGGTGATCCTCACCGGCCCGGTGGCCGGCACGTCTCGGCTATAATTTTCAAGAGGATTTGCGGTGCCCATCGTTCGATATAGTTTAGCGCTACTTTTCGGCGTGCTCGTCGCGGCGTGCGGCGGGCTGCCCGATGCGGACGAAACCAAGGGCTGGTCGGCGCAGAAGCTCTACACGGAGGCCAAGGACAAGCTCGAAAACCGCGACTACGAGCAGGCGATCAAGTACTACGAGAAGCTCGAGGCGCGCTTTCCCTACGGGCGCTACGCCCAGCAGGCCCAGCTGGAGATCGCCTACGCCTATTACAAGGACAGCGAGCCGGCGCAGGCGATCACGGCGATCGGGCGCTTCATCAAGCTCCACCCCAATCATCCCAACGTCGATTACGCCTACTACCTGAAGGGCCTCGCCAACTTCAACGAAAATCTGGGCTGGACCGGCTATATCAGTGGCGAGAACATGACCGAGCGCGACCCGAAGGCGGCGCGCGAGTCGTTCGAAGCATTCAAGGAGCTCGTCACGCGTTTCCCGGACAGCCGCTACGCGCCCGATTCCATTGCGCGCATGAACTATCTGGTGAACGCGCTGGCCTCGCACGAGATCCACGTCGCGCGCTTCTACATGAGTCGCGGGGCCTATGTCGCGGCCGCCAACCGCGCCCAGTACGCTCTCAAGACCTACCCGCGGGCGCCGGCCAACGAGGAGGGTCTGATGATCCTGGTGCAAGCGTACGACAAGCTCGGGTTGAATGTCCTGCGCGACGACGCCGAGCGCGTGATGCAGAAGAATTTCCCGGACAGCCCATATCTCAAGGGCACCGCGGGCAAGGCGAGCCGTTCATGGTGGCGGCCCTGGACCTGGTAGCGCCTCACGAAGCGAGCTCGGGTCGGTCCTTGTAGTGCGCGAGCGCTTCAGGATTCGCCAATGCCTCGAGGTTCTTCACCGGCCGGCCATGCACGACGTTGCGCACCGCGAGCTCGACGATCTTGCCGCTGCGGGTGCGGGGGATGTCGGCGACCTGGACGATCTTCGCCGGCACGTGGCGCGGGGTGGCGTTGGCGCGGATCGTGCTCTTGATCCGGTCGGCGAGCCCGTCGTCGAGGCGCATCCCGTCGCGCAGCCGCACGAACAGCACGACGCGCACGTCCGACGGCCGGTCCGGGGGCCAGTCCTGGCCGACGACGAGGCTCTCCACGACCTCGTCGAGGCTTTCGACCTGGCGGTAGATCTCTGCCGTGCCGATGCGCACCCCGCCGGGATTCAGCACGGCGTCGGAACGGCCGTAGATCACAAATCCGTCATGGCCGGTCCGCTCGATGTAATCGCCGTGCCACCAGACCCCGGGGAATTTCTCGAAGTAGGCCGCGTGGTACTTCGCGCCGTCGGGATCGTTCCAGAAGCCGACCGGCATGGAGGGGAAGGGCACGGTGCACACGAGTTCCCCCTTCTGCTGCTGCACCGGCCGGCCCGCGTCGTCGAACACCTCGACTTTCATGCCGAGTCCCGGACCCTGGATCTCGCCGCGCCACACCGGGGCGGTCGGGTTGCCGAGCACGAAGCATGAAATGATGTCGGTGCCGCCCGAGATCGAGGCGAGGTGGAGGTCGTGCTTCACTTCGCGATAGACGTAGTCGAAGCCTTCCGGCACGAGTGGAGAGCCGGTGGAAAGCAGGGCTTTCATTGCCGAGAGCCGGTGCGACAGGCGCGGCCGCAAGCCGGCTTTCGCGGCGCTGTCGATGAACTTGGCCGAGGTGCCGAAAACGGTCATGCGCGCGGCGTCCGCGTAGTCGAACAGGATGCGGCCGCCGGAAAGGAACGGCGAGCCGTCGTAGAGGACGATCGCGGCGCGCGAGGCGAGGGCGGAGGCGAGCCAGTTCCACATCATCCATCCGCAGGTCGTGAAATAGAACAGGCGCTCGGCGGGCTTCAAGTCGACATGCAGCTGGTGCTCCTTCAGGTGCTGCAGCAGCGTGCCGCCCGCGCCGTGCACGATGCATTTCGGAGCGCCCGTCGTTCCCGAGGAATACATGATGAAGAGCGGGTGGTCGAACGGAAACCGCTCGAAGGGGATCTCCCGCGGGCGGTACGGCGCCATGAGGTCGTGGACGTTGACCGCACGCGGGATGTGCTCGATGCGGGGCCGCGGCTGCGTGTAGGGCACGACGACGATCTTCTCCACCGACGGCAGCCGCTCCGCGATCTCCGCGAGGCGCGCGAGCACATCGATCGTCTTCCCGTTGTAGAAATAGCCGTCCGCGGCAAACAGCACCCGCGGCCCGATCTGGCCGAAACGGTCGAGCACGCCCTGCACACCGAAATCGGGGGAGCACGAGGACCAGACGGCGCCGAGGCTCGCCGTTGCCAGCATTGCGATCACCGTCCCGGGGACGTTGGGCAGGTAGCCGGCGACGCGGTCGCCGGGGCGGATGCCCATTTCCCGCAGCGCCTGCGCGAGGCGCGATACCTCTGAATAGAGCTCGGCGCAGGTGACCGCGCTCTTCAGCCGGTCCTCGCCCCAGAACACGATGGCGGGCGAGCGATCGCGGCGCCGCAGCAGGTTCTCGGCGTAGTTGAGCCGCGCGGCCGGAAACCAGCGTGCGCCCGGCATGCGATGCCCATCCACCAGTGCCGGCCCATCACCGGCGTTGCCGATCACTTCGCAGAACGACCAGACCGACTGCCAGAACTGAGCGGGCTCGGTGACGGACCAGCGGTGCAGCTCCGCCGAATCGCGCACGGCCACGTCCCAGTTCCCGCGCACGTGCTGCATGAACGCCGTCAAGTTGGTCTTTGCGACGCGCTCGGGAGAAGGCTGCCAGAGTGGCTGGTCCATCTTGCGAGTGACGAGTGACAAGATACTAGTGACAAGCCCCCGTCATTCGGTCTCGGGGCGGAGGAGAGGAAAGAGGATCACGTCGCGGATCGAGGGGCTGTCGGTCATGAGCATCACCAGGCGGTCGATGCCGATCCCGGCGCCGGAGGCGGGCGGCATGGCGTACTCGAGCGCGCGGATGAAGTCCGCGTCGTAGTGCATCGCTTCCGCGTCGCCCGCTTCCTTCTGCCGCGCCTGGCGCGCGAAGCGCTCGGCCTGGTCCTCGGGGTCGTTCAGCTCGGAGAAGCCGTTGGCGATCTCGCGCCCGGCGATGTAGAGCTCGAAGCGCTCGGCGATGTCGGGATTGCGGGCGCTCGCCCGCGCCAGCGGCGAGACCTCGGTCGGGTAGTCGACGATGAAAGTCGGCTGGATCAGCTTGTCCTCGACCGTGTTCTCGAAGAGCGTCAACTGCAACCCCCCGATGCCGTCGGCGGCGCGGTAGGCGATGCCGAGCTCGGTGAGCCGTCCGATCAGCGCGGAGCGGTCGTTGAGCAGCCGATCGGTGACTGACGGGTGGTACTTCTTGATCGCCTGCGTGATGGTAAGCCGCTCGTAGGGGCGGGTGAGGTCGATTTCATTGCCCTGGTTGGTGAAGCGGCGGCTCCCCAGCGCCGCCTGCGCGGTGTGCGCGAGCATGCGCGGGATCACGGCCATCATGTACTCGTAGTCGGTGTAGGCCGCGTAGAACTCGAGCATCGTGAACTCGGGGTTGTGCTTGGTGGAGATGCCCTCGTTGCGGAAGTTGCGGTTGACCTCGAACACCTTCTCGAACCCCCCCACCACCAGCCGCTTGAGATAGAGCTCGGGAGCGATGCGGAGGTAGAGATCTATGTCGAGCGCATTGTGGTGGGTCGCGAACGGGCGCGCCGCGGCGCCGCCGGGAATCGGCTGCATCATCGGCGTTTCCACTTCCAGGAACTGTTCGCCGAGCAGGAAGTCGCGGATGGCGTGCACGATGCGCGAGCGCGCGAGGAACACGCGCCGGGTGTCCTCATTGACGATGAGATCGACGTAGCGCTGGCGGTACCGGAGCTCGGAGTCGGTCAGGCCGTGGAACTTCTCGGGCAGCGGGCGCAGCGACTTGGCCAGGAGTTGCAGCGTGCGGGCTTTTACCGTCAGCTCGCCGGTCCGGGTGCGGAACAGCTCGCCCTCGACGCCGATGATGTCGCCGATGTCGTTGTGCTTGAACCCGGCGTGCGCCTCCTGGCCGGTGTCGCTGTCGGAGACGAAGATCTGGATCGTGCCGCTCGCATCGCGGATCGTCGCGAAGCTCGCCTTGCCCATCACGCGCTTCAACATGATGCGGCCGGCGATCTTCACTTTCACCGGGCTTGCTTCGAGCGCCGCGATGTCGAGCTTGGCGTAACGGGACTGGAGATCGGCGGCAAGGTGCGCGCGCGCAAAATCGTTGGGATAGGCGAATCCCCGCTCGCGCAGCGCCTTCAGCTTCGCGCGTCGTTCCTCGATCAGCTTGTTATCGTCGTCCACTACGACACGCCTTTTTTGAGGCTCGCTTCGATGAAATCGTCGAGGCCGCCGTCGAGCACCGCCTGCGTGTTGCCGACCTCGACGTTGGTGCGCAGGTCCTTGATGCGCGACTGGTCGAGCACGTAGGAGCGGATCTGGTGCCCCCAGCCGATGTCGGTCTTGGTGTCTTCCAGGACCTGCTTCTCCTCCTGGCGCTTCCTCAGCTCGAGCTCATAGAGCTTGGACTTCAGCATCGCCATCGCTTCGGCACGGTTGCGGTGCTGGGAACGGTCGTTCTGGCATTGCACCACGATGTTGGTCGGGAGGTGCGTGATGCGGATCGCCGAGTCGGTCTTGTTGACGTGCTGGCCGCCGGCGCCGGATGCGCGGAAGGTATCGACGCGTAGATCCGCGGGATTGATGGTGACCGCGATCGTCTCGTCGACCTCGGGATAGACGAAGATGCTGGCGAAGGACGTGTGGCGGCGCTGGTTCGCGTCGAACGGTGATTTCCGCACCAGCCGGTGCACGCCGGTCTCGGTGCGCAGGTGCCCGTAGGCGTAGTCGCCGTTCACCTTGAGCGCCGCGCTCTTGATGCCCGCAACTTCCCCGGGGGACTCCTCGAGGAGCTCGACGCGGAATCCCTTGCGCTCGCAATAGCGCAGGTACATCCGCTCCAGCATCTGCGCCCAGTCCTGCGCCTCGGTGCCGCCGGAGCCGGCCTGGATGTCGAGGAAGCAGTTGGCCGGGTCCATCGGGTTCGAGAACATGCGGCGGAACTCCATGTCCGCCACGGTTTTCTCGAGACCCTGCGCATCGCCCTCGATCGCGGCGAGCGTCGCGTCGTCGCGCTCGGCCCTGGCGATTTCGAACAGCTCCTGTGCGTCGCGCAGCCCGGTGCTGAGACGGCCGAAGTTGTGGACCAGCGATTCGAGGGACTTGCGCTCGCGGCCCAGCTCCTGCGCGCGCTTGCTGTCGCTCCACACGGCGGGGTCTTCCGCGAGCTTGGTGACTTCGCTCAGGCGGCGCTCTTTGGCCTCGAAGTCAAAGATACCTCCGGAGCTCTGCGGCGCGGCCGGCGACATCGGTGAGCCGCCGGGCGATGGCGTTGATTCTTTCTGCTTCCATTTTCGTGTTCCGGAAATAGCCGAATTATAGCTTGAGAGATTCCCCTCCAGCCTGAGGAGGGGTGTCACGAAGTGACGGGGTGGTGGGAGAGGGTTCCCCTCCTGCCCGAGGGTGAGCCGGGGTTTCGAAGAATGTGCCTGCGCACATTCGAGCCGGCGAACGCCCGACGCGATGCAGCGCGGCGGGACGGGGGGGTCGCGCAGCATAGCGGCGGGGGTGGTGGGAGCGATTCTCCGCACTGACGGGCGGCTCTCAGGGGCCCCATGAGAGGGCAACTTTCGACCAGAATCGGACGCGTGCGTACCTGAACGTTGATGGTTCTGCCTGGCATCCCATGTTCATGGGATAGCTCGCGGGTCAGGCGGGGCGCATGCTCCTGCTGCAAAGTGGCCGGGGGGCGTGGGATGTAATGAATGTCATATTCCGTTCGGCACGACACGGTGCGCCTTGCTCGAAAAGGGGGTAGGTATGGGCAGTCTCAAGCGCAATTCTTTGTGGTTACCGAGGCTCGCGTTTGGTCTAGTGGCTTTGCTGATCGCGGGCAGTGCAAACGCGCAATCAACCGAAGAGCAAGTCCAGACAATTCTTCGCGAAGCGACTGCACTTAAGGACCAAGGGCGCTGGGCGGACTCAATCACGGCACTTAATCGCGCAATCGAGCTCGACCCCAAGTCAGCACTTCCCTACATCGATCGTTCCGTTGCACATCGAGCGCTAGGACAGTGGGATCAAGCCCTTGCCGACGCCGAAAAGGCTGTGGAATTGGCTCCGACCCTGGCCAAGGCGTACTCCAACCGGGGAACGACCTTTCGTAGGCGTGGCGATCTTGACCGGGCGTTACGGGACGCCGATCGAGCCATTGAGCTAGACCCCAATGATCCCCTTGGCTGGGACCATAGAGCGGCGACGCACAATTCGCTCGGTGCCTACGACAAGGCCGTCAGCGATGCGACCAAGGCGATCGAGCTAAATCCTCGCATGGCACCTGCCTACGAGAGCCGGGCGCTGGCGTTAAATGAGCTTCGGCAACCGGAGCGCGCGCTGGCCGATGCAAGTAAAGCCATCGAATTGCAACCCACCTATATGCTTGCGCATATACAGCGTGCGACGGCAAATAGATACCTCAGTCGGTTTGAGGACGCCTTGACCGACGCTAACAGGGCAATTCAACTGGCCCCTCAGTTCGCGTATGCGTACTTGGAGCGCGCGCGCGTCTACGTGGGACTAAACCGGTTTAAGAACACTATCGCTGACGCAAGCAAGGCCATTGAACTCGATCCAAAGATGTCCGACGCGTACAGCGTCCGTGCAGTGATCTACAACGACCTTGGGGAGAACGACAGAGCGATCGCCGACGCAACGAAGGCAATCGAACTTGACCCGAAACAGGCGCTGGCGTACGGGGTGCGCGCGCGGTCGCTTCGCCGGCTAGGTCAGCTCGAGCGCGCTGTGGCAGATGCCACCCGGTCGATCGAGTTGAATTCGTCGGATTCGAACGTGTACGAGACGAGGGGGGTCGCCTACCTCCAGTTACGAGAGTACGAAAAGGCCCTGTCCGACATCAATCGAACAATGGAACTCGATCCCGCGAATGTTGGAGCGATTCTCAACCGGGGGGCGGCATATCTCGGCCTCTACCGGGAGCGTGAGGCCGAGGCGGACTTCCAGACAGCCCTCTCCCGCGGCATGAACCCACGGCAGGTCGAGGGACTCAAAGAAGCAGTCAAACGTATGCGCCCTGCGAAATGATCCTCTGGTTCAACGCTTCGGCACCTAACCGGACTGTCGAGTTGGTCGCGCGGCAAGAGCAACTGCGTGCTCCTTGCCGTTAACGTGGTGCTTTCTCTCCGGTTCGAATGCGGCCCATTGGTGAACGTCTGATATCGGCCAGAAGCGGACATTCGCTTAACCCCAGTCTCAACGGGGAATGCCGATCCGCAGGAGTTCCTTCACTCGCCTGCCTTCGACCCTTCTCGCGTCGCAAAGCTCGCGCACAAGCTCCTGCATCCCCGAAAAGTACTGGTTGAAGATCGGGACCACGGACCCTATCGCGTGGTGCATAAACGTCTCGTCTTCCGCCTTCGTAAATGCTTCGTCCCTACCGAGCTTGCGTCCCCAGAAATCCTCGCGGTCGCCCGTGGCGTTGTGAAAGACAATCTGACTGATATCCCTTTCGTCGTCGCGGCCCCGCTCTGCGTAGCCCTTATCCAATAAGTAGAATTCAGCAGCAAACCCACCGCACGCCACACTCCTTTCAATCTCCGATGTAACTACGCAGCGAGCGCGCGCGTGGCCACGTGCATCGCAGTCGAGAAACTCGATGAAATCCACGTCGCCGCCTAGATGCAAGCAAACAGCAGCGTGGCCGACCTCATGCCAGCACTTGTACTCGACGCTGTCGACACGAATCTTCATACGAGGGATTGTAAGCGCGCCGCTCTCTCATCGGGCGTGCATGGGGGTGCGCCTGAAGCGGAAGGTCTGCTTCGGGTCGGAAGCGGGGCCTAAACAGGAGGGGGTTTGGGCTGCACGCAGCCGGGCGTCCTCGAGGAGAGTGAAACCCGTGAAACAACTACACAGCCTCCGTGCTGGCATAATTCCGCGCACTTGCGGTATCTCCCCGGGAGGCGGACATGACAACGATTCGGAATCTCGCAACCCCGCTGCTCCTCATTTCAATGCTGGCGGGCTGCCTGCCGGCTCAAGCGCAACCTGCAGCCCCCATAGGGATTGTCGTCATGCACGGCAAGGGCGGTGGCCCTAACGGTCTCGTCAAGAAGCTGGCGGACGGC